>Ga0209049_1000013_pt1 | contig 33809 bp, 31 predicted proteins | sample WorMetulBAHAMAS2_FD_187398 | JGI IMG/M metagenome (GOLD analysis project Ga0209049, IMG submission 187398) | Marine gutless worms symbiont microbial communities from Max Planck institute for Marine Microbiology, Germany - Olavius ullae BAHAMAS.2... | ecosystem: Host-associated > Annelida >...
GGTATGGCTACGGGCTTCACCCTCACTGAGCAGGTTTATGCCAAGAGAGGAGATTTGGTTGCCAAAGCTGGGGAAGAAGCGCCCCGAACCGGCAATGTCATGAGAGTGAATCTTTTCTGGTTGGGCAGAGAGCCCTTTGTCAGGGATAAGGTGTACATCTTAAAAACCGGTACCGAGCGGGTGAGGATGCGGCTCTTTGATACTATCAAAGTTATCGACGCGTCGAATCTGAATTCCGATGGCATGAAGAAGATGGTAGAACGTCATGAAATCGCCGACTGTGTGCTTTCCACTAACAGAACCATCGCCTTTGATTGCATAGAGGATTTCTCACAGACCGGTCGATTCGTTATTGTTGACAATTACGAGATATCAGGCGGCGGCATTATCCGGGAGCTTATACGCGACAATCAGGCCGAATATCGAAAGAAGGTGCACAACCGAAATCTCAAATGGGATACCGGTAATATTTCCAGGGAGGTACGCAGCGAGGCCTATGGTCATAGCTCGGCACTGATACTGGTGAGCGGTCCGGAGGACCGGCGAAAAGCCGAGTTTGCCAAGACACTGGAGCAGGGGTTTTTCCAGCAGGGCAAGAAGGTCTATTATCTGGGCGTTCAGAATGTCCTTGCCGGACTGGATTCAGAAATGACCATCAAGCGTCACCGTATTTACCCTGTGGACCGGGAAGAAATGATTCGACACCTGGCCGAGCTGGCTAATATACTCACGGATGTGGGCATCATTCTGGTAGCCACTGTTCCTAATCTCAGCTACAACGAACTCGAGTCGTTCCGCATATCGGTATCCCCCATTGATGTTTCTGTTATCTGGGTTGGAAGTAGTGAGCTTTCCAATATCCAGGCCGAATACACAATCGAGGACGCGTCGGAGGCCGCTGACCATCTGGAATCTGTTTTTGAATTTCTCGAGGACCGGGGTGTTGGGTCATGAGCATCGAGGCGACCGTTTATGAGCTTGTTTCCGCTGCAACCGGCGCCAGACGACCCGATGAGGGGGGATGGACTCTCCACTTTCCCGATGAGCCTTACTCCCTTCTTCGCTCTGAATACGCCGTCAAACGCCTGAGGATACGCGATGACCTGGAAGGACTCTACCGCTATGCCGACTGGCTGCCCATACGACGTATCCTAAGCGGCTCCGCCTCGCCGATTAGCTATCGTAGTAAAGGCTTGGCCGAGGAATTGGGTTTGAACAATCTTTGGATTACCTTCAGTGGTTGGTGGCCCGAAAAAGGCGCTTTGATGAGTAGCGGTACTTTCAAGGAATGTGAAGCCTACAGCGTGTGCGGCAGGATGCAGGATGGTTTTGACAAGGTGCTGGTAGTGGCATCGGCCGGAAATACCGCCAGAGCCTTCGCGAGGGTTTGTTCGGACAACTCAATTCCCCTGCTGCTCTTCGTGCCCCAGGACAACCTGGACGCCCTCTGGTTTCATCGGCCGATTAGTGATGATGTTCGGGTAATCTGCCCGGAATCCGGAGGGGATTACTTCGATGCTATCAGAATGAGCCAGGTGCTTACGGCCGGATCGCGGAGATTCATCGCGGAAGGTGGCGCGGCCAACATCGCCCGCCGTGACGGCATGGCCACCACCGTTCTATCCGCCGTCACTGCAATGGGCCGCATCCCGGATGTTTATTTTCAGGCCGTGGGCAGCGGCACCGGCGCGATCGCCGCCTGGGAAGCCGCGAACCGTCTTGAGGTTGATGGTCGCTTCGGTGATAATCATATGAGGCTCATCGTGTGTCAGAACATCCCTTTTACCCCAATGGCCGATTCACTCGCCGCCGACAGCCGTGAATTTCTGGTAGCCGATGATGATACCGCCCGTTTTCAAGCGGGTCAGGCGCGTGCCAAGGTTCTCACCAACCGACGCCCCCCCTGGGGAATATCAGGAGGGTTGTACGACGCCCTCAAGGCTACCGGCGGATCGGCAATCAATGCCACCAATGAGGAGAGTCTCATTGCCGGCGAGCGATTCGCTCACAGCGAAGGAATCGATATCTCAGATGCCGCGTCGGTGGCTGTCGCCAGTCTGTTCAAGGCCGTCCAATCGGGTGCTGTCGGTAAAGACGAAACGGTGATGTTGAACATCACCGGTGGCGGTATGAAACAGCTTCGGGAAGGGCAACAACTGCACATGGTAGACAAACCCATCGTACTTCCCCTAAACGCGAGCGATGATGATATACTGAGAAGCTCAACCGAACTTTTTTGGAGATAATGGTGGATATATTCGATAAATGCGCCACCGACCAGGGGTATTTTGGCAGATTCCGTGTTACGGGAGATCGATTCTTCACTCTTCCTGTCTTTGACGACGTTCCCGGGCCTCGAATGAATTACCTTGGCAAGAAAAATATCATGTGGTCGGTGAATAACTACATCGGCCTCGCTAACGACCCGGACATCAAAGACGCCGCCCTCAAGGCCACCGAACAATGGTCAGTAAGTTCCCCCATGGGATCGAGGATGATGAGCGGCACCACCACCGCCCACCTCACCCTCGAGAAGTCCCTCGCCGAATTCGCCCAGAAAGAGGACTCCTTCCTATTTAACTATGGCTACATGGGTGTCGTCGGTACCGTCACTTCCCTCGTCGCGCCCGATGACATCCTCATTGTCGACAAGCTGGCCCATGCTTCCATCATTGACGCGGCGTTCAGCGCCAAGGGTGGTCAAGGTGGAAAAACCGTGGTGAGATTTTTCCGGCACAATGACATGCACGATCTCGAATCAGTCCTTAAAAGTGTTAATAAGAATCGCACAGGCGGTGTTATGATACTCTCTGAGGGCGTTTACGGTATGACTGGCGATCTGGCCAATCTCCGAGATATCACCAGCCTGGCCCGGCAGTACAATGCCCGCGTGTTTGTCGACGATGCCCACGGTATTGGTGTTATCGGCGATCAGGGTCGCGGAACCGCCGATTTCCTAGGGGTTCAAAGGGAAGTCGACATCTACTTCGGAACCTTCGCCAAGTCCTTTGCCTCCATCGGCGGATTTTCCGCCACGAGCACTCAGGTTCGTGATTGGATTGCCTATAACGCCAGAACTCAGGTATTCGCGAAAGCTATGCCCATGCCATATGTAGAATCTATCAAGGTTGCCCTGAACAAGGTAATCGCTGGAGAGGAACGCCGCAGGCTGATGTGGGAGCGCTCACGTGAACTCAAGAACTGCCTGCGGGATTTGGGATATCATATAGGCGAGGGTGATTCCCCCATCTGTGCCGTTTTCGTTCCGGTAGAAGAGGATTTGGAGAATGTGGGCATGAGCATGCTCACCTATCTGCGGCGGCACAATATCTTCTGCACCGGCGTTATGTGGCCGGTTATCCCCCCCGGACTTGTTATGTTTCGCATGATACCGACATCCGCCCACAGCCAAGAAGATGTACAGCGCACAGTCGCCGTGTTCAAATCCATGCGCGACGATCTGAAAATTCAGTTTCCTCTGGGAGACAGCGAGGTTGGCAAAATCAACAAGATTTATCGGTACAAATTCTCATGAGCGTTGAGATCTGATACTCTCCAAAAGCGTTCTTACTGTGAATTCCACCGTTGTTGGAGGGCTAGTGAAATGAATCGCAGCCGCCCTTTACACGGTTCAATGCCAGCGCTTTTAAGATGAAACGCGACAGGGGCTTGCCTTGGGGGCGCTTGGCTAAGTTGATGTACCAGCCCCATTTTCCCATTAAGGGGATTTTCTTGGTTTCTACAAATTCGATGAGAGTGCCGTCGGGATCTTCGATATAGGCGAAGCGGCCGCCGGCCTGACCCATATCGAAGGAGCTCTGGGAATCGACGGTGAAGGGAAAACCATGAGAGGAGAGTTGTTCCCCAAGATGGTCCATGCCCTCGATCTCAAAACAGAGATGGATGAATCCACCATCCCCCCAGTAGCGGTTATTGAATATCTTTTGAGGGCTGCGATCTAGGGCCTGAACCAGTTCAATTTTACTGCTACCAGAAAGAAGGGAAAAGGGCCCGGCGGGAGTGGCGCCGCGGGAGAGAAGCATGCGCCTGAAGCTGCCTTGAGTGCCATCAGTTGCCCCATCGTTCAGATTGCTCCAATCGGCAAAATGACCTTCTTCGTCGTAATCAATGATATCGTATCCCAGATGTTCACTATAGAGGCTGAAGGATTTGTCGATGTTACTCACGCCAATCAGGGCTCCTACGGTTCCACCGGTGGGATGACCCTTTTTCTGAAACCACTCGTCGGATGGTACAATCTGGAAGAGGTTGTCCCAAGGGTCGCGGACGAAGAAGCTTAGTTGGCCATCGGGACCCGGTGTGGGATTGTTCTGTACGGCGGCACCCGATTTCACGAAGAAATGGTGGGCGGCATTTATGTCGGCGGCTTTTATTCTGGCGGCGTAGATGCCGATATCACCGAGCACTGGTGTTTGGTCGGGGAAGAGGGTTTTGCGGCTGGTATATTGCCAGATTTCGAATCCGGCACCGCCACGAAGATTGGCGGCAAGAATGGCATCCCGGGACTGCACGGTGCCGCCAGTGTAGGGGGTCATGTGGAGTGCTTCGGCGGCCTCCCGGAAGATGAGGATGTCCATGCCAAACAGGCATCGGTACCAATGCCAAGCTGTCTCCAGATTGGGAATGCCGATGCCAATCTGCTGTATTCCACTGATGAGGTATGACACAGTTGCTCCTTAAGGTGGGTGGTTAGCATCGAAATGCAACCCGGTTTGCGACGGTGATTGTCCTGTAGTAGTATTATATAGAGAGTTATGCCCGGAATCAACCCCGCTTGACGCTGGGAGTCTGTGAGTTTGATAATGTGATGTTGAAAATTTTCAGGTGGTGGATTTTTTTTACAATTCTATTTCTCTTTTCATGTCGCCAAGGCGCTGATGGGGCTGCTAGCGTAGATGAGATACCGGATACGGTATCTGAGAATTTCCATCAGGTGAGTGTCAGCGATACAGGCCGGGTGGAGATAACATCGACCCGTGTGGAAGGCTACAGGCAAAGAGATGTAACGCTTTTCGCCGATGCGAAGATTCAGGAAATCGACAGCGTTGGGGAAGTAACGCTGGAAGGAAATGCCGAGAGTATTGAAATTTCCGGTAATCGGAACGGTATTGCCCGGGGGGGAGTTCAGATCATCGACCATCTGGAGAATTCAAGTATCGAAGCTGATTATATCGAATGGCAGGAAGCTGAGCGCACACTCATCGGAAACGGGGATGTTCGAATCGAAACCGGCGATGGGTTGGTTGTCTCAGGTGAAGATTTTGTTGCTGATGTTGCTCGGAAAACCTACCGCTTCACCAATGGGGTGGAAGGAGTACTGGAGTTATCGGATGAGGAGTGACTCTATCTGCCGGCACCATACCGCGGCTTGTGCCCGGCTCATTCACCTCTACGCGGCAGTCATGCTGCTGTTCACGCTTTCTCACAGCATAGGCGCGGAAACTTGGCGATTCTCCGCCGATGAAGTATCCAGTGCCCAGAAAGTGAACTCGTCTAAGACAATTTTGGATGGCGAGGCAAAGATGGAATCGGAGAGAATGACTATCATGGCTTCCCACCTGGAATTGGATGGCGCGGACTACAATCGAATCTCCGGGGAAGGTGCTGTCTCATTAATCGATAAGGAGAGGAGCATTACGGTAACATCCGGTCGCTTTTCCTACGACCGAACCACCAAAATCATCGGATTTCGGGAAATGGTGAGACTGGTGGACGAAAAGGAAGGGGTTATCATACGCTGTGAGTCGCTCGATCTCTACGAGGAGGAAGAGTTGCTGATTCTGCGGATCGCGGTTCGTCTCATTCAAGACGACACAATCTGTCGCGGGGAATCCGCCACTTATTGGAGGGATGATGATGTCTTGGAGATAACCGGAAATCCCGTGGTGTGGCGTGATGATGATGAGTATCGAGCCGATCGCATACGGGTGAATCTTGAGAGCGACGAGGTTACCCTAGTAGGTGACGTGGCCGGCGCTCTTACAACGGAGAGTGATGAAAATGAGTAAGGGGACGGCAACAGCCATGACAGACAGTGCTCCCGATACTCCACTGGCCGTTCTCCACGCTGAAGGCTTGAGAAAACAGTATCGGAGTAAACTGGCCGTATCCGATGTTTCATTCAGCATGACCCAAGGCGAGGTGGTTGGTCTTCTTGGGCCCAATGGAGCCGGCAAAACCACTACCTTCTACATGATTGCCGGATTCGTCACAGCGACTTCCGGAAATGTCTGGATGAATGAGAGGGATATCACCAACGAACCCATGTACCGACGAGCCAAGCTTGGTATCAACTATCTTCCGCAGGAGCCATCGGTCTTTCGGAAGCTCACGGTGGCCCAAAACGTTATGGCTGTTCTGGAGGTTCGTTCTGAGCTCAGTAAATCCGAACGGAAAGACATACGCGATGTTCTTCTCAACGATCTGGGGATATCAAAACTCGCCGATCGTTCCGCCGATACCCTCTCTGGAGGCGAAAGACGCCGAACCGAAGTGTGCCGCGCCCTAGCCACCAATCCGCGTTTCCTTTTGCTTGATGAACCTTTCAGCGGCATTGATCCCATTGCTGTGAGCGATCTGAAGGACATCATCGCGCTGCTGGCTGAGCAGAACATCGGCATACTGATTACGGATCACAATGTTCGCGATACTCTGGCGATAACCAAACATGCCTATATCATCAATCATGGAGAGATTCTCACCGGAGGATCTGTCAAAGAACTCATGGATAACGAACGGGCCCGGGAGATTTATCTGGGCCGGGATTTCACCATGTGAAAATTTCACCAGTTTCTGTTATATCTTCTTATTTTCTTGACTAAGACCCCCTGATGCGAGAGCATGGAAGTGGAGGTGTTCATTGCCAGTTCATGGTCAGGGGATGACGACTCAGCAGAGTCTTGCCCAACGGCAGGTGATTACACAGAAACTCATTCAATCCATCAAGCTCATGGCAATGCCGCTCATCGAGCTGAGGGAGAAAATCCAAGAGGAAATCGATAAAAATCCTGCGCTGGAAGTGGTACGGGAGGCTGACGAAGTGGATGTTCCGGCACCAACTGAAACGCTTATCCGTGAAGAACGCTTAACCGATCCATTTGCTAACAGCTCCGATCCCGGGTATCAACCACTTCCCAGGGGTGATGCGGATAGCAAGCAGCGCTTTTTGGAAACCGCTGTGTCACGGGAAGAATCTCTCCACGATCATCTTCTCGAACAATTGCGTCTGATGGAGGTTTCTTCGGAACTTACACAACTCACCGAACAGATTATCTGGAATCTCGATGATGATGGTTTCCATCAGGAGTCACCCGAGCTATTGATGAGGAGTTCTAATCCTGATCTACTGAGTGAGGCTCTTAGTCTGATTCAATCTTTCGATCCCATAGGCTGTGCTACGGTTGATTGGCGGGAGTCCCTTCTGGTTCAGGCGGCGATCCGACGTGACGGTCCGGAGGATTTTCCGCGATTTGTCCTAAAGGCCCTCCCTCTCATGGAGAATGAACGTTGGGAAGAGGTGAGAAACAGTCTGCGGATTTCGATCGAAGATTGGGAGGAAAACGAAAACTACATTCGCAATTTGAATCCCTTTCCCGGACGTATGTATTCATTACAAGCTTCGTCGTACATCATACCCGATCTCGTAGTGCGCAAGATGGAGGGAGAATATGTCCTGATTCTCAATGACGAAGTATTGCCGGTTCTTCGGGTGGATCCCGAATTTGAAAGGATAAAGGATGATGCCCCGGAAGACCGCGACACAATGAGGTTTATTTCTGATCATTCCCGGGAGGCTCGATACTTCATCAATAGTCTTGCCCAAAGGGATAACACCTTGTTGAAGGTGGGCCGTGCCATAGTGGAATTTCAACGGGATTTCTTCACCGGCGGTCCCCGTTTTCTCAAACCCCTCACCCTCAGGAATGTAGCCGCGGAGATCGGCGTACACGAAGCGACAGTTTCTCGAATTACGACGAACAAGTATGTCCAGACCGATTGGGGACTCTACGAGTTGAAATATTTCTTTTCTAATTCTATCTCTGGTACTGGATCGTTGGGTTCGAGAGTCTCGAAGGTGGCGGCGAAAGAGATTATCAAGGAAATTTTGGAGCAGAAAGACTCCGGCCAACGCCTTTCAGATCAGAAGCTTGTTGACCTTCTGGCTCGTCGAGGCATCAATCTCGCTAGACGGACAGTTGCCAAGTATCGCAATGAACTTGATCTACCTTCGTCCTACCAGCAATAATGCGGGTGAAGATTGTTACTAGGGGGTTGTAATGACAGTTGAAGTCAAAGGTACTCACGGTTATGTTCCTGGGGAAAGCACAAGGGTGTACATCGACAAGAAACTCAAACGCTTGGATCACCTGAAGGTTCATGTAGCGGACCTGCATCTGAATCTGGATAAAGAACACAACGGCGAATTCACAACGGAATCCACCATCCACTTTCGGTGGGGTTCCATGGGGCATATCAAAGTAACAGACAGAGATTTGTTTAAGGCACTCGATCTCATTTTTGATAAAATTCACACCAAAGTGACCAAAGAAAAGGAGAAAAAGCAAGAACATTAGTCTTTCTGTTATATCGATGTAGTTTCAATCTTCCAGATGTTATAATGAGACTATGAGCAAGTTCACAGTTCTAGATTTAATCGATTTGGAGCCCGAACAACCCAACGCGTTGGAACTTCGTTGTATTGGCGCGCGAAGGGGTCTTGCCAGAGAAATTTACTCAACCGACATTCATAGACCCGGCATGGCCCTTACCGGGTTTTTCGAGATGTTCGTTGGTGAGCGCATACAGCTTATTGGCAGGGGTGAATCCGCCTACATCGCGGCGATGCCGGAAGAGCGCCTGATGCCCCAACTCCGGAAGCTGCTCGATTACGATATACCCTGTTTCATTTTCTGCTACAACCTCGAGCCCCCTGAGTATTTCAAGGAGGCCTTGGAGCAGGCCAACATTCCCCTCCTCTTGACCCCCCTGGATACTTCGTCGCTCTCCATACGGCTTTTTCGGGCCCTGGATGAAGTATTCGCTCCCAGCCAGACGATTCACGCGGTGTTTGTTGAAGTGGAGGGCATGGGCATTTTGATACAGGGTGAGAGTGGCGTGGGTAAGAGCGAGACAGCCCTCGAGCTACTCGATAGGGGCCATCGTCTCATTGCCGACGATTCTGTGCTCTTGAAATGTCTGAACGGGAACACACTTTGGGGACAGGGGGCAAGTGAGGTGATAGGGCATCACATGGAAATTCGCGGGCTGGGGATTATCGATATCGCCCGTCTCTACGGTTTGAATTCGGTAAGGGAACGCAAGACGGTGGAAATGGTGTTTCAGCTGGAGGAGTGGGATAGCACAAAGAATTACGACCGTCTTGGAATATCTGACATGACCACGACAATATTGGGTGTGAGTATTCCTATGGTTCTTTTGCCAGTGAAACCGGGTAGGAACATTCCCATTATTATCGAAGCGGCTGTCATCAATGACCGTTTGAAATCTCAAGGAGTTCATGTCGCAAAGGAATTCAACCAGGACTTGATTCAATGGATGGAGAGCGAAAATGCCAGAAAGCATTGGCCCGACAGTTTCCTGAAAAAACGGGGCTTGAAATGACGATGCGCAACGTGAAGATTCTCAATAGGGCTGGTATCCATGCGCGGCCGGCTTCTCTGATTGTTCAGACCGCTCAGCAGTTTGAAAGCTCTATCTGGATAGAAAAGGACAATTTGAAAATCAATGCGAAGTCGATTATGAATATTCTGACTCTTGGCGCGACGTATCAAACGGCGATGGTGATTTCCGCCGAAGGGCCGGATGAGGAAGACGCGGTGTCTGAGCTTTGCGATTTGTTTGACAATAAATTCAAGGAAGAATAACATTGATTTCTTCGGAGAAATTCTTAGGATTCTTACTGCTCATGTCCATAGCCGTCGAATTGACAGCTATGGATCTCTCTGTTGAATTCACTATACAAGATAATCACATCGTTGTTGATGGGAGGGTGATCGGCCTGTCGGAAAATGAACTTCTTTGGGAAATGAATTCGGGTTCCACCATAAGGACTGTGTGGGTGTTCCGACAGGGAAAAGACGAAGAGCTGGTGCTGCGTTATGCCCGCCGTGATCCTTTGGGTGAGGGATATCTTGTATACGGGGAAGATGGGGATGAGCTTAAGGCGCCTGTGACAACAGAGAATCTGGTACGAGTGCTTATCAACCTGGACGCTTATTCTCTCGTTTTGTTGAAACCCAGCGACAGTGAAACGACTCTGGAAGCCCGGTTGTATCTGGATTGGAACATGCTCTATCCACCCATGTCTCTCGGGTTTTTTTGGGGGGGTAAACAGGAAAGAAGCCCGTGGAGAATGGCTACCCCCTTCGATGGGATATCTCAATGAAACGAATATTCCACATCCCGAAGAAATGGACCTTGGGCCTCATTTTTATCGTATATCTGGTCGTCATGGTTTTGTTTCTGTTGTGGGCATCACAGCTTCTTACCAGGGTGAGCGCTGACAATCCCGCTCGAAAACCACTACTTCTAGTTCCTTCTCTCATTCTTCCTTTTATTCTGCTGGGAACTGCTGGAATAGCTTTTGTGAGGGTAGTTGCTCAACGGCGTAACGGTGTTCCAGGAAGCCGCCTTCGGCTACACCTTATCGGATCGTTTGCACTCACGGTAGCTGTTACGGCCATACCGATTGGTATTCTCTCCTCAATGTTCCTCAAGACGGCCATTGGTTTCTGGCTGGCACCGGGGAACGGCCGGGCTCTCAATGCCGGCAAACAGCTTGGAGTAGCGTATTATAGAGATGTCCAGGATAAATTGAGAGCAGTCGCCGAGAGCGACTATCTTGCCGATCTTCTTGAACGGCAGAAGGCGAGTGATATCTGGCAGGGATTGTCGGATGTGGCACCCTTCGTGAATGCGTTTCAGGTAGTGGGAGTCGATGAAGTATGGACAGTTGGAAATCCTCTTTTTTTCTTCCAGTCCGACGATTTGAGCGATTATCATTCGAATGGACCACTACCCAGGCGCATCATCGACGGTCAAACCATCCTCTCCTGGCAACATCAATTCGGTAATAGTCGGATGATACTCTCTACTCAGCTCCCGGCTGCCTTCGAAAAGGGTACACGGGATATTGCCTTGGCGTCCGACGACTGGAAACGCTATGTGAATATGGAACGCAATCTCGTCGCTGCCTTGCTCGTCTTCGGCTTGTTTCTTTCCGGTCCCTTTGTGCTGCTGGCATTCCTCATGGCCATGGCTATGAGTGAGCGTATAATCCAGCCATTGGTGTCGCTAAGAGATGCCACTGGCAAAATTTCCGAAGGAAATTTCAGCTTTAGGGCAATGTCATCCAGAGACGACGACTTGGGCTTCCTCTCAGAGTCCTTCAACCAGATGATTAGCGAACTCGAGGAGAACCGCACCCAGATTATACAAGACGAAAAAGTGACAACCTGGCAAATTATTGCTCAGAAACTCGCGCATGAGTTGAGAAATCCTCTGACACCCATCAAACTTTCAGCACAGCGGATTCAGAGAAAGGCCGCTGAGAGTTCCTTGGATAACGAAACACTGCGAAAATCCATCAAACTCATTCTTCAGGAGGTGGATGGTCTGGATAAACTGCTTCAGGATTTTCGAGACTTCGCGGGGGAGGGAGCACCCCAATTGTCCAATCTCTCTCTTAAATTGATTTTCGATGAGATGATTGATCGTTTTTCCACTGTGAATCCTTCGGTGGAATGGCGGCACATAGCCGCCGATGATGAGCTTCAGGTTCAAGGCGATCCGTTGCAGATTCGCCAGGTACTGGTCAATCTCCTGAAGAATTCCATAGAGGCCGGAGCTACTACAATAACGATACAGGGCAGCATGGTACTCCGGGGAAGGGTCCCCTACGTCAGAATGATGATTCGGGATAATGGTGAGGGGATTGCGGCCGATCGCAGTGCCTCTGTCTTCCAGCCCTATGAATCCACTCGGGTACGAGGCACCGGCCTCGGTTTAGCGGTGGTGCAACGAATCATCTATAATCATAATGGCCGGATATGGTTTGAATCCGAACCTGGATCGGAGACTGTATTCTATATCGAATTACCAACCGGGGTGCAGAAATGAACCGCATTCTCATCATCGACGATGAACCTGCTATTCAGGAGGTCTTGAGTGATATCTTACGGGATAAAGGTTATGAGGTATTTCTGGCCAGCGATGGTTCTGAGGGACTCAGGTTACTCAAGACCGAACCAGTGGATATCGTGTTTCTCGATGTCTGGCTTCCCGGCACCGGTGGTATTGAAGTACTCGAAACGATCAGGGCCAACTGGCAGGATGTGGAAGTTATCGTCGTCTCGGGACACGCCACAGTCGAGACTGCCGTCCGCTCAATCAAGATGGGTGCCTACGACTACCTGGTAAAACCCCTCGATTTCGATCGCGTGGTGGCCATTACCCGCAATGCGCTCAGATTGGAGGCGCTGCGCCGAGAGAACGCGGTATTACGTAAGGGACCTTTTCTGGAAGATGAGATGGTGGGTATTACTGAAGAGGTGCGTCGGATTCGGGAGATTATCGAACAGAGTGCGCCTTCAAACTCCCGGGTGATGATTCTCGGTGAGAACGGTACGGGCAAAGAACTGGTAGCCAGAATGATCCACGCCCGCAGTCGGCGTTCTAAAGGCCCTTTCGTTGAGGTGAACTGTGCCGCGATCCCTACCAATCTCATTGAAAGCGAACTCTTCGGCCACGAAAAAGGGGCGTTCACCGGAGCGATAACCCGACGTAGGGGCAAATTTGAAATAGCCGATGGTGGAACGTTGTTTCTCGACGAGGTGGCCGATATGACCCCGGAAGCCCAGGCAAAAGCGCTCAGAGCGGTGCAGGAAATGACATTCGAGCGGGTTGGCGGTGAAGAACAGATTCAAGTCGACGTGAGGATTATATCCGCCACAAACAAGGATATTCACAAAGAGATTGCGGAAGGGCGGTTCCGGGAAGATCTTTATTTCCGCCTCAATGTCATTCCACTTTCGGTGCCACCCCTAAGGGAACGTCGGGATGATCTTCCTCTCCTAATCGAATATTTTCACAAGAGCCAAAAACTGAATGTTCGTGGCGCGTCCGCCCCCATTTTCTCGAGCGAAGCAATGCAAATGCTCATGCGATATCCCTGGCCGGGCAACATTCGGGAGTTGAAAAATTTTGTTGAGAGAGTTACCATCCTTGTGGACGAGGTTGAAGTGTCAGAAGAAACCGCCCGATATTGCCTCGGAGAAACGGGATTTCGTCCTTCTGTGGTATCCTCTGATCAGCAGTATGATGGGATGAAACTCGGTGAAGCCAAGGAACTCTTTGAGAAACGCCTTGTGGAACGGAGTCTTGGCGTCAATAATTATGATATATCGAAGACTGCCCGATTACTGGGGGTGTATCCTAGCAACTTGCATGGTAAAATAAAGAAATTCGGAATCGAGATTAAGAAGTGAAAGCGGTAACGAGACGACAAACAGAAGTCCTCGGTTTTCTCAAATTTTATCTTCGTGGGCACAAGTATCCACCAACGATTCGGGAAGTCGCAGGACATTTCGGGATATCAGTGAAAGGTGCTTACGACCACGTAAAAGCCCTTGAAAAGAAGGGTCTCATTGCATGCAATAACAACAGATCCCGGGCCATTGCAATTCTCGAGGATGATGAGAGCACTGCGACGGAACAGGTTCACATACCCTTGCTGGGACATGTTGCTGCTGGACAGCCCCTCTTTGCCGAGGAAAACAACGAAGGCTCTCTTGTCATGCCGGCGTCAATGGTGGGAAGAGGCTGGGTTTTCGCCCTACGAATCGAGGGTGAAAGCATGACAGATGCTGGAATTTTTGACGGCGATATCGCCATTTTCAATCGGCAAAATCAGGCCGAGAACGGCCAGATCGTCGTGGCCATGGTGGATGAGGCTGTTACCTTGAAGCGATTCTACCAGGAAAAGAACCGAGTTCGGCTCCAGGCTGAAAATCCAGCGTATCCTCCCATATACACTGCCGATGTGCGGATTTTGGGGCGGCTGATAACGATAATCCGTTCGTACTAGGCAGTGAGCTGAAATGCAGCAGAAGTTTCTGCCAGTCTATTTCTTTCCGGGCTCTGAAATCGGGAGAAAGAGAGACCACATCAGTGCTATAAAGAGCTCCCTAACAAAGCAAATTGGAGAGGAACCGGAACTGCATCGTCTTTATCCCTATGATACAGATATGTCCAGCATTGTAACGCTTCTGCAAAGTGGCTCTCTGTTCTCATCCCGACGCCTCGTAATACTCGGTGATGCTCATGTACTGAAAGCCGCCGACATAAAAATACTCAAGGGATATCTGAACACACCTTCTCCGAACACAGTTTTGGTAATCACCACAGACGAAAATCCGGGTTCCAGAGAATACCCCCGTTCCTTGGCCAACGCACTGCCTTCCGACGCGGTGAAAATTTTCTGGGAGATGTTTGAAAGGGATAAGCGTGGTTGGGTAATGGGTTTCTTGAGAGAAAAGGGACTCAAGGCTGATAAGGCGGCCATCGATCTCCTGCTCGATATTACTGAAGGCACCACCGATGCTTTGCGGGAAACCTGTGAACTCCTGGCCTTTTCTATTCGGGGTACCCGGGTGATCTCCACAGAGGATATCGACCGAATACTGGAGCATGGAAGAGAAGAGACAGTGTACAGCCTCTTCGATCGATTCTGCAGGCGAGATCTGGGCGGAGTTCTGGAGTCCTATAGTAAAATGACCTATTCCGAACCAAGTTCCGCTGATAGAATTCTCTCGATGCTGGCCGATCCGGTAGCTCGTCTCAGAGATTTCGCGATTCTGCTGAATCGTGGACTTTCGCCTGAAAACATTGCCGAGGAGTTACAGATTCGTGGGGGGAAGCGAGCAGTTCACGCCTACAGCGAGGGAGCACGCAATTTCGAGCTAGCTGAATTGGCGGGGGCGGTTAAGGGGATTATCGATTTGGAAGCCTGGCTACGTACGGCTCCCAGGGAGATAAGAGCAGCGAAAACCGAACTTTGGTTTTGTTCGGTGATTTCTCATAAGTCGTCGTTTGCCGCCTCTCCCCTGGGTGAATCTGTAGGATCCGGTTCGTAGTAGAGTGTATTGATACGAAATACGCGTCGGTCGGATATGGTTCATCTCAGCGCCGACAATTTACCCCCGCGGTGTATCGGCACAAGCTTGCCCGTCTACCGACCCGTCGGCTATGATATTCACGATTCTAAACTGAGGATATGTTTTGAAGCCCGTAGTGATTGTTTGCATTGATTTCTGCCTCCTGGCGTCTTTGTGGATTTCCTGCAGCACGGCTGATGGGCAAGCTCGGAAAGACATGCTTGACGATGAGGTGGTTCTCAAACCAGGAAATGCCGCCGAAGTACTGGATTCGGTTTATTCTGAAGGCCACGATACCACCGCTGCCCTTGATGCTCTCGAAAAATCAGGCATCGAAACCATGGATGTTGAATCGCGGTTGGTATATGCCGTTTTGCTGAGAAATGATGGCAGGCTGGAGGAATCGAGAATACAGCTCGAAACCATCATTGAAGAAGACGCGCGGACGGCCCCGGCCTGGTACAATCTTGCTTTGGTGGAGCATGCCGCCGGCCATGAGATTGAACGGGATTCGGCTTTGGACAGCGCGCTCCGAGTCGATCCGACGTTCGCGGAGGCCTGGATGTTTCGGGGCAATCTAGCCATATCGAGGTCTGACTGGTCTGCCGCTGAAACAAACCTGAACCACGCGCTCAAACTGAATCCCGATTCAGCGGAATCATTGGCGAAGCTAGCCTGGGTACTAGCAAAAAATGAACGCGTCGATGAGGCCCTGGGGCTCTTGAATCGCGCCGTAGACAATGATCCTGATTATGTATACGCGAGAGTCGACCGATCGAGAGTCAATGTTGTATTAAGGAACTACAACGAAGCCGAGAGGGATCTCGATGTCGCCATTCGCCTAGAGCCCGATGTGCCCTGGCACTATCTGGATAGGGCCAGAATCAGGCTGCGGTATTTTAAGGACTATGAGGGCGCTCAGGAGGATTTAGAAAACGTCGAACGACTGAGTCCGAACAACTTCTTCGCATTGGTTTACCTAGCCGGCTTGCATGATGAACGGCGACGATTCGATAAGGCACATCACTACTATCTCAAAGTGGCGGAATTCAGACCGGACTATGTCTGGTCCTACATGCCGCTGGGTAAATTCGCTTACATCAAAGGGGCATACGATGAAGCGGCAGGATGGTTTCAGAAGGCCGCCGCGGAAGATCCCGATGAATTCTCATACGGCCTGATGGAGGCTCTATCGCTGCTTCGATCGGGAAGAACCACTGAGGCGGACCAAGTATTCGCTGAGATCTTAAGGAGCCATAAACCAGGGGAAACGGCTTATGAGGTGATTCGGTTTTGTGCCGAGAGAGGTTCTGATTATTATGCTGTGAATGCCCTGAACAAGGAAGAAGATGCAACCCTTCGTGAACGACTGTGGTTTTACATGGGAGCCATATACGCCTATGAGGAGAATGAAGTTGGAGCTGTCGCTGTCAACAAACGTTTGGCAGAACGAAGTGGCAAAATGGAGTTCGATATCGCGTGGGCCATGCTGCATGGAACTGGTGGTTAATCCCGGTGGGTTTTGAAGTACTGACCATCTCGGATACACGTACCAGGATTTTCCTGGATAACCGTGAGATCATACTGTTGGGAACTGCCCATGTTTCGGCCGAAAGTCTGGCCGAGGTGAAAGACTCCATCCTCACCGAACTCCCGGACCATGTCTGTGTTGAGATGGATGAAGGGCGTCTGGCAAACCTTGAAGAGAATAAGCGATGGTCAGGGACGGATATCAAAGATGTGCTTCGCAATGGTCAGGGTTTCATGATGTTGGCCAATCTCGCCCTGACATCGTTTCAGAGAAGAATGGGTGTGGACACGGGTGTTCAGCCTGGCGCCGAGATGAAGTGCGCCGTTGATGCCGCCAGGGAGGGCAACATCCCCTTTTCCTGCAGCGATCGATCCATTCAGGTAACTCTGAGCCGCGCATGGCGCTTCAGTGGTTTTTGGTCGAAAATGAAGTTGATATCAGCCTTGATAGCATCGGTTCTTTCTACGGATTCGGCCACCCATGAGGAGATTGAGAATCTCAAAAAAGCCGATGCCATGCAGAACATGATGAATGAACTCGCGGCCTATCTCCCCCCAGTGAAAACTGTTCTCATTGATGAACGGGATCACTTCCTCGCGTCGAGTTTTCTTACAGCTCCCGGCAAGAAAACCCTGGCGGTTGTCGGTGCCGCCCATGTTCCGGGTATTATCGTGATGTTAAGGGAGATGGTTGAGGGAACCCGGAGCGTCGATACGCGATCCATCGAGTCGGTTCCCCCGAAAACCTGGCTGGGCAAGGCCAGTCCTTGGATTATACCCGGTGTTATTCTGGCATTGTTTGTAAGCGGGATGATTCGATCGGGGCTCAATAAGGGATTGGAAATGAGCCTGGTATGGGTGTTGGCGAATGGGACATTGGCGGCACTCGGAGCATTAGCCGCCCTAGCGCATCCCTTAACCATCCTACTGAGTTTCATTAGTGCCCCTATAACATCTCTCAATCCTACGATTGGCGTGGGTATGGTGGCTGGATTACTTGAATACACTTTCCGCGCGCCGCGTGTGATGGATATGGAACAGATAAGTACGGACATTCTGTCCCTTCGGGGATGGTATCGAAACCGTGTTACCAGGATATTGCTGGTTTTCTTTCTCAGTTCACTCGGTAGCAGTATTGGTACCTTTGTCGCCATACCATGGCTTTCTCGGGTAGTCGGTGGTTAGAAAACATACAGAGATTGTCAGGGCATCCTGAGCCTTGCCGGTTCCCAGGGGAGGCTTAGGTTCATCATCTTTGGCGCCACCGAGGCCGTAAGAGCGCTACCGCTAGCGTTTCCGTGTCGAAATGAGGTCAAAAAACACTACCCCCGGCATCGTTAAACCGCGACATGGCACCTCGATATCATCCTAACCATCTACGAAGCTCACCAGTTCCATTTCAAAAACCAACCAACTGTTCGGTTCGATGGGGCCATAGCCCTGTTCGCCATAGGCAAGGTTGGGGGGAATCAATACCTTGCGGACTTCTCCGCTCTTCATGCCCATAACCATTTCAACCCAACCGCTAATGATGCCATCCTTCCCCAGTACGAAATCAAAGGTTTGCTCGCTATCCTGCGTCATGTCGAAAACTGTTCCGTCCAAAAGGGTTCCGACATAGCGCATGGACACTTTTCTGCCGGCGCTGGGGGAATCACCCTCACCTGTTTTCAGCACTGTGTAGTAGATACCTGTAGGAGTTTTAACTCGATTGCCACCTAAGCTAGTCAAAACATCGGCCAAATCCGGGTTGGAGGAAACCAAATTCTCAATTTCTAATTCACGGGCCCTTCGATACTGTCTATCAAAAGTCTCCTTATCGAATCGCAGCGACTCTGCTTCTTCCCCGACTCTGATGATACGTATGGATTCAATGATATCCCCGGCCCGAAGTTTCTTCAGTGTTCTTCTCCCATCAATCAGTTGGCCGAATGCTGTGTACTGAGAGTCTAAAAAGGCGTCACTCACCTGTGTGATCAAGAAGCGGCTGCCCGCTGTTTCGGTCGCAAAACCATCCATCATCAGCGTTCCGGGTTTTTCCGCGCTGTAAGTGGCGCCGAGTTCTCGTGGGAGGGTGTAACCAGGGCCACCATCGCCTGAATTTGTTGGATCTCCCGAAAAAACAACATAACCCGATGAGGTGTTGTAGAACGAAAGACCGTCGTAATATGGTTCTCCGGGGCTTCGGAAACTGTTGGGGAGGGAGCCCTCGGCTAATCCGCTGAAATTGGTTGTGGTGAGGGGGGTGTTCTCGTAATCCAGCCTTGCCACCATCATCCCGCGATTGGTGAGAATATTGGCATAGAGCCCCGGTAGAAGTTCCTCACTCTTGCCCAGGGACCAGAGAGTCGCCGGCAGTATTAAGAGGCACAGAAGCACGTATCGTTTCAATTTCCTAACCTCCCTAGAAATTGATGAGTTCGACATCAAAAACCAGCCAGGAATCGGGTGGAATGAGTCCACCGCCGGCTCCCTCACTACCGTAGCCCATTTCGGGAGGTAGGATGAATATACGTCGTTCACCCTTTTTCATATCCAATGTCGCCGCATCCCAACCGGGAATCACCTGCTGGCTTCCAACATTGAACTGGAATGTCTCTCCTCTATCGCGGGAACTATCGAATTGCCTGCCATCCATGAAGGTGCCGGTGTAATGAACTTCGATTTTCGTCCCCACAGCTGGCTTACTCCCCACACCCTCGGTTTTAATGACATAGTAGATGCCGGTTTCTTCATCTCGCAGGGCATTCGGCCACTTGTTCGCGATTTCTTTCATGGCGTATCGCCGTGATTCTTCTTTGGCGGCGGCTTTCTTACTTAGCAGGTTTTTCTCCAGTTCCCGAAACGCATCACTATCCGCCTGGTAGGCCGACATCTCCGGTCCGACACGGATGATTTTGAGCTTCTTGATGACATCACCCCCCTCTACAGTGTTTACCACATCCTGTCCCTTAACGACACTACCAAAAATCGTGTGCTTACCGTTTAACCAATCGGTGACAACATGGGTGATGAAGAATTGACTTCCATTGGTATCAGGGCCGGCATTGGCCATGGCCAATAGACCGGGTTTGTCAAAAACCAAGCCGTTATCTGTTTCGTCGAGGAATCGATAGCCTGGTCCCCCCGCTCCCGTACCCTCTGGATCGCCGCCCTGTATCATGAAATTCTCGATGACGCGATGAAAGGTGATACCGTCATAGAAACGGCCCTTTCGGTTGGCAAAATCCAGATTCCCCTCGGCTAACCCAACGAAATTCATCACCGTTAGGGGTGCCTTGTCTGGGAACAGCTTTACGAGTATGGTTCCTCGTGTCGTGTCGAATTCGGCGTACAGACCGCTAGGCATCCCCGTGTCGTCTTCCGCGCATGATATAGTCATCGTGGCGAACATGAGCCCAAGTGCCGGAACAACCATCCATTTTCGAAATTCTATTTGGCTCACAATGTCCTCCTGGCATTTTTGGATACCTCATACAGTACGATCAGTATAGCGATGGGCGCGAATGCCGTCGACCGGAGGCCTAAGGACAAATCTGACGGGCCATCAATACCCCGTTGATGGATTTCAGTCGCGCGACACACTCATTGCTTAGAACGTTCGCTGAGAGATCGATGATGGTGTAGGCAACGCCATCACGATGTCGGTTTACCATGTCATCCACATTCAATCCCTCCTTGGCGAGCACCGATAGAATCTGGCTGAGCATGTTTGGAATATTGCTGTTGGCTATCAGAACACGAACACCACCGGAAGGTTCTAGTGAGCAGTTCGGGAAATTCACCGAATTGGTGATATTTCCGTTTTCGAGATAGTCCTTCACCTGTTTCACGGTCATGATGGCACAGTTTTCCTTCGCTTCGATAGTGGATGCCCCCAGATGTGGAATGGACATGACAGCCCTCACACCCAGAAGCGTCTCATCGGGGAAGTCGGTGATATAGCGGTCAATCCGCCTATTGGAAAGAGCGGTTTTCATGGCGCGGGAATCCACCAACTCCCCGCGGGAGAAGTTGAGTATGCGTAATTCCCGGCGGGCTTTATTGAGTCGTTCCGCATTGATGAGATGTTGTGTTTCGAGTGTAAAGGGTATATGCAATGTTGCATAGTCCACAAGACTCAGTAGTTGATCGAGGCCCTCACATCGCTTAACAGCACTCGATAGCCCCCAAGCGGCTTGCACCGAGATGAATGGATCGTATCCGTAAACTTCCATACCCAGATTGATAGCGGCATTGGCCACCAGGGCCCCAATAGCTCCCAGCCCTATAACACCGAGTTTTTTCCCACTGATTTCATTCCCGGCGAAGCGGTTTTTTTCCTTTTCGATATTCAGGCTTAGCCTATCATCGGCTCGCTGCGAGCTTATCCATTGCATACCCTCATTGATGCCCCTGGAGGAGAGAAGCAACCCGGCGATTACCAATTCCTTGACGCTATTCGCGTTCGCTCCAGGCGTGTTGAATACAACCACCCCATGGCTTGTGCAGTCGTTTACAGGAATGTTATTCACTCCCGCTCCCGCGCGTGCCACCGCCAGCACAGAGTTTTCGATCTCGTTGAACGGCAACGTGTAGCTTCGCAGCAAAATCGCGTCCGGCGAAGCAATCTCCGCGGAAACTTCGTAATCACCCTGAGCGAAGAGTTCAAGACCAGCCGACGCGATTTCGTTCAATGTTCGAATTCTAAACATTTTTGATCCTGCTACCTTAGGGCGCGATGACTGAAGTCTAAGAGGTACTATAGCTTGAGCCGATCGTCAACCATCGATGCGTTTATAAACCGCGTCGCCGGGCGGTAATCGAAGGATTGAAATCAGACTTTTTGCTATGTGACCATATCATCCTCAGTTACCGCCAGCTTCAGATCGGCGAGCTGCTGAGTATCTACCCGCGAAGGACTTCCGTCCAATTGACTGATGCCTTGCGAATTTTTCGGGAAGGCGATGACATCCCGGATTGTTTCCAATTGGGCCATTACCATCAGCAGACGATCGAATCCCACCGCAAGGCCGGCATGGGGCGGGGCGCCATAGCGGAAAGCCTCGAGAAGAAAACCAAATCGCTCTTCGGCTTCTTCCCTAGGGAAACCCACAATGTCGAAGATGCGAGCTTGTATGGCCGGATCGTGGATACGCACTGACCCCGATGCCAGCTCATTCCCGTTCAGTACCAAATCATACAGATGGCCTAGCACCTCGCCTGGGTTTTCTTCCATACCATCGATGAAGCGTTCCTGAGGCATGGAGAATACGTGATGAACCGGCTGCCAATTTCCCTCTTCCTCGTTTTTCTCAAACATAGGGAAATCGACTATCCAACAGAAGCGAAATACCCCCGGTTTTTCCAACCCCAATTCCGCGGCCAGCTTCGCCCGCACGGCTCCCAGAGAAACAACGGCGGTTTCCCAATCGTCGCCTATCATGAGTATCAGGTCTCCGACATTAGCACCCAGTTCACGGGCTATCTCCGCCGCCTCGTTCTCAAAAAACTTCGATACGCCGCCCTCCAGTCCTTTCTCTCCTACCTTCGTCCATGCCAGACCCTTCGCTCCTCGGGATTTGGCTATCAATTCAAGCTCGGAGATTTTCTTGCGGGAATAGGACTGAGCCGCATCGGGAACCACCATGGCCTTCACAACAGACCCGGCCTCTAGAACAGCCTTGAAAACTTCAAATTTCGATCCGGGCACCCAGGGGGCGAAGTCATGAAAAGTGAGTTCGTAACGGAGATCGGGTTTATCTGTTCCATACAGATCCATGACTTGCCGCCAGGTGAAGCGCGGAAAGGGCCTGGGAATTTCCTGCTTCAGCACATCCATGAAGGCTCGCGCCATCATACCCTCTACCACGTTCAGGACATCATCCTGACTGGCGAAACCCATTTCGAGGTCGATTTGGGTGAATTCGGGCTGGCGGTCGCCACGGGCGTCCTCGTCCCGGTAACATCGGGCTATCTGGTAGTATCGGTCTGTACCGCCGGCCATGAGAATCTGTTTGTATAGCTGTGGAGACTGGGGGAGCGCATAGAATCGACCAGGATTCACGCGGGAGGGCACCAGATAGTCTCTGGCTCCTTCCGGAGTGGATTTGATGAGTGTGGGTGTTTCTATTTCCCAGAAGCCGTTTTCCGTGAGGTAGCTACGCACTGCCCAGGTGGCCTCATGACGCATCTTGATGTGTTTTCGCATTTCTTCGGTACGAAGGTCGAGATACCTGTATTTCAGACGGAGAGTCTCGTTTGGTACATCTTCACCGTCAATCATGAAAGGAAGGGATTCGCATGTATTGAGTATCTCGACATCACTCAGCAACAACTCGATCGCGCCTGTTGCCATTTCAGGGTTTACCATGTCCGCCGGTCTAGCCCTCACCACCCCGATAGCGGCGATGCAGTATTCCATTTTGAGCTTCGATGCGATGCTCCTCAGGGCTTCTGGGGCATTGTCATCAATTACTGCCTGCGTGATGCCATAACGATCTCTTAAGTTGATGAAGTGAACGCCGCCATGGTCGCGATTCCGATGAACCCATGCGTTGAGGACAACTGTTCTACCCACATCGTTGACGCTGAGTTCGCCGCAAGTAACTGTGCGCCTGTTGTTTTCCATGAAGCGGAATTTATCACGAGGAGCTTTTGCGAGTGAAGCGTACTCTGCCGCTTATCAGATTGAACAGCACTATAAACATCATTATCAGCAATACTGGCAAAATGATGAATAGAATGTTGTGTCCTCGGGCAATCTGGTAGAACAAGGTTGCTACACTCCATGCCAGAATAGTGAGATATGTGACGGCCAGGACACCGAATTTCGCCCCAATCTCTCTTATGATAGCCCCCATAGCCGCAACGCAGGGGAAATATATCAGTACGAAGAGCAGGTAGGCATAGGCCCGAACCCAATCGTTAGCGAACGAATTTCTCAAGGCCTTCAATGTGCCCGTCGCTGCCGCAGGATCATCGATTCTGCCGAAGATTCCCGATAAAGACGCTGGAATGGATTTCACGGCCTCCTTCATCGACGCGAGCAGGGAAAAACCGGCATCATTGCCCGAATTCAATTCACTGTCTTCCGCCGCCGCCATCTGCCCGTAGAGGCTGCTCATCGTACCCACAATGGCTTCTTTGGCGAAGATACCGGTGAACAAACCCACAGTAGCCGGCCAATTATCCTGGCTCACGCCCATCGGCGAGAACAGCGGTGTCAAGCTTCGGCTGATACCGGCCAGAATGGAGTCTTCACCATCTTCGTTGCCGAAGCTGCCATCAACTCCCATGGAATTGAAAAATGACAAAACAAGCACCGCAAGAACAATTACCTGTCCCGCCTTCAATACAAAATCTTTTAGTCGAAACCATGTTCGTTTCATTATCTGAATCAGTCTCGGCGCATGGTAGGGCGGCAATTCCATAGCGAAATGGGAGACTTCCCCCTTGAAGAGCGTCTTCTTCAGAAGGAACCCGGTTATCACAGCCAATATGATTCCAACAATGTAGAGCGAAACAACAACGATGCCAGCCTGTCTGCCAAAGAAGGCCACGCCGAACAGGGCGTAAACCGGCAACCTGGCGCCGCAAGACATAAAGGGCGACATGAAAATTGTGAGAAAGCGGTCTTGTTTGTTAGCCAATGTTCGAGTAGCCAAAACCGCGGGAACCGTACATCCAAATCCCACAAGCATCGGTACAAAGGCCTTGCCCGGCAAACCGATAATCCTCATGAAGCGGTCCATGACGTAAGACGCCCTGGCCATGTAGCCGGAGTCTTCTAGTATTGAGAGCATGAAAAACATCGTGAAGATGATGGGTATGAAAGTGGCGACCGTTTGTATTCCTCCGCCAACCCCGTTGGCCAGAAGCACTTCCAACCATTCCGGCGAGCCCATTCTTCGGAGAACCAGGGCAAAGCCATCCACGAACACCGCGCCGAAAAGGATGTCGAAGAAGTCGATGAAAGCGCTGCCAATCTGTATAACCGACCAAAACAGTAGATACATAATGCCCAGAAAAATCGGCACCCCCAACCACCTCGAGAGGACTATCCGATCAATCGCGTCCGATATAGTTACCTTCGTCCCAGAGGTTTTTGAGCACCTGCGTGTTAATGCCGTGATGAATGTGTATCGGGCTTCGGCAATTAGAGTATCGGGAGTTTTTCCAGTGAGCGATTCAATTTCAGCCACAGTCGATTGAATTTCTTCCTTACTCAGGGAGCCCTCGCGCAGTGTTTTTTCCCTTATGTACTCATTTTCCTCCAAAAGGAGAAGAGTGGTGAAATCCACATGGTCATCGATTTTCCCCCTCCAGCGCTCGACCACGTCATTGACTGAGCGTGGATATTTCACCTTCGCTTTCGGTTCACAGAGATTTTCGAGGTGCCCCTTAATCGCTCGCCGCATATCGCGTAGCTCAACACTGTCTAGGGCATTAATCCCGTAGACAGGAATGCCGAGCTCTTTTGATAGCTTGTCAATATCAATACGAATGCCCCTTTTCCTGGCGACATCCATCATCGTAAGCACTAGGATAACCGGTATTCCCGTCTCCATAAGTATAAGAGTGAGAAAGAGATTACTCTCAAGATTCGTTGCGTCGGCGATGTTGATTATCAGATCGGTGCTGCCCGATAGCATGTAGTTACGGGCAATGATTTCATCCTCACTCGTGGCATTTAATGAGTAAATTCCTGGAAGATCGACGATTTCGACACCGTCAGAGCCCAGAAGTCTTCCGAATTTCTTTTCGACGGTGACCCCTGGCCAGTTGCCAATGCGCTGGGTGCTGCCGGTGAGTCCATTGAAGACTGTCGATTTACCGCTGTTGGGATTGCCCACGACGGCCAATGAAGTGGCCGATTGACTCATCACACTGAATAGGGGCGCGTTCATTAGACAAAAACCTGCGCGGCTATACCTCGACCCAGCACCACCTGCCGACCCAAGACCGAGAGTATCAGCGGATTTCGTCCTATCTTTCGTATAACAGTGACAGGGATTCCCGGAATAATCCCAAGATTAATAAGTCTCTTGCGCACATGGCGTCCGCCACCAATCCTTGCGATTACCATTTGGATGCCTTCACTCAGTTCAATCAAGCTCATTGCATATTCACTTTTGATTCACTGAGCGAATCATTCATATACTGCACAGGAGACGCCAGATTGCCCGGCGAGAGCTTGTTCTGACGGCAGAATTTCTCGAAATCCTCTGTCCAACGGCTGTGCGAGTAATCGCCCACTGAGACAAATTTGGCAAATTGGAGAAATCTCGCCATTACCGACGGTGCCATGGCATGCTCCAGGCGGCATGCCGTCTCATCGGCATCGGTTTGATTGACGCCCAAAATTCTCACGAAGAATCGTCGAATTATCTGATGGGTTTCCGAGATACGACGCCCTCCCTGTATCCTGAAGGGGTGAGGGAAATGACACCGTATGGCTCATAGTTGATGAACTGGGCTTCCTTAAGACTTCGCAGCGCGGCGGTAACCGACGAATTTCTGACTTTCAGCCTTTCGGAGATGTTTTTCACCCTGACACCGCCTTTATTGCTGATGATGTCGTATATAGCCTCAAGGTAGTCTTCCAACGCTTCAGTTAAGATAACACTCATAAATCACTACTCGGGTAAGAATTTCAGGTTCGTCTAATATTAAGAGTTAATAGGCATTACGTCAATACAGCACGAACTCTCATTGAAGAAATAAACGAATTTTATCCCACGACAGTTGCGTGGCCGATTCAAGGAGGGCATGCCAGGAACGAACTCCAGTAGTCTCGTGATGATTCGGCCCTGTTTTCGGCGTGAGGCGCTTAGACAAGGCCCTAATATGCCTCGGTAGCCTTGAGCCATACGAAGTAATCCAGGCCGCTTACCGTGCCATTCGGATTGAAATGCCTACCGTCGGTTAACGACATTATCTCATATTGCACAGTGCCTAGGACGCCGTCGAACCAGGGCTGGCCCACTTCGACATCGACGATTGGAGAGCCTTTTTCTTCGAATCGGGAACTGAAACGATTCCGCATCTCCGGTTTACCGAGTCTGTCGGAGAGCAGTAGCCAAAGGAAATGGGCGGCGTCGCGTCTGCGAGCCAGGGTTTGCTCACTGCTGAATAGATAGCCATTGTTTCTGAGGTAGGTGTACAGGTGGTTTCCTTTGAGGCTCCTACCCTCATCGATGCCATCGAGAAGTTCGCTCTCCCTGAGGGTTATATTCACCATTGATGCGATTATGACGGGCTCATCGGTGAGAAGGGAAAGGCTTCGTTCGTCGAGCTCATCAGCACTGTCCTTGAGTGTCCATGCCTGTTCCTGCTGGTCTGCATACAGCACAGACCAGGCAGGCAATAGGAAGGGCAATGCGGCATCCCATGCGGATACAGCTTCGCTGTACTGGTTCAGGCTGAATTGGGCGGCACCTTTCTCGGCGGTCAGTCGCCAGTGCTTACGTGATTCCGCGATGTGTTCATTGAGGAATGTCAGCCGTCTTTCGGCATCGTCGATGAGCATGGCTTCCAGCAATGTAGCTGTTTCGTCGAATTTCCAGGAATCCATGGCGCTTTTAAGATGCTTCCGGGCGCGGCGGAAATTCGCCGATATCTGCGCTTCGAGTCCTCTTAGGGCCTCGAGTCGTGCGATATACTGACGGTTCACCGAGTCCTTCGCGGCGAGGGCAGTGCCATGCTCACGGATTTTTCCAAGATCGCTGCGTGTCTGTTCTGTTATGACACCATTGTTATCCATGATTTCTTTGCGGAGTTGAGTCAGGAGCTCTTCTATCTCATCGAGTTCCACTAGCAGTTCTTGACTACTGGCAATATCGACGAGACGGTCTTCCTGCAAGGTATTGCAGCCTGAAAGAAGTAATGCGAAGACGCTTCCAATCAGCCAGATAGAATGGCGAATCACAACGAAACTCCTATTCATCGGAAGGTGTAGGCATGGATTTTCCCATCAAAACCACCTGTCACAAGGTCAATACGATCATCTCCGTTCAAGTCGGCGAAGGAGGGATATCGACCCCCTGCAATGGGAAATCCCTCCAGGGGGAGTAGTTTCCCCGTGTAGCCGTATATCGCGGCGCCGGCTTCGGAAACGAACACTTCTTCATCGGCATCACCCTGTACATCCTGTATGGCCAATCGGCCGTCTTTCGCCTTGATCCCTTTGATTTCTATCCCCTCCACATCGCCATCCAGCGAGATTCTATAGAGTTTGCCCGAATCGGCAAGTGCGTAGAGCGCTCTGGATGTTCGTGCCCAGATGGGATTTGTATAGAATACTCCATCGAGTTGCTTTTCGAGATATACAGATCCATCGGAGTGATAGAATCGAAGCAGTCCGGCCTGTGTAAGGAAAACGAGCAGGTAGTCATCGGCGGTATCATCACTGTAGTCCACAAGGAGCGGTGAGCCATAGGCAATCTGATCGACCGAAACGGGCCAGCCTTCGGCGGCATTACCCCTACTATCGAATACGTGAAGTGAAGCGAGGAATCCCTTGGGATAGACAGCCCAGAGGCCATTGTGGTAAGAGGGAGGAGACAGGAGCGGATTGTCGAAGCGAACAGGGACTGTGAAACGTTCTCCTTTCCTATTGATGAGCACCAGACTCCGGCTTTCTCGCTCTGGGAGGGCCAGGATGCCCTGGTATGCCACCGGGCCGGCCGAGGGTGTATATGCGGTTACGATGGGAAAACCAGGTAGTGCGTTGAGACCGGGGGAAAAGGCATAGATATTCCCTCTTTTGGAAACGGCCCAGAGTATACCGGCATCGGCAGTGAGGGTGGCTTCATCGTCAAGAGTGGCCGTGAGTCTGATGCCGGTGGAGGCATTGTATTCCACGAGTGTGTTGTCTCTCTCCATCCAGTAAATCAGATCGCCGGCTCCCTGACGGCGCAGCACTTCGGTGGCCGATTGATGGCGCCCGTTCGCTTTTATGGGAAACCCAGGCATGGGCATTATCCCATCACCACCCGAGGCCACTGCCGCGAGGGAAACCTTCAGCTTACCACCATCAAAACGAAGTGTGGCCACTCCCCGACGGTACAATTTCAGCGCATCAGAGAATCCTCCATGGGACTGCAAGAAGAAGGGGACACTGCGATCGAGCGAGTAGATTACCGCCATGGCGGATGATGCGGATACCCCGCCCCCGGATTTTTCCCAATTCCTGGTTCTGATAAGGAGGCTTTTCGATTTGATGGATGAAATCGTTGACGCGACAGCTTCCGCTGAATTGGAAAGAAACAGAAAATCATCCCCTTTCGCCATGTATGGCTCGGGGAGAACTATGTCGAGAGATTCTAACAAGAGATTGACAAACCAAGGGAAGGATATCTGAGTTAGGCGTACTTTGTCAATAATCGTGTTATCACGTCGGTTTATAACAGCAGAAAGGAAGATCTGATCGAAGACATTCCGCCGTTTGTGCTCGTCTTTCACCCTGATGAAGAACACGGGTTCTGGATGGGTGGCCAATCCGAGCACACCCATTTCTTCACCGGTCCATGAGTACACAAGCTCCTCCAAGTCCGCGCCGAAAACGGCTTTGGCGGTTTGGTTGGCATCCGCGAGGGCCTCACGATACTCCGAACCAACCACGGGTTCGATGACGGCCGATAGCTCTTGGGGCGTTCCGGCGGACAGGATGCTGGCATACTGTGTATCCGCTGGTAACATACTGATAATGGCCGGAGCACCCGACCGGCCAGCGATGAGTCGCGCGATTGCAGGATTCTCGGACGATACAGCAGCAGTTGAGTTAAGCTTCAGTGTTTCGCTGCTTACACTCACATCGACGGTGGCATATTCAGAGAATGAGAGCAGGGAGATAACTCGCTTAAGCTCTTCATCGTTCTCCTGAATCCTATCCAGAAAGGTGTTGGGATTTACTAAGAGGCGTACATCACCTTCGCTGGCCCGATTCAAAGCCTCATCGAGAGCGATGTTCCGCGTTGTAGTTTCTCGAGTGCTCAGGGCTTCAAACAGGATGGAACGATTGTTTGAGGCGATGATGAGGTTTTTCTTCGCGACGGCATAGAGAGGCGGTTCGCTGTTGGTAATCTCGAAATGGGGGATTGTGGCATCTCTGATATAGTTGATCTCAGGAATCCAGGGGACGCCCACCAGACGATAGAAGGGTGAAGCCGCACGTGTCGCGGCCGAACGGACCCCCAAATCGCCGACTATCAGGAAATCCTCTTCGTAATGCGCGGCATCCACACGGATATCGGCTAAATAGTCGAAGAGGGGGCTGTGAATGAAGTCTTGTTGCCGCAGTGAAGTCAGCGTGCCCCGAATTGAAGAGAATTGAGACGAAGCGAGAACAATATCCGCCACTTCCAAATCCAAGGTGGACTTAAGGAGTTTACCAGCCGATTCTATGCGAATATAGGCATCGAATCCTTCCTGAATGACGTCGCTGGGTGGGCGCCGATCGATGACTGCATAGCCTAGCAGCACTCCAATAAGGCAAAGGATTCCAAGGAGTATGAGGAGAAACGATTTAAGAAATGATGGTTTGTTCACTTCGCAATCAACCGCCCCCTCGTTTCAGTCTCGCCCTGTATTTATCAGCCATGAGATCGGGCCTGTAGGACTGCTTGGTTTTTCTCAATCCCTCATGTCCCATGTCTTGTTCCATGTTGATAAACTCATAATCTGGACAGAAATCGTTAACAAATTGATTGAATAGATATTGATAAACGCCCTTAAACTCGATATCTGCCTTGGCAAAATGGATGGTAAAGGTAGTTTCGTTAAGCGGCTCTCCTAGAATGAAACCCGTTGGCAGGCCATCGCCATAGGTGATAGCACCGATAAGACCGAGCTCTTTGTACAGTCCCAGGGCTTCCATGCACTGAGTGAAATCGCTGGTAGCCATTTCCTTGGGTGAACTCTCCTGCCATTTCTCCAGTATTCGTCGGGCGTCATCCAGAACACCATCGGTAAGGGGCATCAAAAGGGCCTCATAGTTCCGGAGATATTGATTGAGGAGATTTTTCTTCTTATGCATCAGTCTTCCACTGTAGGTTTTGAGTTTTTCGGCATAGAACAGGTAATCTGAGTCGTTCACATTGAAGTCAAACTCAAAATCATTCTCATCAAAGCATTCCAGCCATTCTTCGGGAACCGGGAATACAAATTCCCACGCGTTGGAAGCTAACAGCATTTTCAAGTCGGCGAAACATTCCTTCCCCGATTTCTCAGGACTGTTCATGGGCATGATGTATTTCTTGCCGTCATATGTAAGCCCCGATATGAAGAATCCATGGGGGCTGTGGATGATTTCATATTGATGAGTATTACGAAACAAGTAGAGATTGGGGAAGGAAAACTCCGAGAGGTGCATCCCGATGGTATCCAACTGTCTGGTGACGGTATCTTGGCTATCGAGAGTAAGAGGGCTCCTGGTCATTAGGAACAAAATACGACGTATGCCTTAAGCTGGGCAACTCCTGATCACTGATCCTGCGTTGGAAGGTGCTGTAGGACCCCCTCACCGGTATATTTATGAAATACTCAACTTCGTGTATGTTGAATTATGAATCGAATCTATCTGGATAATAATGCCACCACGATGCTCGACCCACGGGTGAAGCAGGCAATGGAACCCTTTTGGCTCCAGCAGTATGGAAATCCAAACTCACTCCATAGCTTCGGTACGGAAGTCCATCCGGAGATGTCTGTTGCAATTGACCGCATTTACGCGGGCATTGGTGCGTCGGACGATGATGAGGTTATTATAAACAGTTGTGCGACTGAGGGCAATAACACTGTACTTAAGGGGATTTGGACCGACTACATACTCACTGGAAAGAAGTCACGCATTGTCACTTCCCAGGTGGAACATCCCAGTGTCGCCCACACTCTCGACTGGCTTGAAGAGCGTGGAGTGGAGGTGGTGAGACTGGCGCCGAACGCTGACGGGCTTGTTACCCGGGAAGTTCTGGCTGAGGACTTCGAACCTGAAAAAACGGCTCTGGTGAGCATTATGTGGGCGAACAACGAGACGGGTTTGATTAATCCGATCGGCGATCTGGCTGACTTTTGCCGGGAGCGGGGTGTTCTTTTTCACACCGATGCCGTCCAGGCTCTGGGGAAGATTCCTGTAGACCTCCAGCACACCTCGGTTGATTTTCTCACCTTCAGTGCACATAAATTTCATGGACCCAAGGGAATCGGCGGTCTTTTCATCCGTCAAGGCCTCGGCCTGACACCCCTTATACACGGTGGGGAGCAAATGGCTGGGCGGCGTGCCGGGACGGTGAATGTGGCCTTTCTGGTGGGGATGGGACTGGCAATGGAGTTGGCTGTGGAGTCTTTGAAGAATCAAAACACAGAGCTGCGATCTCTGAGGGACAAACTGGAGGACGCCATACTGAAACTTTCGGATACCTTTATACTAGGACGCCGGGAGTATCGGACTCCCAACACAATTCTGGCGAGCTTCAAGGGCATTGAGGGGGAGGCGTTCTTGTGGGATCTCAACCGTAGGGGGGTGGCCGCCAGTACGGGTAGCGCCTGTTCTTCTGAGTCGCTAGAGGTTGATGCGACATTGAGAGCCATGGTATCCGATGCCGATCTGGCCCATACAGCGGTACGATTCAGTCTTTCGAGGTTTACACGTGAAGAGGAAATTGAGGAGGCTATAAAGGCGGTCAATGACACAGTGGAACGCCTCCGGTCAATTTCGAGCACATACTAGAATAAGAAATCGGGAGTAGAATATGGCAAAGAGCGATCTGATTGGCGGATCCCTGTGGCAGAATTATTCAAGCAAAGTGGCCCTGAGGATGGACAGTCCCCAACACTTGGGGGAAATCACGGAGGATGAGGCAACATCGTTAAACGCCGATCTCATCGTTGCAGACCATGGTGCCGAATCCTGTGGGGACGCGGTAAGGCTCTACTGGGCAGTAGAACGGGATACGGGAATCATAGTCAAGGCCACGTTCAAGAGCTTCGGCTGCGGTACTGCGATTGCTTCCAGTGATATGATGGCGGAGCTCTGTATGGGTAAGAGTGTTGATGAGGCCGTCGCCATCACCAATCTGAACGTGGAAAGGGCACTGAGGGACGATCCTGATGTGCCCGCGGTTCCTCCCCAAAAAATGCACTGTTCGGTGATGGCCTATGACGTCATCAAAGTAGCCGCCGCTCACTACAAGGGTGTTGATCTGAGCGTTTTGGAAGAGGCCGAAATAGTATGTGAATGCGCGCGTGTCAACCTATCAACTATCAAGGAAGTAATATGTATCAATAACCTGGAGCGTGTTCAGGGAATCACCAACTACACCAAGGCCGGCGCTTTCTGCAAATCCTGTGTCCGCCCAGGCGGCCACGAAAAACGAAAATGGTATCTGGAAGACATACTCGCCGAAACACGCGCGGAAATGGAAAAAAACGCTGCCGGTGCCCAGGAGGGCTTGTTTTCTGAGCTTGCTTTTCTCAAGAAATTCAAGGCAATCGAACGAGTATTGGACACACAGGTCCGTCCGGTTCTTCATCAAGATGGTGGAGATATTGATGTAGAGGATTTCCGCATGGACGGCGAGATTCCGGTGGTAACGATTGCCTATCGAGGCGCGTGTCTTGGCTGTATGAGCGCTACTGTGGGAACGCAGGAATTCATTGAGAACATACTCAAAGAGAAGCTGGATGCCTCATTCAGAGTGGTAGTCGGCTGATGGCAAGCGGGGATATCCCATTGGCAGGATACCATCCTTCCCTTGGGGCTGATCTCTCAGATGTCAACACCGATGAAAGACTTCCGGATTCCCTGAAATGGGGCATCCCAATTCGTAGCGGTGGAGGCTCACGAAACACTCTCACCCTCAACTCCAGCTAAATCAAGTTCTGATTCTGCTGCAAAAAGGGGTCTCTCTGGATGGAATTATACGAACACCCAGCGGCTGCTTTCGAGACCGTAGATTTCCCGACTGCCAGCGAAGTCAGCAATGATAAACGACATCTTGGATGATAGCCTCTTAACTGGTAGACCCCGGATAATTAGTCATTTCCTTTTGTTTGACTTTCGTTTTCCTTTCGTTTGAGTTCTCTTTATCTGTCGTTTGGCTATCG
>Ga0209049_1000014_pt1 | contig 33540 bp, 27 predicted proteins | sample WorMetulBAHAMAS2_FD_187398 | JGI IMG/M metagenome (GOLD analysis project Ga0209049, IMG submission 187398) | Marine gutless worms symbiont microbial communities from Max Planck institute for Marine Microbiology, Germany - Olavius ullae BAHAMAS.2... | ecosystem: Host-associated > Annelida >...
AATAATAATAATAATAAATAAATAAATAAATGTGAACTCGTTCTTGTTTGAGTCTATTTCGTATAGGATCAATCGAGGAACATATGAAAATGAATGCAACTTATTTGTTTAGGCCACACGCCCAACGCTAGTACCATATAATAATAATACGGTACGAACACTAGCATCATGGCGTTATCGCGTGGTTTTTTCGCATTTCATTGTCGAATCTGGTCAGAGTCGACGCTTTGGTACAACGTTTTTTATTATCGCACATACTGAAAAAAAACTACAGTCCTTCGCAATGGCGATTCGAAAAATCCTAAAATGGAGATATCTGAACAATAACGGTCGTCGTAAAAAACTAAACAGTTCGTGTTGTCAACTTGTAATTTATGACACCATGCAGGCTTCTGATATAACGTTCTTTCAGTGTGTTAATGTCTTCCATCGGCGGCAAAGACGTTTTCACGCGAAACACAAACTGGTCGCCGTCAATCTTTGCATCGTATTGACCTTCTTTCACCGTCGTAAGGTCCGTGACTGATTTTTTCTGTATCATTCTTAACGCATAACACAAGCAGGCGATATAATAACCGAAATTCAAGCAAAGCGAGCTTCGAAAAGGTCCTTTCTTTTCGACGACTACCTGCTTATTTTCTTCGTCTATCCTAATTAGCGTGTCGGCTCCAGGAATATGCATGATGATCATGTGATAAACGAACGTTCTCCATTCGAAGTTGTCGAACACTAGCTGAAAGAGATAAGCCGATTCTGTGTAATCGACCTCGTATTTCAAAAGTCGCGGGTTAACAACGCTGTTCACAAATCCCTCCGTGTTCGTATCCATCAGTTTGTAAAGAGCGATCAGCTCATTGCCACCATGTTCTACTTTTTTCTTTGCGTTTTTTAAATAAACCGTCGCAAGTAACAACATTTTATGCGGAGAGGACGCGATGTCCACGACACGAGCGTTTTCAACCGGATAGACCCCTACTGAGTCCACCATGTCCTTATTTTCGCTTGAAGATTGAGACATACTTATTATGCGTTGTCGTCGTCTTTGGAATGCGTTGCATTTAGCTGTTTTCATTTTTAATCGTTTGATGATGACTGCTGAATAAGTTTTGTCGGTACATTTGCCGATCGTTGACGTTGAAATTTGGACTTTTGTGCAGTACCGGTAATAAGCGAAATTGTTTCTTTTCTACTACTAGGCGGCATCTCAGTAGGCACCGCTAGATAATCGGTCACAGACGACGTAGGTTTGCTTGCTTTTGTAACCGGTTCAGCATGCGACGTGGACGGGATCGGACGACGCCTTTTCGCTTCTTTATTTTTCACTGTTACGTCTTCTTGGCACGTAAATGTCAACAGCACTTCTTCGTCTCCAAGGTGATCGTTTTGTGGTGCGTACTGAAAGGTCGTATAACACCATTGGGGTGCAGTTTTCACTTTAAAGCAATCGATCTGAACAGTGGATACGTGGCCAAATCGGTCGGTTTTCTTAATCAACGAGTTATTACCAACGTTAGGAACAAGGCCTATTTGGATCACTGCTGCTTCTCTGTATACAGAAACGTCTTTCGCCACTTTGCTGTACGCCCTACATCTGTCAACGGTGTCTTCTAACACGCTCTGTGCTGTCTCGCCGGCATAACCGAACACGAATGTGGACGTATATTCTTGGTCGCTCACTTCCGTTCCGTTTACCGTTCTTCTAGTATGTGTCCCCTCTCCAGCTTCCGGTTTGTCGATGAGTGTATCTCCCAATCGGCCGCATAAAATTTCGTCAGAAGGCCCAACCACCAAGAAGAGTTTTACAGGTTGATCGTAATTGTTCGGGGACTCCAGCTTGTGGATATTCGATATTTTGTGTATCGGTATGTTCATCGGGAAACACTGGGTGTCCAAACATGTGCCTTCTGTCAACACACAAGTCCGAAACTGCTCCATTTCCGATATGAAAGATAACAGCTTTTCGTTCGTTGTCACCAATCCGTAAGGGCGCAAAATCTCGGTCATTTTCTTCAATGGTCCATTTTTCAACATGGACTTGGCAGGTTGAAAAAATTTATCTGCATCGCTCGTCAAAATTTCATGTAAATGCTCCGACATTGGCGGGAGGCTTAATTTACGGTAGTTGTCGCCGACCAATCTCAATTCATTTAGCGTTGCGTCGAAAGATGCAAAATCAACGAACTTAACATCCACCCCGACACCACTTACACCAGCTCGATGCATCATTTCTCGGCGCATATCCATTCCGACAATCTGCATCGCGAAATTACACTTGGTCAGCCCCAGGATCATGGGATTGTTTTCAACGTGTACAGAAGCTGCATTTGGCGCATTCTTCGGCCGGTAAAATCTCTCCGCTATGTTTATATATTGAAAACATCTATTCGGGTGTTGTGGTACAAACTGATTGTCGAACACATCATCCGTCATGTTTCGCTTAGTCGTCTGGATCCACCTTCTGGCTGCTGGGACATTGACAATTTATCTGACTTTTTACTGGCAACGAGAAAACGTTAATCGTTTTGAACTAGAACGACGTCGAATATGCGGAATATTTGCTGGTTGCGTCTCAGGACCGGAGACAAATATGACCGTCGACGAAATAACGTCGATGTGCCGTAGATACGCAGTGACGCGCTGTACGGGCGATTATCGGTGTTGTATGGATTGCAAAGCAGTGAAATCCTTCGACATTTCGTTAAAACAACCCGAATGGGCCACAATACAGTTTGTTGATGAACACTCTTCTTCTTCTTTCACAGTAGTCATCGGAGTAGGTATCTCGATATATGTGACCGTGTACGTTGCATTATTAGTCATGAGAAGTGCACGAACGTCAAATGTCAAGAAGAAAGAAAAATTGCAAACTGTTAAATATAGATATCGCAGAGCGGCAACCGGGATGTTATTGATCTTTGGATTTTTGTGGCTTGTCGCAATAACGACGTACTGCGTATCGTACGTTACATCGCGGTGGCACACGCTAAAAGACTGTCAAAACAAACTCTTTTCTGTACTGTCGTGGAACATTGTTCTCATACTCGCTTCATTCGACTACACCCTGTATTTTATTCCAACTACCACGCGTGTACTAACAAAGTCAAAGTCTTCTTCGTTAAGAGCCACGACACTGGTAAACGTTGTCGGGGGTATACTGCTTCTCTGGTGGTTTTTCGTTGGAATATACCTCGAAGGCGCATACAACGGGCGATGGTTAATGACATTGTAAAATACGAAAAAACAGCGAAGTGCAAGATGCGGCACAGAAGAGAATAAATATAGCGACTAATGTCCAGTTAAATGCCAGCGACACAACACATATGCTAGTTTCCTGCAGCAGCTCCGTTTCTGTACCAACAAAGATGAAAAATATCAACGACAACAGAGGCACGGTGTCAATGCCAGCCATAATGTATAACAGTCGTGTCTTATCGTCGTCTTTTCCTCTTTGGCTGTATGCATATTTGCACGAATCCTCATTGAGCAGATGACAAGCTTTCAAAGATGACATAGCGTTGAGAAGTACATTGTGGGTAATGTCGGTGTGCGGCGGCGGCGGCGGCGGTCGTCTAGACGCTGTCAACGCTCGTATATAGTTAAACATGTCTATCTTTCGACCCATTTCGATGGTTGCTTTGGTGGCCGACGTAGATTTTCTTTTCATCACGCTTCCGACATTTACTTTCTCTAGCATCGATTTGTATTGTTCAGCCAATTTTTGAAATCCACATGTTTTGTTAATTTTACTACTGCGGTATGTGGCAACGCCTAAAAAAACGGCGCTTGTCGTGTAACGAACTGTCATGAAGACTAACAGACATATCCCAAACATTCCAAAAGCGTCGGATGTATTGCACCTTTCCCGGTACTCTATGTGAATTCCTACTGATACGCCGCTTAGCACCGCGCACACCACTGCAATCAGCGTCGTACAGACGAAAGTCCTCGTGAGCTGTTTAGGCAAAACAACCAGCTTCTTTTCGCCCTCTACAAACGGGTTGTACTCTTTATCTTCGCTTTCATCGCGCGAACACAGAGAAATTGTGTCTTCTTCAGATGACGACAACGTAGTCACAACTTCAGTATTTGACGGCGTTGGTAATACTTTAGGTTTTCTTTTCAGTAGACTCATGATGGCAGGTGGTCGTTTTGTTAGAGAGCGAATGAATCTGGCGGCAAAGAAATACGCAAAACGATCTACGGTCAATGAAGACATAATTGCATCACACATTGCTAAATTAGAAAACTTAGTGTCGGAATTGCAGCAAAAATATGCAACTGTCATAAACCAGTCAGCTGTTCTACAGCCGTTATCTGTATCGTCCGGAAACGTCTGTGTTAATGAAGGCGAAGTCTTGCCGCCGCAGGGTAACATCAGTAGAGAAGAGGTACTGGAAAGTATGACGTGGGAGGAATTGAGTACGACAGCACATTTTTTAGCTGAAAACAAATATCAATCTCAAGCGACGACGTCAGAAAAAATTCAGTCTGCCGTTTTGTTTCCGCAATTTTTTGTAGAAGACACCTGCAGTGTATTGGACGACGGAGCGTACACGCAACTGCTGATAGCACCTTATTTTATTCATTATAAAAACATGCGTTTGGCACTGGTGGAGACAGGCAGACAGCTACAGCAGAAAAGAGATCAGTTGGCAAGAAACTGTACACTGCAAGTAGATATAACGACGACAGTGGTGCCCAGCGAATGGATGGCCGATTTCTTGTACGTGTTTCACAGAGCCAAGACGGTTGGAACGCAGGGTTATCCAACACCTAGAGAACTTGAAGACATATTCTACACCACGAAAATCGTGCGTCGTATCACCGAGGGACATAACACCGTACCAACACAACTGAGAAACTATGCTTTCGACATCGGTTATCACTGTGTGCGCTTCGCTTCGCTTTTCACGACGCTTCCTTTTAATCCGCAGAATGACATTAACATGAGACCCACGCTTTACACGGACTTTGAGCTACTCGTCCATTTTGCCATGCGCACGGCTAAAAACGATGTAAAGTACGAGGACTTTCTCACTAATCCGTCGTCGTACCTTTCCGGATCAAAATATTCAGTAATGAAAGAGGCTGTAAGCCGTGCAGTACACGAGATTATGTCGTCTTTCGAAAATGGATTGTACTTCAAGGCAAATAGCAGTTACGGTGTAGAGCTGATGAAACGTACACATAGTCTGAGCGGAGACACGCACAGCAAGGAGACGGCCGTCGTGCCGGATAACATCATGGCCGGGTTGTGTTTGGACGTGTTGGAAAACCGAATACTTTACGAACGCAGAAAAGAGATGGCTGTTTTTGGCGGTCTGAGAAAACTCGAAGCGAGAGACATGCGAGTCGAGTCGCCCATCGGCCGATTGTTAAATTTCGACGAAAGATCGGTAGCAGAATTCGAAACCATGTACAAAAGAATCGAACCTCGGCGTCCAGAGTTAGTAAACGCGCAGCTTTCAGACCGTATAGCGTCATTCCGCTGCGTTCATCGCGTATATGCCATGCTTGTGTCTGCCGCTGGAACTGTATTTGCCATGAGATTGCCGAATGACTCCTCGACATTGCAAGTGAGTTTCGTAATTGATCGGTGTATGAGACATGATCCGGACACGGGCAACGTCATTTATGCGTCGACAGCTGAAGCGTTTCCCGGTCTGTTATTTTATACGATGTTAGCATCTCCAGCTAAATGGAAAGACCTCGAAAAGATCGACAGAAAATCAGCTACCGATACGGTGCAGCCTGGTATATCTGAGCCTAAGTATTTTACTGACAGACCAGACAGAAGAGCTTTTTTTGATACATTCGGATGCTACGCTTTCAGAGTAGATAGCATCACCAAAGCTAAAGTGAACACAAGTTTCCCGATTGACGTGAATGCGGCAACCGAGGGTATTCGTTGGATGACAAACGAAAATCTGAGCGTTATCAGAGCATCTATCCGCAAACAGCTGGCGGAGGCACAGTCGGCTTTTATAAGTCTGTTGGCTTTTAACGTGAATTTACGCAACTCGTCGTTATGGTTGAAGGACGCTAACGTACTTGCGTACTTTAAAGACCAAATCGCTAAAGACGGTACATGTAAATATCACAAGTTGACGTCGTTTCATGAAAGTTACTCAGATAGTCGTGCTTTTTTCGCCCTACCAGTGATGTACTCGGCCGGCGCGGATTTAATAGACACTTCAAAACTTGGAAAAATAGCGACAGAAGAAACAAGTGGCCATCGATTGGTCGATATTTTACAACAACAGATCAGTACACAACGCGCGAATTCGGACAATTGCGAAGAAGATGTGAGCCGTTTTATAACGGGCTTATAGTAGTGTTCGTGCGTGCAATAAAAACGCAAACACATGTGTGTCATGAGTTTATTACTTTAAACAGTTTTAATTTTACACATGCGGCGAGACAATAGTTTTTTTAAAAGCAAGAACACATCACACACGTTCTTCCTCGCACTGCAGGTCGTTATTCTCCCAACAAATATACGTGATACAGACTCTGACGTATAAAAGACGGTTGACGTTCAATTACTTCTCGCCTCCGTGTTGTCGGAATACGCGATAAATTAAGCGATATCTGAATTACTCGGCTGTCCGAGAATGCTATCTCTTTAGCGTATTCAGGCCACATGTTTTTTCGTCCGAAATTCTCCAGCATTAAACAATATTCTTGTAGGCTGTCTTCGTCTGTGCACTGAACGGCAGCAAAACTCAGCCATCGTTCCCATGACGTGTGCTTAAATTGCACGGCTTGCAATAAGAACCGTAAACGACGCCATTGTTCCGCAGTAGCTGCGTTCCAGTCTGTTTCACTCAAAACACATAATACTGCGTCTTCGTCGAGGATTTTCCCCGTCACTCCGTAAGCTAAAAGAAAGAGAAACAAAGAACGGTCTACGTGCGAATCTTTTTGTAAGCTACGTTTAAAAATTTCCACAACGATTTGCGGTGATTTTTGCGTCCCGGCGATGAGAAACGCCGGCCAAAAATACTGACCGTGCGAAATTTCCACGGACAAATCTCCATAAAAGTTGTCGTGTAAACACATTGGACACAACTGTTCAATGTATTCGTTCGCTATACGGGGCAGGTGAAGAGAAGCCGTCTCTGCGTCAGAATCAAATTCCGTGGGGATGCATCGGCCGCATCGAACCAGATCTTCTTCTGTGCTGTAGAAATCCATGATTATCGGTTTATTCGATTTAATCTTTTCCTTTGACGTCGTTTTTCATTTAAATATAAGACTTCTTCCTCATCATCGGAGCTGGAACTGTCGTCATCGGAGGCCGACGTTTTCTTGTATAGTTTGTATGTCTGTTTCGCCGAAGATCGTTTAGCCCGTCTCTCGAGGATCACGTGCGTAGCTACGAACAGCGTAAACACCAGAATAAGTAAGATAAAAATCGTGATAACGCTGAACATCGTTATCATAGTATTTTCCACACGTATCATACGTGGCTCGAAATTCACTATAACAGTTGTAATTAGTTTCTCGATTTCCGCGTCGGTCACTCCTGGTACGTTAATTGACATATTGTAGACGTAAGAAAAGCCGATAATGGCGTTTTTAAAATTTGTTACTGATTACAACTTTCAACAGCAATCATCGGAATGTGACTCCTCAACACAAATACTTCAACAACTTATTACCAACGAAGACGTATATGTAAGAGAAAGAGCGTACCAGCTGCTCTCCAATACAGGAGATTACAACACCGTCGTCCAGTTGGCGCTGACTCTGCGGGCCTCGCTGGATAATGCGAGCGTCGAAAAACTGACGGAGATATGGCCAGTATTTGGTCGCATCTATCGATCAGGATTGCCACAATCACCGCTGTGGAATTTTTTTCGGCGAATATATGAAATGGTAATTCGAAATTTGCCTATGGCTAACCACGTGGCAAAACTTAGAGGGCGAAGCGAACTACAAGGTTCCATTACAACGCTTCTTGCGCTTTTCATTGATAAACCCGCCGTATATAGAGCACTGGAAGAACACGCGAAAAGCTCATACTTATATATCCCATTTGATCCATTACGTCATGCCTACGACTTTTTAACAGTGATTTTACCGACAGCCGACATAACAACATCTCGTAATAATAATTACGACGAAATACTGCGCGGCCTTCGAGCAATAGGATTGCTTTTTGGCCGCGATAACTTCGATGCGTTTTGTGCCGAGTTTGCGAACTTGACAAGTAGTATCGAAGTCAATGTTTTGATTCATCCTGGCTACGAGGGGAAAACTGTGACAGATCGTGACATAAATAATGTCGTCTTTGCGGCATCGAAAGGCTACGTGAAACACGACAGAAATAAAAAACGTGTAGCGATGAGTCACCCACAAGCGGCATCCGCTCTTATTGACGTTTGTAGACTAATGGGGTTAACAGGTCGCGATCGAGCTTTTCTGTGGTTCGATCTACTCTGTGGCTTTTCCATACACCCAACTTTGAGAACTCCTACGAATAAATCTGAACGTCGGTGGTACGGTGTTTCGTGGGCCGTCATCGCTGAACTGAACGACGCTGCTTCCGAGAGAAAAATGGAAATACCGAAGGAAATGCCAGATGAAGCCTTAATTTGGTTTCATGCTAAAGAAGATGCGCGGCATCTTATGGGCGACGACGTATGGTGTTCTATTCAAACGAATGCCACGCGAAAAGGTCGCAGTTTTCGAGAAGTGAAAGACCACGAAGAACGGGAACGCAAAATCGGCGAACATCGTATCGTGCAGTGGCACGAAACTTTTCATCGCATTGTGGCTGCGTCGGACAAGCGTGTTTCGCTGCATATAGTAGAATACGAACCCGAACAGTTCGACGATTTCCTGCTAGTGTCTGTTCACTTACCAACGACTTCTAATTATCTTGAAGCTTTGGTTACTAACATTGGCGTATATAGTTGCATTCAGCACGCAGATTCGTTTACAGAAGAAATAGCTCTGACAACATTAGCGTGCATCTTCAATAATACGGTGACGCCTGCAGTCGCGTTGAATAATTTTGTGCGCGGATTAGAACAATTTTTATACGCTGTTACGGGTTTCCGATATCATGGCGCCAACGAATTTTCACTGAATCGTTTGTACGAAGTATATAAACAATATTATAAGCAGGATATTGAAGTGTTGTTTTCCTGGGCACTGAAAACGTCTTCCTTTTATCATCTCGACGAACATCAATACCTCGCGCTTACAAAAATACCGAGCGACTCATCGGAAGTTTCTCGCAAGCTTCAAGAAACTCTTTTGTCTTTCATAGATGAACACGATATATTACAAAAAACTGTAGAAATATATAAAGATCGACTAGATATAGAAAAAGGAAGTAAAAAAATCGTTTTAATAAACTCTCTCAAATATCTGGAAGAAATTATCATACCTAGGTCCTATAAATATGATTGCGTTCACCTGATCGAAAAGTCGTTGCCACTGTTTCTTGCGACGATCATTTGAACTATTATACCGCGGCATTATTTTGTAAATACTAACAATAAATAAATATATACTTACACTAATTTGCACTGCATGCATAATACAATTTGTCGATGCTGGAAGTTTCATTGCGTTGTTGCTTACCGATGACGAGTGATTTACAATTGGAATGCTCAGAAAGTTGGGTTCCGAGGACAAGACGAATAAATTACGCACATCGTTTTGCATCATTGACACTCACAAATGTCCCGCCGTTGGAAATTGGTACGATATCGGTGAGGCGCTAGTGCTGAAGCTATAGTTATGGGACTTCGTATCATAGCTACAGCAATAATTACGGTGCAAAGAGTGCATTCGTATGAGAAACGTTTAATATTTTTTCTTTGAACGCGTGCCGTTTCCAGTTAACCGTTGTTTAGCGTCTTTACACTCTCTCACAAAACTATTCAGACAGTCATCCGAGTCTAAAAGAGTCAATAATGACATAAAGCTGTATATGTCCGAGACGTCAAATAGACAGTGCGGTGAAATCACACCACACACGCCTCTGGCATTGTATGCCAGTCGTGTAAAAATGCCACGAAACACACCACAACGCAATAGGAGTCTGTTGTCCGTGAATGAAACAGGAAGGAAGTTTCCGATGTCCATCAGTTTACCGCAGTAATGTGCGTGCTGAGGACGAAGAGACTTTCGTATGTAGTCCACGTTTCCTTCGTATTTCATCATTGACGAAATAACACGCAGGCTTTGGCAACGCTTCTTGTCTGCTTCGTCATGCATTAATATATCAACAGCGCCTTGTTTGTTGAAAGGTATATTTTTCTTGCACGATTCCTGATACAAACGCCATACTTGACGGATGGCGTTCTCTGAGACGTAATCTTTACAGTCGACGTAGACGCCGGAGTCTTTTACTGACAGTCGCACATTCGGGTTATTTATAGTTGTCCCGAAAAAGCTTTCGGAGCGCGGTTCTACTTCAGCAATTTTGTAAAGATGTGTGCTATATAATAGATATTTTAGCACAATGTGCACATTTCTCACACGCATATATACGTTATTGTCCCACGTCAGTGGCGCAGTAGCACCATCCAGTAACCCACTTATGATGCCACAGATAATAAACGTGAGAATGCTTGCTCTGGATGGGCAGACGATTGCGTTGTAAGCACTAAGTTCCACTGGTAGTGCGCACGAGCAACCTCCTGGTCGCCACAGATCGTCTTCTCTATAAGGCAGAGCAGCAAAGGCGTGATAATCTTCTCGCATAACGGCAACGTGTGCGGCTGACAAATTGAACTGCGTTCCGAACTGTGTTTGTCGTTCTTGTAAAATTCTGTAGGAAGCTAAAAAGTAAGCAATCATGTCTCCTATTACCCGGTAGGTGGTATCCGGACTGTAGTTTTTCAATCCGAACATTAGACACACGTCTGCCAATTTTGGATCACCGCATTCTACCGTAAGCTGGTATATGATTCCAGAAATCCTAGTTCGGTCCGCTTGAGCTCCAAGTCTCTCGAAATTTGGCACGTTTTTCCGTACGAAATTTCTAAGTCCTTCGAGATAGATTGCAACATGATCAGTCTTGGCTGGAACTATACATCCGTTAATGTCTTTCTTTATTTTGCCAGAAAGTGTGACAATATCGAAGTCTTCCGACTTATAGTTGTGTGTTGTAAATGACAGTCTGTATACAAACTCTTCATACGAGAGATTCCATTCATTTTCCAACCGTTGCAGATATTGTAGACAGCAGTTAATACCTTTCTCAATTAGCAATGATACGACATATGACGAAGATGCCTGTATTATGTTGTAAAATCCACGTTTGTCCAATTCAGCATACCAGTGGCTCCATACGCACGAAGTAACATCTAGATTGCATTGTTCACGTCTATACATCAACTTCCACGGATTACCTGTTTCGTCTTCGTCCATCTGTTACTACCTCAACAATACTGCAGGCCTACATATATATATGCTGCCCGCCCAAGCCTAAAGCCGCGTTTATTTTGTTGTGCTGCGTGAAGCGCGGAACATTTCTCAATACAACCCACAGCGCTTCGTCGTTCGTTGAAAGCCTTTTCTCTAAGCGGTAATCTGAAAACGGCGATTTGTCGGCGAGATAACATCTTTCATCGCGGTCATTTATATTAACAGTTGGCGCAAAAAAGTCCACTTCCCTCTTTCGGCTACTTTCTTCTCCCATACAGGTTTTCATAACACCAATAAAAGTAGTGGCGTTCAATAGGCCTTCCCGATTTTCGCAATATGCAACTTCATTAGAAGCGTCCACATAGGAACGTGTCTGTTTTGACAATAAACAACAGATGCAATAGTCGGGAGCGAGCGGAGAAGTCTTGTGGGTCAAATTGAACTGCGATGCATCGTGTGAACTCGAAGAATCGTCGCTAGTTTCTGGCATCAATACGCTCGCTACCGCCGATAAGATTTCAACCAGTGACGATCGGTTGACGCTTGCTATGCTCACACCATGTGTGAGGATTGCAATGACGCACGGACTTAACGCTATGGGACCGGCCCGTTTAACATCAGGGTATAACATTCTATAAACGCAGGACAGGCCTTGCGAACACTCGCAGTCCAATATTGCTCTTACGCTCCTAATCTTCGGAGATTCGGGAGTATAGTCTGCCGGAGGATCGATCAGAACTTTGAAAATGGGATCGAGCAGTGTTTTACTTCGATTTGGATCTAGTTGAAACGACAGATCATCCAAACAATAGAAAGCATCCATGTACTTGTACGGTCCAAACCACGGCGGTGCCGTCAACAAATCGACAGGGATTTCGCCTTCCTCTTCAGCTAAAGCGACTTCTTTGTCCAGTTTATTTAGTATTTCCTCAAAATAGGTGGTCATTTCGTCGACAGATTGTTCAGAAATTCTGGCTGGGGTATTTTCGCCCTTTGCTGTCTGCAATACGAAACCGCCTGTTTCTCCAGCAAAAAATCTGACGGGCTGAGTTAGGTCGGCAGAAGCTAGTGCCGCTCTCAGTAACGTTGCATCCTGTTCCTCCATCTCAGCGAAAATGAATTTCACAAACAAGCGCAACCGTTTTCATAATTACACGTTAACCGCCGAAGGTGAATCCGTTTCGAATTTTTGCCATCCGAACGCGACGGAAAGACGACGTATATGGTCGGCATTGACCGGCGATTCTAACTACGTGCCAGCGCCGTATTTACCCACAGTATCGGCAATAAAGATGCATAGTAGTCTAGAAATGCCGTGTACGGGCAGACTAGCCGTAGTCAGACAGATGAACAATTTGAGCGTGTTTACGATAGATGATGCTAGATTTGCTTTGGTTGACGGTCTCACTGGATTTGTGCTTGAAAAAGACGGTAACGAATATAAGTTTATGAGCACAACTGTACTCGATTTCACCGATCAATGGCACGAAACAGCTACCGGTGTGGTAGGTATGACTAAAGACGGAAGAGTAAAAACGTGGTTTCGAGAAGAAGAAGAAGAAGAAGAAGAAGAACTGATGCCCACGGGCTTTCAATATGTGGGAGACGGTCATTATCTTCATAGTTCTTTGAAAATTTTGACGACTTCGCCATATGAGGCCGACTTGAGGGCGGAATACGATGAAGCTGAGGACATGTATGACGGAAAGTCTCTGCTTGTCGATTGGCAGTCGGACAGGTTTAGGGTGATGGACGCCACTGCACCGGATCGTAATTTTCGGGTGTACCAAAAGACTGAAGACGGCGAGTTCGTCGAAAACGAAACCATAAAGCCGATGCCGGAACATACAAAAGAAGATCCGTATAGCACGTACATTCAAACAGTGTATCATATGCCACTTTTCGTAGTCGGCAAAATATATAATATTCGAGAGAATTTTGCATTATGTGTTGGCGCAACCAGAACAAATCCGCATTGTAAAGAGATCTATATTCTACAAAGTAACGTCTGGTCACGAGTAAGTGACTGGAACGAGGAAGGTCTGGAAAGGAGATTTATTCCGCCAAATACACTAGTTTCGTTCAGATTTCAACCACGTATAGGTTGGGCGGTGACGAGTGTTCGACACCTCCGAGTATGACCGCTTCTAAAACAGATATTGCACACGAACGTGCTGTCAGGGCATTGTACGTGAAAGCGGCCCAGAGTCTCATCAAAGAGAATGTCAGCGAGACTCGCAATCCGCGCCTATCGACCGACCAGGTTTGCATGCTGGAGGAGTATCAGCGAAAGATTGCAGAGATAGATAGAAAAATAAAAGTTAAAATGCCAACCGAATTAGTTTTACAACGTCTGGTATTGGAGAACGAGGCATTTAACGAACGACGACGTCTTTTGAAAGAGAGTACCCCGATAATGAAAAAAATTACACAAGAACGGGAAAAGGTCGCCTCTGCAAAAAAGTTCGGCAATCACACAGAACGATATCTCAACGCGGTGGAAGAGGACGACAACATACTGTTGTTCGCAGATGAGGTAGTCTCTCAGCCGTCCTCGTACACTTCCGCGCATGAAGCGCAAGACGACGACATTGTGGAAGAAATCGTAACTGGAGCTTTAGGACGACCCTCGGAGGCTCTTAACAACAAGCTAATTACTGCTATTAAAACACGCAGCGCGATATGCGACGTCCCCATTGAAGACACACAACTGCTTCCTGCTGTTCCGACACATCTCCCTTAGCAGAATGAGGCATAATTCGGTATCGGTACTAGCCGCAGTTGACGTAATTCTCCACAACCGCAAAAAACTCAAGAAACGTTGTCGATTGCTTTCACCACCGTGCGTGAGCGGAGGATCTGTTAAAGACAATCTTGCTGCTGGAATCACTATTCATAAGCACATGGATCCGTATCAACAGCTTCGTGTTCCCGTATACAATGAACTGGATGTTCGAGCGCTGAAACTCTTGAATTTGATCAACAAACTTGAAGATATGTTGGAACATGGGTCGGTGTATGAACTAGAATTAAAAGTGCCTTGGCACACAGTGATAGATAAAGTCGAATCAGAAGATACGATTTTGCTAACGGGCATTTTAGATGCCGTACACGTGGTCGACAAAAAATTGGTCGTGGATGAATTGAAAACCCATAATATCGTCACCGGCGACGGACGTCCGGTAGTAGAAACTCGAACGATGATGTCGCACAAGTACCAGGTGCTTTTGTATTCGCTATTGCTGCAAAAATTTCTGAACAGTATCAGAAGTGGGTGCCCATATTTAAGACGAGCCTATATCGGCCAAGAAAGTGCTTTCGACACAATAAGTGGACATATTCAAAAAATAATGTCACCTTTCAGTACTTTGAACGAGTTATACGATCGCCTGTGTGGTTTGGTCAAACAGAAATTTAAAAGGATGCGTGTATCCAGTGCAAAAGTGACACATGTTTCACAGTCTTTGGCAAAACGAGCTATTTATCTTAACTCAGACGAAGCAATTGCCTACGAAGAATATTGTCAGTTGAGGTGGACCTATCTGAAACAACAACTAGCTGGCATAGACCCATGGAAAATTATCTCGAATGTGTCTCGTTCATGATCAGTAGATGGACAGTGGTTGAAAAGGCCGTAAAGAATATGAGTACGGTACATCCAAATTTTCTCTTGAAAGATAAAAGTCGCCAGGGTTTCGTCTTGTTTGTGAATAAGCTCAAAGAAGAAAAACATAACTTACTGGGTGATTATCTAAGCTACATAGCTCCAACTTTTCCGATAGGCGAAGATACCGAATGCGGGATTTGCGTCAGATATAGCCATAGAGTCGCGTGGTTGGCTCTCTGTAGACTTATCAACGCTTTGGAAAATTTACCCGAATCGCCCTCCGTCGACGACATACATCTCTACTTTTCGAGACTGTTTATTCCTTCAGCCAGAGTATACCACCATCCGTCCGTAGTCGTTGCAGCTGACTTGATACACGAGATGTTCAACTATTCCGCTTTACTGCATCTTAAAGACTTACCACCCACGACGAGCACCAACGTATCCGCGTTGATACCTTCACAATGTAGGCATACAGAAGAAGATGTTTTTACCGATGCGGACCCCGAAAACGCACCCTTTTTCGCGAGGCTGAAGGAAATCAACGAACTGTTGGAGTATGCTGCTATTATAGATAGTTATCCCGTCGTTCCAGAAGACATTGCTGGCACGCTGGTGCCGACCCTACAGCGGCGCAGACACGTCGACTTAAGCGTGTTGTCACCCGGAGTAGACAACAGGAGTTACGCGGACCGACCACGAGATCCTAGAGTATGTGTGTCGTGTAAAGTGGACAACGTCAACATTGGACTTATAGACGTCGAAGAACAGGATACTAAACGCCCATGTCAGTGTATTTTTGACACTGGAACGTATATGAGCGGTCGGTTTTACGATAAAGCTTACGTGTGTAGGGGTACGGCTATTGTGCGTCTATTACTTTTGAATAAAGCAGTTTTCACAAACGGTCTCGGATGTAACTGCCACGATCACAACGATGTATTTACAGAACGCTTAGGAGTTCTCAAACTTGCTCTCGACGCTGCAAAAATAAGTCAATAATGGATGAGATTTTAGCGTTGACCACCATTCCCGACCTCGTACGTCAGCATAAGGACGAAACAGCGCTCGGATTACCGCGCGGGATTAATCAACAAGATAAAGAAGCAATGCTTACGTTGTGGTTCAACAACATCGGAACGGGTAAAACGGCTAACTTTGGCCAGTCGACAGCTGCATTTACGTTAAGAGCTTATAAACTGTTGCGAGAGTATCTCACGACACCCAGTAAAAAAGATCTTTACGATGCTCTGGTTGACGGCGAACGATTAAAAGCTTTAGGTCTGTGCCCGGAATATGTCGGTGCTTTTTTAAAGAAAAAACACGCAAAAAACAGTGCAGAAGACGTCAGAAATGCAGTTTACATGGCCATATTTCTTAACACAATAGGCGTATCTGGAAAGGTCGCATTGGAAACCATCATGTCATTCTACGATGCTGCACACAAAGATACTTCCGTGTTATCTGCGGCTAAAATAAAGGAACAAAATGACGCTGTGACAAGTCTTAAGCAGTGTAGTGAGTACGCCGAGGCAAGTCGCAATTTAACCGTTGGTCAGATAAACGAAATATGTTCTACGTCTCTGAGCGTCCACCTGTCGAAAAAGGAGGTCAGTTCTGTTATTGAAGACAACCGCGAGGTCGTATCAAAGTCGGTTAATGACGTTTTATGTGTTCCGATTTTTTCGGCAGAAACGCTACTGGTCGAAACGTGTTTCCAAATTGTCGAACCAACACACGCGCGTGAAATGTTTCTGACAGCGGTATCGTGTAGTCTGTCTCCCATACCAGTGTTCGCGTCGGATCGAAATCTTGCTACGACGTTGCGCAGTAAGAGAGTAGAATTGCTAGGTGCAAGACAACCGACGATGACCGACGAACTCCTCGACATTGTCTTACCTCGTCGTTTTCATGTTAGAGATGGAATGACAACGGCCTTCTTAGACGTGTTTTTGGATGTTTTGTTGGGTGCGTCGATGGAGTTTAAACAAAAGATTCACGATGTTGTATCGTTTGCGTGCATCCGCGGTCTGACGGACAGCGACGACGTGCTTGAAGTATTGGAGAGACTAGACAGACAAGTAAAAGAAGCAGAACAACATGCGCAGAGTGTATGGGACATTATGTTGCGCGAGTGGAGACGACAAGAAATCTTTATTATTTGGTTAGAAATGGTACGTCGCGTAGTTCCATCTTTGAGCGATTTACTCGTCGGATGCGTCGATCGCGCGACACAACTGGTAGAGAAAACTCTGTATTATTTCAGAGGAAACTATTATATTCACCTGGGTGAAGAAACCTATACATCTCCGTGTTTCAAGCAAGTGGTGGAAATAGTCTGGAATGCCACGAATAAGATGTAAAGGTATAGCTACTCTAATACAAAAGGATCCTAATGCGGATATAAAATTTGACAAGGACAAAAAATTTTACTCCATACCACGAAATTTAGCCATTCGTTACGTTCGACAGCCGTCTGTACCTCTGTTATTGGAACACAACAGAAAGTTCACCGTAGGGAATGTCGACAACTTTTACATAGAAGAAGCGTGTGTAGAGGGAGAAAAAAGAGAGGTGTTGGGAGCCGAGTTCACAATCGACAACGAGTCTTTTATCGATGTTCTACGACACGTATGCGCGTTTAGGTTCAAAGAAATCGCACCGACAGAGTATATTTCCAGTGATGGATTTGTAAAGACCGAAATCGGAAACTCGTCCGCGGAGCTAGACTTGACGGCACACGAGGCCATTTTACAACGTCTTCCTGGACTCAGTCTCGGTCATGATAGCGATAGTCTCGATATCGTTGAACTCTCTCTGTGCGTTGCCGGTGCTCGGCCAGGAACCGTGGTAACAGAGGCAGCGTACGAGGATGAAGCCGACAGCAGCGAAGAATCGAAAGAGGACAAAGAAGTATACCGCGAATTTTTCGCCGGACTTCACGCTATGTCGAACGGTTTTCGGTGCAAAAAAGTAGAGGCCGATTTAAAGGCTCTTGACATGCCTACAACCTGCTTAGTATATTCTAACGTCCGTGAAGAAAATAGATCCATTACAGGGGAGGAGACGGTCGAGAATCTACCGAGCACAATGGAACAACCACAGCAGCATCACGTGCCGTCTAATTTCAGCGAACAGATGCGCGACATGTTAGAGAGCGCGTTCAGTCGGTATCTCGGAACACCACAAAAACCGCCGATTACTACTAACTGGAGTACAAATGTTCTTCCGCATGGATCGACAAATTATTTCGCCAATGACCGTTATCGTTGTCGTAAGAGACAAAGACGTTATGCTGCAGACGACTTTGACGACGGCGATACTTTTAGCGAGAGCGAAGAGGAAACCCCAAAACGCGGCAAAAGAAAGGTCAACAGAAAAGGTCGTCGTCGCGTTGAGACGTCGTCACCTCAAGACGAAATTCTTCAGAAACAGCTGGACGACGTAAAGGAAAAGTTAAAGGTGCTTGTCGATAATATTCCCAAGAAAGTTGACGAAAACCCTCCTCCTCACCAACCGTCTCTGACAGACCACTTGGGAGAAATGTTTGACAAGAAGATTAAAAACGCCATTTCCGACATACAACAGACTGTGCTACAGTCTGTGCCCGTTGCTCAGCAGCCAGAACCGCAAAAACCTACTCAACTTCAAGAAGCGCCAAAAAATACCTCTTCGAAGAATTTCAGCTTGAAGACGAGCGGCAAAGAGCACACGAGCGCCAAGGAACATTTCAAAGCCAAACTCGGCGACGATTCTTTTGTGTTTGAGTGTTAATAATTATCGGTGATGTTTACGATTAAACGATCTTGTACAGTTCTCGTTCGTTTTTTTTTTAAATTGAAATATCTCTAGACACGCATTATGACGACAATGGACAGCGTTGGGTATCCCAGATTCGTGTATACAGATTCTCGCGATTGGTTTATTCACTGGCTTGATTATAGACTGAAGAAATGCCCATACAGAGGCAACTGTGAGATGTGTAGCTGCTTACGCGATATTATAGAGTTCGGTACAGCACTGCTGATAGAAAGTCTATACGAAATTCACCACAAATTCACTGCCGGTTCGGACGTCGTTAGCATAAACATAGGTCAAATGACGAAGAAAAAGGCAAGGCAGATACTTCTGGAAACTCCTCGTGTTGTCAGCACGCAGCACGTCCTCGACGTTCGCTTACAGGAATCTCTAGCCCGCGATTTTCCCGGTGTAAAAGTAGATGGTTTATCGAAATACGCCGGCGTGTATACTCCTGTTATGGGTAAGGGTGGAAATTCGTTGTATCACACGCTGTCGGTGCTGTACAAATCAGCTGTTTCTATCGATACGGGAGAAGACAGAGTGAGCGAGATATCCGTTATAGACTTCTGTCTTTTGTGCTTTCATCTCAACAAGCAGTATCTACTGACACCGAACGTCGTTAGTTTTTTGTGGTCTGAGGCCATAAAAATTAATTCTATTACAACGCTTATACACGAAGATTTTTACTTCAGCATACTTTACAACAAGTTGTTTTCGCCTTAAATGGAACCGCGATCTTTAACGGACCTCTTGGGGTTGGTGGACAAACGTATGGTCGGTGTGACGACATCGATTCAAAAACCCGAACAGTTATCTCTCATTCAAGCATACGAAAATGTATTTGAAGACTACACTAGACCATCCGAACAAGTCTTCGTCAACGGCATCAACATATACTTTATGAAATCTTTAAAAGAACTGCAACGCATGAGGCCAGTGGTGTTTACGTCAGAACATCACGCTCAGCCTCGAGTCTTGTTTTCGGACAAACCAATCACTGTGCACCATACAGGATCAGCCCGATTGGAGGTCGGTCATCGATTTACGGTGATCCCACCGCTCTGTAACGTTCCTCATGCGGCAAAGTTCAATAACCGGTATTTACTTCAAACGGTCGAGTATGATTTGTTTAAACGAGAATTTCGACAGTTGATAGCGTGGATGCGACTGTTCGGTGAATCCAAACGTCTCATTGCTAACGACGTAATTACGAGTTCGTGTGAATATTGGAGAAGGCTATACAATGCCGCAAACGAAAGGCTGAGTGGTAATTCGCTGTGGGAAGATCTTTTCGATGCGGTTCAACGAGATCAGAAAATTGAAAATGGAGGACAAACTTGTAGCATGATTTTCGACGTTTCGGAACGCTATTGGCACTCCTATATCGGGATGAACGAAGCCGAAACTGCCGCCTTTCGAAAGCCGTTTCTTACCAGCAGACACGTGTACGACGATTTGAGAGCGGGATTAGAAGCGACGAACGCGGTCGACACAAATGCTTTTCGAGATCTACGCGAAAACGTTTTGGAAGACAACAACGTAAGTGCAACGGCATTGACGGAACTGATCAACGACCAGTTAAAAATTCACGATGCATTACGCTATATCAGCACATATACCGATGTGTTCACCCCATTAGAAGTCGGAAAAATTCAAAGCGCCGCCTCATCGGTGATCAAACCCGGCGAGAAAATGGATGTGATGCTCAGTCAGTCTACGTGGTAGGGTTTATAAACGACGCAGACTTCGACGATATCTGTATTATATCACTATGGCAGTTGATAGAATTAAAGCCTACAGAGAAACGCTGCGTAGAAAGCGACACTTAGAGTTTAATGCTTTTGCCAATGACGACATAAACGACGAAGACCTTTTGCGTGGTGTAAATGAGATAGAAGCACAAAATCGAAGTGAAACATCGGTGTATAGCGCAGCCGTTGTAAAAAACTTGAAAGAAGAGCGATCTAAAATCGGATGTTTTGTGGTTGCTGTGGACAACACTGACTACGTGATAGGATCCATTCCGGAAAGATGTATTGAACAAACCCAGATGTATGTCGTCTTAAAGGCCTTGCAGTTGTACGGTAACTCGCTGGAAAATTTAGTTATCTACATCACGTGTAGCAGTGTGGTCGATCGTGTAAATGATGCCATAGAAGGAAAAGTACTCGACAACGAAGATGGTGTACAGCAGATTGTGGAGATGGCAACGAAAATCGGATTTCACACGCATCGGAATGCATCCGAGAAGCACTTAAAAATTGCGTTTTGTGCTTCAGTCAAAGACGGCAAGAACAGTGTGCCTGAGTTTGAAGAAAATACTCCACGTTGGTGGATACTAAGATGTGAACGTCTGGCTTTGCGTAGTTTACGTCGTTTGAACGAATTTAAACGTTGCAACGACAAATAAAATGATATTACTGCACTGTCGTATTTTGTTGTGACGAAACATGCACATTATGGGAGATTTTTCAAAGCAGTTCTTAAAAGCAGTTAACGATCAAAACGATCTACTTAGTAGGATTCCCAAAACGGCCACATTTACCTCGTTGCGTGATGTTCTGTACAAAGACTCTTTAGATTCATATAAACTAATAATTAGACACATTCCTTTCTACAGGTGGGTAGACGATTGTTTTACAACGGTACACGGGTTTGATCCGCTTTCGATTACGATCGAAGAAGCCACGTGGGTTAGTTATTTCTCTGACATATTTACTAATAAAAGCATTAGTAGAAAAAAACTGCAAAATTGGTCACAGAAAATAAACGCTACTTTAGAATCCTTCGGGGAACACCAGATTATTAATTTCGTGAGGAATGTATGCGATTATTGTATGTCATTTCCAAGATCGATAAACGGAACTCGAACGACATTGTCCGAACAAGTCTCCGAACATTCTCTGACCTGGGTTGTCGAATTCGCACAGGCTATAGGAACACTTTTAGTTAGTGACGGATCCATTACAGAATTTCATACATCGATTCTTTGTTTAGCTCCAAATATACTATGGTTAGTGTTTGTTAGCGAAGATCTCTCTGGCGCGAAGTTTGCTCGCGGTATCGAAGTTATACAGAATACGGTAAAAGCTGAGGGACGCGTAGTAGAAGACGACGCGGTGGGACATTTGTTTCAAACTATACGTCGCGGTAACTTGCGTAACGAATACACCGAGATACCCGACGACGTTCATACGCATTCGGAACCTATGATCGTCCTTGACATTACAATTATGCCTGAAACAGATATCTACGGAGTGGTGCTTCCAACACCTCCCAATGTTCTAAAGAGATCGTCGTGGTCGATTGCTGTTAACGCGGGATCTACAGTATCTCTCATATTAATGGGCATGCTAACGAATGCTGCAAACGGTACGCAGGGGCTAGCAATCGATACACACACCGGTACTGTTGTTACGGGCCGGCTGTGTGCGAGGGTGAGTTTCCATGAGTTATGTGGATTTCACTTTTGGCCGTTTATTTCGGATGTGGTTGAACAACGACCAGATTGGAACATCGAAAGAAAACGATCATTCATGTCTTCTTTGTCATATTATAACGGTGGTGACGAAAATCTTGCGAAATTCATCACGGAGGAATCGTGGTGGCCTTTTCTGCCGTGCCTCGATACCACGACGAGCGTTGTTGATACAGAATGGACGCGTTCTCAAATCCTTGTACCGTTAAGTGAGACTTATGCGCTACGGGAGGATTTCACTTTTCCCCACAGACACCCGATATGGCAAAACACTCCGGCGTTTGTCAGTGTGTTATGCGCGCGTCGATACGAAGACTGCATGTGCTGGTTATTGGAGCGGATGTACCAGACGACAGAGTCTAGAGAAGACGCGCAGCGTTTGCACCCCCTTTTACGAGAAGAATACGCGTGGACACAGTTAGTTTCACTTCCCAACGTAACTGAAGAAACCAAAGAATCAGTATTATTTAGAGTATTACATCCTGCAGCAGAAATTGGTGGATCTAGAATACAGCAATGCTTAACATCGCTTTCTTTATTGTTACCAAACTAACCACAGCGGCAGCGCAGAATGTTTCAGCCAAGAAAATGAGGATGCGCAGACTACATGCACGCATATTATGTCAGAGATATTTCGCATCTCCATTCTGCAAGCTAACAATAACGTGTGTTTAAATAAACGTTCCGTTCGTTTTGTACTGATTTATTATACAGGCTCATAAGTCGCAACTTGGTCTGCATTGACACAATGCCTACATGCATATCGTACCAATAGCAGCAGCAATAGGTCTATTGGATTAACATTGGTTGTGATAGTTTACCGCCTTTGAAGTTACGTACGACCTTATCACTGTATAGCCTAGAAATATGCATATTATTTTTCTTATTAGTTAACATGCACGCGTATCTTCAGAAGTAACTGTGTAATATTTGTAGTTAAGTTACTTCAATAACGTGAAAGAATTGCGATGGCATCCGCACAGTCGAGTGCTGTCTGTCCCACGCAGAGCACATACACGATGACGCTAACCAACACTGCGTATCAGACATCAGTTAACGGCAGTTCTGGTTATCAGTCGTTGTACTCGGAAGAGCGCCGAGACCTTCACTTGCTGAAGGTCCGCAGGGAAACGTTCGTTTTATATCCGCAGTCAAACATTCCAACTGCCGACATCGCGGCTGCCGGATTTTACTACACAGGCGATGATTACGTCATCAGGTGTTACTGTTGTAAGTTGACTGTTGCGCGCTTGAACAACCCCGATAATCCATTTACCGTGCATCAGTCCAGAGCACCAAACTGCCCGTTTGTATGCAAGACCGTCACCGTACGAGAATCTGATCAAAAGGAACACAGAGTGCACAGAATTGGTTTGAAAGCCAAGCTTAAGAAAGAAAACGAACGACTACGTTCAGAAATAACTTGTACAAAATGTAAGCGGACTCCTGTGCAGACGTTGTTTCTACCATGTCGGCATTTAGTTGCCTGTGAAGAATGTGCAAACAGTATGGATGATTGTATTTTGTGCTGTGAGAAAATCTTAGGCACTATTCGAACGTTCCTTATCTAAAAAACGTAAAATTCTACGGGAAATAATTAACTGGATAGAAGATGAATAATGCAGAGGAACAGCTGTAAATAGCAGTTGAAGATGACGTACTGTTATTCTAGAATACATTGCCTTCGCGGTATAAAGACAGACGCTGAGTGGCAGCGTTCAATTTTGTCGCATACGTTTGACATCTTTAAAAGTGCAATAATCTACCGATTTCACGATGACCGCTATTTTTCGCTACAAGACGGTCAACCGTGTGCGGCATAAACATCGCGCGATTTCTGTCGGCGATAAAAATTGTGCGAGTTTCCTACGCAAGCGCTCGTGTACAACGGGCTCAATACTCGAATACGGTGTGTCGAAATATGTCGGTCCAGTTGACCCGCCACACGCCATGTTAAAGCCTATATAAACGCAAGATTTAGTGTAGCTTTCCAGTTGCTTATCTATCGCAGGAGTCTAGCGCCGTCACTAGCTTGTTGGTAGAATGGAGATTTTTACGTTGTTCGTAAAGAAACAGGACGAGGTGACGAGAGACCTGAACGCTGAATGGGTCGTTTATATACTCGATTCTAATGTAGTGGAGAATGGCCCACGAGATCTACTTGGGGTCGAGGAGACCCAAAACGCCCTAACCATCTCATTCAAATCTGAAAATGGTATGTACTATGCCATGGGACGTTTGGACCGATATGGAGTATCTTCATGGCTCGGCAAAACAGGAAGTATGACAGAAACTAATCGAAAAGTTTTCCAAAGACGTTTTCTAAAAAACTACAGAGATGGCGAAACGAACCACAAAATTTTCGTGAGGGCTTTGAATCCTTCTGACAGTGTCAACAAGAGCAAGTTATGGCATCAGATGAATTGTCTAGGTGACCTGTGCTCCGTTTGTGTGAAAGAAAATGGTCGATATGCCTTTTTGTCATATGCGACAGCTGCTTCGGTGTACTACACGGTTGGCTATTTTGAGAATGATACGGTATACGATGTACAACTGAAGAATCCGGTCACGGAATTGATACTGCGTTTTGGCTGTAAGGAAGAAGAAGACTGGGAATAGCCGAAGAATATTTGTCGAGCAACTAACGAAGGCTGCACATAATATAATTTCCTCGCGCGGTCGGCTCAATACGCAATACGTCGGCGCGTCGTTTTCTGTTAGTTAATCCCGCACGCCGCGCCGAAGCCTATATAAAGCACACGATTCTCGATATAGCTTGCCAGTTGCTTATAACAGCAGTCATAGCAGCACTAGCTTGTCGGTAGAATGGAGATTTTGAAGTTGTTTGTAACGAAACAGGACGAGGTAGAAGATCTAGACGCTGATTGGATCAGGTTTTTGCTCGACTCTTATGCAGCGAAGAACAGTCCGCGAGATCTGCTTGGAGTTGACGAAAGCGAAACTATGTTAACCTTGTCATTTGAATCCTATAGGGGTATGTACTACGCTATGGGTGCTCTTGATCGACAAGGGATATCTTCGTACAAGCCTGGCATAATAGAAAGTATGAACAATTGTAAGTGCAACTTGTTCGATAGGCGTTTAAATAACAAGATATTTGTGAAAGCTCTGGATCCTTCTAAGCGTGTTGACGAAGTCAGTCTACAGCGTCACATGAATTTTCTGGGTGACCTGCGCTCCGTCTGTGTGAAAGATAATGGCCGATATGCCTTCTTGTCATACGGTACAATTGCGTCTGTGTACTACACGGTTGGTTTCTTTGAAGGTGATACATTTTATGTTGTGCAAGTGAAGACGCCTGTGCCTCAACTGACATTACGTCTTGATTAATTCAGAAAGAGGACGAGGAAACAGCTGTGTCGCGAACGAATGAAGTGTTGCACAAAGACTCAGTATTAATTAGATTTGTAGCTACTGACATTCGCACAATCACTCTTTACCGTCTGCAATATTACTTCGTGCAAGGAAAGAGGACTGATGTTGGTGTGATCGAGTTGACGTCGGTCTGTTACGAGAAACAATCACGAATGTTGGAGCCATCTTTATACGCGAACTTACGATGCTTAGTTTGACTATTTATAGTTTTGTTCTACGTAATAGTTGACGATTAATGATTGTAATAAAATACTTATCTTCAATTACTTGTTTTTTGTCAATGCCTAACACAACATCGTTATCATCTTTTTGTCAAAAAAACTGAACAACAAGGCACAAAATGCACTGAAATCCTGCCCAACGACCTTAGGCCGTGTGCAACAATTTTTTTTGCATTTTAATTCGTTAGATTGGTTTCGTCACAACAAACAAAATATTTCTACACAACATAGAAATAATTACGAAGTACATAAGTGAGATTACACGATCCTAGCTGTAACTGGAAGCTAAGCAGGTTACTAGAGCACATAATCTCCGCTAAGTTTAAAAAGCACCGAATAATAAAAAAACAAGGAAAGATAGGCCTTACATGGACTGAAATTGTACAACTTCAGATTCGCTGTATGGTGTTTGCGTTCATAGACTGCGTGTCTTGCAACGTGCGTGAATAGTAATAGTTTAGTTATCATATTCTCACATTGTCACGTGAGACCATGATTTGAGCCACCGTTTTATATGAAACATTAGCGATTTTAGCAGAAAAAATAGACAAGCTTTTGGATAGGTATCAACCCAGATATTTAGGGAAGTGAGGAGCAATTTGATATCTTTTTTTTCGTATATTGTAAAAACTAAAAGCGTGACATACAGGCGTTTATTTTACTTAATGTTATCTTTGTTGCGATCGTTATTATGAAAAAAACGTTTAAAGCGTTTTATTACTTTATGCGCGATTATCACAAATATGCGGAATCTATGTGCATAAAACACAAAATCTCCAAAATAAATGTTCAGACTTTATTTCATAGATTTCATACAACAGATACACTAAGATTCATAATGAATTCACGTAACCGAACGCAAACTTAGTACTAGGACTACATCTACAAAAGTTAAGGTCTATGTCTTTACAGCTGCGTCAAATCACGTTAGCGTCTGCTTCCATATAAAATTCTTCTGCGTCAGCTTTCTTCTTTTTGATGTCCGGGCGCGAATAATCTTCTTGTCTTCTTTTGTAAACGATTCTTTCTATGTGCGGTGCAGAAAATTCTCTCTCAGCAACAAGAAACCACGGCTGTATCAAAGTATCGTTCACATTTAGCCACTCGCGATTATTCCACTGCAGTTCTTCCACTTTTGTGTTATATCCGTGAACGGCGATATTTTGGTGTTCTGAATACACGGCCGTGTTTATCACCGTACAACGTTCGATGGCGCCGTTTTCAAACGTTTTCACATAAGTTAATCCGGCTCCGTGCTTTTTTTCATTCAACCACTTGACGAATTCCAACACGAATATTTTCATGTCGTCGTCGATGCTTCTAAAAATGACTTGCGGAAAAATGAGTCGACAAGAACGCTTCTCTTCATCTGATGCAATGGGTGATAAACAGGTGTAGATAGAAAACAGATGCGATGCATAAGCATACTCTTGTAAAAGATCGACCACTTTCTTTACTGTAGCTTCAAGCTCACCTCCAATGCATTCTAAAATGAAAAACAGCCTCGTCGGGCGGTCTTTCAATAGTACCTCGTACATGATGCTCATGCGTCTTAGTAACAAGTAATGGTATGATCACGCAGTATTTATACACAGCAGAGAAATCCGCGACGCTTCAGCAGCATTCGTAGAGCGTCTCGTCAAAACCATACTGGTTTTCACATTGACCCAATTCCGGTCGCGTTAAATAGTTAGCATTTTCGACATGAACAAAAAGCCGTCATTCCTGCAAAGCACAACAAGCACAACACAGCGGATTAATATAATTAATTTTGCTGTACTTCGTCAACATGATAGTTGAAATCTAATCAAGTTACTTTCAAATTTTGGAACTCCCAAATTTTGGACTCCATAGGACAATGTGGTGCGTCACTGCACGTGAACCCCACCATTAGTTTTTAATATCCTCATAGTCATAACCAGTACGAGGCAACAGAAGGCAAATCGTTGTTGTGTTACGTTTCTGATATCTGAATCACAACATAACTACGTGAAAATGTTACCCGATAAGCTTTCACTGTTTCACAGGAGAAGATGGCATAGTCGAATCCAATCTCACATCAAACGCCTTGGGCCCCATCCAGCTCAATCCTATGATAAAGACAACTTTCTTGTTCCACATCGCGCGATCTAAAGGGAACGACGTTTGTACGAGTAAAGTGGATCCTTCAAAGCAATACTCTAGTTTACGTCCACCATCGCATAACGTGCCCTTGAATCTCTGTAGATTTTTTGCAGCATCTGCGTCTTTCCAAAATGCTGAAATTTTATCATTTAATCTGGGAAAACCTTGTTCCTCATACCAAGTATATATCGATTCTATGCCATTTCCATTTGCCAAAAAGAACATAGTGACATTCTTCTTCCGGTACGGATTATCGTTGTCTCGCTGTCGACGGTGTTTCTCATAGTAAGTATCTTTCCACTCTTTAAGTGCAGTCTTAATAACAGGAGGTGTAACAAGTGGCTGCGAGTTTTCTCGTGGCCAATTGAACATGGTGAGAAACAAGTACGGTTCAAGATACGTCCCACGCATCTTTCTACGACCACTATACAGTTTCAGACTCCATTGCAAGATGTCGTCAAAGTTGCAAGTAAACTGTGACTGCAGTTGTGGCGTGGCATTGATTAGTGAGCTCAGTGCTAATTCGACGTTGATGGCTGTCATATAATCGACTGCGTCAACCTCTTTGGAGCGAACGTTTTTTGACACAATATCCCGAATCTTAAGTAGTCGATCAAAACCATCATCTTTCCATCTCAGCTCAAAAATGCCTTTTGTATTATTACTGGCAAGCTTGAATATTCGTCTCTGCCGATAGTAGCACTGTTTCTGCTCAGATAAACCTTCTGGTGGATCATCACTGTCTTCTCCAAAATAGTCATTGAACTTTACTTTCAGCTTGTCCAGATTGTCATGTTCATAGCGGTGAAATGGCTTACTTCGAAGCTGCAACTTCTCGTCTTCTAAGTAATGAAGAACAAAAGCAACGTTTTCTTTTAATCTCTTTATTTCTGCCACGTAATTGTGACCGAACATGTCCGTTAGTGGTAACACATGCTGAGGTACATAGTCGGTTTCTATCAAAAACTGCTTCAAGCATGAGGGATACCTAAATTCATCAAAACGTTTGAGACATTCCAAGATGTTAATTGTGATTCTCAACTCGCCGTAGTATCCAGCCATATTCGGAAACTGTTCCTCCTCACTCAGGTTCTGCACACGTCGAAATATGTCAATTCCGTCCATGCCTAATTGCACAACACGGGCTAGCCAGTTTACATCACTTGTGTACTTTTCACGTTCAACCATAAGCTTTTTCTCATATACGCATCCGTATGTGTCCCACAAGTTAGACTTGTTGGGGAACGTATTAATGGCAATTTTGGCAAATCTGAGGGCCGAATCCCACTGTTTTCTTTCAGTGAACAAACGAGCCAGCGTCTGAGCAACAAATGCATCTTGTGTCAAATTATAACCTTCCTCTAAAACTCTGCACGCATTTTCGGCTCCATTGTCGTCGTTTTCCATTATATCTAAAATCACTGGCGCGAACTTTTGTTCTAGTGTGCGATCAACCCACCGCCGACACTTGTTCAGGACATCTTTCACGACGTACATGAGCCTTTCACGTGGACATGACTGTACTTTAAAAACTTTTTCGCCATTAAAAAATTCCAGCGCAATATCACACACAGTTTCTACTTCACCACCAATTTCTTTGTTAAATTTTAGGCAGTTTAGTACCTCTTTGGCCAGAAGTGGATTCGCGAGACGTAACGACTGAATGTAACCCATTCCACGTTCTGAGGATACATTCATAAGAATGCGCAATGCGCCACTCAATCTGTTTTCCCAAAAGACATGTTTCTGTTTGTTTCCATTCTCCTTCTTTTCACAAGACTTCCATTCCACTGTAGCCATCACATTATCAAATGCAGCCAAAGGCAGTGGTCGGAATTCAAGATCGTAAACATTAATTAAACTGATATACTTCAAGAGCTTTCTCTCTTTTTCGTCCGTTATGTTCGCAACGAATTGTCGCGCCATACTCTGTATGAAATCTTTGTCAAAGTTTTCTTTCAATATGTTAAATGAAATCAACAACTTTGGGCTCACTGCATCGACATATGAACTGTGTTCATCCTTTTCTTCTTCTTGTGCTTTTTCAAACTTTTCCTGTAAAACTTTGTGTTTACTTTTGAACCACTCTCTTTCTCTATCTGACAAGCTATGATGCAGAGATACGTGCATAGAATCACTCGTTGTTCCTTTATTCGAATCTTGAAGCAGCTCAGTCAACCGCAAGCAAATAAAAAACAAGCAGATCAACTGACTGTGCTTACCATATCTTCTTATCCTTTTGGCCATTTCCGTCAGTTGACCAAATAAGCAGTATTCTGTCTCTTCTTCGGGATTATCTAAGAAGAGAAGTACTGGTTTACTCTTGGCATCTTCACGCTCTTCGTGCTGATATAACTTCAGAATCTGTGTTGCCAATCGACTGATTTTCTCTGACGAACGATGGTCCTCACAGTTATGAACAACTGCAACTCTGTATTCTTTTCGCAGATCCCATAAAATATGTTTTGCTGAAGTAGTCCCACCAGCTCCAGGCTGATGCAGTATGCGCACTCTCTCAACAACAGCATCATTAGATGTCGAGTCAAGGATCTTCTTTACCTCGTTATACAAACCACTGTGAATATCTCGGCAACATATCTGATTCTCAAAGTAAAAGTTCCACCACGAAGGTGGACCTCCTCGATAGAATCTTATTTCCTCTGCTCTCGTCAGACTTTCTCTCTGTGTATGATCAAGTTGCTTTACCTCATCTTCACATTCATTGCAGCCAAGCACAACAATTTCACTCAGTTCAGTGATTGTTCCTGGATCCAGAATCACAGGCGGTCCAGTCGAAGTCGGTATCTTCTTTCTGCCAGGCCTTATTGCAGTGATCATTTCGTTAACTTCACCCCATGACAAGCCTGTGACAGTTCTTTCCTCGAGCGATTCAATCCATTTCCGTCTCTGCAATTCCTCACCACCACACAACAAGCGAAGAGATTTCTTCTCCAAACACTTTTTGACATCAATAGCACTTGACAGCTGTTCTTGTCTTTTTTGTTCAGCTGCAATCCTTTCTTCTCGGTAATGAATAATGGTATATCGATCTCCCACTTTGATTTTCAACTGTTTCAGATCTTCCAAGTCCAATTTAGCCACTGACAGCCCAGTCATGTTTGCATCTCGGAAAACGTCTACAGTCTCCTCCTTACAATGAATAGAGTACAGCCAGTCGCATACTTGTGAAACTGACCAGTCATTAAATGAAATTATACTCTCAGACGGTGATGCTACCAGATCACAAAACACAATAAGGCAAAATGTACAGCACAATTGTTGAAAAAATACAAAACATTACAGTCATATTACAGCACATCAGTACAATTAGTCATCTACTGAAAATGCGAAAAAGGTAAACATTACAGAAAATTGGAAGTCATTTTTTCGTCTGTCCGTGTCCGTTACACTCGTACAATAATCACTGTGTAACTGTTTTGACTTAGTTTTTCTTAAGCGCAATACGAACTCCCTAGAGTATACTGCATCTAAGCTATAATGTTGATCAGATCTCAACTTAGAATTTTTACAGAAGATCCTTTTTGACTGAGATGATGTGTAAAGTAAGATACTGGTTTAAACGTATCTCTTATTGCTTCTCAGTTTAAATTAACAAAACTTAGTCATACCTGATTGCGCGTTCTGCTGTTCTTGTTCTCGTTGTGGCCCTAGTTGACAGCTGATGTAGGATTCCATGAGAAGTTGGGTAGTAGATAAGCAATGCAATGGAACAGTTGGAGATAACAGCTAGATGTGCACACACTGTTTTATAATGTGTTATTGTAGAATTCAATGCCTTCGCGGTTTAAATGACGTTTAGTTTTGTCGCGTACGTTTCGCAACGACGTACCGTGTTTTCAGGTCCGCTATTGTTGGCTACAAAACGGTTGACATGACTGTACACGAATACGGTGCGTCGAAATATGCCTGTCGAGTATTATACAGTTGACCTGCCACGCGCCGTGCCGAAGACTCTATAAATGCACGATTTGATGTAGCTTCCCGTTTCTCAGTCTGCGCCAGGCAACTGCATCTAAGTAGTCAGTTCTCTGCGGGTTGGGTGGTTCGGCGGATAATTTCAGCGTGACAGCGATCTGAGCAGAACAAATATACTTGTATTTGACATACGCAACGCATCGCAGTACCCGTGATGGCTGACGACGGCGAAGGTATAGTGGTTTCGATGTCGGATGATGGAAGTCTCTACGATGAACTGACACACTGTACACGTTCGCCTACAACAAAAGACAAATTTGTAATGGAACCTACATATGTCGAATACGTTATACCTGAGTGGTGGTATCAGCCCGCGAAACCACCGATTCTTGTAAATTTGTGTTCGGGAGAGAACTGCGACATTGACATTAACGACAACGAAAATGTATCCCGTTTGTCTTATTGGTCGTTGCCTTTTCCAAAGAAAGCGTTCAGAGAACACAAAGGATTTAACCTGCGTCGCATGCTGTGGAAGTACAAGAATTATATACTAAACGATCCCGAACGTCTGAAATATCTACCTGGACTATCCGGATTACGTTTGGGATATCAGAGCGTGCGCACTACTCATGGCCACATATTGGTTCAGCTGTTCGAACAACGGAAAATAACTCGCGGAGACGTCTACATGTGCCAACACTATTGCGGAGCTATGCCAAAAACACTTCGTTCTGAAGAAATGGAAACGGTCAGACGCTACAACGACCGACATCGTCACTGGACAGAAGACACGGTTCTTAAGAAAAAACACCGTCGTCACTACCATTCTGGTCGAACCTACGAGACGCTACACGTACCCGATCGACGGAGGCAAGGTCGAAGAAACTACCGTGCGTCAAGGACACCTTATGCATATATTCCTAAAGGAATGGAAAATATGACATACAAGGAATACGTGGACAGTTATATGTGCTCTACTTACAAATAACTTACACTGACAATATTTTGTTGACGTTGTTGTCTTTATATCATCGAAATGTAACACCTCGATATTTAGAGAGAGAAATAAACATCACACATTTTTGTGATGTACTTAATTAGCACTAACCAGAGTCAATAACATAGCGTGTGCGTTTACTGGAGCTGTTAGTTATGATTCGTAGGCCCGTAAGATATTGAAAATTACAACTGTGTTAACTTACAATTTCATCGTCGCCGATGATGTTTATTTCGACTATTTTGTGTAGTTTTGTGTTCTAGTTGATATTGATTTTACAGTCGTAGTAGAATGATCTTCAAGTGTTTGTTTTTTTTCTTCAAATTTTTTAACGCAACACTCAGTAGCTGTTCCTAAACTTCATTACAGGCCGTGGTTAAAGTGTAACAGAACGCAAGGGAACACCGTTCCCCGCGTCCAGTTTATGGCTTAAACCGTTCCCCACCTCAGATATTATAATGCTACGGAAAGACACAGGAGCCACAGGACAGATGGCGCAAAACGAGAATGTACAGTTCCCCCACGTCTATTTTTGCACTTTAACCACTGATTACCGGCTATAGTTACGCTCTCTCTCTCCCTCCCTCTC
>Ga0209049_1000015_pt1 | contig 31808 bp, 25 predicted proteins | sample WorMetulBAHAMAS2_FD_187398 | JGI IMG/M metagenome (GOLD analysis project Ga0209049, IMG submission 187398) | Marine gutless worms symbiont microbial communities from Max Planck institute for Marine Microbiology, Germany - Olavius ullae BAHAMAS.2... | ecosystem: Host-associated > Annelida >...
AAGTTGCTTGGGGGAAGCGATATTGAATTCGTGGCCGCAGAGCCGGTGAATTTCTATAACCAGGCCATCGATGGCCCCTTCGAGTTCCCGCCCGTAAGCCTCCAATTCCCCGATATCCAATCCAATCCCTGCGAATTCCATAGCCGCTAGAATCGGCTGTAACGGCATCTCCATATCCTGAAAAATAGCCAGTTTTTCGCTATCCTGCTCCAGCATGGGGGCAAACACATGATACAGCCTCAGCGTGATATCGGCATCTTCGGCGGCATAGCGCAGCGCATCCTCCAGGGGCACCTGCTCGAAACTGCCCCCCTTGGGGACGAGGTCGTTGAACTTCAGTGTTCTCAAACCGAGATATCGGTCCGCCAGATTGTCCATGCCCACCGGTGAAGATGCGTCCAACACCCATGCGGCAATCATCGTATCGAACCAGGCCCCGCGCATCACGACACCCGCCCGGTGAAGCACCTTCATATCATACTTGAAATTCTGCCCGACGATGCGGATATCAGGATTCCTGAATATGTCGTTCAACCAATTCACCACGATGGCTTGGTCTATGGTGGGACTGTCGACGATGCGTACGGGAAGGTATGCCGCTTCCCCCGCTTCCACCGATACGGACAAACCCACCAAATTGGCTCTCATGGGGTCGATGTTGTCGGTTTCGGTATCCAAAGCGAAGATGCCCGCGGCCTGAATCTTCTTTGCCCAGATATCCAAATCGGTTTCATTGAGTATGGCTGTATATCGAGTCTCCAGAGCGGTGGAATCACCCACAGTCAAGGGCATTGCCGGCGCCGCTGATGCCAGCGGGCTGTCCGCGGACGGATCCTGGAGTTTTTCCAGCTCCCCGGCCAAGGCGCGTAAATCCCTCTCCCGAAATATCCCGGCCGCGGCGGCGAAATCGACATCTATCGCGGCATCTTGAATGAGTTTCTCCTCAATCGGAAGATCGTGTACAATGCTTACTAGGTCGCGGCTGAAATAAGCCGCTTCCCGTCCCGCGGAAAGCTTCTCCAGTTTGGCGCCCCTAGCCGCCGAATCAAGATTGGCATATAGATTATCGAGATTGTCCCATTGAGCAAGAAGCGCCGCCGCCGTTTTCTCTCCGATACCCAATACACCCGGAATGTTGTCGGATTTATCGCCTATGAGGGCCAAGTAATCAATCATCTGATCGGGGCGAACGCCCTTCTCCTCGAATACTTCTTCTGGCCCCATATCCCTGAAGCCGCCGCCTTTTTCCGGGCGGAGCAAATGAATTTCATCATCGACTAACTGCATCAGGTCTTTATCCGCACTCACCAGCCGGCACTTTCGCCCCTGCCTCCGGCACCATTGAGCCACCGAACCCATCACATCATCGGCCTCGTATCGATCTATCCGTATCATGGGAATGCCCATCAGAACCAGCAACTCTTCAATAAGCTGCACCTGAGCATGTAAATCTTCTGGCGTGTCATCACGTGTGGACTTGTATTCGGGGTATTCCTCATGTCGGAAGGTTGGCCCGATAGGGTCGAAGGCCACGAGGATGCTCTTGGCATCGTAAGCTCGTCTTAGAGCGAATAAAGTGCGGAAAAAACCACTGAGAGCCGAGATATTCTTCCCTTCCCTGTCAGTGAGTGGGCGATGAACAAACGCGAAATAAGCCCGAAAAATCAACCCATAGCCATCGAGAACGTACAATGTATCTTTCATACTAACTAACGATTATACACGCACATCAATCATGGAGGGATAGCTGCCCCGGTAGGTCTTAAAAGTTCGTGGACGGTGGTGCCGCTCGTGGAGTTCGCGGCTGATATTGTTGAGTTGATCCCGAATTCTCATGGACAACCTTCTCATTTCCTGTGCGGCTTCCGCGCTTCGTTTCTCCAAATCCTCATCTGTCGGAGCAGTGAATCCCGAGGCCGTTACATCGATTTTTCTGGATTCGGCGAGAGAGTGGCTTGCCCCGATTCTCTCGGCGACGAATTCCACCGCGCTATGGATGGCCGCCCACTTCTCAAGGCTGGAATGCGGCGATTGGCCCATGAGTTCGGCCGATTCATCGAGGAATTCACCAATCCGCCTGAGCACCCTTTCGCACTGTTTCAGAGCATTCTCACGGGAACGCCTGATATCCGCCCACCAGGGAAAAGGTGGAACCGCTTTCATTGCTTAGCCGGCAAGATCGACGCCGGCTATCTGCTCATGCTGCGCTTCAGTATTCTCGATGGTGGCCCACGCGTCCCGAAGTTCGCTCATCAGACGATGCACTTCCTTCAATCCGGCAATATCCTTGGAAAGATTGGCATCAACAAGCCTCTGGTTGAAATACATGTACAGATGAAAGAGGTTTTGGGCGATACGCCCGCCCTTTTCAAAATCCAGGGAAACCATCAGCTCGGTGATAATATCCTGAGCCTTGACAATGGCATTATGAGCCAGATCCAGTTTGGGCTGACCCGAACCCAGCTGATTCTCAGCCGTGCTGATCTGTCTGAGCCCTTCATCATACAACATGACAATGAGCTGTCCCTGCGAAGCGGTTTTGACACGGGTCTGCCGATAGGATCGGAGTGGATCCGTATTCATGAACTTCCTCCTGGCGGATAAGGGTCATATATGAGAGCGCAAACCTCAACGTCTCTTATATCGGCTTAAATCGGAACCGTGCTTAGAAGAAGTTACACTCAGGTTTTCCGGGCACGCATCCAACTCTATTTCGAAAGCATCGAGGCGCCCGAAATATCGCTTAGCCGGTTTCCACGGCATTCTTAAGTCTACTGGGTACACGAACTTAACGCGGATCGGAGAGAGGAAACAACCATCTTCCTGACATTCTCCACAATACGCGGAACTTGCCCCATAAGAAGATATTATAGATTGCCAGCGGTCATTTTTCCAGTATTCTCAAAAAATTCTCTTCAAAGCCGCTAAATCTCCGCGAGAGTTACCAAAATTTCGATGGCCATCCAACCTGATTCCGAGAAATCTCTCTTCGAGAGAAAACCCTGGGCTACGGCATGGGCCGCCGCTACCCCCGGATCGGCTCCCTCCACTAATGCCAGCGACGATGATTCACAGAACCCCGCGATCTCCCTGAGGGCCTCCGAAATCGGGACGCTTCCCCTCTTCCAGCGGTTTACCTCGGTGACAATCAGCTTCATTCGAGATTCCGCCTCCCTTTCGGCCGCCAATTTCACTAGATGCCTGATTTCTTCTTCGACAACTCGATCGTATTTTCGTCGGTTCATAGCAATTCCGTCGCCAGTTCGGCTAAAGAGCTTCGTTCACTCTTAGTCAGAGATATATGTCCAGCCAAACTCTGTTCCTTGAATGCCTCTACCAGATAGGTGAGACCATTGGATTCGGCATCCAGATATGGGCTGTCAATCTGGTAAGGGTCTCCTGTCAGTATCACCTTCGAGGCATCACCCGCACGACTGACAATGGTTTTCACTTCATGGGGAGTCAGATTCTGTGCCTCATCAACAATGATACACTGCCGCGGCAAAGACCGGCCCCTGATATACGTGATGGCCTCTATTTCCATCGTCTTGTTGTTCAGAAGCTGATCGATGCTCTTCAGATTCTGCTGCTTGGCCGATTCGATGATGTATTCCAGATTGTCAAAAACCGGCTGCATCCAATGAGACATCTTAGCCTGCTTCTGTCCCGGGAGATAACCAAGGTCCTTCCCCATGGGTATAATGGGACGACTCACCAGCACCCGCGAGTACTGGTTTTCCTCAAGCGTTTTTTTGAGAGCCGCCGCCAGAGCCAAAAGGGTTTTCCCAGTACCCGCCTTCCCCACAAGAGTTACCAGGGGAATTGAGTCATCGAGAAGAAGATTGAAAGCCACCCGCTGCTTCACATTCAGTGGTTTGATACCCATCACCGGTTCCTGCCAGGACTCTACAGAATGTAATATCGAATCCTTGTTGCCTCGACGTCCGATGAAAACGGTCTTGTTGCCTTCCGATTCCTGCTTAAGGAGAACGAATTGATTGGGGAAGAGTGGTCGTTCGTCCCATACAAGCTCGCCCGTTTCACGGAATTCGGCCGCCTGCTCGTCGCTGATCATCACCTCGAGAATGCCGTCATAGAGGTGTTCCATGTTAACTTTGTTTTTCTGATAGTCCACCGCCTTGATGCCCAGAACCGAGGCCTTGATACGAGCATTGATATCCTTGGAAACAAAGAAGACATCATGACCCTCATGCAGGAGAGACAGGGCACATAGAATGATCTTGTTATCCACCTTTTCGAGAGATAAATTCCTGGGGATAGTGGACTCCCGGACCAATCCAACCTTGAGAATACCCCCAGAGGGCAGTTTCACCCCATTCTGAAGATTGCCCCTTTTCGAGTAATCGTTGATGTAGCGAATAGCCTGACGGGCACTCCGGCCACGTCCCTCGGGGTCTCTCTTCAGGTAATCGAGCTCCTCAAAAACCCAGAGAGGAATCACCACAACCGAATCACGAAAGGAAATAAACGCATCCGGCCGGTATATCAAGACATTGGTATCGATTACAAAAGTCTTAGTTGATGCGGAAGTACCTGCTTTCGTCAACCTAATCCTCCTACCGTTTCAGTATAAACCAACAATCCCTGTGAGTGTGGAAGATTTGTTCATCAAAGTATGGCAAGCCGGGAATGGGTTTTCTTCGATGTCGTCAACTTGCCCCGCGGGACTCATTCTATCATACTGTTATCATGACCTCGAACAGAAGAAGAAACAAATCCAATGGCTTCATAGCGATTGACTACGCCCTCATCGCGATCGTGAGCATTCTCATCGTCATAGCCATTGGTGCTTCAAGTCTCGTTATCTGGGTGGTGGCAACCCTCTAGCCAATCACCGGCATTCCCATCCAATAATTCAGAAGAAGAGCCCCGAGCCCTTGGCAGGGGCGGAAAACGCCGCTGCGATGGACGCGTGACATCGGGGAACCGCGTCGTTCCTATTCCAGACGTTTCTTTATCACATCCCAGAGCAGGCTGTCGCGCCGGTATGTTTTGGGGCCGGGCATCTGGTTCTTCTCGATGGCCTGCCAATAGGGCCAGCCCGGCTTGGCGCTGCCCAGCTCGTAATCCATCCCGTCCCAGTCGTCTTCCCTGAATGAGTAAAACGCCCAATGCCACCCCTCCTGGTTGTAGATTCTCATCTGATCATCCAGATACCTATGGGCCTGTTTCTGAAGCCGGTAAATACCGAATTCCCCGCAGATGATTCGTTCCTTCGGGATACTGTGTTTTTCGGCCCACTCGCGAACGGGATCAAAGAACTGAAAAAGGGTGGACTCGTTCCATTTCCGCGAACTGGTATTTGATTCACCCGTGGGGATGCTGCCGGGATACTGATACTTGCCGGCGTTGCGGTGGTTCACATACGCATAGGGCTCGTACATGTGAAACGAGTACAGGACATGGGGATCATCCACTGGTTCTAGGATTTCAAAGGCCCAAGGAGTGCCGTAGAATCCGCTGTCAATCATAATGGGGGTGTGCTGATCCTTTTCTCGGATCGCGCCGATAACAGTCCCGTAGAAGAGATTAAGATCCTGAGCGGTGCCTCTGACGCCCTGATACCACTTCCCGTAGTCGCCTGAATACCAATCGGCGAACGGCGTGGGCCCCAGCTCCGGCGAAGGCTCATTCATGATGTTGTAGGCCACGACCGCGGGATGGTCCTTTAACCCTTCGGCCAGCTGAGCCCAGAACCGCGCCGCCAGACGATGATACATGAGATCCGACCAGATCTTTCGCTCCTGGACGCCAGCGTTGTGCTGCCGCCAACGGCTCCCTGGGAGTGAGAGAACAGTCAATACAATTTTAATGCCGGATGCCTGGGCCTTGTCAAGTACCTTGACGAGATAGTTCAGATCGTCTTCAATCAGATTCTGAAAACTCCCGGGCCTTCCGAGAAGAAAGTCGCCCAGTTCCTCTTTTTCCCTTCCGCTCAGCCACTTGTTCGGAGCAATACGCAAAAAATCCAACCCGGCCGCTTTTGCCGCTTCGAAGCGTTCGTCCAACGGGACATTGTTGAAGCTGTTTGCGCCCTTTTTTTGCTCGGACCAAAAAGTCGCTTTCGCCTCGGAGGCAAAAGCATCGGCACTCAGAAAAACGGCGATCACCCCTAAAACAGCCCCTAGACACGCGATTTTCATTGTCATTCCTCAGACTACCGATACGAAGCCAAAGGCTCCGCATCGGCGACAGGCATGCCCAGAACCTGGCGCCGAGTCACAGCAGGCGAAATTTGGCACCGTTTCCTACAGAGCTCGCCATGTTTCCATCATCCTCCAGCCGCTTTTTTAATTTCTTCTATGTTAATCCTCTTCATCTTCAAAATCGACTGGATGACGCGGTCCGCCTTGGCTTGATCCCCGGAATTTATGAGTTCCTCAGCCAACGTTGAGACAATCTGCCATGAGACGCCGTATTTGTCCTTCAGCCATCCGCACTGCTCATCGCCGGGAACCGCCGAAAGCTCATCCCCATAGTAATCGATTTCGTCCTGGTTCTCGCAGTTAACAACGAACGAAACAGCTTCGTTAAACGAAAATCCATGATCTTCCGCACTGTCCACGGCGGTAAACCACTCGCCCTCGAGCATGAATTCGGAAAACATCACCGTTCCTTCCTTATTCGGCGCTTGATCGGCACCGTAGCGGAGAAAGGAACCGGGTTTTGTGTTCCTGAAAACCGAAAGGTAGAAGTTGACGGCTTCTTCCGCCCTGCCGCAGTTCTCATCTACAAACAAAAGACAGGGCACTATTGAAGGACCTCCCTCGTCCGAGGGTTCATTGAGAATCAGTTGCCAGGAAAGGCCGTACCGATCCTGAAGCCATCCATATCGCTTGCTGAATGGGTATTCGCCAAGTGGAACAAGAGTCTCTCCGCCCACCGAAAGTGTTTGCCAGGTTTTATCGAGTTTTTCCCTCGCCCCCTCTATGTGTGAGGGATCGAAGCTCACGATGAACGAGATGGATGGATTGATCTTGAACGGGGGGCCGGCGGAAATAGCTGTGAAACGCTGGCCCCAGAGTTCAAACGAGACCTCCTCACAGTCGCCCGATGGGGTATTTCGCAACACTGTTACACTGCTGATTTTCGATTTCGGGAAAACTGAGGAATAAAACTCCGCCGCTTCCTTTGCTTCTTTGTCGAACCACAAATATGGCATGATTTTTGACATCTTCACAATCTCCTTTTTGGCGCATTGATGAGCTTTCAAAGCGAAAACCTCAGGGAGCACCTTGAGTCCTTACTTGATAGCACAGCCAAACAAGTCTTGAAAACTGCACATAGCCCTAGCCAGTTACCGGCGCTCTTATTCCTGTAAACAATTCAAACTGAAGGGCTGCCTGGGCCCTTAGCATTTCCAGTCCGTTCATGGTGCGTATACCGGCGGCCCTGGCACGGATCAGAAAAGCCGTTTCGCTGGGCTCATAGACCATGTCGTACACCAGGGAGCAATGATCGAATTCCCACCAGGGAATCGGGTCTACACCCTCATTGGGCTGCATTCCCAGATTGGTGCTTTGTACCGCAAGATGAACCCCATCACGAATAAGCGGATAGGAATCAGCCGAGAGAGATCCTCCGATGCCACCTGTTTCCTTCGCGAGTATACGCGCCTTGGACTCGGTCCGGTTGAGAATAACCAGATGCATTCCTGCATCGGCCAGGGCATGAGCCGCCGCCCGGCCGGCGCCTCCCGCACCGATGAGCAAAGCCCTCTTACCTTTCAAATCGGACACATCGCCCAGCCCCAGCGCCTTGGGAAGGGTCGACAAAAAACCTGCCGCGTCCGTGTTCCGGGCCCTCCACCCATCTCCGCTCCTCAGCATGGTGTTCGCCGCGCCGATGCGCCGTGCCAGCGTATCTGAGTAATCGCAGAGAGAGAGGGCCTTTTTTTTATGCGGGAGTGTTACGGACAGACCCCGTATGCCCCATAAATCGCAGGTTTCGAGCAAGGCGGCCATGTCATCACAGCGTATTGGCAGGTAGCTGCCCGCCAAGGCGGATTTCATCAGCCAGTGGTTGTGAACGGCAGGTGATCGGCTTTGGGCCACGGGGTTACCGACCACCGCGTATAGGGGCGTTTCCTTGTCGATACTGCTGTAGCGGTAAAGAGTCTCCAATAATTCAGGACTCAGCTGACCGGGGGCGGCGGGCGGCCCACCGTTCGGATCATTCTTGTTTTTCATCGGCGAGGCATAGGTCCAACATGATCCCAAACGATGGGCGAGAATTCTCGAAGGCGTACCGAATTCTCCCATACCCAGCACAACTTTGTTTTCCAGCGATTCCAGCGCCACTGCCGTGCGGGCCAGAGTGAGCAATTGACGGCTGCTGATGCATAGTGCCGCTAGCTTGGGGACGCAATCAGCCTCGGCCAAGCTCCTCAGCAAACCCGATATGTGTGCAACCGGCGATGAGAGCAGCGTTCCCTCGAAATCATGCACAGAGCGTATAGCAATCGTCCCGGCATTGCGGGCCGCCGAGACAATATCATCGAGGGGGCAGTTGTGCTCCAGATCGACATAGGCCCATCCGCCTTGTTCTAAGAGCCGCATGAATAGACTCTTCCGCTCCTCTTCGGATTCGCCTCTTCGGCCCCATTCTCCGCCATCTTCTATGAGTCTGATTGTGAGTATCAATGGAATTCCAGCACGAGCACTGAGCATATGAGCATTCTCTCTTTCCATCGGATCGACAAGATCCAATCGTAGTTCCGCCATATCGATGAATTCCCTATAACGCTCCAACTGCCGCATCGAACCATCAAGTGTCCTAGCGGTGAGGCAGAGACAAAGGGCACTCACCAATCACTCCTGTAGACATAGAGATCGACCAAATTGTCATCCTCATCGAAATACAGCCTGATGCGTGAGGGGAAACCCCTGTCTGGAAGGGTCCAGGTAGGCCAGTCATCCCACTCATTTATCGGTGAACCCCAAAGGGCAAGCACTTCTTCCCTAGCCATCCCCATGCGCAGACCATCCACCTCTCCCTGCCAGCGTTCGTCTACTCTCACCTGCCAAACCCTGTCCTGAAACCAGAAAAGATAGAGATGATTCGGATAATAGAAGACAACATTGTCCTCTTCTTCCACTTCTCCGCGATGGGCGAATATACTCAGGGGTGTGCCGAGGGATTCCTGCGCCTCTGGCATTTCCATGCCCAGCCACTCGATGAGATTGTCCGCGTGGGGCAGCGGTTCGGAATCTTCGAGACCGAAAAGGGGGATGGCAATCACAAACACGATCGGCCATGTTAGCAGCAGACACCTCATAAGGCGATCCTAACACCGATTGAATGAGCGGTACAGGCTTGAGAGTCTTGAATGAGAAGCTGAAGCCCGCGGGGCGGACATCCATGGCGGCATGAGGATTTTGTCAAACAGACCTAGCGGATATCAGGGAGTATTGAAACCGCCGGATAATAACATATATGATTATGTGATACGTGTGCAAGTCTGAGCATATAAAGGAAGTATTATGCCTGAGAAGAAGAAGATGGTTACGATCGATGGCAATGCCGCCGCCGCCCATGTGGCCTATGCGTTTAGCGAGGTAGCCGCAATCTTCCCAATTACTCCATCCTCTCCAATGGGTGAGTATACTGACGCCTGGGCAAGTTCGGGTTTGAGCAATGTGTTTGGCAAACCGGTTGATGTTATTGAGATGCAGAGTGAGGCCGGTGCTGCCGGTGCTGTTCATGGTTCGCTTTCAGGGGGTGCCATGACAACAACCTTCACGGCAAGCCAGGGTTTGCTGCTCATGATTCCCAACATGCATAAGATTGCCGGCGAGATGCTTCCTACGGTTTTTCATGTCTCCGCCCGATCGATCGCGGCCCAGTCTCTATCCATCTTCGGCGATCACTCGGATGTGATGAGTATTCGGAATACCGGTTTCGCGATGATGTCGGCCGCCAATATCCAGGAAACCATGGATTTGGCGCTGGTGAGTCACCTCGCCACATTGAAGGCCCAAATTCCATTTCTGAATTTCTTCGATGGGTTTCGCACCAGTCATGAAATCATGAAGGTGGAGGAGATTCCTTTCGATACGATAAAAGCACTCATTGAGCCTGAATACATTGAACGCTTCAGGAGTCGGGCAATGAGGCCGGAGCGGCCCATTATCAAGGTGGCCGCGCAAAACCCCGATGTGTATTTCCAGGGCCGGGAGACGGTGAATAAGTACTACGATGAGGTGCCGGCGATTGTCCAGGATTACATGGATAAGGTGGGAAAAGCGATTGGCCGAAGTTATCAACTTTTCGAGTACGTGGGTAGTCCGGATGCTGAAAAAGTCATCATCGCCATGGGTTCCGGTTGTGACACTATCGAACTTGCTGTCAAGGCGCTGACCGGAAGAGGGGAGAGTGTAGGCGCCATCAAGGTGCACCTCTATCGACCTTTCAGCATCGAGCATTTCCTCAGAGCCGTGCCGGAATCGTGCAGGAAAATCGCTGTTCTGGATCGAACGAAGGAACCCGGTGCCATCGGTGAACCCCTTTTCATGGACATTGCCACGGCACTGACGGGCAGCAATATCAAGGTGATTGGCGGGCGATACGGTTTGTCTTCCAAGGAATTCACGCCCAGCCACGTTAAGTCGGTTTTCGATCACCTCGAGGGGAAATGTTCTCATAACTTCACAGTCGGCATCAACGACGATCTTACTCATCTCTCCCTGAGAGTGAACGAAGAGCTTCATGTCGATCCCGAAGACGTGGTGAGCTGCATGTTCTGGGGGCTTGGTTCTGATGGAACTGTGGGTGCCAACAAGAACTCGATCAAAATAATCGGTGACAACACGGATATGAACGCCCAGGCTTACTTCGTATACGATTCGAAGAAATCTGGAGGCATCACCACCAGTCATCTTCGTTTTGGGAAAAGCCCGGTGAACATGCCCTGGCTGATTGAGAAGGCCGATTTTGTCGCCTGTCACAATCCAGCCTATATCGGCCGATACGACATGCTCGGCCCGATAAAAGATGGCGGCACCTTCTTGCTGAACAGCGAAGTGAGCGCGAGTGAGGCATTCGCCAGTCTTACCAAGGCGGAGCAGAAGTTTCTCATCGACCGGAAAGCGCGTTTCTTCGTTATTGACGCGTTGAAAATCGCCAATGAAGTTGGTCTGGGTACCCGCATCAACACGGTGATGCAGGCCTGTTTCTTCAAAATTGCCGGTGTGCTTCCCGAAAAGGAAGCTATCGAATTGATGAAAACCGCCATCAAGAAATCCTTTTCCAGGCAAGGCGAAGACATTGTGAGAATGAATTGGAATGCTGTGGATAGAAGTAATGAGTCCCTTCTTGAGGTGAGTGTTCCTGACGCACCCACAGCGGATGCCTTTGTGGCGACCCAACTTATCCCGAAAGATGCCGGAACCTTCGCCAACGACATTGTTCTACCCACCATGACTCTCAAAGGGGATGATATCCCAGTGAGCAAGATGTCATACGATGGAACTCTGCCCGTGGGCACCGCCTGCCTCGAAAAACGCGGAGTCGCTCCCCGTGTTCCCAAGTGGCTTCCCGAAAACTGCATCCAATGCAATCAATGTGTGCAATCCTGTCCCCATGCCGCCATCCGGGCCAAGCAATGCTCACCCGGCAGTCTTGATGGCGCGCCGAAGAGTTTCATCACGCTGAAATCAAAAACCAAGAATGAAAACGATCTGCGCTATCGAATTCAGGTATATGTGGAAGACTGTCAGGCCTGCGGTGTCTGTCTGGTTACCTGTCCCGCGAAAACCAAGGCCCTTGAGTGGAGTCCCATCAATGTGGAGCGTGAAGCGGGCGAAAACGCCAATGAGGCCTTCTTCGCTTCTCTCCCGGAGGACAATCTGGAAGGTGCCCCGGAAACTTCCGTGAAGGGACTCCAATTCAAGCAGCCTCTGTTTGAATTCTCAGGAGCTTGTGCCGGATGCGGGGAGACCCCCTACGTTAAGATGTTGACTCAGATTGTCGGGGACCGGATGATTGCCGCTAATGCGACAGGTTGTTCATCCATTTATGGTGGAACCTTCCCCACCATTCCCTACTGCGCGAACAAGGAAGGCCGCGGACCAGCTTGGGGCAACAGCCTCTTTGAGGACAATGCCGAATACGGATTTGGTATGCGCTTGGCCGTAGAGAGCAACCGGCGTCTTCTCAAGTTGAAAGTGGATGAAATACTTGAAATCGGAACCACCCCCCAACTCACCGCTGCCCTCAGAAGAGCCTTGGACATTTTCGACGCTACCGACCAGGAGGCCAAGGATGGCCAGTTGGAAATTCAAAGGCTCCTTCCGGCGGCTCAAAAAGCCGCCAGTGGTGAATCTCGAAGGATCATCTCCAAGATTATCGAGCTACAGGACTATTTCGTCGACAAGTCAGTATGGGTTATAGGCGGTGACGGCTGGGCATATGACATCGGATATGGAGGCGTGGATCACGTTATCGCGCTGGGCAAAAATGTGAATATTCTGGTTCTCGACACCGAAGTGTATTCGAATACCGGCGGCCAAGCTTCGAAAGCAACCCCCATCGCCGCCGTGGCGAAATTCGCCAACAGTGGCATGGCACTTCCTAAGAAAAACATGCCGTTTATGTGCATGAGTTATGGATATGTATATGTCGCATCCATAGCACTGGGAGCCAATAGGACCCAGGCCCAGAAAGCCATGATGGAGGCTGAGGCCTATCCTGGCGCGTCCATCATTTTTGCCTACTCCCCCTGTATCAATCATGGTATCGACATGTCCCAGAGTCAAACGGAAATGAAGAAGGCTGTCGAATCGGGGTACTGGCCGCTCTTCCGATATAATCCCCAGCTTGAGGAAGGAAGACGCTTCCAATGGGAGACCAAGGAACCAACAGCAAGTTATCAGGATTTTATCCGGGGTGAACGACGCTATATGGCCTTGCGGAAAACAAATCCCGCGGAAGCCGAAAAACTATTCGCTCATGCCGAAGAGAACGCCAAGCGGCGTATGGAATTCTTCCAAAAGATGGGTGAATTACTCTAGGAGTACTACCCTATTAAGTGGGCAGTGATCCGCATGACTCGATCTCCATCACACCTGGCGTTTATGCCTGTGTATAGCGGTCTAATCGAACATATGCCCAGAGCGTATTTGTTCAAAGCTCTGAGTATGTGGTCTATTTGCTCCTTCTCACTCATCATACAGCATCATGATGGGGTTGCAAGTACAAAACATCCTGGGAACGAACATAAGGCGAATACGCAAGCAACTGGGGCTGACACAGGCGAAACTGGCCGAAAAAACCGGTGTCAGTTCGGGTTATATCTGTGATATTGAGCGATCCAGGCGCTGGCCTTCTGCGGAAAAAATCGCAGTCCTGGCAAAAGTACTCAAAGTAGACCCCTATCTGCTTCTGCTGCCGAGTCAGGATTCCCCCTATTTCGATCGACTCCGAACGCTCACCGCATTCCGCCGACAGCTGGAAGAGGTGTTCGAAGAATCAATTGCGACGGTTTTTGACAACATGCTACAGCCCTACGGACCACTTCGGGAGGACAGTGAAGAGAATTACGAAGAATAACTTCGCAGGTTCGGCTTCCTACTCCCCTTTTTGACAGATCAGCCCACACTTACTCCTTTTTTTAGACAATTGTACAGGGAAAACCAAGTTCTGCACGCGCGGATGATATTTCCTTGCTATATCGGCCCACCTCGCACTATCATGCACAATAAGCTGTTCGTATTTCATTGAGGTTTACGATGACCAGAGAAACACTGAGAGCAGAAGATAAAACCTATGAGTACTACGACATTGTCCGCTATGCCGCCGCTGAGAATATAGATATAAGCAGACTTCCTTTCTCCTTGAAAATCCTGCTGGAGAATGTTCTTCGAAACCTCGATAGCGAAGCAGTCTCGCCATCTGACGCTAAGGCCATTGCGTCCTGGAAACCAGGCAATGTACCTGAGAAGGATATCGCATACCATCCCGCGCGGGTGGTGATGCAGGATTTCACCGGTGTACCTGCTGTGGTTGACTTAGCCGCCATGAGGGATGCCCTTTGGGAAAGCGGCGGTGATGGCTCGCAAATCAATCCTCAGATACCTGTCGATCTGGTAATCGACCACTCCGTTATGGTGGACAATTACGGCAGTAAGCAGGCCTTCGATCTCAATGTAGAACTTGAGTTCAAACGCAATCAAGAACGCTATCGCTTCCTTAAATGGGGCCAGAGAGCCTTCCGCGATTTCCGCGTTGTTCCCCCGGGAAAGGGAATTATTCATCAGGTCAACCTTGAGTATCTGGCTCAGGTTGTATGGACCGATCAAAAAAACGGAATCCTGATTGCCTACCCCGATACCCTGGTGGGAACCGATAGCCACACGACTATGATAAACGGCATGGGAGTTCTGGGATGGGGTGTGGGCGGAATTGAAGCCGAAGCCGCGATGTTGGGTCAGCCAATCACGATGCTGATACCGAGGGTAACCGGCTTCAAATTGGAAGGGAAGCTTGCTCCTGGCTGCACGGCGACGGATTTGGTTCTCACTGTGGTGAAGATGCTCAGGGCGCATGGGGTTGTCGGCAGGTTCGTCGAGTTCTTCGGTTCTGGGCTGGACAATCTAACCTTAGCCGACCGAGCCACCATCAGCAATATGGCACCCGAATACGGTGCGACATGCGGCCTGTTCCCCATCGATCAGGAACTCCTCTCCTACCTGCGTCTCACCGGGCGTGAACCGGAGCATATTGCTCTCGTTGAATCCTATGCCAGGGCTCAGGGGATTTGGCGCAACGACCAGCTGCCGCCGCTGTACACCGATACGCTGGTGTTGGACATGAAGGACGTCGTACCGGCGATGGCCGGGCCTCGCCGTCCCCAGGATTTGATTCCCTTGCCGGATATCCCCGCCAATTTCACCGAATCCCTGACAAGGGTATACGAGGTTGATGAACAATCCATACAGACCTCTGTTCCCTTAGAGAAAACAGATCATCGGCTCACTCACGGCGATGTGGCCATTGCTTCTATAACAAGCTGTACAAACACATCGAATCCAGCGATATTGATATGTGCCGGCCTGCTGGCAAAAAAGGCATTGGAGAGGGGCATCCGATCTAAGAGTTGGGTGAAGACATCCTTCGCGCCGGGCAGCCAGGTAGTTACTGCCTATCTTAACGAATCGGGGTTGTCCGAGGCCTTGGATGCTCAGGGCTTCCACTTGGTGGGATATGGCTGCACGACATGTATCGGCAATTCAGGCCCACTGTCTCAGACTGTAAAAGCGGCTATCAAGAAAGGAAAACTCGTTACCGTCAATGTGCTTTCAGGCAACCGGAATTTCGCGGGGAGGGTGAACCCTGATTCGAAGGCCAGTTACCTGGCATCCCCCCCGCTGGTGGTGGCCTATGCGCTCGCGGGTACCATTTTCATTGACTTTGAAAAGGATGCCATTGGCAATGACAGGGATGGAAAACCTGTTTATCTGAAAGACCTGTGGCCCACGTCTCAGGAGATTTCCAAGGCCCTGAGCACCCACCTGAATGCCGATCTGTTCAGAAGTATCTACGCCGATGTTTTCACCGGCTCCGCGCGATGGCAGGAATTAGGAGCACCCCTCAGAGAGCGCTACGATTGGCGGCCCGATAGCACCTATATTCGTCGCCCCCCGTTTTTCGAGAGTAAAATGAAAGAAGGCGACGATATCCAGGATTTGCGAGATGCCCGATGCCTGGCCATTCTGCCGGATTCCACTACCACCGACCATATTTCGCCGGCAGGGAATATCCCCGCAGACGGGCCCGCCGGGATATATCTCCAATCTCACGGCATTGATGTTCGGGATTTCAATTCCTTCGGTAGCCGCCGCGGCAATCACGAAGTGATGATGAGGGGTACCTTCGCCAATATACGGATTCGCAATGCCATGGCTGGAGGCAGGGAGGGTGGCTACACCATGGGGCCGGATGGCCGGCTGCTCAGCATCTACGACGCGGCAATGGCCTGGAAGCAGAGAGGTATCCCCCTCGTAGTGATCGCGGGCCGGGAGTATGGAACCGGATCGTCCAGAGACTGGGCCGGCAAGGGGCCCATGCTTCTGGGTGTCAGAGTCGTTATCGCACAGAGTTACGAACGGATTCATCGTTCCAATCTCATCGGTATGGGAGTGCTGCCACTGGAATTCGCAGGCGCGGATACGCCGCAGAGCTTGGGTCTGACGGGTATGGAGCGGTTTACCATCACCGGACTCTCGTGGCTGAAACCGGGTGATAGAGTCGATGTCACCATTATACGGGAAGATGAAACCCGTTTCGACATTCAAACAAAATGCCGAATTGAAACGGGGGTCGAGATGGCATTCTGGCAGAGTGGGGGTATTCTATGTTATGTTCTCAAGAAATTTGAGGAAACTGTTATGAGCGAAACAGGAAAACGCCATGAGATTTGACTATGAAATTGTAATTATCGGGGCCGGGGGCGCCGGACTCTATGCGGCTCTTGAAGCTTCGGGAAGCGGACGAACGGCCGTGATCAGTAAACTGTATCCCCAAAGAAGTCACACGGGTGCCGCTCAGGGCGGTATTGGGGCGGCATTGGGCAATGTCGAAGAGGATAGCCCCGAATGGCACGCGTTCGACACCGTAAAGGGCGGTGACTATCTGGTAGACCAGGACGCCGCCATCATTCTGGCCGAAGAAGCGGTTCGCGCTGTTTACGATTTGGAAAATCGTGGCCTGCCCTTCAGTCGAACACCCCAGGGAAAAATCGATCAGCGTCGATTCGGTGGCCATACCAGGAATTTCGGTGCCGGCGCGGTGCGCAGATCATGCTATGCCGCCGACCGCACAGGTCACATGATACTCCAGACGCTCTATCAGCAGTGCATTAAAAACGATGTCGCCTTCCACGACGAATGGCAGGTTGTGGATGTTGTGATGTTGGGAAAACGAATCGCCGGGCTGATTGTGTTCGAACTCTCCACCGGAGAACTTCACTTGGTAGCCGCGAAGGCCGTTCTCTTCGCGACCGGGGGATTCGCTCGCATGTTCAAGGTAAGCTCCAATGCCATAGCCAATACGGGAGATGGACCGGCGATTCTCTCCCGGGCGAACATACCGTTGATGGACATGGAATTCTTCCAGTTTCATCCCACGGGAATTCGAAAAATGGGAATTCTCATCACGGAGGGCGTCCGTGGTGAGGGCGGAATTCTGCTCAATAGAAACAGGGAACGTTTCATGGAGAAATACGCGCCCTCCATGCTGGATTTGGCACCCAGGGATATGGTGAGTCGGGCCATCATGAGCGAGATTGCACTGGGACATGGTATACGTGGTGACAAGAAAATTGATGACTGGGTGTTCCTGGATGCCAGTCACCTTGGCCGGGATGTGGTAGAAACCAAGATTCCCGACATTGCCGATTTCTGCCGAACATACCTGGGTATCGACCCCGCTAGCGAACCCATGCCTGTTCAACCCACTGCTCACTATGCGATGGGCGGCATACCCACGGATATTGACGGTAGGGTGAGCGACGGAACCACTCTTTGGGAAGGCCTTTACGCCGCGGGAGAATGTGCCTGCGTATCGGTGCATGGGGCGAATCGTCTGGGCACCAACAGCCTAGTGGAGCTGATTGTATACGGCCGGCGGGCAGGTATTTCCATTGCGAACGACATCAGGGAAGCTTCAGGAGTCGATCCTGGCGGTGCTGGACGCGATAAGATTGAGCAATGGAGCGAGAGAATCAAGCGCCTGAAAAAGGGTGGCGCCCATCCGGGAGACAGCTATGAGGCCATGCAGGAAACGATGATGGCCAATGTGGGCGTGTACAGGAATGCCTCGTCCATGCGGAAAGCCGTCGATGATATTTCCAGACTCCGGGAATTCTACCGGGAAATCGGAGTACAGGACCAAGGGGTCAATTTCAATACAGAAGTACTATCCATTTTGGAGCTCGAAAACCTCCTCGACCTCTCCCTCCACACCGCGGCAGCGGCATTAGCCAGAGAAGAGAGTCGGGGAGCCCATTCCCGCGAGGATTTTCCCGAACGTGATGACGTTAACTGGTTGAAACATAGCCTGAGTCTGTTTGACGGGGAACAGATTACGCTGAAATCTAAGCCTGTGAATCTGAGTCGATGGGAGCCCAAACCCCGTGTTTATTGAAGAATAGAGAGGTTGGTCATGAAAATCACCCTGGATATACAACGATTCAATCCCGAAATCGATAAGGAGCCGCGACGAGAGTCGTTTGAGGTGACGGTGGAGCCCACCGATCGCGTTCTCGATGCCCTGATTCATATTTCCAGATATGAGGATGGCTCTCTGGCGTACCGGAAATCCTGCGCCCACGGAATATGCGGTTCGGACGCGATGCGCATCAATGGCAAGGAAGGTCTGGCCTGTAAAACACTCATTCAGGATATCACCGAAATCGACGGGGATGTCATTACGTTAGATCCCTTGAAGCACATGGCTATGCAAAAGGACCTCATGGTGGATCAGAGGACTTTTCTTGCCAAGTTCCGTGCTGTCAAACCCCACCTGATGCCCAAAGAAAAGGCCCCCTCATCGGGTGAATTCCTTCAGTCGGCTGAGAGAAGGGAACTCATCGACGATGCCACGAAATGCATCAACTGTGCCGCGTGTTATTCGGCTTGCCCGGTTCTCGATGACAATCCAGATTTCATAGGACCGGCGGCGCTGGTGGCCGCGGCCAGGTTCATCTTTGACTCTCGGGATGAGGGGCTGGCTTCCAGGATGGGCATTGTCGATCAGCCGAATGCCCTGTGGGCCTGCGACAACCATTTTGAGTGCACCAGGGTATGCCCTCGGGGCATCAAAATAACGAAGCTTATCAATCTCACTAAGAAAGCCGTCAAAGAAATCAGGGAGGTGAAACAGTCGGATGAAAATTCATGAGTATCAGGCCCGCGATTTGTTCAGACAGTATGGCATTCCCGTCAATGACTACACATTGGTGAGAAGCCCCACTGAGGCCCGCCGGGCTTCGGCGGACTGGTCGCAGGTGGTGGTGAAGGCGCAAGTACTCACCGGCGGCCGTGGGAAAGCCGGCGGAGTGAAACTGGCCGAAGGCCCTGAGGAGGTAGAGGCCAAGGCATCGAGAATTCTCGGCATGGATATCAAGGGTTTCGAGGTAGATCGCATACTCGTTTGCGATTCGGCACCGATTGCCAAGGAACACTACCTTGGTATGATACTCGATCGTGAGCGCCAGGGAATCACATTGATGCTTAGCGACCAAGGTGGCGTTGATATCGAAGATCTAGCCGAATCGAATCCGGATGCCATTCACAGATTAACCCTCTTTCCTCATCAGGGGCTCGACGAGAAGACACTCAAGGCCTTCTTGAGCCAGTCGATACCCGGTGAGGCCCAATTGAATCAGGCACTGGATGCCACTAAATCACTCTACACTCTTTTCTTGAAAACTGATGCATCCCTGGCCGAAATCAATCCATACGCACTCACGCCGGATGGACGAATGCTGGCCCTGGATGGAAAGATCAATTTCGATGAAAACGCGTTGTTCCGTCAGCCCGAGATTGCCTCATTGAGAAATCCCGAAGAGGACAGTGAGGACGAAATAGAGGCGCGAGAGAAAAACCTCAGTTTTGTCAGTCTGGGCGGCAATATCGGATGCATTGTTAACGGCGCCGGCCTAGCAATGGCAACCCTGGATCTTATCAAGCATTATGGCGGTGAGCCGGCGAATTTCCTGGATGTTGGCGGCAGTTCCAACCCGCAGAAGGTAGCCGATGCGTTGAGCATCATACTCAAGAATCCCAAAGTGGGGGCCATACTCATCAACATATTCGGTGGTATTACACGATGTGACGATATCGCCAACGGTCTTCTCCTGGCAAAAAAACAACTGACAATCGAGTTGCCGCTGATAATCAGACTCGTGGGCACAAATCAGGCACAGGGGCGAAGCATCCTGGAGAGTGCCGGATTATCGGCGAAAGATGAATTAGACGAAGCAATCAAGGCGGTTATTGCCGCTGTCGGAGGAAAGCTGTGAGCATCCTGATCGATGAAAATACCAGGGTAATAGTACAGGGGGCCACGGGTCGGGATGGCTCCTTTCATACCGGACGCATGAAGGAGGACGGTACCCATATCGTGGGGGGGGTTACACCCGGAAAGGGAGGAACCGACTTGAATGGCACCCCCATTTTCGATACAGTAGCCGAGGCAAGAGATTCCACCGATGCGAACGCATCGGTAATATTTGTTCCGGCCCGCTTCGCGTCTCAGGCTATCAAAGAAGCATCGGATGCCCTCATGCCACTCATTGTTTGCATTACCGAGGGCATACCGGTTCTTGATATGCTGAATATCTACCACCTTGTAAAATCACGGAATCAGGTTCTTATTGGTCCCAACTGTCCGGGACTCATCAGTCCTGGGAAGTGCAAAATCGGCATCATGCCGGCAGCAATTCATAAGCAAGGGGGTATCGGGGTTATCAGTCGCTCGGGCACTCTCACCTACGAAATAGTCAATGCTCTCAGCGAAGCCGGGATGGGTCAGTCCACTTGCATCGGTATTGGGGGCGATCCTGTTATCGGAACGGGATACATCGAGCTTCTTGAGAAATTCGAAGCTGACAAGAATACGAATGCCGTGGTTCTCATTGGCGAGATAGGGGGTGATGCGGAAGAAAGCACGGCAGAGTTTATCCAATCGTCCATGAATACCCCCGTGGTAGCGTTTATTTCCGGCCGGTCAGCGCCCGAGGGGAAGCGTATGGGGCATGCCGGTGCCATTATTTCCGGTGGTCTAGGAACAGCCGAGGCAAAGGTGAAGGCCTTCAGAAACGCGAAAGTGGAAGTTGCCGAAACACCGAGCGAAATCCCAGGCCTTGTTGCCCGCGGGATTGGGAATTAGGAAGGCAGCAGGTGCAGGAATATCTTTCCGGAACGAACACAGCCTGGTTAGAGGATATCCTGGAGACCGAGGATAACGTCGCTTCCCCGGAATGGCGGAGTCTTCTCGGCCCAACGCCAACAAGCGATGGGGAGAGTAGCAGCCAACGAGTAAAGATACAGGACAAGCAGCGCAGTGTGGATGCGCTGGTGGAGGCATACCGTGAGCTCGGTCATCTTTATGCCAAAATCAATCCCCTGGGCGCCTACATGCCTCCGAATCTCCGCTACGCGTGGATTACCCAGCACGGGGTTGGCCATGAACTCGATCCGGCAACCTATGGCCTTACCGAAGCGGACATGGATAAGGTTTTCTCTGCTCCGGCATCCTTCGAAACCGCTCAGGTTCCATTAAGGGAAATCATTGCCAAGCTGGATGGGGTATATGCCGGCACGATGGGATGTGAATTCCTTCACATCCGTAATCGACCAATGAGACGATGGCTCATCGATCAGCTGGAAAACCGAGAACAGCTGAAGCTCTGGGAAGATGAAGAACTCAGGCGATGGCAGCGCGATCTCATCCGCGCCGAGGAATTCGAAGCCTTTATTCATTCGCGCTTCACTGGTCAGAAGAGATTCAGTCTGGAAGGGGTCGATGTGCTGATTCCGGCACTCCGCTACTTGTTTACTGAATCCGGCCGCAGAAATATCAAGGACATCATTATCGGGATGGCGCACAGAGGCCGCCTGAATGTGCTGGTTAATGCGATGCGCAAACCAATGGCGGAAATCTTCGCGATGTTCGCCGGCAGCTATGTGCCGCACACCTACGGCGGTTCTGGTGATGTAAAATACCATATCGGACAGAGCACGGATTTCGAAATCGGCGATGGCCGCAGGGTTCATATCAGCCTTGTGGCGAATCCCAGTCATCTGGAAGCGGTTAATCCGGTAGTTCAAGGCAAGGCCAGGGGAACGCAAAGGCTCAAGAACGATCTCACACGCAAGAAAACTCTCCCGGTGCTGATTCACGGTGACGCGGCATTTTCAGGACAGGGCGTCGTCGCGGAAACATTCAACATGTCACAGCTCAGGGGATACCGCACGGGGGGTACCATTCACATCGTCGTGAACAATCAGATTGGCTTCACCACCGCCAGTACTGATTCCCGTTCTACATTTTTCGCAACCGATATCGCCAAAGTAATGCCCGTACCAGTGCTTCACGCTAACGGAGACGATCCGAATGCTGTGATGAACGCCATGGATTTGGCACTGCGCTGGCGACAGAAATTCGGACAGGATATCGTTGTGGATATCATCGGATATCGGCGTTTGGGACACAATGAAGCGGACGAACCCTCATTCACCCACCCCATTATGTACAATCTCATTCAACACCATGATTCGGTATCAAAAATTCATGGAAAGTTGCTGCGTGAACAGAAAATCTACACCCAAAAAGATCAGGAAAATTTCAGAATCAGCTATGTCGATGAGCTCAAAGTGGCGAGGGAGAAAACGAAGCAACTGACCAATTTCCATGGATTTCAGTCGCTCACCGGGGATTGGGCCAAAGTAAGACGAGGATACAGCTTCGATTTTCCTGAAACAGGCATAGCACACAAAAAACTGAGAGACATCGCTGTCCGACTATTGGAGCTGCCTCCGGATTTCCGGGTACACCCGAAGCTTGAACGTTTCATCAAAAACCGAACAGAAGTGATAGAAACGGGTAAGGGCGTGGATTGGGCATTCGCCGAGAGCCTAGCCATGGGAAGTCTGCTGTCAGAGGGACGATCGGTTCGCCTTTCCGGCGAGGATTGCGGGAGAGGCACCTTCAGCCAACGCCATGCGGTCTGGTGGGATGTATCGTCCAATACACCACGTCAATACACACCACTTACCAAGCTCGCTGCGAAGAATGCTCGATTCAGCGTGTACGACAGCCCCCTCTCGGAATACTCCATTCTTGGATTCGAATACGGATATTCCATTACCATTCCGGAAATTCTGGTTATCTGGGAAGCTCAGTTCGGAGATTTCGCCAATGGCGCTCAGGTGGTTATCGATCAGTTCATCAGTTCCAGTGAATCGAAGTGGGCCAGACACAGCGGGCTCGTGATGCTCCTCCCTCATGGCTACGAAGGACAGGGGCCTGAGCACTCGAACGCATATCTAGAACGATATTTGACCCTTTGCGCTGAAGACAATATGCAGGTGGCCAATCTTACCACACCCGCTCAATACTTTCACATTCTCAGAAAACAACTGCTTCAGGATTTTAGAAAGCCACTGATTTTGATGACCCCCAAGAGTCTTCTGCGAATGTCAGAATCCCGATCGGATTTCTCTGAGCTCTGTTCAGGCCGATTTCAGACCGTGCTCGACGATACGGTGAGAATCAAGGACGCGCGCCGCCTGTTGATTTGCAGCGGCAGGCTATGGTACGATCTCGTGCGTCGGCGCAGGGAGCTAACAGCGGCACGGGCCGACTCTCTCGCCGCGAGAACTGTGATAGTGAGATTGGAACAGTTTTATCCATTCCCGGAAAAGCGCCTGAGCGAATTGATTGAATCCTACCCCAATGTCGATGAGTTTGTATGGGCCCAAGAAGAACCACAGAACCGAGGCGGCTGGAGTTTCGTCTCCGCGAGGCTGGCGGCTATCACCGGCTCAGCTTGGCTATACGCGGGCAGACCTGCTTCAGCGAGTCCGGCTACCGGGTCTCACAAAAAACACATCAATGAATTGGAACTCTTCATCGCCCAGGCGCTGGGAGTGAAAGCAATGGGAAGAAAAAATGAAAGTTGATATCAGCGTACCCGAAATGGGTGAATCCATTACCGGGGGCTTCCTGGCCTCATGGTCTGTGCCTGATGGCAGCACCGTCATTGAAGGCCAGGCATTGTTCGAGTTGGAAACCGACAAGACGACCATTGACGTTACCGCCCCCGCCACAGGGACCCTGAAGATCACTGTGTCCGAGGGCAGCGAAGTGAGCATCAATCAAATTGTGGGACTGGTGGATACCGACGAATTACCCGCTCCAATCGAATCGGAATCAAGCTCGGCCTCGGCGCCGAAAACCACCGAGCCCGCGATCGGCTCATCCCCCGCCTTGAGAATCACACCGACAGCCAGTGCCGCCGCGTCCGCTGCCGCACTGAATGTGAACACCATCACAGGGAGCGGGAGAGAAGGAATGATCACCAAAGAGGATGTTGTTAAGCATATCTCCACCAGGGATGACTCCTCAACGGTCGTGCCCGAGTCATACTCTTCGACGCCGAATCACGGCGGCGCTGAGCGTAGAACCCCATTGAGCCGTATCCGTCGCGTCATTGCCGCCAACCTAGCCAAAACAAGGGATGAGCTAGTTCTCCTTACAACCTTCAATGAAGCGGACATGAGCGCTATTAAGAGCCTCAGAAATCGTTACGCAGCAGAATTCCTCGATAAGCATCAGGTGAAACTGGGATATATGAGCTTCTTCCTCAAAGCCTCTGCCATGGCATTGGAGAAATACCCTAAAATCAACGCCCACATCGATGGGAATGATGTGGTTCATGGGGATGGAATCCACATCAGCGTTGCTGTATCAACCCCCAGGGGCCTGATTACCCCGGTTGTCCGCCATGTGGAAGATTGCAGCTTCGCCGAAATTGAGAGTGAGATTGCCGGTTTTTCCAGGAAGGCAGCGGAAAAAACCCTGCTCCCCGGGGAACTGGTGGGTGGAACATTTACCATTACAAACGGCGGCATTTTCGGTAGCATGATGTCAACACCACTACCGGCTCCTGGACAATCGGCTATACTTGGAATGCACGCCATCACCGATCGTCCGGTCGCGGTGGATGGCAATGTGGTGATTCGACCCATGATGTACCTCGCATTGAGCTACGATCACAGGCTGATTGACGGCAAGGAGGCCGTTGGATTCTTGGCATTGATTAAAAACACCCTTGAAAGCCCAGAGCGGCTTCTTCTGGAGGTGTGATGTGCATAGTCACGATTTGATAGTTATCGGCGCTGGGCCGGGTGGATATACGCACGCACTGGAATGCGCCCGGCGGGGTATTCGAACCCTGCTCCTGGAGGAACGCGATGCCTTAGGCGGCACCTGCCTCAACGTGGGATGCGTCCCTTCAAAGGCATTATTGGAATCTAGCGCCTTGTTTCATCACGTAAAGCATGAAACAGCCTTACACGGCATCATTGTATCCCATGACGACATCAAGCTGAACCTCGATGCCATGATGGCTAGAAAAAACGCCATTGTAGGAAAACTCGCCTCGGGCATTGCCACGCTCATGGAAAAACGGAATGTGGAACAGCTTCAAGGCAGAGCCTCCGTGATCGCGCCCAATCAGGTTGAATTCCAGGGCACTGATGGAAAAGCAAAATTCTCGGCGCCACGCATTGTACTGGCCACCGGGAGTGTTCCCGCGGACTTACCCCACATGCCCTTTGATGGGAAGCGGATTATCGATTCCACCGATGCTCTTTCGTTGGATAAGGTACCCGCTAGTCTGGCGGTAATCGGCGGCGGAGCCGTCGGCCTGGAACTCGGCAGTCTTTGGAGCCGTTTGGGCTCTAAGGTAACAATCATAGAGGCCATGAATCAGATTGTCCCCGGCTGTGACATTCAGGCATCCAGGGCCCTGGCCTCCGCGTTGCAGAAACAAGATCTCACCGTCCTTACCGTCTCCATGGTAGAAAGTGCTGAGGTGAACGCGCGGAAAGTAACATTGAAGCTTCATGACAATGAAACCGAAGCGAAAAAGCAGAAAAAAGTAAGCGAAAACAAAGAAAATGCAAAGGGAAACGAAAGAGAAATCGAAGTCGAGAGGGTTCTGGTAGCCGTAGGCCGCGAAGCTAACATCGAATCAGCCCTCGGCCGAAACGTTCATCCGGAACGCAGTCCTGATGGGAAATTTCTCAAAGTCGATGCTAATTATCAAACGAGTATTCCGGGATTGTATGCCATTGGCGATCTCATCGGGAATCCCATGCTGGCCCACAAAGCCGATGAAGACGCACTGGCACTGGCTTCTATTTTCGCCGGAGATGGACATCCCCCCTGGTGTGGTCCGATCCCGGGAATCGTGTATACAGAGCCGGAACTTGCCTGGGCCGGTCAGTCTGAAGAAGAACTCAAGGCGCAGAACATGAAATATGAAAAGGGCCTATTCTCCTATGCCGCCAATGCCCGGGCACTTGCCTCGGGTATGAAGGATGGGTTTGTCAAACTGTTATCGAGTCCGAAGGATGGGCGCCTGCTCGGCGCTGTCATCGTCGGTCATCGCGCGTCGGAGCTCATCGCGGAGCCGGTGAGTGTGATGGCCATGGGAGGTTGCGCCGGGGATATTGCGCTTACGATACACGGGCATCCAACCTTATCCGAGATTACCAGGGAGGCCGCGATGTCCCTAACAGGAAGACCATTGCATAGGGAGTAATAGAAAAAACCAATATCGAGAGAGGAGAGACCATGTCAGAAGTTACTTTTGCGAAGGGCCTTGAGGGGGTTATCGCCGGTGAAAGCGGAATATGCAAGGTAGACGGTGAACAGGGACGTCTGTACTACTACGGCTACAGCATTCAGGATCTAGCGGCTCATGCCGGCTATGAGGAGGTGACTTACCTACTACTCTACGGTAAACTGCCCAGTAAGTCTCAGTTAAGCGATTTCAGCGCCCGCATGAGAGAAAGCCGCGATCTGAAACCGCCCATTATTCAGATGATAAAGGAATTCCCAAGGCAGTCCCATCCCATGGAACTCCTGCAATCCACGGTGAATTTCCTATCCGGCTATATCGATCATAAAATCGAGCATTCCCCAAACTGTAATTGCCGGCAAACTCTCCATCAAATAGCGCAATTGCCATCGGTAGTAGCCGCCTTTCATCGATTCAGAAATGGTAGGGATTTTATTCCACCCAAGAAAAACCTCTCCCACGGCGCCAATTTTCTCTGGCAACTCAATGGGGTTGAACCGGACAAGGAAGACGGTGACATCATGGATACCTGCCTCGTCTTGCATGCCGAGCATTCATTCAATGCCTCGACTTTTACAGCCAGAGTAGTTGCTTCCTCTCTCTCCAGCTGCTATTGTTCCATTTCAGCTGCCATCGGGAGCCTTTACGGAAGCCTGCACGGCGGAGCTAATGAAAAAGTGATGGCAATGGTAGATGAAATCGGGAGTGTGGACAATGTCCGCCCCTGGTTGGAGAAGGCATTGTCTGAAAAACGCCGGGTGATGGGAATGGGTCATCGGGTATATAAGGCCAAGGATCCCAGATCGATTGTTATGGAAGAATATCTGAAGATCCTCTCCAAGAAATACGGTGATACCCGCAAACTCGATATACTCAAGGAAATCGAGCTGGTTTTCCGGGAGAAAATGGAAGAGAAGGGTAAGCCCATCTACCCCAACGTGGATTTCTTTTCCGGCGCGGTTTATAGTTTGCTGGGTATACCCTCGAATTTGTATACACCCATTTTCGCCATGGCACGCTCTTCTGGTTGGCTGGCGCACATACTCGAGCAGAGATCGGATAATCGGCTTTTCAGGCCCAAGGCGCTCTATACGGGTGAGATCGAACGTGAATGGCCGCCCATTGAGGAAAGAAAATAGTGAAAGTCCGGCGGGAATTTGATTCAATGGGCGAGGTGAGTCTGCCTGAAGCATCATGGTATGGCGCCCAGACCCAAAGGGCCGTAGAGAATTTCGGCGTATCGCCCTTTACGATGCCCATCGCGTTTCTTGAAGCTCTTGCCCTTGTTAAGAAGGCGGCCGCCATTACCAATGCCGCGCTCGGTGGTTTGGACGCTGAGCTGGCAGAAGCCATAGCCCAATCGGCAGACGAGGTGTTAGCGGAAAACTGCGCGAATGATTTTCCCGTCAATATCTTTCAAACCGGTAGCGGCACCAGCACCAACATGAACATGAATGAAGTACTCGCTAACCGTGCCAATGTGATTCTGGGCGGCAAGAAGGGCACGCGTTCCCCGGTTCATCCAAACGACCACGTCAATCTGGGGCAGTCGTCCAATGACATCATCCCCACGGCCCTGCACATAGCCGACAGGCTGGCCGCCGATGTTTTCATGAACAATCTGCGAGTGCTCGAAAGGAGCCTGGCGGCAAAGGAAAAGGAATTTGGGCAGGTGTTAAAACTCGGCCGAACTCATTTACAGGATGCGGTGCCCATGACGCTGGGACAGGAGTTTGGAGCCTTCCGGGTTCAGATAAGCAAAGGCATAGAGCGTATTACTCACTGTTGTTCCCATCTCGAAGAATTGGCTGTGGGCGGAACTGCCGTCGGTTCGGGTCTCAATTGTCCGGAAGGCTTCGCCGAAGGAGTTATCTCATGGATCGCAGAAAACACCGGGATACCCTTTGTACCGGCCGTGAGTCGATTTGAGGCGATCGCCTCCCGGGATGCCCAGGTTGAACTGATGGGGGCCGTGAACACGGTTGCCGTATCCATGGGCAAAATCGCTGAGGATATCCGAATACTCTCATCGGGGCCCCGGGCGGGACTCGGCGAAATCACCCTCCCAGCCCTGCAGCCCGGCAGCTCAATCATGCCGGGCAAAGTCAATCCGGTGATGCCGGAGATGATGCTGCAAGCGGCCGCCTTCGCGAGAGGGCAGGCGTTATCGGTCAGTATTGGGGGTTCCACGGGCCCATTGCAGCTCAATATGATGCATCCATTAATCGCCTGGTGTTCTCTGCGGTCGATGGAAGTGCTGGGGGCTTCGGCCCAGGCCTTTGCCGAGAAGTGCATCAGTGGTATCGAAGCTGATGAACGACGCGCATCGGACTGGGTTGAGAAATCGCTTGCATTGGTAACCCCTCTTGCGTTAAAAATCGGTTATGACAAGGCCGCTAAGCTAGCGCACGAAGCTTATGTCTCGGGGAAAACTATCCGTGAAGTGGTGACTGCGGCATCGCTGCTCCCGGAGGAAGAGGTAGTTCGGCTACTGGATCCTCGCATGATGATAAGGAAATAACGCATGGGTTCATACGTTTGTAATGTTTGTGGATACATCTACGATCCCCTGGAAGGCGATCCGGAGTTTCTGGTTGCTCCGGGAACTCCATGGGAGGATTTACCGGAGAATTGGGTCTGCCCGGTTTGCGGCGCGCCCAAGGAAGACTTCACAGCCCTGGATCTGTGATAGGAAGCCCGAAACGGACGCCTACCCGCCCTTAAGGATACCGTCGCTTTGGGCATTAGCGAAAACTCTGTTGATTCAGCCGGAATTCTCCCTTTCAAAAACCACCACACTGCACTATTCTCTAATTGTGTCCACCTACAGGGTCCACTTCACATGGAAAGAAAAGAAGGTCATTCTCGAAGCCAGAAGTCTGGATCTCACTCATCCGTACTTCGTCTCCATCAAAGACCTGTTATTCCCCAAAAAAACGAAGCTGGTTATCAACCCTTCCGAAGATGAACTTCGAAAAGAATTCAGCGAGGCCGACCATTTGATGATACCCTTTCAAGCGGTCAGCCTTATTGAAGAAATCAGCGACGCGAATTCACAGGGCGGCTCCCTGCGGCTTTTTGAGGACAAGGATATCAGCAGGCGATGAGCAGGCTCATCATCGGGGTCGCTGCTCGGAAAGTGTTAGGAACTCAAGCCTTGTTGATGGATTGGCGCGGAAACTTCCGAGCACCGTGCTTGTCGTCATCGAAGAATGCTGCTTGCCAACCCCCCTCATCGTCATACACATGTGGCTGGCCTTGATAATGACACCGACACCCTCAGCATTCACCGCCTCGCTCACGGCTCTGGCAATCTGTGCTGTTAAGCGCTCCTGAAGCTGCAAACGCCTGGAGAAGTGATCTACGATGCGGGCCAGCTTGCTCAAACCGATCATCCTGTTGCGGGCGATGTAGCCGATCGTGCAACTGCCGAAAAATGGCAAAATATGATGCTCACAAAGACTGTACAACTCGATATCCCGGCACAATATCATGTTATTCGTTTCGGATTCGAAAACCGCGTCATTGATAATGCTTCCAATATCACTGCGATATCCGGATGTGAGATGCGCCCATGATTCAGCCACCCTCTCGGGGGTTTTCTCAAGTCCCCGGCGCTTGGGATCCTCTCCCAGCTCGATAAGAAGCTCACGCGTTAGGCGGGCGATTTTCTCTTTGTTCATTGACGGGTCCTTGTATCAATCTATCACGATGAGTCCTTCGTGTCATCATCAGGATTCTACCATCTTCCTTCGCAGTGTAGCAAAAAAGAGCCGCCGATTGTAATGAAATCGCTTCTTCAGATATCCTGGTATCAGCTTGACCCATCCTGACTCACCGGTTAGTCTGCCGGTATATCCGGAAATGTTCTCAGAAAGGTCCGGATGAAAGAGGAGTTAGTTATGTCTAAAGCACATCGCGGTAAACCCCTGAGAGAGGAAAGCAGGAAATCCGCCCGGGGAAACTGTCCTCTCTGCGAGCGATCGGCAGTCAAACTGCTCTATCAACATGAAATCGACAACAAGAAATTCACCGTCTGCAAGCAATGTCACGCGGCTGTTAAATCAGGAAAATTCAAAGAGGCCATTGCCACACTCCGATAACTGATTCAATCGGCCCATCGCCCTTCGTCGAAGCTCTCGGTGAGCGGTTCCTGAAGCGCTTCGATGAGACTGCGAACGATATCATTCGGATCAAGGCTTCTTGACGAGCGCATCCGCGGCAACATACTTTGTGATTGATGCATCGGTTACTCTCCATGCCCCTTCTCATACTGGCACTCGTTGGCACTGCCGGAGCCTCCATGCTGGATGTGGAAAACAACACCCAGTGGTTCGTAAACCTCAAGGAGCGATCCGATGGATCGGTAGCCGAGAAGGAAGCTTTTAACCACATCGCCGACCATCTTGATTCACTCGGGCTGAGCTATACCAGGACTCCTCTGAACCCCGACCGGCTGGGTCATACTTTCTCGGAAAACCTCGCCGTCGAATTCCCCGGGAAGCGCCCCAATCATTTCATTCTGGCCACGCCGGTGGATGGCGGCGCGTTTTCGACATCCCTGCTCATGGAAATGGCATCGCGCTGGGCGGTCGAAGCGCCGGATAATACCGTGATTTTGCTATTCCTGGGCGCCGAGGAAGGCGAAAGCCGCTTCCATCCCTATGGCAGCCGACAGGCCGTAAAAGCCTATAGCTTCCCTGACGGCGTATTCGCGCTATACATAAGAAGCGAAGGGATTCCGGATTCCTGGACTCTCAAGATCGGCGGCGGGGGAGAAGTAGCGCCCCATTGGTTGGTGAGGGAAGTGACACAGGTTCTTACGACTGTATCTGTTCCCTACCGCCTGAAGAACACCGATATTGAAGTGGCCAAATTGGGACTGCAGGGCGACATCGGTTCCCTGCAGACCTGGATTGACGCGGACATATCCACCATGCTCATCGAGGGCGATGTGAGCGGCACAGAAGACAGCCGCATGATCCCCCGGTTTCTGAAATTCCTCTCCGATATTGACTCCCATACGACACAGGTTCCCGCCAACCCCCAGAGTGCTTTTTTCTTATTTCGACCCCTGTCGAATCTCGTGGCGCGTCTTGTTCCCGAACTCTCCTTTGTCTCGGTATTCTTGGTGGTTTCGGCGATTCTGATGGTGATTATCCTTCTCAGACTCCGAACCGTGAAACTGAATCTTAGGCGCTTCGTCCGTTTCTGGTGGACCTGGCCCATGCTCTTCGCCATGGTATTCCTGTTCCTGTTTCTCTCCACACTGATTGTCGAGGAGACGATAATCCTAGCGGATTTCCCGCTCATATGGACCTACGCACCGGGCATCTTCGTGTTTTTCAAAGTTGCCATTGCCGCGGCCCTGTCGTTGAATCTCATTCTCGTCGCCAGGGGATTCCCACTGGCAAGA
>Ga0209049_1000016_pt1 | contig 31297 bp, 31 predicted proteins | sample WorMetulBAHAMAS2_FD_187398 | JGI IMG/M metagenome (GOLD analysis project Ga0209049, IMG submission 187398) | Marine gutless worms symbiont microbial communities from Max Planck institute for Marine Microbiology, Germany - Olavius ullae BAHAMAS.2... | ecosystem: Host-associated > Annelida >...
GCTCGACCTGCTGATGGGCCCCGTGGCGCTGGCGCCCGCATGGGCCGGGCGGACGGCAACCGACCTGCTCGCCCCCAACGTCCCCAAGCGAAAGGCCCATGGCCACTACGCCAAGTCATGGTTCCGCGTCGGTTTCGACCGCATCCGACAGCTCCTGAGAACAAACCCGCCAGAGGCCGTCAAACCATGGCAACGCATCGCACCAAAGAAGCAATCACCGAGAGTCGTGTAGTGTGGGGTACTACCGGCTGGTGCTGTGAGAAGCACGTGAATTCAATCGCTTGGCAGGGTGTCCGCACGCGGACGCCCCTTCCGCCCCCCTATCCGCTCTCGTGCCACTTCACCCAGGCGCCGCGGTCGTTCTGGGCCCAGTAGACCGCCTTCTGCCCGGCGCCCGCGACCTGGCGCCATTGCTCGCGGGCGAGGGCAACCGCCGCCTCGTCGTGGCCGTCGAACAGGATCGCCACCATCTCCATCGCCGCGAGTTCGTCCCGCGCCGCCTCGGCGCCGTCGATCAGAAACAGGGTGTTGGCGCGGTTCGGATTGGCCTGATCGCAGCAAAGCCAGATCGGCTGGCGGGCGGCGTTGCCGTCCGCCGCGGTGCCATGGGGCAGAAAGCTGGAGTCGCCATAAGTCCAGAGCCGGACATCCAGCGCCGCAATGCGGCCCGGATCGGTGCCGCGGATCACCACCCGCCAGCCGCGATCGAGGCTACGTTTCAGCATCACCGGCAGGACCGATTCCAGCGGCCGCTCGGTCAGGTGGTAGAAGCGGACCTCGCCCATCGCACCGCCCCGGCCCTCACCCCTCCAGCTTGTCGCGCACGAGCTGGTCGAGCGCCGCCACGCCCCAGCCAGTGGCGCCTTTCGGCGCCAGATCGGTGTCGCCATTGGCCAGCGTCACCCCGGCGATGTCGATGTGGATCCAGAGGGTGCCCTCGGCCACAAAACGGTGCAAGAACTCGGCCGCGGTGACCGAGCCTCCGGCGCGGCCGCCGACGTTCTTCAGGTCCGCCAGCCGCGACTTGAGCTGCTCGGCATAGGGCTTGCCGAGCGGCATCCTCCAGGCGGCGTCGCCCGCGGCCTCGGCGGCAGCGGCGAACTCGGCGGCGAAGCCGTCGTCATTGGCGTAGTAGCCCGCATTGTGGTGACCGAGGGCGATGACGATCGCCCCGGTCAGGGTCGCGAGGTCGATCATCGCCCGGGGCTTGAAGCTCTGCTGGGTGTACCAGAGGGCGTCGCAGAGCACCAGGCGGCCCTCGGCGTCGGTGTTGATCACCTCGACGGTGTCACCCTTCATCGACTTGACGATGTCGCCGGGGCGCTGGGCCTTGGCGTCGGGCATGTTCTCGACCAACCCGACCACGCCGACGACATTGGCCGCGGCTTTGCGCAGCGCCAGGGCGCGCATCACACCGGCGACGACGCCGGCGCCGCCCATGTCCATGGTCATCTCCTCCATGCCGCCCGCGGGCTTGATCGAGATGCCGCCGGTGTCGAACACCACCCCCTTGCCGACCAGCGCCAGCGGCGCCTGCTTCTTCTTGCCGCCGAGCCACTTCATCACCACTATCTTCGACTCGGCGGCCGAGCCCTGCCCCACCGCCAAGAGCGCCCGAGCGCCGAGCTTCTCCAGCTCGGCCTCGCCGAGGACCTCGACCTCGACGCCGAGATCACGCAGGTCCTCGAGTCGCTCGGCGAATTCGTCGGTGGTCAGGCGGTTGGCCGGCTCATTGACCAGATCGCGGGTGAAGAAGACGCCCTCGGCCAGCGCCGCAAAGGGCGCGAAGGCGCGGCCGAGGCCCCGAGCGCCGCGGGCCAGCACGGTGACGCGCCGCGGCCCGGATGTGACGCCGTTGCCGCCGTCACCGTTCTCGTCGCCGTCGGTCTTGTAGTCGCGGAAGTCGTAGAGCCTGAGCGCCAGCGCCCAGATCAGCTCGGCGATCAGCGGCTCACTCGCCACACCGGCGGTGCAGACCGTCACCTCGCCCTTGCCGAGCGCCTTGGCGACGGTGCCGCCGGTCTTGCGCGCCGCGCCACGGTCAGGCGCGCTGCCGAGGCAGGCGAGGATCACCGCCTTGGCTGCCATGCCGGAGGGATAGGCGAGCCGGTGCACGGCGCCGGACCTGGGCTTGAACTCCGGGTCGCCCACGACGCGGGAGAGCGCCCCGCCGGTCGCCTTGTCGATTGCCTTGGCGGCGACGCCGAGCTTGCCCTTGCCGTCGGCGAAGACAACCAGGGTGCCCTCGGCGGCGGTGAGGTCGCGGCCCTTCTCGGGGGCGAAGTCGATGGGCGGGACTGCGGTCATTGCGGCTTCCTCAAGCAGGATCGACGGATTTGTAACGGCATTCTGAATCGGCACGGCGGCAGCCGCTCGCGTCATACACCTAGCCCGGATCGGCGCCGCTGACCAGCCGTGGTGCGCCGGACCCGAGACTGGGCGCCCCCGGTCTCGGCGGTTCTGTTCGCTCTGGGCTTGCTGTCGCATCTCGAGGATGGATAAAAGGGGAGACTGGGGTTTCGCGACCAGCCCCCGAGTCAGAGGCGGGCGAGCGGGGTTCCCACCGATGCGCCGAGGCATGTGTGCGCTGATAATCGATCTGGCTGCCGCCGCCACGCTGGCGCTGGTCATGCTGCTGAGTCCCCTGCCCGCCCGTGTGGCCGAACCGGAGGTCCGGACCGACCTGCCGGTGGCGCTGATCGCCGACACGGTGGAGTACGACACCGATACCGGCCAGGTGATCGCCAGTGGCCATGTCGAGGTCTATTACGGCGAGCGGACGCTCACCGCCGACCGGATCGTCTACGACAGCCGCACCGGGCGCTTCACCGCCGATGGGCCACTGGTGCTGCGCGATCCCTCGGGGGCCACCGTGTTAGCCGACTTCGGCGACATCGATGCCGACCTGCGCGATGGCCTGGTGCGCGGCGCCCGGGCGGTGATGGGCGAGGACGTCAGGCTCTCGGCCGCCGAGGCGCGCCGGGTCGAGTCGCGCTTCAACGTGCTGACCAAGGCGGTCTATAGCCCCTGCAAGGTCTGCGCCGAAGACCCGACGCCGCTGTGGCGGGTGCGCGCCCGACGGGTGATCCACGACGAGGTCGAGAAGGTCATCCAATACGAGGACGCGACCCTGGAGGTGTTCGGCGTTCCGGTCGCCTGGCTGCCCTATTTCAGCCACCCGGATCCGACCGCCGAGCGTCAGAGCGGCTTCCTGGTGCCCAATTTCCAGCATTCCTCGCTCTACGGCTATGCCGACGAGATTCCCTACTACTGGGTGATCGACGACTACTCCGACCTGACCTTCGCCCCGATGGTCACCACCGGCGACAGCGTGGTGGGCACGCTGGAGTACCGCCGCCGGCTGGAAAGCGGCGACTTCCGCATCGCCGGCAGCGGAACCTATGACGACTACCGCGGCAGCGACCGGTTCCACGGCCATCTGGAGGGGACCGGAGAATTCGATCTGATCTCCGATTATCGCTGGGGTTTCGACGGCACCGTGGTCACCGACCGGGGCTATCTGCGCCGCTACGATTTCTCCGACCAAGACCGGTTGACCAGCGAGCTGTATGTTCGGCGCTACGACCGCCAGGGCTTTTTCGATGCCACCGCGGAGTATTTCCAGAGCCTGCGCGACGACGAGCCCGCCGGGCAGATCCCGGTGGTGCTGCCGGATTTCGACATGCGCCACGAGCTGTCCGAAGCGGTGCTGGGCGGCGATCTGGGCCTGTTCGCCTCGGCTGCAGTGCTGCTGCGCAACGACGGGTTCGACACCAACCGGATTTCACTCGGGGCCGACTGGGAACGCCAGACGATCCTGTCGTCGGGTGTGGCGCTGCGCGACTTCGCCAAGCTGCGGGGCGACCTTTTCGTCACCAACGACTTCGGCGGGGTGGACCGGGCGACCGAGACGCGGCTGGCGCCGCTGGCGGGGGTCGAACTGCGTTATCCGCTGATCCACACTTCCACCAGCGGGGTGGCCCACGTGCTGGAGCCGATCGCCCAGGGCATCGTGGCACCCTACGGGGGGAACGGCAGCGGCATCCCGGATGAAGACAGCCTGGTCACCGAGTTCGACGAGACCAACCTGTTCGACACCTCGCATTTCGGCGGCCTCGACGCGTTCGAGGAGGGGCCGCGGCTGAATCTCGGCCTGCGCTACGAGCGGCTGGCGCCAAGCGGCATGGATTTCGACGCCAGCCTCGGCCGGGTGCTGCGCCCTCGCAAGGCCGACGAGTTCTCGAAAGACTCGGGGCTGACGAACGCGGCATCGGATTGGGTCGGGGCCTGGTCGGCCAGCTACGACCCCTATGTCACCATCCGCCACCGGCTGCGGATCAGCGACAGCCTGTCCATCGCCCGCAACGAGATCGGCGCCGAGCTCAGTTTCGATCGCCTCGGCCTGGATGCGAGCTACACCTTCCTGGAGAAAGACCCGTCGATCGAAGCGCACGAAACCCGTGAGGAGCTCGGCGGCAGCGCCCGGCTCCGGGTCGACCGCAACTGGTGGCTGACCGGCAATGCCCGCCACGACCTCAGGAACGACAAGTTCGTCTCGCTCGGCGGCGGGCTGATCTTCGCCAACGAGTGTTGCCAGGTGGAGTTCCGGGCGAAGCGCGATTTCACCGAATCGGCCTATGCGCCAAAATCGACAACCTTCGCCGTGCTGGTAAAACTGTTTACCCTCGGCAATGAGGACACTACTACGCCTTGAGGGAGCGCCGCCGAGGTGAATCGGCGGGACCCGGCGCGGAACGGAGTGGAGAGACTCGATGCTGAGATCCATGCTTGTTGCGATCGGACTGACGGGGATGCTGCTGGCTGCGTCGGCCGCCCCGGCACAGACGATGTTCCGCCCGGTCGCGATCGTAAACGATTCGGCGATCACCGGCTTCGATCTCGCCCAGCGGGCCCAGATCTTGGTCGCCCTGGGCTTCACCACCGCCAACCCCGATGTGCTGCGCGCCGAAGCGCTCGACCGGCTGATCGAGGATCGCCTGAAGGAGCAAGAGGCAAAGCGCCTGGGCCTGAGCAGTGCGCAGGAAGACATCGATTCTGCTGTCGCGGAGTACGCCAACTTGGCGGGGTTGTCGGAGAACGAGTTCCGCACCGCGCTGAGCGCTCAGGGGGTCACCGGCCAAGCGCTCAACGACATGGCCACGGCATACGTGCTCTGGTCCCAGGTCGTGCGCAGCCGTTTCGCCAACCGGGTCGAGCCTGGAGAGGCTGACATCGATGCCGAGATCGCGTTGATGCAATCGCGCGCGGGGGCTTCCTACCGGGTTCAGGAGATCGACCTGCCGCGGACGGATGCCGGACAAACCGACGCCGAAACCCAGGCCTTGGCCGAGCGGCTCTATGACTCGCTGAGCCGGGGCGGCGATTTCGACGCTGCCGTGAAGACCTATTCCCGCTCGCCCAGCGCCGCGCGCGGCGGCGACATTGGCTGGGTCTCTACCCTGCAGATGCCGCCCGACCTCGCCGACACTCTGAGCGCCCTGCAACCGGGCGAGGTCAGCCGACCGATCCCGGTGTCCGGCGGTTACTCGATCCTGAAGCTGGTCGACCGGCGGGTCGATCAGGCCGATTCGCCCGACTCGGCGAGCCCGGAGCTGCGCGAGGAGGTGCGCAGGCGCCTCGTCAATGTGCGTGCCTCGCGGCTGGCCGAGGGGCTGCTACAGGAGCTGCGTCGCGACGCGCTGATCGAGCTCAGATGAGCGCAGGCCCGGCCGCGGCGTCTGCCGGAGCGGCGCTTTCGCTGGCGTTGACCTCGGGCGACCCGGCCGGTGTCGGGCCGGAGATCGCCCTGGCGGCCCGGGCCAGCGGTCGGGTGGCACATCCCTTCTTCGTGATCGGCGATCCCGTCCATCTGGCGCCGCTGGCGGCCCGAGCCGGGGTGGCGCTGGCCGAGATCGGCGGCGCCGAGGAGGCGGCGACGGCCTACGCCCACGCCTTGCCGGTGCTGCCGCTGGCGTTGGCGGCGCCGGCGCCGCCGGGCCGGCCGGATCCGGCCAATGCGGCCACCGTGATGGCGGCGATCAACCGCGCAGTGACGCTGGTGCAGGGCGGTGCAGCGGCGGCGGTGGTCACCAACCCGATCAACAAGAAAGCGCTGAAAGACGGCGCCGGCTTCACCTTTCCCGGCCACACCGAGTATCTCGCCCATCTCGGCGGCGTTGCCCGCCCGGTGATGATGCTGGCCTCGCCGCTGCTGAGGGTGGTGCCGGTCACCATTCACATCCCGCTGGCCGAGGTGCCGCGGGCGCTGACCGCCGAGCTGATCGAGGACACGGCGCGGATCACCGCCGACGGGTTGAGACGCGATTTCGGCATCGACCGCCCGCGCCTGGCAGTGGCCGGGCTGAATCCCCATGCCGGCGAGCAGGGGGCGATGGGGCGCGAGGAAATCGAGATCATCTCGCCGGCGCTGGAGCGGCTTCGGGCCGAGGGGCTGGAGATCGCCGGTCCGCTGCCCGCCGACACCATGTTCCACCCGCAAGCCCGCACTCGCTATGACGTGGCGTTGACCATGCATCACGACCAAGGCCTGATCCCGATCAAGGCGCTGGACTTCGCCCGCGGCGTCAACGTGACCCTGGGATTGCCGTTCATCCGCACCTCGCCGGCCCACGGCACCGCTTACGACATCGCCGGCACCGGCCGGGCCGACTCGACCAGCCTGATCGAGGCGCTGAACCTCGCGGCAGAGATGGCCGCCCGGCGGTCGACATGGCGGGCGGCATGAGCGGCCTGGCGCCGGACGGTCTGCCACCGCTGCGCGAGGTGATCGCGAAACACGGGCTCAGGGCGAAGAAGGCGCTGGGGCAGAACTTTCTGATGGACCTGAACCTCACCGGGCGGATCGCGCGGGTGGCGGGGCCGCTGGAGGGCGTTTCGGTGGTCGAGGTCGGCCCCGGCCCCGGCGGTTTGACCCGGGCACTGTTGGCCGAGGGCGCGGCGCGGGTGATCGCCATCGAGCGCGACGAGCGCTGCCTGGCGGCGCTGGCGGAGATCTCTGCCCATCATTCAGGGCAGCTGGAGGTGATATACGGCGACGCGCTGGAGGTCGACCTGACGCCCTATCTCGACGGCCCGGCGCGGATCGTCGCCAACCTGCCCTACAATGTGGGCACCGAGCTGTTCGTGCTCTGGATGACGCCGGAGGTGTGGCCGCCTTGGTGGGAGTCACTGACGCTGATGTTCCAGCGCGAGGTGGCCGAGCGGATCATCGCGCAGCCGGGGACCGGCGCCTATGGCCGGCTCTCGGTCCTGGCGCAGTGGCGGGCGCAGGCACGGCTCGCCTTCGAGGTTTCACCCGCGGCCTTCACGCCGCCGCCGAAAGTGACCTCGGCGGTAGTGCATGTGGTGCCCACGGCACCGCTGGCGGCGGTGGCGCCGCGGGTGCTGGAGCGGGTCGTCGCCGCCGCCTTCTCCCAGCGGCGGAAGATTCTGCTCCAATCGCTGAAGACCGGGTTCGCCGATGCGGCGGAGTTGCTGGAGGCGGCCGGGATCGATCCGACCCGGCGGGCCGAGACACTGAACATCGGCGAGTTCCTGACGCTGGCCCGCGCGGTTGGCGGCTGATTGCACCGCTCCGCCGAACCCCACCGAGCCCATCGGGCCACGTCTGCCGCTCGACAGCCTTCGCGGTCCCGGGTCACGCCCGGGACGCGGGGGCAGTCCTGACGCAGTAAACGGCTATTCCGACGGGGCGTCCGCGTCGACGGTCGCCGGGGTCGCGTCGTCCTTCTCGCGCGACGGCGCCCCTGGCGGAACCCGGCAGCGGCGGCGGCGCGGCTGGCTGGCGCCCAGCTCTTCGGCGTCGACCAGAAGGCTGCCGACTTCGCCTTCGCCGGAATCGATCGTGGTCAGCCCGCTGACCTCGGTCTCGCGCATCGGGCGGGTAAGGCCCTGGCCACCACCCCTACCATCGCCCCGCTCGCCGCCACGCTCACCGTCGCGGCGACGCCCGTCGCTCTGGGCAGGCGAAGCAAACGGCGGGCTCTCCTGCACGTCGCCGAGCTCCGACTCGTCCTGCATGTCGACATCGGGCAGTTCCTGGTCGCTCATCGGGTTGTCGCGCCGCTCCTGGCGCGCGCCCAATGCCTCGATCATGATCCGCTGGTAATGCTCGGCATGCTGCAGGAAGTTCTCCGCCACCACACGGTCGCCCGAGGTCTGCGCATCGCGCGCGAGGCTCAGGTACTTGTCGATGATCTGCTGCGGTGTGCCACGCACCTTGCCCTCGGGCCCGGCGCTCTCATAGACGCGATTGATACTGCTGCCGTTCGGCTTGCGGCCACCACGGCCCCGCGCCCGGGATGATTTCTGCGATGCTCTCATCGTATCCGATCTTGATCTTTTCTTCGGTGGTCGCGCCGAGGCCCGGAGAAGGGCCCTACCATGCCAACCGACAACGCCGCCACTGCGCCCCGTCAGCCCGATGCTCCACGCGATCATGCAATGCCCCGGTGATCCCCTACCGAGCTCTGCGATTCAGCGCGAGCCACCCGAGACACCTCTGCATATATCGCTATTACCGCAGCACTCAACCAGTAATCGGAAAAAAGCGACCAAGAAACAGGGGAATGCGGCGATTTTTCTCAAGCCCGGGCGCCGATAACCCGGTCGCGGCCGTCCAGATCGGGCAGGATCGCGATCTCGCGCAGGCCCGAGGCGCGGAGAATCTGACCCGCCGTGGCGGCCTGGGTGGCGCCGATCTCGAGCAGGACCCGCCCGCCGCGGCCCAGCAGCGGCCCCACGCCGGCAGCAATCCGGCGATAGGCGCCAAGGCCATCGCCGCCGGGGGAGAGCGCCGCAAGCGGCTCGTGCAGCCGCACCTCGGGCGCCAGACCCGCCAACTCGTGGGCGGCGATGTAGGGCGGGTTGGAGACGATCAGGTCATAGCGGTCGTCGAGGCCGTCGCACCAGTCGCCGAGCCGGAGCTCGGCCCGGTCGACCACTCCGAGCCGGCGGGCGTTCTCGGCCGCCACCTCCAGCGCCGCGGCGCTGGCATCAACGCCGGTGCCCCGGGCCGCGGGCCACTTCGCCAGCAGGGTCAGCAGGATGCAGCCCGAGCCGGTGCCGAGATCGAGGATCCGCCCCGGCTGCGGCCCGTCCAGCGCCGCCGCGATCAGGGTCTCGGTCTCGGGCCTGGGATCGAGCACCGCCGGGGTGACCCGGAAGCTGCGGCCCCAGAATTCGCGCTGGCCGGTGATATGCGAGACCGGGGCGCGCCCGGCGCGGGCGGCGATCGCGCGCTCAAAGCGGGCAAGCTCGGGCGCGGTAGCGGGCTCGTTGAGCGCCGCCGCCAGCCCTGCCCCGTCGAGCCCCGCGACCCAGCGGTAGAGCAGCCGGGCGTCGCGGGCTGAATCGGGGACCCCGGCCTCGGCGAGGCGGGCGGCGCCGCGGGCGATCGCCTGCGCCCGGCTCTCGGACGTCATGCCGGCGCCCAACGACAGCACCCCACGTCATGCCGCGGCTTGACCGGGGCATCCAGCAACTCGGCCGCAAGAGCACCCGGCCTCTGCGACAACCCCTGGATTGCCCGGTCAAGCCGGGCAATGACGATTTTCCGCCGGAAGCCGCGATCGGCCGGCGTCGGTGTCACGCCTCCATCTCCGCCAGCTTCTCCGCCTGGTCGGCGGCAATCAGGGCGTCGATGATCTCGTCCAGATCGCCGGCAATCACCTGGTCGAGCCGGTAGAGGGTCAGCCCGATGCGGTGGTCGGTGACGCGGCCTTGCGGGAAGTTGTAGGTGCGGATACGTTCCGAGCGGTCGCCGGAGCCGACCTGGCCCTTGCGCTCGGCGACACGCTCGGCCTGGGCGCGCTGGCGCTCCTGGTCATAGAGCCGCGCCCGCAGCACCTCCATCGCCCGCGCCCGGTTCTGGTGCTGCGACTTCTCCGAGGAAGTGACGACGATGCCGGTGGGGATGTGGGTGATGCGCACCGCCGAGTCGGTGACGTTGACATGCTGGCCGCCGGCGCCGGAGGCACGCATGGTGTCGATGCGGATGTCGGCGGCGGGGATGTCGATGTCGATCTCCTCGGCCTCGGGCAGCACCGCCACGGTGGCGGCCGAGGTGTGGATGCGCCCGCTGGCCTCGGTCACCGGCACCCGCTGCACCCGGTGCACCCCGCTCTCGAACTTGAGCCGGGCGAAGACGCCATGGCCGCGGATCGCCGCCACCACCTCCTTGTAGCCGCCGAGCTCGGCCGGGTTTGCGTCAAGGATCTTTACCGTCCAACCATGGGATTCGGCGTAGCGCAGATACATGCGCAGCAGGTCACCGGCAAAGAGCGCCGCCTCGCAGCCGCCGGTGCCGGGCCGGATCTCCAGGATCGACGCCCGCTCATCCGCCTCGTCACGGGGCAGGAGCGCCCGGCGCACCGCCTCCTCCAGCTCGGGAAGGTGGGTCTCGATCTCGGCGATCTCGTCTTCGGCCAGCGCCCGCATCTCCGCATCCGCCAGCATCTCGCGGGCGGCGGCGAGGTCGGCCTGCGCCTGCTGCCACTCAAGGATCGTCGCCGCCACCGGTTGCAGGGCCGAATAGTCGCGACCGAGCTGGGCGATTTCGGCCGAGTCGGTGACCTCGGCCATCTTCGCCTCAATGAAGGCGAAACGGTCGAGGATATCCTGCAGGCGCTGGGTCGGGATCATGGGAATGCGGTCTGCCCCGCGGCGGGCCGGGCGTCAAGTGAGCGTATCAAGTGGGGCTTGGAGCGCGGCCGGGAGAGACTATATTATGAGGGTGATGTACCGGACCGTTCTCATCGCCGGAGTGGTAGTGGCTTGGACCAATGCCGGCCCCGTCATGGCGGGCGAGCGCGCGCCGAGCGGCAACCCGAACTACCGCCCCCCGCCGGCGAAGGAGGGATACAGTTATCCCGACTGCTATTGCACCGACAGCAAGGGAAAGCGGGTCGAGCTCGGCCAGACCGCCTGCCTGACCATCGGCTCGCGGCTGGTGCAGGCGCGCTGCGGGATGTCGGTTAACAACCCCACCTGGCGGCACGAAGCCGAGGGCTGCCCGGGGGTGTAGAGGGTCCGACGCAGGGCTGTCGCGCCGGCGACCGGCAGGAAGGCCGAATACAACGGCCCGGCCCGAATCGCTTCAGCCTGCCGGCTTGCATGCCGCTCCGAGATCAACAGCGAGACCGCTCAATATCGCCAAGGTCGACGCCTTTGTCCGCATGGCCGAGGTATTTTTCGAGGACGGCGCAGAGCCGCGGCTGTGGACCGACCGCTGGGCCGAGACATCGTCGAAGAACGACGACGAGGACGCAACGCCGCTGATCCAGTTCGATCGCGTCGGCGCCTCGCCCGGTGGCGGCGGCTGACTGAAGCGGCCTTTCGGGGTCTGAATCCCGGGTTACTCGGCGGCCTGGCTCGCCGCCTTCGCCGCCTCGATCTCGGCCGCCCGCTTCTCGACCAGCTCGACGATGTGGTCGACCATGCCGGCATTGTCCATCTTGTGGTCCTGCTTGCCGGCCAGATACACCATGCCCGAGCCGGCGCCACCGCCGGTGAAGCCGATGTCGGTCATTAGCGCCTCTCCCGGACCGTTGACCACGCAGCCGATGATCGAGACGCTGATGGGCGTGTGGATGTGGACCAGCCGCTCCTCCAACTCCTGCACCGTCCTGATCACGTCGAAGCCCTGACGTGCGCATGTGGGGCAAGAGATGATGGTGACGCCGCGGTGCCTGAGCCCGAGCGACTTCAGGATCTCGTAGCCGACCTTGACCTCCTCGACCGGGTCGGCCGAGAGCGAGACCCGGATGGTGTCGCCGATCCCCATCCAGAGGAGGTTGCCGAGCCCGATCGCCGACTTGACGGTGCCGGAGAGCAACCCGCCGGCCTCGGTGATGCCTAGATGGATCGGCGCGTCGCAGGTCTCGGCCAGTTGCTGGTAGGCGGCCGCGGCGAGAAACACGTCCGAGGCCTTCACGCTGATCTTGAACTCGTGGAAGTCGTTGTCCTGCAGGATCCGCATGTGCTCGAGCCCGGATTCGACCATCGCGTCCGGGCAGGGCTCGCCGTATTTCTCCAACAGGTGCTTCTCCAGCGAGCCGGCATTGACCCCGATCCGGATCGAGCAGCCGTGGTCACGGGCCGCCTTGATCACCTCGCGCACCCGTTCGGCCGAGCCGATATTGCCGGGATTGATGCGCAGACACGCCGCGCCGGCCTCGGCCGCCTCGATGGCGCGCTTGTAGTGAAAATGGATGTCGGCGACTATCGGCACCTCGGCCGCCTTGACGATCTCCTTCAGCGCCACGGTGGAGTCGCGGTCCGGACAGGAGACCCGGACGATGTCGGCCCCGGCCTCGGCGCAGGCCTGCACCTGGGCGATGGTCGCCGCGACGTCAGAGGTAAGCGTGTTGGTCATGGTCTGCACCGAGATCGGCGCATCGCCGCCCACCTCCACCGGACCGACCCGGATTTTCCGGCTTTGGCGGCGGTGGATGTCGCGCCAAGGGCGGACGGCGTTGATCGACATGGGGCTCTCCCGGCGTCTGTGCTCGGAGGCATAGATAGGCGGATCGGGACAGGGTGTCGAGGGGGCGAAGGGCCAGTTGCGGCCAGGAGGCCGGCGAGCGTTGTCGGGAGCGCGGTTGGGAGGCGTTACCGGTTGACCACGACGGCGGCGTGCTGCCCTTCGTCGCCATCGAGCTGCGGCGCGACGGCCGCGGCGCTCGCCTGCGGCACCCGGGTGGTGACGTCGCTGGCCAGCAGGGAGAGGTTCTTCACCACCCGACCTGAGTTGCCGAGCGGGCCGTAGGGGGCGCCATCGACGAGGATGAAGACCGCCCCGGCATTGCCGGCCCTGAGCAGCGGCGCGGCGATCCGCTCGGGCAGGTCGTAGCGTTGCCCGGCCAGAAGCGTGTCTTCGAAAACCACCCCCAGATTACCGTCGCGGACCCGGATCCAGGCGGCGTCGGTGGCGTGGATGGTGATCCTTGGCGGGCCGATGCGGGCCAGCTCGACGGTGGCATGGTCAGACGCATCCACCACGTCCGCAGCCCGCTGTCCGGCAAACACCGCGCCCGGAGCCGAGGCGGCAGCGATTGACCTCTGGGCGATCGGCCCATCCGCCGCGGCGGCGAGGTCCGGCATCGGCACGCGGAACACGCCCGACGTGGCCGGGTCGATCGCCGAGATCGGTCCGTCGCGCGGCGGCAAAGCCGGCAGCGCGATCTCGGCCGGGGCGATCGCCGCCAGCACGCCGTCGCTTTGATATGCCTCCGCGTCGGGCCGGTGCACAAACCCGTTTTCGACCGACGGCGGGTCGATCAGCGGCGCCTCGGCGACCACTTGCGGCGTTTCCGGCAGCGGCGTGAAGCCGACCCGCTGGATGTCCTGCAGCAGGGCGTAGCCGCCGTAGCCGAGGCCACAGACGGCCGCCAACATGGCCGGTGCCGAGGTCAACCCGCCGAGGCTGATGCGGGCGCTGAGCCGAGCCGGGGCCGGCTTGACCGCGAAGCGCGACTGGGTCAGCCCGGCGCAGAGCGCTGCGCCGGCTCCCTTCAGCCCGCCGTCACCATTGGGCTGGTCCGACAGGGCAAAGGTGGAGACCGGCGAGCGAAATCCGGATTCGGCGCAGAAGCGGCGATAACACTCCTCCGGATCGAGGCCGAGATAGTGCGCATAGGACCGGACATAGCCGGGCACCACGCTGTCATTGGGGAAATCGTCGAGGTCGCAGTCCTCGATCGCGCGGATCACGCGGGCCTTGATGCGGAGATCCCGTTCGGCATCCTCCGGGGACTTCCCGAGGCACGCACGCTCGCCACGCATCTCGTCTCCGAGCGTGACTTCGTAGTCGTCATACCTCCGAAGCCTCATTCGGGCTGCTCCTGCTCTGGCCTGATGCCACCTCGTTTTCCGGGCTTGTCGCCGTCAACGGCGTCACGTGCGAGTATTACAGACCGCCCCATGCTTTTCAATCCGCTCTTCCAAGAATTAGGCGGAATCTAGACCGATCGCGCCGTTTTCTTCTGGCAGTGCCCGGCAAAACGAATCCGCCGCAGCCGGCAGCGGGGTAGATCGCGGGCACGTCCGGCAACCGCAGGCGGCGAAGCGCCCCGCCCAAAGCCGTGCGGTGTGATCGGGTTGGGGGTCGCAGGCAGCGCAATGCGCGTCGCCGCGATGCCGGCCAGGCATCGCGATTTGGGCTTTCGGACCGATTGGGGCGTTGGTGGAGTTGGCGCCGCTTGTCAGACAGCGGCAGTCCCGTTGCGGGCAGCGTCTGCGAGTCCGGTGCTGCCCGGCGGGATCTTGGCGTTTCGACTGCCCGGCCCCTGGTGCGGGGCCGGGCGCACTGCTCAATAGATACACCTGATTTCCTCGGTTCAGTAGCGTTCCAGCGAATGCAGGTCGCGGTTCATTCCCTCGAGCCCGTCGCCGCGCAGCCGGTCGCTTGCCGTCTGTTCCTCGGTATGGCGGCGGAACAGTTCAGCGACAACGCTGTGGACGCCCTTGCCCCGGTCCGTCAGCCAGACCCGCACCGAGCGGCGGTCAACATCGCAGCGTTGATGGTTGATGAACCCGGCATCGACCAGTTTCTTGATGTTGTAGGAGACGTTCAAGCCCTGATAGTAGCCGCGGTTCTTCAGCTCGCCCGCGGTCATGACCTTGTGGCCGATGTTGAAAAGCAGCAGCGCCTGCACGGCGTTGATCTCGAGCTGGCCGAGACGTTCGAACTCATCCTTGATGACGTCGAGCAGCAGTCGGTGCAGTCGCTCGATCAGGGCGAGGGTTTCCAGATAGCCGGTGGCGAGATCGTGCCCGACTTCATCTTCGTAGGCGGCGGCAAGGGCTGCACGGTCAGGCATCGGCAAGCTCGCTCTCATCATCGTGCTCGGTGTCGGCAGAGCATGGCACGGCCGTACCCCTTCGATTCGCACAACAGGATGCAAAGAAAACGAAAACAGTATGTTAATGGCAGTTCCGGCCGCGTACCGTTCCTGGCCGCGCCGCGGTCGCGGCGGCGGTTTCAGACCTCGCCGCGCAGCAGCCGGATGACGCCGGAGAAGTCCCGCCCCGCCTGGCCGGCGAGGTCCATTAGCGCATATATCTGCGCGGCCTGCGCCCCCAAGGGGGTGTGTGCGCCGGCCGCCTGCGCGGCCTCCATGGCGATGCGCAGGTCCTTCAGCATCAGCGCCGCGGCGAAGCCCGGCTGGTAGTCGCGGTTGGCCGGCGAGGCGGGCACCGGGCCGGGCGCCGGGCAATAGTCGTTCAGCGACCAGCACCGGGCGGTCGCGGTGGAGGAGATGTCGTAGAGCTTCTGTGCCTCCAGCCCCAGCCGCTCGGCCAGGTTGAAGCCCTCGGAGACGGCGATCATCTGGATCGCCAGCATCATGTTGTTGCAGATCTTGGCGGCCGAGCCGGCTCCGGCGGCTCCGGCGTGGAAGATGTTCTTGCCCATCGCCTCCAGCACCGGCCGCGCGGCGGCGAAGGCCGCGTCCGAGCCGCCGACCATGAAGGTCAGCGTCCCCGCGGTGGCCCCGCCGACGCCGCCGGACATAGGGCTGTCGACCATCTGCTGGCCGCGCGGGTCGGCCTCGGCGATCACCTCGCGGACGGGGCCGTCGCCGCCGCCGAGGTGTCGATGAACACCATCCCCGGCGGCGCCGCGGCGAGGACCCCTTCCTCGCCCTGGTAGACCGACCGCACGTGCCGGGCCGCCGGCAGGGCGGTCACCACCGCCTCGGCGGCGGCGACGGACCCGACGGCACTAGAGATCTGGCGGCCGCCATCGGCCTCGACCGCCGCCAGCGCGGGCTTGGAGAGATCGAAGCCGGTCACCTGGCGCCCCGCCTTGACCAGGTCGCGGGCCATCGGCAGTCCCATGTTGCCGAGGCCGATGAAGCCCATCTTCGCCATCCGCCGTCTCCTCGCTGTGCAGTCTGCGCGTGCGTCAGTCGATGTTTGCGTCAGTCGATGTTGTGGAACACGGCGAGGCGTCTGATCAAGGGGGCATAGGTGTCGGGCATCTCGCGGGCGCCGGTGACCCAGTAGTACAGGTCCCAGTCGTTTTCCTCGAGCATCCGGTCGTAGAGGTCGAGGGACTCGGCATCCAGCTTTGCCAGCTCGGTATCTGCGAAGGGGCCGAGGATCAGGTCCATTTCCTTGATGCCGCGGTGCCAGCTGCGGATGCGCAGGCGCTTGATTCGGATCTCGCGGGTCTCGGGCGTTGGTGTCGTGGTCACGAGGCTTCCTCCGGCCAAAGCCAAGCGGCGCCGACCACCCCGGCGCTGTCGCCGAGGCGGTTCTTGCGGATCGGGGTCTCGAACAAGTTGGAGAACACATGGGCGGGGATCCGCCGCGGCAGTTCCTCGTAGAGGTGGCCGAGATTGGACAACCCACCGCCCAGCACGATCGCATCCGGGTCGAGCAGGTTCACCGCCCCGGCCAGAGCGCGGGCGAGGCGATCGGCGTGGCGGTCCAACGTCGCCCGGGCGCCGGCGTCGCCGGCGGCGGCACGGGCGGCGATCTCGGCCGGATGCAGGGTCTCGCCGGTGACCCGGCTGTGGTCGCGGGCGAGCCCGGGACCCGAGCACCAGGCTTCGATGCAGCCGATACGGCCACAGCCGCAGCGCGGCGCGTCGAGCTCCTCAGCATCGACCGCGGGCAAGCGGCTATGACCCCACTCCCCGGCGATCCTATTGCATCCGGCGTGGGGTTTGCCGCCGATGACGATGCCGCCGCCGACGCCGGTGCCGAGGATGATGCCGAAGACGACCTCGGCCCCCTGCGCGGCCCCGGCCATCGCCTCGGCCAGGGCGAAGCAGTTGGCGTCGTTCTCGATCCGCACCGGGCGGCCAGTTGCCGCCGCCAGGTCGCGGTCGAGTAGCTGGCCGTTCAGCGCGGCGGCATTGGGGATACGCGCCAGCCCGGTCGCCGGCGAGAGCGTGCCTGGAATACCGATGCCGATGGCAGGGGCCCGCTGGCCGAGATCGGCCTCGACACCGTCGACCAGGTCGGTGATCGCCTCGACCACCGCCCGGTAGTCCTCTTGCGGCGTGGGAATGCGGCGGCGCATCACTTCCGCGTCGCCGCGGTCGAGCACTACCGCTTCAATCTTGGCGCCGCCGATGTCGATACCGATCCGCATGCGAGAGAGGCCGCGCCGCGGCGGCGTCAGGCCAATTCGGCCATGTGGCGCACGCGCTTCTCCAGCTTCGACAACCGGTCGTTGGCCTTGATGCTGGCGATGCGCAGCTCGCGGATCTCGTCCAGTATCGCGGCGAGCTCGCCAGTCGCCGTGTGCGCGGTCGCGGCGGGATGGGGATGGGGGCCGCCCTCGCCCTCGCCGGTCATCAGCCAGACCATCGAGACGTTGAGGAAGCCGGTCAGCATCTGCAGCCGGTTTGCGCGCGGCGCGGAGCGGTCGAACTCCCAGTTGCGGATCGTCTCGGCGCGCAGACCAAGCCGCCGGGCAAGCTGCTCCTGGCTCAGGTGCTGGGCTTCCCGGGCCAGAGCAAGGCGGTCACCAAAGGTCGCGGCGCCTTCGCTGTAGTCCTCCATTGCGGGTTCCTCTCGGGTTATCTCCAGATCGCTCCGTCTCGGGTCTCGACATCCCCTCGACTCGCGTCCTCTGCGGGCACCGAACGTGGCCTGGAGCATGCGATCCGGACGGTGGCCGGGGCGGTCAGCGCGCCGGAGTATGGTGTGACTCGGCCGAGAGGAACAAACGCGGGGCCGACACTAGCAGAACCGGAACCGACCTGTCGAGGCGTGCCGCCACGCCCGAGCGCGGCCGGCAGCAAAGCCCCTTGTCGCGTGTCGCCACGCGGCTTAGAACCCGCGATGTTCATCGATCCCGCTCAGGAGCCCTGCCATGGCCTTTCTTGCCGACAGCCTCGCCCGCGTGAAGCCCTCGCCGACCATCGCCATCTCGACCACCGCAATGGAGCTGAAAGCGGCCGGCAACGACGTGATCGCGCTCAGCGCCGGCGAGCCGGATTTCGACACGCCGGACAACATCAAGGCCGCGGCGAAAGCCGCCATCGACGCCGGCAAGACCAAGTACACCGCCCCGGACGGCATTCCCGAGCTGAAGCAGGCGATCTGCGCCAAGTTCAAGCGCGAGAACGGGCTCGACTACAAGCCGAGCCAAGTCTCGGTCGGCGCCGGCGGCAAGCAGGTGCTGTACAATGCCCTAGTCGCCACCCTCAACCGCGGCGACGAGGTGATCATCCCGGCTCCCTACTGGGTCAGCTACCCCGACATGGTGCTCTTGGGCGGCGGCACCCCGGTGCCGGTCGAGGCCGGCCTCGAGAACGGTTTCAAGCTCACCCCCGGGCAGCTCGACGCGGCGATCACGCCGAAGACCAAGTGGCTGATCTTCAACTCGCCCTCGAACCCCTCGGGCGCCGGCTACACCCGGGACGAGCTGAAGGGGCTAACCGACGTGCTGATGCGCCACCCCCAAGTCTGGGTGTTGACCGACGACATGTACGAGCACGTCAGCTACCCGCCATTCGAGTTCTGCACCCCGACCGAGGTCGAGCCCGGCCTCTACGATCGGACGCTCACCGTCAACGGCGTCTCCAAGGCCTATGCGATGACCGGCTGGCGAATCGGCTATGCCGCCGGGCCCGAAGCGCTGATCAAGGCGATGGGCAAGGTGCAGTCGCAGTCGACCTCCAATCCCTGCTCGATCAGCCAGTGGGCCGCGGTCGAGGCGCTGAACGGGCCCCAAGACTACATCGAGGCCAGCCGCGCCGCCTTCCTGCGCCGGCGCGACCTGGTGGTGTCGATGCTGAACCAGGCGAGCGGCATCGAGTGCTCAAACCCGGAGGGGGCGTTCTACGTCTATCCCTCGATCCGCGGCTGCATCGGCAAGGCGACGCCCGACGGCACGGTGATCGAGAACGACGAGGTGTTCTGCACCGAGTTGCTGAAGACCGAGGGCGTGGCCACGGTGTTCGGCGCCGCCTTCGGGCTGAGCCCGAACTTCCGGGTCTCTTATGCAACCTCGGACGCGGTGCTCGAGGACGCCTGCCAGCGCATCCAGCGGTTCTGCGCCGCCCTGCGCTGAGCCCCGTTCGACGTTGCTCACGGTAGGGAGTATAGACCTATTCGCCCTACCGGCGGGTCATCCTCAGCTGATGCCGTTCGCCCGTTGCATCTCGCGCAGGAACACGATCATCTGGCCCAGCCGCCGCTCGGGCACGCCGTGCACCGCCGGCATCCCGGCACTGCCATTGCCAGCCGGCGTGCCTCTACGCACCGCGCGGCGGAACCGGTCATCGCTGACCGCGGCGGGTCCGTATTCGGGCCGGATCAGGTCCGGGCCGCGCGCGGTTCCCCGCGCCAGGCGACCATGGCAGCCGGCGCAGTCGGAGGCGAAGGCGACCCGGCCCAGCTCGACCGTCTCGGCGGGTGCGATCGAGGTCGCCCCGTCTTTGAATGCTTCCATCCCAGAGGTGCCGAAAACCACGAAAACCAGAGCCGGGCAGCACAGAAGGCCCAAGCCGACAAGCAGGTCCTTCATCCCGTATCTCCGGTGCGTTCCACCCTCGGGCCCGGGGTTTCGACGCACCGGGCCACTGCGTTGAGCTAGCCACCGAAATGTTAAGAAGTTGTTGGAGCACCGGTCAGTGAGGTCCGGGGACGATCGACGTGCCGTCGCGGAACCGGGCCGGGCGGAACCGGGTCAGGTCATGGCCGGGGGCGCGGCCGAGCACCAGGTCGGCGGCGATCCGGCCGATTGCCGGGCCGATGCCGAAGCCGTGGCCGCTGAGGCCGGTGGCGAGGACCAACCCCTCGATCCGCGGCTCCGGGCCGAGCACCGGCACCGCGTCCGGGGTGACGTCGATCATCCCGGCCCAGGCTTCGGCTACGCCGACGCCGCTGAGCGCCGGCACCCGCTGGCCGAGCCGCGTCTCGATCCGGCGCACCACCGCTGCCGAGGGCGCCGGGTCGAGCACCCGCATGCGCTCGAACGGGCTGACGGCGTCGGCCGACCAGCGCCGCGGCGTGCCCCAGGCGCCGGGGAACCCCTTGGGCGCCCCCAAGTGCAGCCGCACATCCTTGACGGAAATCCGCAGCAGCTTGAAGAACTTGGTGAAATAGCGGAACGAGGCGGGCGCGAGGTAGTGCTCGGCGACATCGCCGGTGGCAACGGTGTAGCCGCTGTCGGCGCGGCGGCGCAGGCCGAGGCCGGGGGCGGAGACGTTGGCGCTCGGCACCTCGGGCGCCGGCCCCGGCACTGGCACTGTGCGGGCCACGGTCGAGCGCACGGTGAGCTGCGGCAGCGCCAGCCCGGCATTGCCGAGGAAGGCCTCGGACCAGGCGCCGGCGGCCAACACCACCTGCGCGCAGCCCACCCGGCCGGCCTCGGTGACCACTCCGGCGATGCGGCCGGCGGCCAGGTCGAGACAACGCACGGCGCAGTTCTCGACCACCAACGCCCCGGAGCGCTGCGCCGCCCGGGCCAGGGCCGGGACGGCGACGAAAGGCTCGGCGCGGCCGTCGGTCTCGGTCACTATGCCGGCGGTCCAGCCGCCGCTGACGCCGGGCAGCCGGGCGGCGATCTCGGCCGGGGTGAGCATCCGCGTGTCGAGCTGGTGCTGCTTCGCCAGGTCGTGCCAGGTTTCGTATTTCTCCGCCGCGCCGGCGTCCTCGGCCAGACAGACGCAGCCCGACGGGGTGAAGGCAAGATCGGCCTCACCGGTCTCCTCGGCCAGGCCGCGCCAGAGCCGGTTGGCCTCGATCATGATCGGCAGCTCGGCCCAGTCGCGGCCCTGCTGGCGCACCCAACCCCAGTTGCGGCTCGACTGTTCGCCGGCGACCCGGCCCTTCTCCAGCAGCAGCACCCGCACGCCCTGCCGGGCGAGGTAGTAGGCGGCGGCGGTGCCGGCGATGCCGGCGCCGATGACGGCGACATCGATAGCCTCCGGCAGCGGGTCCGCGAAGGCGACGGGGGTGCGGTCGATGATCGGGGGCATGGCGGCAGTTCCGGCTGGAGGGGCGCGCCAAGGATAGCGCCGGCGGGCGCGGTGTCCAGCGGCGGTGGTACCGGCGGAGATGGTTTCCTGCACTGGCGCTTCCGCTGCGCCGCACCCATACTCGGGCGCAGACGCGGGTTGCGGAGGTTGCCATGGCGGAGAGGGCCGAACCGGCGCGGGTGCTGTCGGCGGCGGGCTCGCATCTCTACCCCGGCGCGCGAGGATCGGTGCGCGGCGGCGGCGAGGCCTGCATGGTCGAGTTCGCCGACGGCTCGGTGGCGTTCGACCGGCTCGCCGAACACCGACCGGGGCAGCGAAGCCGGGGCCGGTGCTGGCGCTCGACGGCTACACCACCGCGCGCGGGACGGCGATCCCGGCCAGGCGGTGGGGGGGTGGAGATCGCCGGCGATGGCGACGGCGGCCAGTTCCGCATCACCGCGCGGCTCGCATAGGTGCCGCCCGGGCGCCCGCCTCAGAAATCCTTGCGCAGGGTGATGCCGATGTCGGCGCCGGATTTCTGGCCAAACTCGGTGTCGAAGATGACGCCGTCGAACACCTCGACCGCCACCGCGCCGCCCTGCCCACCGAGCCCCTGGCGGGCGCCGACGAAGACCCCGTCGGCGACGTTGCGGCCGACCGTGACCGTGGCGGTCTCGGCGGTCTCGCCCTCGACCCTCAGCACATCGACCCCGGCGGCGTTGCGCAGCGAATCGAGCGGTCCTGCCTTGCCGCTGGTCAGCGTCGCCAGGCCGGCGACCAGCTGCAGCGCCTCGGGCCCCGACAGCGACTGCCTGGAGCGCCCGAACAGCAGGCGCGGCAGCACCTCGTCCTCCGGCAGTGCCGGGGTCGAGACGAAATGCAGTTCGGGCGCCGAGGCGCGCCCGCTGACGGTGATGCCGCCGCGGATGTCGTTCTCCTCCCGCTCGAGCATCACCTCGAGCGCCGGATCGGCCTCGCGCCCGCCGTCGAACACCACCTGGCCGCGGGCGAGGTCGAACTGGCGGCCGAGCAGATCCATCACCCCGCGCACCTTCTCGATTCCGCCAGTCACCACCGGCGCCGCGGCGTCGCCGGTGACGCCGAGATCCATCTTCCACTCCGAGTCGAGGCCACGGCCGCGCACGAAGATGTCGCGCTCGGCAACAATGGCCAGGTCGAGGGTGACCCGGCTTTCGGCCGAACCCTGGTCCTCCGGCTCCGGCGCCCCCTTGATGCGGATGCCGTCGAGGTCGACCAGCTCGGGCGGCGCGGCGCCGATCAGCCGGACCTCGGCCTTGTCGATGTGGATGCGCCCGGTGAGAACGAGGTCCGACAGCGGTCCGGCGACGGCCGCCTCGCCGCTCACCATGGCGGTGACGTCGTCGCGGCGGATCAGCGTCGCCCGGTCGATTCGGGCGCCGGCGTCGACCCTAGGCCCGCCGTCGCCGAGCGCCAGCGCCGCCGTCGCCTCGAGTGTGCCCTTGGCGCCTTCGGAGCCGGCGAGCGAAAGTCGCAGGGTGCCGTCCTCGGCGACCGTGGTGCGCAGGGTCAGGTCGGTCAGGATGGTGCCAGAGAACAGGTTCTGGTAGGTGCCGTCGGTCAGGTCGGCCCGGCCGGAAAGGCGCGGCGCGTCGAGGGAGCCACCCAAGCGCAGGTCGATGTCGGCACGGCCGTCGAGGATGTGGCCGGGGGCCGGCACCAAGGCCCAGAGATCGCCGATTTCGCCGGCCCAGGCGAGTCTGCCATCGAGGGCCGCACCGGGCGGGATCGTCGGGATGCCATCCCGGCCGGGCCTAAGCGGAACCGTCAGGCCGGCGCGCAGCGTGTCGCCGAAATCGCCGCTGAGGGTGGCCTTGGCATCGAGGCGGGCACGGTCCCAGCCGGCGGCGAGATCGAGTTCAGCTTCACCGGCATCCCCCTCATCGGGATTAACCCGCAGCCGGTGCACCCGGGCCGAGAGCTCGGCACCGGCGCGGCCGGGCCTGGTGTCTAACACCGCGCGGGCGCCGAGTGTCCCGCCGCCGAACGGCATCCCGGCGCGGCGCTGCATCAGCTCGACGGGAAGGCCGGCGAGAGTCAGGTCGCCGGCATAGCCGCCGGGGCGTTGCGCCACGGTGCCGGTCAGGCTGGCGTCTCCGGGGAGGGCGAGGTCGAGCCCGGTCGCCTCGACGGCGCCATTGCCGATGGTGAGCTTGAGCGGCTGGCGCAACCGCGCTGTGTCCGGCCCCACCGTCGCCTCGGCGCGGGCCAGCGTCACCGCGGCGACGGCGCCAGTGGCGTCAGCCTCGCCGGCGAGGGCGACGCTCAGCGGCTCGCCGCCGAGCGGCTCCGCGGCCTCGGCCCGCAGGGAAGCGAGGTCCACCTCGCCCGCCGCGAGTCCTCCGGCTTGGAGCCGCACGTCGAGCCGCGGCGTGCCCAGGGCGTCGGCGGCGGCGAGGGTCAGACTGGCCTCGGCCACGGTGAGGCCATTCGCGGTCAGGCGGGTCAACGCTACCTCTGCGGCGACGTCCTGACGACCATCGACACGGGTCAGCCTCAGCTGGCCGCGCGCTGCGCCGCCAAGATCGAGACCAGCGAAGCGGCCGAGGGGGGCGAGATCGGCGCTGGCGAAATCGAACGTGCCGTCGACCAGGCTGGTGTCGAGGTCGATCGCGGTGGCGCCGGACGCCTCGACCCCGAGCAACCGGGCGGTGAGATCCTGCAGGGTCAGTGCCGGCGCCACGAAGCGGAATTGGGTTTGTGCCTCGGCCGGGCCGAACGCGCCGCCACTGACGCTGAGCGACACCGCGCCTTCGGGCGCCGCGCCGAGGGTCACGTCGTGCTCGACGGCGACGGCGCCATAGCTCTGCCCCTCGTAGCTGACCTCGGCGACCGACGCCCGGCCGGTGAGTCGCAGCCCGGCATAAGGCCCCTCGGCTCGCCCGCCGGCGTCCAACGCCCCGGCCGCAGCGATGCCGTAGGCCGCCGCCAGCGGGGCCAGCTCGGCGGTGCTGAGGGCGTAGTCGATGGCCAGCGTCTCCGCCTCCAGCTCGACCGTGCCGGAGGCCTCGGCGGTGGCGAGCGGCGCCGTCAGGCTAAGGCTGCCGAGCGCGAGAGCTCCGTCCGCCATCTGCCCGGTGGCGGTGACCCGAAGCGCGCGGGTCAGATCGCGCGGCACCTGTTCAAGCACGATCTCTTCGCCGTCGGCGGTGAGATCGAAGGCAAGCCGACTGGCGTCCTGGATCACCCGGCCGGAGAGCGTCAACCGCTCGGCCGCGGCCGGGTCCATGGCGAGGCGCGTCAGGGCGGTGGAGAAGGCCGCCTCCACCCGCTCGCCGGCGAGGGTCAGCTCGGCGGTGCCGTCGACGCTGCCCGAGACGGCGGCGCCGTAAGGGGCTGCCAGCGGCTGGATCTGCGGGACCGAAAGCTCGACGGCGACCTCGCCAGCCGCGGCGGCGAGGTCGTATCGGCCGGAGGCGGTGGCGGCCAGCGCCCGCGACTCCAGCGACGCCAGGCCGAGGGTGAGCAGGTCGCCCTCCAGCGTCCCCGCCACCGACAGCGCCGCTGGGCCGATGACCGACGCCTCGACCTGGTCGAGCCGCAGCGCCTCGCCGCGGCCGTCGAGGTCGAAGCGCCATCCGCCGGGAGTCTGTGCCACCCGGCCGTCGAGCGCCAGCGATCCGGCATCCACCGGTGCCGTCGTCAGCGCAGCGAGCGCCATCCGGCCCTCGGCCGCCAGCCCGCCCTGCGGCCCGGTGATCCGGCCGTCGAAGCCGAAGCGGTCGAAGGCAACCCCGTCGGCGAGCGCCGCCAGCGGGCTTAGCGCCACCAGCGAAACGGCGAGGTCGCTCTCCCCTGCCCCCGCAGCAAAGGCGCCGCTGGCGGTCAGGGTCAGGGCCGGCGAGGTCAGTTCGCCTGCCAGCACCTCGAAACGGCCATCCTCGCGCTCCGTCACCTTCGCGGTGAGGCGAGCGCGGTCGCCAAGGACAGTGCGCGCCTGCTCGTCCAGTTCCGGTCCCGGGGTGATCGCAAGATCCGCGTCGACCGAGAGCCGGTCGGCATAGGCCAGCGTCGCCCGACCCTCGGCGGCGAAGACCCGCTCGACCCCGGCGTCGCAGACCAGCCGCCAGTCCTCGGGCGGGCCATCCGCATGCAGCAGCAGCCGGGCCGGGGCGTCGGCCGGGAAGCCGGCGGCGGCAGCGACGATGCCGCCGGGCGCCTCGCTGGCGTCGACGGTCAGGCGCACGGTGTTGGCGCCGAAATCGCGCTGCATCGAGAGATCAATGCTGCCAGCGACCGCGTCGGTGCGCCTGAGCGACAGCGCCAGCTCCTGCAGGTCGCCCTTGTCGAAGACCCGTCCCTCGGCGTCGAAGGCGATCGCCTGGGGCAGCACCCCCTCGGCGATCTGCACCCGCTCCAGCCGCACCCCCTTGATGCTGAGCGCAATCGGCACCCGCGGCCAGTCGAAGATGCCCCGGCCCGAGGGCTCCTGCGGCTTCAGCTCCGGCGGCTCGGCGGTTTCCGACGGCGGTCGGTAGACAGTCATCCCGATCAGCTCCAGCCGGGTGATCGCCAGCTCGCCGGAGAGCAGCGCGTCCGGCTGCCAGGCGAAGTTGAGCCGCTCCAGCGTCAGCCAGACGCCTTCGTTGTCCGACACCTGGACGTCGGCCAAGCTGGTGACGCCGCCCTCCAGATCCTCGATGTCGCCGGCGGTGATCTCGAACGAGCCCGACGAGCTGACCTGGTCCAGCGCCAGCTCGATCAGCTTGTTCTTGATCGACGGCAGGCGGATCTGCGCCCCGGCCGGAGCCGGCAGCAGGAGGGCGACCAGCGCCAGGATGAGGAGTGTCGCACGCATCAGAACGCCTGTCCGATCGAGAAGTAGACCTGAAACGGGTCGTCCCCGCCGCGCCGGTTCACCGGCAACGCCACGTCGAGCCGGATCGGCCCGGCGGGCGAGTAGTGGCGCACGCCCACTCCGGCCGCCACCTGTACCCCATCGCCGACGTCCGGGAACATCTCGGTCGAGACCGACCCGGCTTCGGTGAAGACCACACCGCCGATATCGTCGAACAGCCGCGCCCTGAGCTCGATCCCCGCCTCTACCGCCGAGCTGCCGCCGATTGGGTCGTTGTCTTCATCCAGCGGCCCGATGAAGTTCTCGGCATAGCCGCGCACCGAGCTGCCGCCGCCGGAATAGAGTCGCCGGGTTGCCGGCACGGAGTCCAGGTCCGGCGAGAGGATCGTCGCGCAACGGCCGCGACTGGCAACGACGTATTGCCGCTTGGCGTCGAGCGGAAGATAGGCCGAGCCCTCGGCGTCGAACACCAGGAACTCGGTGTCGGCACCGTCGTACAGGCCGGAGAACGGCGTCGCCTCGAGCCGCAGCTTGGCGCCCTCAGTGGGGTCGAACAGGTCGTTCGAGCCGTCATAGGCGGCAAAGCCGGGGATGCCGAGCAGGTAGGCGGTCGAGGTGACGTCACCGTCGTCGATCTGGCTGCGCTCGCCGAGCCCGCCGAGCCCGACCCGCCAGCGCCGGGTTAGCTGTCGCTCCAGCCCGCCGAAGCCGGTGACGGTGTAGGTGTCGTAAGCGTCGTCGAAGGCGCGCAGGAAAGTCAGATCGACCAGCAGCTCCTGCCCCGGGTGCAGGAATTGCGGCTTGTGCAGCCCCAGCCCGAAGCCCTGTTCGACAAGCCCGGCCTCGGCCTGCGCCAGCAGCCGCTCGTTGGCGCCGAACAGGTTGCGGTGCTCGTAGCTGGCCCGCACCGCCGGTCCCAGATCGGTGCTGTAGCGCAGGCTGCCGGCGATCCGGTTGCGCGGCCCCTCCTCGACCGCGACTGTGACCGGCAGCGGCGCCGGCTCGGTCGGCGATTCGGTCGGCGGCGGCGCCTCGGGGATGCGCACGGTCAGGGCGCGGAACAGGTCGGTGGCGAACAGCTGGCGCTGGAATTCGGTCAACGCCGCGGTGTCGAAGCTCTGGCCCTCTTTCCAGGGCAGGTAGCTGCGCAGGTAGTCCTCGTCGACGCGCTCCAACCCCTCGAAGCCGACCGGGCCGAAGGCATAGGCCGGCCCGGCGATGATGATGCTCTCCACCTCCAGCGTCGCCGCATCCGGGTCGGCGAGGCCGGATCGGGACCGGAACTCGGCGTAGGGAAAGCCCACCTGCTTCAGCGCCCGGACAGCGGCGCTCTCGGCCGCGGCGATCGCGGCCGCAAACGCCTGGCCGCCGACGGGCGAGCCGAGGGCGGCGGCGTCGAGCGGCGGCGGGGCTACGGCTCCGGTCTGCTCTACGTTCAGGCTGTGCCGGGTGAGGGTGAATGGCGGTCCGGGATCGATGTCGAGGGTAACGCGGGCACGTTTCGGCTCGGCGTCGGCGGCGACCTCCTCCACCGTCACCGTGGCGGTGCCCGAGTATTGGCCGCGCGAACGCAGAAGCTTCAACAGCGCCGGCAGGTCGCTCTCGGCCCGGCGCCGCAGGAAGGCGAGACTCGGCGCCCCCTTGTCGCGTAGGCTGTACACCGACAGCGCCTGCTCGGCGATGTCGGCGATCTCGGCCGAGGGCGCGCCTTCGATCGCGACGTCGTAGACGACCGCCGTCTCCGGCTCTTCGAACAGGACCGCAGGCAGGCCACCGTTCTTGCCGGCGCAGCCGGCTGCGAGCGTCGCCACGGCAGCACACACCGCCCATAGGACGGCCCGCCGGGACCGGGCGAAGAGCAAAAGCACCGAGCGCATGCGTCTCACGATCGTCCTTTTGTCGGGCGATGGCACGGCCCGCCCGCGCCGGGTGACAGATAGGCCGGCTCGGATTATATCAACCGGGACCCGAATTCCGTCGCCGCGCCCCGCGTCACGCACCGATCAACCCGACGGCGCCGGCCCAGATCAGACGCAACGACAACACGACGAGGATCCCATTCAACACCACTCTGAACCACTTTTCATCGATTCGCATCAGCACATGTCGCCCGACCACGATCCCAAGGAAGCCGGAGGCCATCATCGCCGCGATCAGCGGCAGCCACTCGCCTAAGGCGAAGCCGAGGAACCCGAAGGCGACGGTCTTCAGCCCGTGCTGGAAAGTAATCAACAGCGCGTGCGTCGCCACGAGGGTCATGAGCGGGAAATTCAGCGTCTTCACATAGGCGACGACAAAGGTGCCGGTGCCGCCGAAGAACATGGTCAGGAAGCTGGAGATCCCGCCGGCGATCGCCGCCGAACGGCGCATGAAGGCCGGCGGCGTCGCCATCACCGACCAAAGGATGAACAACCCGACCCCGGTCTGCAGCGCGCTCGGCGGCAGCTGCACCACAAGCGAGCCGCTAAGCGCCACCCCGGCCAGCGAGCCGAGCACGAAAGGCAGCAGCACCCCCTGATCGCGATGCCGGAACATAATGCACGCGCGGCCGGTATTGGAGCCGAGCTAGACCACCCCATGCACCGGGATCAGCGCCGCCGAGGGCATCAGCGAGGCGAGGATCGCTAACAGCACTGCGCCCCCGCCGATGCCGAAGGCGGCGGTCAGGAACGAGGTGGCGAAGCTTGCGGCGACGACGAGCCCCGCCACGGTCCAGCCGAGGCCGGCATGAAGCGCGACGTCGGTCATTCCGGTGTCAGACCACGGTCACCCGCAGGCTGCCGACGCCGGCGATCTCGGCCTCCATCACGTCGCCGCGCACGACCGGGCGGACCCCCGAGGGGGTGCCCGACATGATCACGTCGCCGCCGGCCAGCTCGAAGTAGTTCGAACAATAGGCGATCATCTCCGGCACCTTCCAGATCATCTGGCCGAGATCGCCGGTCTGGCGCAGCGCACCGTTGACCTTGAGCTCGACCGGACCCCGGTCGGGGTGGCCGATCTCCGCCGCCCGGACCAGCGGGCCGCACGGCGCCGAGCGTTCGAACGCCTTGCCGATCTCCCAGGGCCGGCGCAGGTCCTTGGCCTCGCCCTGCAGATCGCGCCGGGTCATGTCGAGGCAGACGGCGTAGCCGTAGACATGGTCGAGGGCCTCGGCGACGGGAATGTTGGTGCCGCCGGATTTCAGCGCCACCAGCATCTCCAGCTCATGGTGCACGTCCGAAGACGCCACCGGGTAGGGGAACTCACCCGAGACGTCGAGGTTGTCCGGGTTCTTCTGGAAGAAGAACGGCGGCTCGCGGTCCGGATCGCCGCCCATCTCGATGGTGTGCGCGGCGTAGTTGCGGCCGATGCAGTAGACCCGGCGCACCGGGTAGACGGCATCGGTGCCGCGAACCGGCAGCCAAGGTCGCAGCGGGGGGAGGTGATGGCGTATTCCATGGGCAGCGTCTTTCGGTTGGCCATCGACAGCGCCAAGGCCGCGGACGGCAGGCAGGTGTGCCGCCGCCCCGTAGCGCATTTTGGCGGGCAGGACACCCAGTTCCTTGCCGGCGCCGCGCCGGCCGGGGTAACTCAGCAGAGGTCCCGGGCGGAACTTCCAGGAACCGCAACCACGGCCCCGTCGGGCACCGAAAACCATCGCCAAGGGGGGCTGGAGCGGGCGATCGGGATCGAACCGACGACATTCAGCTTGGGAAGCTGACGTTCTACCACTGAACTACGCCCGCGCCCGTTTTTCGCTTAGTTTGGCGGCGATCTTTCGTCAATAGGAAACACTGGTTCTTATCACTCAATCGCGGTCGCGCAGAGCAATTCTCGTGACAGGATGATCCCATGGTGCTGCGCCCTTCCGGAGCATATTCGGCCGAGTGACCCTCGACCGCTGTGGGCGGATAGCGGACCTCCGCTGCAACTGCGGGCACTTTATTGCCACGGGTGGGGAGCGGACATTCACGAGAAGCACCGCGCTTTCAAACGTTGGACGGCGGCTCCGCGGGACGAAGCGGGTAGTCGCAGTTCACCGGGAGCCGAGATTTCCCCCGGCTCCCAAGCGGATCTGGCTAAGCCGTACGATTTGCGGTTTCCGGGCCGAAGGTGTTCTTGATCTCGGCAACCAGGTCTGCAGGGAAGCCGCCCTCCTTCGCATGGCGATAGACTTCGTCCGCGCTGTCCGCCTCATAAACGCAATACAGCTTGCCCCCCGCTGCATAGGTATGATGCCAGACATAAGGGACACCCAAGCCGTCAACCACCGAGTTCGACTTGGCCGAAATAACGCAGAGTTCTTCGGCCGTAAGCTTGTCGGCGCCCGGGATGTTCCTTTCGACGATGAATTTGGGCATTGTGACCTCCTTTGCGTTTTGGTGTGAAGATCATGGTCCCCAGCGCTCACATTCGGATAGTTCAGATCGTGAAGCGCTCCCGGTTCACATAGTGAAGTGGTCACACCATGGATACATTGGTAGATTGAGATCGAAGGAGGACAGTCCATGCGCAGCAGACCTTACGGACTGATATGTCCGATCACACACGCCTGCGAAGTTCTTGAGCCGCGCTGGACAATTCCGATTCTGACTGAAATGTGGGGCGGCGCGACGCGTTTCAACGACATTCGGCGCGGTGTCGGCAATATCTCGACAGAGCTCTTGTCCCGGCGTTTGAAAGAGCTTGTCGAACAGGGGTTGATCGCAAGAATTCAAGACCCCGCCACGGGCCAGGTCGACTATATCAGGACTCAACGAGGCATCGACCTTGAACCCGTTCTGGATGCCATGGGGAAATGGGCCCAGTGCAATATCAAGGCGAAGGAGGCGTTGGGAGATCTGACCGTCTCGAATCTGATGTGGCAGATGCGAAACTACATTGACCCAGAGCACCTTCCCTCCCGCCAGCTCGTTTTCCAGTTTCGGTTTACCGATCCGGACTTGGAATACAGCAAATACTGGGCACTCATCAGACCCGGATTTCCGATCGAGATCTGCGTGACGATTCCGGACCACGAGGTCGACCGCTTTATCGAGACAAGTTGCATGTCTCTGTCTTCCATCGTTCTCAGCCGCACCACCATCGCGTGCGAGCTGGAAGCGGGTCGCCTATTCCTCAGCGGCGATGCAATACTCTCACGCACTATGGACAGGTGGTTTTACCAGCGGACAAAAGAAGACCCCTCTGAGGTGCTTCAACTACCGGATAACTTATTCGAACAAGCCGAGCTGGACTCCAACGCAGTCAGCTACCCCGGATTATTCATCAGGGTGCCTGACTTGGTTGGCGGGCATGGATTAGACTGTGGATGCGGCGTGTGAATTTGTCGCCAAACCTGTTCCTGCGCCACCAGCCTAGAGATCCAGCCCGCCATGTTCGATGATACCCCGCTGCGGCCCGGTTTGGCACCCGTCGAGGGCCTCGATATCCATGCCCGCTTCGATGGCGGGGCGCGCTCGTCGGATGGCGGGGTGCCCTTGCTGCGCGAGATCGAGCGGAAGACGGGGGTCTCGGATGTTCTGGCCTCCTGCCT
>Ga0209049_1000017_pt1 | contig 31189 bp, 36 predicted proteins | sample WorMetulBAHAMAS2_FD_187398 | JGI IMG/M metagenome (GOLD analysis project Ga0209049, IMG submission 187398) | Marine gutless worms symbiont microbial communities from Max Planck institute for Marine Microbiology, Germany - Olavius ullae BAHAMAS.2... | ecosystem: Host-associated > Annelida >...
CTTCTGCCCCTGCCGCCCTACGCCCCCGGGCTCAACCCGGTCGAGAATATCTGGCAGTATCTGCGCGGCAACAAGCTCGCGATCACCCTCTTCGACGACTACGACGACATCGTCGACGAATGCTGCGGCGCCCGGAACTTCTTCGCCCAAGACAGGGCCGCCGTCGCACCGATCACCACACGAAACCGGGCAGCAGTCAATAATCAGGGCGGTTGGTATCAGACGTCGCCGCCGGCGCGATCACTCATCACGAGGCGAAGGAGCCCCGCCGGATCGAGCAGGAGGCGACCACCTTCTTCGGCTCGCTCGACGGTGCGTCGAAATTCGTCAAGGGCGACGCCATCGCGGGCCTGCTGATAACGCTGTTGAACCTGGTCGTCGGCTGGCGATCGGCATCGGCGTCCACGACATGAGCTTCTCGACCGCGATCGAAACCTACTCGATCCTGACCGTCGGCGACGGGCTGGTGAGCCAGATTCCCAGCGTCATCACTTTGATCGTGGCGGCGCTGCTGCTCTCCAAGGGCGGTGTGACCGGCTCGGCGGACCGGGCGCTGCTCGACCAGCTCGGGGGCTACCCCGGGGCGCTGGCCACGGTCGCCGGGCTGATGGCGCTGTTCGCCTTCTTCCCCGGGCTGCCCTTCGTTCCCTTCATGGTTGGTGCCACCGGGCTGGGCGTGGCGGCCGCGCTGTCGGTGCGGATCGAGGCGCTCCGGGTCGAGGCCGGGCTGAAGCCCGAGCCGGGAGCGGGCGAAGCCGATGCCGCGCCGAAGCGCTCGCTCGGCGACCTGCTTGACGTCGATGAGATCCATGTCCGCTTTGCCCTCGACCTGATCGCCTCGGTGCTCGACCCGACTGTCGGGCTGGAGAAGCGGATCGTCAACATGCGCCGCCATATCGCCTCCGAGTTCGGCGTGGTGATGCCCGAGGTGCGGCTGACCGACGACCCCCTGGTCGACGCCGGCCGTTACGCCATTCGCATCCAGGGCATCGACGTCACCGAGGCGGTGCTGCGGCCCGGCCATGTGCTGGTGCTGACCCGCGAGGACGTGCCGCTGGACGTGCCGGGCGAGGACGTCGCCGAGCCGGTCTATGGCGCGCCGGCTCGCTGGGTGCCGACCGCGCGCCAGGAGGACGCGGCGGCGCTCGGCCTGCCGGTGATCGCGCCGGGCGAGGTCATCGCCACCCACCTCTTGGAGATGGTGAAGGCGAATTTCGGCCGCCTGTTCACCCGCCGCGCCCTGCGCAGCCTGCTCGACGAGTTCGCCCTCCCTTCCGACCCGGCGCGGGCCGAGGCGAACCGTCGGCTGTTGGACGAGTTCATCCCCGACAAGGTGGCCTACGACCTGCTGCAGACGGTGCTGCGGCTGTTGCTGGAGGAGCGGGTCTCGGTGTGCAACCTGCCGCTGATCCTGGAGGCGACAGCGGAGGGGCGCGGTGCCAGCCTGCCGGCGGAGCAGATCGCCGAGCATGTCCGCCGCCGCATCGCCTTTCACATCGCCGCCCGGCTCTGCGACAGGCGGGGCAACCTGCCGCTGGTGCAGCTGGCGCCGCACTGGGAGGCACTGTTTGCCGAGCACGAGCGCGACCAGGACGGCCACCCGGACATCGTGCTGCCGCCGGAGAAGTTCAACCGGCTGGCCCGTTCGGTCAACGGGGTGCTCGGCACCGCCGCCCGGCAGGGTGTCTACCCGGCGGTGGCGACCTCGGCCCGGCGCCGGCGTTTCGTGCGCAACGTGCTGGAAGCCAAGGGGATCCAGAACCCGGTGCTGTCGTTCGAGGAGATCGGCAACCGCACCGCACTGTCGCTGGTCGGGACCGCATGAGCGGGGGCCGCTGTTGGACGTCCTGGCGCCGCTGTTCGAGATCGCCGGCATCCTCGCCTTCGTCGCCGCCGGGGTCTTCACCCGCATAGGCGCGGCGCTGTTTCTGCTGCCGGGCCTCGGCGAGCGGGCGGTGCCGGTGCGGACTCGCCTCGGGGCGGCGTTGGCGCTCGCCCTGCTGCTGGCGCCGATCATCGCGCCGATGGTCGAGCACTCGCCCGACACAGTCGCCGCGCTCGGCCTGGCGATCCTGGCCGAGGCGGTGGCCGGCCTGATCATCGGTCTGGCCTTCTGGCTGTTGATCTTCGCCCTGCAGATCGCCGGAGCGGTGGCGGCGCAGCATCTGTCGATCTCGCACATGTTCGGTGCCGGCCTCGCGCCGGATCCGGAGCCGACCATCGCCACGCTGCTCGCCCTGGCCGGCATCGTGCTGGCGCTCAATGCCGGACTGCACGTGCATCTGGTCGCCGGCCTGGCCGGGCTGTACCGGGCTGTACCGGACGCTGCCCTTCGGCGAGCTGGTCGGCGGCGAGGCCGTGGCGGAATGGTCGATTGCCCGGGTCGCCGAGGTCTTCGCCTTCGGCCTGTCGCTGGCATTGCCGTTCATTGCCGTCGGCTTCGTCTACAACCTGGCGCTCGGTGCGCTCAGCCGGGCGATGCCACAGCTGCTGGTGATGTTGGTTGGGGTGCCGCTGCTGGTTTGGCTCGGGGTGGTGACCCTCTACATCGTGGTGCCTGAGGTCTTCGCCCGCTAGGGCGAGGCGCTCGGCCGGGTGCTGACCGATCCGCTCGCTGGATTCACGGGGGCCGGACCGTGAGTGGCGAGAACGAGAGCGCCGGCGAGAAGCAACACGAAGCCACCCCGCGGCGGTTGGAGAAGGCGCGCGAGCAGGGCGAACTGCCACGCTCGCAGGATGCACAGACCTTCGCCGCCTATGTCGGGTTCGGTGCCGCGATGCAGAACGGCCGCCACGCCGCCGCCACAGCCTTGCCGCAGACCGGGCAGGTCGCGGGACGTCTCGGTTTCGCTGCGCCATCGTTCGGCACTTGCGGGTCCCTCCAGCCTCGGCGCGGTTCCGATTTCCGTATGAAAAACGGAAATCCGGCGCTATTGCGTTATACTGGCTCTGCAGGTGGTGCGAAACCCCGGCTGTGCCTGGGAGGGCGATTCCGGATTGCGCCCGGCTCATACCCCCCGCTTGTGCGCCGAGCGGAACGGAGAGGTGTCAACCCGTTGACCGCCCCGACGAAGCCATTGGAAGAGGTTGAGCTGCGGCTCGAGCCGAGCGCGAGGCGGATTCCGCTGTGGCGGCGCGTCGTCACCATGATCGTCAAGGCGCTGGTGCCGTTAGCGGTTCTCGCCGTCGCGGCAATGATTGCCTGGAAGCTCTACCTCAGCACCCCGGTCGCCGTTCGCGAGGAGCGGCCGCGGGTGCCGCGCCTGGTCGAGGTGATCGAGGTTCAGCCCGCGGCCCGGGGTCCGACGATCGAAGCCTGGGGCGAGGTGACTGCGGCGCGCACCTTGGTCGTGCGCCCGGAGGTCAGCGGCAGTGTGGTCGCGTTGAACGAGCGGTTGACGCCGGGCGGGCTGGTGCTCGCCGGCGAGGAACTGGTCCGCATCGACGACCGCGAGCTGCGCCTCGCCGTCGCCCAGGCGGACTCGAAGATCCGCCAGACCGAGGCCCGGATCGCCATCGAGCAGGGCCAGCAGGAGCGGGCCAAGCGCGACCTGCGCCGGCTGCCGGGCGAACTCAGCGAGAGCCAGCGGCAACTGGTGCTACGGGCGCCGCAGATGGCCGAGCTGCAAGCCGAGCTGGCGGCGGCCGAGGCGGCGCGCGAGCGAGCCCTGGTCGAGCGCTCCCACGCGGTGATCGAGGCGCCGTTCGATGCCCTGATCATCGAGGAGAAGTTGGCGTTCGGCACCATGCTGACCGCCGGCTTGGTCTCGGCGACGCTGGTCGCTGCCGACCGCTTCCACGTGGTGGTTGCGGTGCCGGTCTCGGCGCTCGACTGGGTCAATCCGCGGTCCGGGCAGACCGTGCGGCTGACCCAGCCCGGCGTCTGGCCCGAGGGCAGTTACCGCGAGGGAACCGTCGAGCGGCTGACGGCGGGTCTGAGCGAGGCCGGGCGAATGGCGGAGCTGGTGGTCGCCATCGACGACCCGCTGGCGCGCCGGCCGGAGAACCGGGGCAAGCCGCGGCTCTTGCTCGGCAGCTTTCTCAGGGCGGTGAGCGAGGGCCGGGCGGTGGAGAACGCGGTCGCCCTCGACCGCGCCTATCTGCGCGATCACGACACGGTCTGGGTGATGACGCCGGAGAACCGGCTCGAGGTCCGCCCGGTCGAGATCGCCTGGCGCGGCGCCGAACAGGTTTTTGTCAGCGACGGGCTGGAGGCCGGCGACCGGGTGATCACGACTCAGCTCGCGGTGGTGGCGCCGGGCATGAAGCTCCGCCTCGCCGAGGAGACAGCGAAGGAGGCGGAGCAGTGAGTGTGCGCCTGCGATCGGCCGGTCCGATCGCCTGGATGGCGCGTCATTCGGTGGCTGCCAACCTGCTGATGCTGGTGCTGATCCTGGGCGGTATCTTCATGTCCACCAAGATCAAGCAGGAATACCTGCCCTATACCGAGCGCGACACGGTCACGGTCGCGATCGAGCTGCCGGGGGCCACGCCGGAGGAGGTCGAGCAGTCGATCATCCTGGCGGTCGAGGAAGAGCTGCGGGCAGTGCAGGGAATCGACAAGATCGTCGCCACTGCCTTCGAAGGCCGCGCCAGCATCGTCAACGAGCTGTCGACGGACCGCGACCGCCGACTGGTCTATAACGATATCCGGCAGGCGGTGGACCGGGTGACCACCTTCCCCGAGGATGCCGAGGAGCCGCAGGTGACCCTCGACGCTTGGCGACGCGAGGTGGTGGAGCTGCACCTCTATGGCGGCGTCGACGACCGGTCGCTCAGGATGGCGGCGGAGCATGTGCGCAACATCCTGCTGCAGCGACCGGAAATCAGCCAGATCGACCTCGTCGGCAGCCGCGACATGGAGATTCATATCGAGATCTCCCGTGCCGCCCTGCGCGCCTACGGGCTGACCCTGACCGGCGTCGCCGCAACCATCCGCGAGGCGGCGCTCGACCGCTCCGGCGGCACGCTGGAGACGCGCGGCGGCGATCTCCTGCTGAGACTCGCCGACCGCCGCGACGCGGCGCTCGAATTCGCCTCGATCCCGCTGATCGCCGACCGGCGCGGGACGATGCTCCGGCTCGGCGACATCGCCGAGGTGCGTCCGGGTTTCGCCGACAGCAACATCGTCTCGACCTTCGACGGCAAGCCCTCGATCCGGCTCAATGTCTTCCGCGTCGGCGCCGAGACGCCGATCACCGTCTCGGACGCGGTGAAGCGGGCATTGCCCGGTGCGATGGCGACCTTGCCCGAGGCCATCGACGTCGTGACCCTGAATGACCGCTCTGAATACTACCGCGACCGCATGCACCTGTTGCTGAAGAACGGATTCCTTGGGCTCCTGCTGGTGCTGTTGGTGCTCAGCCTGTTCCTCGAATACAAGCTCGCCTTCTGGGTCGCGGTCGGGATCCCGACTGCCTTCCTCGGCACCTTGCTGTTCCTTCCTTACTTCGGCGCGTCGATCAACCTGGTGTCGATGTTCGCCTTCATTCTGGCGCTGGGAATCGTGGTGGATGATGCCATCGTCGCCGGCGAGAACATCTACGAGTATCTCGAACGCGGCATGAGCCGGATCGACGCGGCGATCCAGGGCGCGCGCGACATCACCGTGCCGCTGAGCTTCTCGATCCTCACCAACATCGTTGCCTTCATCCCGCTGGCGCTGGTGCCAGGCGTGTTCGGCAAGTTCTGGCTGGTGATCCCGATCGTCGTCTCCACTGCCTTCGTGCTGAGCTGGGTCGAGGCGCTGTTCGTCCTGCCGGCGCATCTGGCCGGGGTGAAACGACGCGACCCCAACAAGCGGGCCAACCTGCTGATCAGGGTTCAGCAGGGTTTCACCCACGGTCTTTCATCTTTCATCCACCGCATCTATGGACCGCTGCTGCGCATCTCCATCAGCTGGCGCTATGCGACGGTTGCGCTGATGCTGGCTGCGCTTGCTGTCACGCTCGCCTGGCCGCTGACCGGGCGTATGGGCTGGGGGCTGTTCCCGTCGATTCCGCGCGACTACTCCCGCGCAACCGTAACCATGCCGGTAGGCACGCCGCTGGAAACAACGTTCGCGGTGCGCGACCATATGATTGCGGCCGCGCAGCGGGTCGTCGCCGAGAATGGCGGCGAACGGCTGGGAGCCGGCGTAGACGCCCTCGTCAACGACACCAGGATCACCGTTGGAGCTTTCCTGCAACCGCCCGAAATCCGCCCGATCCCCACCTCGGAATTCACCGCGAAGTGGCGCAAGGTGGCAGGGACGCTCGCGGAAGCGCGCTCGATCCGCTACGAGTCGTCGTTCGGAGGGCCGGGCGGTGGCTGGGGGGTCGAGATCCGGCTGTCGCATTCCGATATCGACGTGCTCTCGGCGGCCGCGAACGCCTTGGCCGAGCGGCTCGGCGAGTTCGGGCCGATCCGCGACCCCGACGACGGCTTCACCCCGGGCAAAACGCAACTCGAGTTCCGGCTGACCGAGGCGGGGCGTAGCCTCGGCCTAACCTCGGACAAGGTCGCCCGTCAGGTGCGGGCGGCGTTCTTCGGAGTCGAGGCCCTGGCCCAACAGGACGGCCGCAACGAGGTCAGCGTCCGCGTGCGCCTGCCGGAGACCGAGCGACGCTCGGAGGCCGATATCGAGATCCTGCTGATCCGCACCCCGGACGGCGGCGAGGTGCCGCTCTACGAGGTCGCTACGGTCGAGCGCAGCCGCGCCGACGCGGTGATCGGCCGCGAGGGCGGCCAGCGCGTCGTCACCGTGACCGCCAATGTCGAGCCGGCAGAAGAGACCAACAAGATCCTGGCGGCGGTCACCGCCGACGTGCTGCCGCGGCTGCAGGAGGATTACCCCGGACTCGGCTACTCGCAGGAGGGGCGGCAGGCGACCCAGCGCGACACCATGCAGACCTTCATGCGGTTCTCGATCCCGCTGGCACTTCTGATCATCTATGGCCTGCTGGCGATTCCGTTCCGCTCCTACGTCCAGCCGGCGGTGGTGATGACGGCGATCCCGTTCGGCTTCGCAGGGGCGGTGCTGGGGCACCTGATCATGGGCATGTCACTGTCAATCATCTCGGTGTTCGGGATCATCGCGCTCAGCGGCGTGGTGATCAACGCCGCGCTGGTGATGATCGACTACGCCAACAAGGCGCGGGCGGCGGGGGCGACGGCTTTCGATGCGATCTGGCGGGCCGGGATGCGCCGCTTCCGGCCGATCCTGCTGACCACCATGACCACCTTCGGCGGGCTGGCGCCGATGATCTTCGAGACCTCGCGCCAGGCCAAGTTCCTGATCCCGATGGCGGTGTCGCTCGGCTACGGCATCGTGTTCGCGACGCTGGTGGTGCTGTTCCTGATCCCCTGCCTCTACATGATCCTAGAGGATTTCAGGGGCATCGTCCGTTGGCTCAACCCCGAACCGGAGGAGCCGGCGGCGGCCGCGCCCCGGGTGCGCTCGATGGCGGCGGAGTGACTCTCAGCCGAGCAATTCGCTGAGTGGCCGGCGCTCGCACTTGCGCTGGAGTTCTAAATGGCCGAGCGGCGTCCAGCCGGCGAGGGTGGTGTCGACGGGGTCGCGGCGGAAGGCGGTCTTGAGCGCGTCCTCGATGCGGCGGCGGTCCTTCTTCGGCAGGGGGGCGAAGTCGATGACGATCTGGCCGCCGAGGCCGCGCAGGCGCAGCTGGCGGGGCAGCTCCTTGGCCGCCTCCAGATTGGCGGTCAGCGGCGCACCGCCGCCGAACTCACCGGCGGTGTTGACGTCGACGGTGACCATGGCGCGAGTCGGCTCGATCGCCATCCAGCCGCCCGAGGGCAGGTCGACGCGGGGCGATTTCAGCTTCTCGATCTCGTCCCAGACGCCGTAGTGGTCGAAGAAGTCGGAGGATCGTTCGATCTCGCCGTCCCATTCGCGTAGCGCGGTCTTTTCGGCGGAGAACGCCATGGCGATGGGGTGGCGAAGCGGCGGTGGTTCTGCCGTTTGGCGCTCGGCGCAATAGCGGGCGGTGAGGATGCCCGAGATGTCTTCTGCAATCGCCTCCTCCGCCGCGCCTTCGGCGGCACTGCGCAGTATAAGCCCGGGGTATTTACAGGTGTAGTTGTCGCCCCCGTCCGTATCGGTGGCTTGCTCGGCGATGTGTGCCCAGGCGCATTCGGCTAGCCGGGCACGCTCGTCCAAATCCCGGATCTGACGCGAGACATTGATGCCGGGCGCCGCTGGAGTGTGGATCGCCAGCCTGGCCTTGTAGAGGATGCGGGCCGTGACCGGCGCCGCCTTGCCGGGCTCGGCGTAAGCGGAGACTTGGACGATTACACCCTGGCCTTCCTTCAACCCCTTTGCTTCGCGCAGGAACCCCATGTGGTCGGGGGTCAGCCTGACGAAGGTGCCGCCGATCTTTGGCGCCAGCCGGTCGACCGTGGCCCAGTAGATCTCGCCGGGGGCAGGGGTGGTGTCGCCCTTCGGCGGGTCGAGCAGCAAGTCCTCCAGCCGGCCGTCGACGAGAAGCGCGGCCTGGCTGGCGCGGTCCTTGGGCATGTCGATCAGGATGACCCGGCCCTTCATGGGTGGCACCACGCTGCCATGTGGTCGCGGGGCGTCAGCCCCGCATCGCGCCCGCCCGCCCCCTGGCGGGCGCGAATTCGCGCCCACCCGGTCGGCCGCGATGCTCTGTTCAGAGCAGGACCGGTCGGGAGGAGCCACGCGTCCATCACTCCACCCTCTCGTAGCTCACCGGATACCCCGCCCCTTGCAGCAACCGCGCCGTCTCGGCCTGCGGCAGGCCGACCACGTTGGTGTAGCTGCCGTGGATCTCGGGGATGAAGGCGCCTGCCAGGCCCTGGATGGCATAGCCACCGGCCTTGCCGCGCCATTCGCCGGAACGGATATAGGCCGAGATCTCGGCATCCGAGAGCCGCTTGAACTTCACCACCGTCTCGACCCGTCGCAGCCATTCGCGCGCGCCGAGCCTCAGGCAGATCGCCGTCGTCACCCGGTGGCGGCGGCCGGAGAGCAGGAGCAGGAACCGGACTGCCTCGGCCTCGTCACGTGGCTTGCCGAGGATTTGGCGGCCGGCGGAGACCTCGGTGTCTGCGGTGAGAATCAGCTCGCCCGGATCGGCAACGAGCGCCAGTGCTTTTTCCCGCGCCATGCGCTCGACATAGGTGCGGGGCAGCTCGCCCTTGGCGGGGGTCTCGTCGATCTCCGCGGCGCGCACCTCGTCCGGCACCACGCCGATCTGGGCCAGGAGCGACAGGCGTCGTGGTGAGGCGGAACCGAGGATCAGCCGCACTTACTTGAAACGGTAGGTGATGCGCCCCTTGGTCAGGTCGTAGGGGGTCATCTCGACCTGCACCTTGTCGCCGGCCAGGACCCGGATGCGGTTCTTGCGCATCTTGCCGGCGGTATGGGCGATGATCTCATGGCCGTTCTCGAGCTTGACCCGGAATGTCGCGTTGGGCAGCAGCTCGGTCACGACCCCGGGGAATTCAAGCGTCTCTTCCTTGGCCATGCCGTCTCCGTTTTCTTATCGTTGCCCATCGACTCCATGCCGGGCAGCGGTCTGCGGCGGAACATGAACCGGGAGCAAGGTATTTTCAAGCGTCAACACCCGCATCCGCCTCGCCCGGCCCAAAGGTCGCAATGATCGACTTCAGGATCTGGTCGCGGGTCTGGCGGTAGGCGTCGAGTTTCTGCTCGCGCCGGTCGCCGATGCCGGTGGCGTTGAGGGTCGGCCAGTAGAGCACCTCGACGGAGAGGTGCTGGGTGTATTCCAGCGCCCGGTGCTGGGCCGCCGGCGACAACGCCACGATCATGTCGAAGGCGCCGAGATCGTCGCCCCACAGCTCCATCTCGTCGAAGCTCTTCGGCTGGTGGCGCGAGATGTCGACGCCGATCTCCCTGGCGACCGCGACCATGAACGGGTCGACCTCGAGATCGTGATACGCTCCCGCCGACTGCACGAACACGTTGCGCCCGTGCAGCTTCTTCATCAGTCCCTCGGCCAGCGGCGAGCGCACCGCATTGTGGTCGCAGCAGAACAGCACCGAGCCGGGGAGCGGGCGGCGCATCGCCCTCTCAGGCCCTGAACTGGAGGGCGCAAACCACGGTGAACAGGCGCCGGGCAGTGTCGTGGTCGATCTCGAACTTGCCGTCCAGGCGCTCTTGGAGGATGCGGGCGCCTTCCTCGTGCAGGCCGCGCCGGCCCATATCGATGGCCTCGATCTGCGATGCCGGCAGGCGCTTGACGGCGTCGAAGTAGCTCTCGCAGACGGCGAAGTAGTCCTTGATCACGCCCCTGAGCGGCGACAGCGACAAGCGCAGCTCGGCCGCCTGGGCGCCGTCCTCGGTGGTGACGTCGAGCACTAGCATCCGCTCGGCCATGCCGATGCCGAGGTGATAGGGGCCGGGCGGCACCTTGTCGCCCGCGCGCGGTGCGATGCGGAACTGGTTCGTCTCGGTGAGGTCGTAGAGGGCGATGTCCAGCTCCTGATGGATCTCCGGCGTTCGCGTCCGCGGGCGTTCCTCCTTCAGACTCACCTTGGCCAGTCGGTCGGTGGCGGCAAAACCGGTCATGCCTTCTCCTCCAGCGCATCGAGCCGGCGGCGCACCGAGAGGCCGTGCGCCTCCAGCCCCTCGGAGATTGCCAGGGTCTCGGCCGCCGGGCCGATCGCCGCCATGCCGGCAGGCGAGACCCGCGCCAGCGTCGTCCGTTTCATGAAATCGAGCACCGAGAGGCCGGACGAGAACCGGGCCGAGCGCGCCGTTGGCAGCACGTGATTCGGGCCGCCGACGTAGTCGCCGATCGCCTCGGGGGTGTGGGCGCCGAGGAAAATGGCGCCGGCGTGGCGGATCCGGGGAATCAGCGCCTCGGGGTCGGCGGTGCAGAGCTCCAGATGCTCCGGCGCCACCCGGTTGCAGAGCTCGACCGCGTGGGCGAGGTCGCGGGCGACGATCACGGCACCGAACTCGCGCCAGCTCGCCGCGGCGATCTCGGCCCGCTGCAGGCGTTGCAGCAGGCGGTCGACCGAGCGGGCAACCTCGGCGCCGAAGCCGGCGTCGTCGGCGACCAGGATCGCCTGGGCGCTCTCGTCATGCTCGGCTTGGCTCATCAGATCGACGGCGAGCCAGTCGGGGTCATTGTTCTTGTCGGCGATGACCAGGATCTCCGAGGGGCCGGCGATCATGTCGATGCCGACCTGGCCGAACACCCGGCGCTTGGCGGCGGTGACATAGGCGTTGCCGGGGCCGCAGATCTTGTCCACCGGGCGGATCGGCCCGGCGCCGTAGGCCATGGCGGCGATCGCCTGGGCGCCGCCGATGCGGTAGACGGTCTCGACCCCGGCGAGGCGGGCGGCCAGCAACACCAGCGGGTTGACCGCGCCGTCCGGGGTGGGGGCTGAGATCACCAACCGCCCGACCCCGGCGACCTTGGCCGGGATGGCGTTCATCAACACCGAGGAGGGATAGCTCGCCAGCCCGCCGGGGACGTAGAGCCCGGCGGCGTCGACCGGGGTCCAGCGCCAGCCGAGGCGGACACCGGCAGCGTCTTCCCACGCGGCATCGTCGGGCAGCTGGTGCCGGTGATAGGCGCGGATGCGCTCGGCGGCGAGCTCCAGCGCCGCGCGCTCGGCGGCCGGGACGGTGGCGATGGCAGCGTCGATCTCGTCCGGCGAGAAGGTGAGGGTCGCCTCTGTCAGCTCCAGCCGGTCGAAGCGCCGGGTCAGCTCGATCACCGCCGCGGCGCCGCGCACCTGCACGTCGGCGATGATCGCCGCCACCTCCTGGTCGACATCGACGCTGGCCTCGCGTTTGGCGCTGAGCAGCGCCACGAAACGGGCTTCGAAATCCGGTTGGTCGTGGCTGAGATGGGCAGGCATGGGCGGCTCCGCGGCTGGCTCCGGACGGCGGAAATCGGGCCCTGTTTACGCGCGCTGCCGATGGCAGACAAGCCGCGCCTTCTCTGGTAAGGAGTTGCCGATTACAAACCAACATCACTGCGGGCGGACTCAATGGCCGCAGTTTCGCAGGTGAGAACGGAGGACAAGATATGGACTAGGCCGCATACGCCATGAACATTCTGTTCGCGATCATTATCCTGGTCGCGGGCTTCTTCAGCGCGGGTTGGGTGGGCAGGGTCATCCGCAATCTCGGGGGCAGGCACCCGCAGCTCGACGTTACACTGTTCAGCTTCCTCGGATCACTGGCGCGCTGGGCCGTCATCGCCGTGACGGTGATCGTTGTGCTCGGCCAGTTCGGGGTCGAGACGACCTCGCTAATCGCCCTGGTCGGTGCCGTCGGCCTGGCGATCGGCCTGGCCTTGCAGGGGACTCTCTCCAACCTCGCCGCCGGGGTGATGCTGCTGGTGTTCCGGCCGTTCAAGGTGGGCGATTTCGTCACCGCCGGCGGGCATTCCGGCACGGTGAACGAGGTCTCGCTGTTCACGACGCGTCTGATCAGCCCCTACAACATCCTGACCATCGTGCCGAACGGCGACGTATGGTCTAGCGCCATGACTAATTTCTCGGCGTTCGACACCCGCCGCCTCGATCTGACCTTCGGGATTTCCTACGGCAGCGATCGCAACGCGGCGGAGCAGGCGCTGCGCGATGTGATCGACGGGGAGGAGCGGATCCGCAACGAGCCCGCGGAGCCCTTCGTCGCGGTGACCAACCTCGGCGACAGCTCGGTCGATTTCACCATCCGGGTCTGGTGCGCCTCGTCGGATTACTGGGCGCTGCGATTCCACATGCTGCAGATGGTCAAGGAGACCTTCGACGCGCGCGGCATCGAGATTCCGTTCCCGACCACAACCATCGTGCGCCAAGGCGCCGACTGACCGGCGGCAAGCGGGCGCCGTCATCGGGCGTTAACCATTCAGCCACTATCAATCGGCGGCGGTCCCGCCTATGAGGTGGGAATCCGCCGCCGGTTCGATACCTTGGGAGACCCGTTGCCGATGAGCGACCAGACCGTCGAGATCGAAGCCGTGATCCGCGATCTCGCGCTCACCGCCGGGCGGGCGATCATGGCGGTGTACGGACGCGAGGATTTAGGCACCCGCGCCAAGGCCGACTCGAGCCCAGTGACCAAGGCGGACCTCGCCGCCGACCGCCTGATTGGCGACGGGCTGGCGCAGGCTTTCCCGGAAATTCCTGCGGTCACCGAGGAAGGGGCGGAGAGCCACCGCCACACCGGCGAGCGCCGGTTCTTCCTGGTCGATCCCCTGGACGGGACCCGGGAGTTCGTCCAGCGCCGCGGCGAGTTCACTGTCAATATCGCGCTGATCGAGGACGGCGTGCCGGTGATGGGTGTCGTCTATGCCCCCGCCGTCGGGCGCATGTTCCGGACCCGGGCGGCCGGCGGCGCGGTGGAGGAGGCGGTCGGACCGAATGGAGCACCAGTGCCGGGATCGCTGTGGCAGATCCGGGTGGCGGCGCCGGACAACGTTTCGCTCACGGTCGTCGCCTCGAAGTCGCACCGCGACCAGGCGACCGACGACTACATCGCCCGCTACCAGGTGGCCGATTTCAGGAGCGGCGGTTCGTCGCTGAAGTTCTGCCTGATCGCCGCCGGCGAGGCCGATCTTTACCCCCGCCTCGGCCGAACCATGGAGTGGGATACCGCTGCCGGCCACGCCGTCCTGCGTGCGGCCGGCGGCACGGTGCTGTGCCTCGACGATCATCGGCCGCTGACCTATGGCAAGCCCGGCTTCGAAAACCCGTTCTTCCTGGCGCTGGCGCCAGGTGTCGAGCTCTGCCCGCCCGAGCTGCGAGCTGGGGCCTGAAGGGCGCGCGTGGCCGTCTGGATCGTCATCCCCGCGCGCTATGGGTCGAGCCGCTTTCCCGGCAAGGCGCTGACGCCCGTGCGCGGAGCCGGCGGCGGGGCGCGCAGCCTGATCCGGCGCTGCTGGGATGCCGCCTGCCAGGTCTCTGGCGTCGATCGGGTGGTGGTCGCCACCGACGATGCCCGCATCAAGTCCAGAGCGCTCGGTTTCGGCGCCGAGGTGGTGATGACCTCGGCCGATTGCGCCAACGGCACCGAGCGCTGCGCCGAAGCGGTGGCCAATCTGGGCGGCGCGCCGGAGATCGTGGTCAACTTCTAGGGCGACGCGCCGCTGACCCCGCCCTGGTTCGTCGAGGCCCTGGTCGGCGCGTTGCGGGCGCGCCCGGAGATTGGCGTCGCCACGCCGGTGCTGCGCTGCGACGCCGAGGCGGTGGCGCGCCTGCTTGCCGACCGCCAGGCGGGTCGCGTCGGTGCCACCACGTCGGTGTTCGACCGCGACGGCCGGGCGCTCTATTTCTCGAAGGCCGTGCAGCCCGGCTCCCGGGTTGGGCCGGTCTTCCTCCATGTCGGCGTCTACGGGTTCCGGTCCGCTGCGCTCGAGCGCTACGCCACCCTGCCGCCCGGCCCGTTGGAGAGTTGCGAGGGGCTGGAGCAACTGCGCTTGCTGGAGAACGGCGAGGATGTCCTATGTGTCGAGGTCGATGCGCGCGGCGCCCGTTTCTGGGAGCTGAACAACCCCGAGGACGTGCCGCGGATCGAACAGGTATTGACCGAGCGTGGAAGCGTCTGACCGTCGCGTTGTTGCCGCCGGGCTGTGGTGCTAAGGTCCGACCTCCAGCCGCGAGACAGATCAGCTAGCGAGAGCAGGAGCCAGATATGCAGAAGAAAATCCGCCACGCCGTGTTTCCCGTTGCCGGCCTTGGAACCCGGTTCCTGCCCGCGACCAAATCGATTCCGAAGGAGATGCTTCCGCTGGTTGACCGACCGTTGATCCAGTACGCGGTCGACGAGGCGCGCGCAGCGGGGATCACCGAGTTCATCTTTGTCACCGCCCGCGGCAAGAATGCGCTGGAGGATTATTTCGACAGCGCGCCGCTGCTCGAGCAGCAATTGTCGAGCCCGGACAAGGCCGACCTGCTTGCCGAGGTTCACAACTCGACCATGTTTTCCGGGGCGATCGCCTATGTTCGCCAGCAGGAGGCGCTCGGCCTCGGCCATGCGGTCTGGTGCGCCCGCGACCTGGTCGGCAACGCACCTTTTGCGGTGCTTCTGGCCGACGACGTGATCGCCGGCGATGTCTCCTGCCTGAAGCAGATGGTTGATGCCTACGAGGCCGCCGGCGGGGAAGGGTGCATGGTCGCGGCGATGGATGTGAAGCCCGAGGAGATCTCGAGCTACGGCTCACTGGAGATCGCCGAGGACCTCGGCGACCGGGTCCGCGCCAAGGGGCTGGTCGAGAAGCCGAAGCCGGAGGTCGCGCCCTCGTTCACTGCGGTGATCGGGCGCTATATCCTGTCGCCGTCGGTGATGCAGGACCTCAACAACATGAAGGAGGGCGCCGGCGGCGAGATCCAGCTCACCGACGCCATTGCCTCCGAGGCACGCTCCGGCGCCCCGGTCTACGGTTACCGGTTCAAGGGCACGCGCTACGATTGCGGCTCGAAGGCGGGGTATCTGCAGGCGACGGTGGCCTTCGCCCTGCAGCGGCCGGACCTGAAGAACGACTTCTCGGACTACCTGCGGCAGGTGGCGGCGGAGCTCTGACTCGGTAGGGCGTACAGGTCTGTACGCCCTACCGCTCGCTCACAGGGTCTGATCGTAGTCCCCGACCGCCGGCTCGGTGCGGATCACCGTATCGAGGGCGGCGAAGATCGCGCGCAGCTCCGCCGCCGAGGTCATGCTCTCGCACACGACCACCAGGTTCGGGGTGTTCGACGAGGCCTGCACCAGCGCCCGGGCGCCGCCTTCCAGCATCACCCGGGCGCCGTTGACGGTAACCACATCGGCAATGGCGAGCGGGCCGAGCCGCTCGCCCGCAGCGGCCATCGCCGCCAGCCGCGCCGTCAGCCGCTCGACGACGGCGTATTTCTCCTCGTCCGGGCACCAGCGCGACATCGTCGGACTGGTCCAGCTCTCGGGCAGGGCGCGCTTCAGGTCGGAGAGGCTGCGGCCCGGATTTCGCCCGAGCAGCTTGTAGAACTCGACCGCCGCCCTCAGCCCGCAATCGTAGCCGCGGCCGATCGGGCCGGCGAGGAAGTAGTGGCCCGACTTCTCGAACCCGGCCAGGGCGCCCAGCTCCTGCACCCGGCGCTTCATGTGGCTGTGGCCGGTCTTCCAGTAGTTGATCCTGGCGCCGCCGGCGGTCAGGACCGGGTCGGAGGCGAAGAGGCCCGTCGACTTGACATCGACGACGAAGGTGGCGCCGGAATAGAGCCCGATCAGGTCGCGGGCCAGGATCACCGCCATCTTGTCGGCGAAGATCTCCTCGCCCTCGTCGTCGACCACCCCGCAGCGGTCGCCGTCGCCGTCGAAGCCGAGGGCTAGGTCGGCGCCGCTGTCGCGCAGCGCCCGGGCCATGTCGTGCAGCATCTCCAGCGCCTCGGGATTGGGGTTGTAGGCGGGAAAGCTGTGGTCGGGCTCGGTGTGCAGCGGCACCACCTCGACCCCGATCCGCCGCAGCACCTCGGGGGCGAAGGCGCCGGCGGTGCCGTTGCCGGTGGCGCAGATCACTTTGAGCGGCCGCGACAGGCGGAAATCGCCGACCAGATCGGCGATGTAGCGCTCGCGCACACCCTCGACCCGGACATAGCGCCCGCCCGGGCGCGGCCGGCCGAGGCCGCCGAGGACGATCTGCTTCAGCCGCGCCATCTCCTCGGGGCCGTGGCTCAGCGGGCGCTGCATGCCGACCTTGACCCCGGTCCAGCCATTGGGGTTGTGGCTGGCGGTGACCATCGCCACGCCTTGGGCGTCGTGGTCGAACTGGGCTAAATAGGCGGTGGGGCTCAAGGCAAGCCCGATGTCGCGGACCTCGGCCCCGCCCTCGATCAGTCCAAGCATCAGCACCTGCTTGACGCTGAGGGAATAGGCACGGAAGTCGTTGCCGACCGCAACCACCGGCGGCAGACTCGCCTCGAAGAGCTGCGTCGCCAGCCCCAGCCCCAGCGCCTGGAGGCCGGCCAGGTTGATCTCCTCCGGGAAGCGTCAGCGCAGGTCGTATTCGCGAAAGCCGGTGGGTTTGATCATCGCCTGCGCGAGGCTGTCCCAGCCGGTCGCGCTGACCTCTGGCACGGGGATAGGGGAGGTCATCGGGGTCTCCTCCGGCTGCGGTCAGGCGAGAGTGACCGGGTGTGCCTTGGCCACCCGGTCGAGCTCCATGAGGGTGTCGAGAAGAGCGCCCATCTCGGCGAGCGGGACCATGCACGGCCCCCGTCGGAGGGGGCGTTGTCGGGCTCGGGATGGGTCTCGATGAAGAACCCGGCCACTCCCACCGCCGCCGCAGCGCGGGCCAGCACCGGGGCGAACGCCCGCTTGCCGCCGGAGGCGCCGCCGAGGCCGCCTGGCTGCTGCACCGAATGGGTGGCATCGAAGATCACCGGGTAGCCGGTCTCGGCCATGATCGGCAGGGCGCGCAGGTCGGCCACCAGAGCGTTGTAGTCGAAGCTGCTGCTGCGCTCGCCGAACAGGACGTTGCCATTGCCGGTCGAGGCGATCTTGGCGGCGACGTTGGCCATGTCCCAAGGGGCGAGGAACTGGCCCTTCTTGACGTTGACCGTCTTGCCGGTGGCACCGGCGGCGAGCAGAAGGTCGGTCTGGCGGCAGAAGAAGGCTGGGATCTGCAGCGCGTCGACCACCTCGGCCACCGGGGCGCAGTGGGCCGGTTCGTGCACGTCGGTGAGCACCGGGCAGCCGATCTGCCGGCGCACTGCGGCGAGGCAGTCGAGCCCGTGCTCCAGCCCGAGCCCGCGGACGCTCTCCAGCGCCGTGCGGTTGGCCTTGTCGTAGGAGGCCTTGAAGACGAAGCCGATGCCGCGAGCGGCGCAGAACTCCGCCAGCCGCCCGGCGATGTCGAGGCAATGCTGGACGCCCTCGGCCTGGCAGGGGCCGGCGATCAGGGCGATGGGCAGGGTGTTGGCGAGCCTCACGGGTCCGATGGCGACGGTTCTGGCCGGGGCGGGGGTCATCAGATGATCCTCGGTGCTGCGTGGACGGTGATGTAAAGCCTGAATTCGCGCGCCAAAGCAAGCTCGCGGCTCCAGTGATCCCCTCTCGCCTTACCGGTCACGCCGGCCTATATTCGGCCGATGATCGATTTGTTGCGCAGACTGATGAGTGCCGGCAGCGACCAGCCGCCGGCGCCGGCGGATGAGCGGGTCGCGCTGGCGGCGCTGCTGGTCGAAGCCGCGCATGCCGACGGCACCTATGACGCGGACGAGGCCGAGCGCATCCTGCGGGTTCTGGGGGCCCGCTACGGCCTCACGAAGATGGAGGCGGTATCGCTGCGGGGCGAGGGTGAGGCGGCGCAGGCGGCGGCGGTCGACCTGGTGCGCTTCACCCGCGCGGTGAAGGACGCGGTCCCCTACAAGGCACGCACCGCGGTGATCGAGGCGGTGTGGGAGGTCATCTATGCCGACGGGGAGCGCGAGATGCACGAAAGCGCCCTGATGCGCAAGCTCTGCGGGTTGCTGCATGTCGAGGACCGGGAGGCCGGGTTGGCCCGGCAGCGGGTCGCGGCTCGGATGGGGCTGGAGTAGGATGGGTGCCAACCCATCCTCGGGTCAGATCCGGTAGTAGTCCCGGAACCAGGTCACGAACCGCGCCAGGCCCTCGCGCAGCAGCGTCGCCGGGCGGAAACCGACCGTGTCCTCGAGGTCGGCGACATCGGCGAAGGTGCCGGGCACATCCCCCGGCTGCATTCCGAGGAACTCCTTCTCGGCGACGCGCCCGGTGATCTCCTCCAGGGTGGTGATCATGTCCATCAGGTTCTCGGGGTGCGCGGCGCCGATGTTGTAGACCCGGTGCGGCGCCAAGCTGGTGCCGGGGTCGGGGTGGGCGGCATCGAAGTCCGGGTTCGGGGCCGGGGCCATCGGGATCAGCCGTGCCACGCCCTCGACGATGTCGTCGATATAGGTGAAGTCGCGCCGCATGTTGCCGTGGTTGAAGACCTTGATCGGCGTTCCCTCGAGCATCGCCTTGGTGAAGATGAAGATCGCCAAGTCCGGCCGGCCCCAGGGGCCGTAGACGGTGAAGAAGCGAAGGCCCGTTGCCGGGATGCCGTAGAGATGGCTGTAGCTGTGCGCCATCAGCTCGTTCGCCTTCTTGGTCGCTGCGTAGAAGCTGACCGGGTGGTCGACGCTGTCGTGGACCGAGAAGGGCAGTTTGGTGTTGCCGCCATAGACCGAGCTCGACGAGGCGTAGACCAGATGCTTCGCCTCGGCCCGGCGGCACTCCTCGAGCACGTTGAGGAAGCCGGTGAGATTCGCCTCGGCATAGGAGTGCGGGTTGTCGATCGAATGGCGGACGCCGGCCTGCGCGGCGAGGTTGATCACGTGGCGGAAGCCGTGCCGGTCGAACAGCGCCGCCATGCCCCCCCGGTCGGCGAGGTCCAGCTTCTCGAAGCTGAAGCCGGGATACTGGCGCAGCAGGTTGAGGCGCGACTCCTTCAGCTTCGGATCGTAATACGGGTTGAGGTTATCGATCCCGACCACCGGCACCCCGCCGCGCAGCAGCCGCTCGGCCAGATGAAAGCCGATGAAGCCGGCGGCCCCGGTGACTAGGACCGGCCGGTCTGGGTCGAGGCTCTGGGCCCAGTCGGCTGGGTTCGGCATCGCTCGCTCCGTGGTTCCGGTTCGCAACTGTTTTGGCAAGCGCGCCCCGACCGCGCAAGGGAGCAGGCGGCCGGGCGGTGCCTGTTCGCCCTGCCCGCTCAGAAGAGGGACAGGACCAGGAAGATCAGCAGCAGCAGGGTCATCCACAGCGCCATGAAGCCGGTGGGCCTTGTGCGCGCCAATGCCCCCTCGGGCCCTCCATGACGCGAAAGCGCGCCGATCATGCTGCTGAAGCCGCTCTGGCCCAGCGCGACGACCGAATCCCGCAACAGCGCGCCCCAATCCCTGGCCCAGCGTGCCAGGAAGGGCAGCGGCTTGCGCAAGATCCAGTCGGAGTCGAGATTGGTCGAACGAAGCTCGGGCGGGTAGAGCCCCGTGCGCATCAGGACCGTGAAGGCCAGGGCCGAGAAGATGAGGAGCTGCAGCTGGGTAAGGACATGCTCCAGCGTGTAGGCGTGGTAGGTCACGTCGTAGGGCAGGATCGCGTAGAGCGGCCCCGGGAACACGCCGATGCCGATGCAAAGCGCCGCAGCGATGCCCATGGCGACCAGCATGTTGAGTGGCGCCTCGGGGGGGCGGCGGCCGGAATCGTGGGCGAAGAAGGCGAAGAACGGGATCTTGATGCCCGAATGGTGGAACACGCCGGCCGAGGCGAAGAGCAGGATCAGCCAGGTCCAGTAGTATTCACCCTTCAGCGCCGCCGAGATGATCAGCGACTTCGAGACGAAGCCCGAGAACAGCGGGAAGGCCGAGATCGAGGCCGCTCCGATGATGCAGAACGCGGTCGTCCACGGCATGGTCTTGTAGAGTCCGCCGAGTTCTGATCCCTTCACCGTCCCGGTCCGGAACAGAACCGCCCCCATCGACATGAAAAGAAGCGCCTTGTAGAGGATGTGGCAGAAGGCATGTGCCGCCGCCCCACTGACCGCGAGATCGGTGCCGATGCCAATGCCCACCACCATGAAGCCGAGCTGGTTGTTCAGCGAATAGGACAGGACGCGGCGAAGGTCGTTCTCGATCACCGCATAGAAGATCGGGAAGGCGGTCATGGCCGCGCCGATCGGGACCAGGATCTCGGTCCCGGCGAAGCCGCGTGCCAGAGAGTAGACCGCGAGCTTGGTCGTGAAGGCCGAGAGCATCACCGTGCCGGTGACGGTCGCTTCGGGGTAGGCGTCCTGCAGCCAGTTGTGCAGGAACGGGAAGGCGCATTTGATACCGAAGGACAGGAAGATCAGGAGTCCGGCGGTCGATTCCAGCTCTAAGCTGTTGAAGGCAATTGAGCCGGTCTGGCCGTAGTGGACCATCGTCCCGGCCAGCAGTAGAACGCCGGAGCCCACCTGCACCACCAGATAGCGCGTGCCGGCCGCCATGGAGCGCTCGGTCCGCGAGGCCCATATGAGAAACACCGACGAGATCGCCGTTCCTTCCCAGAAGAGGAACAGCGTCACCAGGTCGCCCGCGAATACCGCGCCGATGGCGCTCCCGGCATATACGAGCCCCGCGACGTGCTGCATCCAGTCGCCCACGTGGAGCGCGTAGATCATGCCTAGGAGCGTGGCAATCAGGAAGATATAGCCGAAGATCAGGCTCAGCCGGTCGACGCTCAGTGTCGTCAGTTCGACATCGAACAGGGTGACGTTGCCGAAGCTGCCATGCTCCAGCCCGATGAGTTGAACGAAAGCAAGGACCGGTAGCGCCAGCACGTAGACGCCGCGACGCTTGCCCGGAAAGAACGGCACCAGAATGGCGCCGACAATCAGCAACAGCCCGGGGGAGATATCGGCAAACATGTCAGCGATCATAGTAGTCCTCCGACCGCATCACGAGCTTGCGCAACTCCTTGGCAGCAAGCACCAGGAAGACGCAGCCGATGAATCCGTACAGGCCGTAGAAACCCCACAAATGCTCGATCTCGAAGGGGCCGTGCTTGTGGACGAAGGGGTCGATCACAAGCAGCAGAGCGCTTAATGCGTAAAGCGCGTAAACGATCTTGTTGACGTTCCGATTGTCGTCCAGCCAGCGCTTGGGCTCGTCCGGGGGGGCATGGGTCTCGGGCGCCGTGTCCTGGTTGCGGTCACTGGGCATCGGAGGCTCCTTCGGAGAGGGCGGCGGCGGCCACCGTCGGCTCGGCGACGATCGGGGCGATAAGCGTCTCGATCTGATTGGCGCCGAGGAACAGCACGAAGCAGAGCACCGCGGTCACCGTGATGGCGATTCCGCAGGCGACCGGAGCCTCGGCAACCTCGACCTTTTCGCCCGAATTGGTTCCGGGCGGCAGCATGAAGAAGCCGCGGGAGACGATAGGCAAGAGGTAGGCGACATTGAGGAGCGAGCTGATCATCAGCACGGCGACGCCCCAAAGCTGATCGCCATCGACCGCTCCGATGCCGATCCACCACTTGCTCCAGACGCCGATCAGCGGCGGCAGGCCGATGATCGAGATGGCGCCGATCAGGAAGGCGGTGAGCGTCAGCGGCATCCGGCGGCCGATACCGTCGAGCTGGCTGACCTCGGTCAGGTGCTGCGAGGTGTAGATGGCGCCGGCGGCGAAGAAGAGGGTGATTTTCGAGACCGCATGCGCGGCGATGTGGAAGACCGCACCGATGATCGCGAGGGGCGTCGCCACGGCTGCCGCCATAACCACATAGGAAAGCTGGCTGACGGTCGAATAGGCCAGCCGCCTCTTCAGGTTGTCCTGGTTCAAAGCGATCAACGAGGCCAGCACCACGGTGATGCCCGCCGCATAGGCGACGAGCTGCGAGGCACCGGTGGCAGCGAGCAGGTCGAAGCCGAAGACGTAGACGGTCACCTTGACGACGCAGAAGACCCCCGCCTTGACGACCGCGACCGCGTGCAGGAGCGCCGATACCGGCGTCGGCGCCACCATGGCCGCCGGCAGCCAGAAGTGGACCGGCATCACGGCTGCCTTGCCGATGCCAAACACGTAGAGAGTGTAGAGAACCGTCAACGCCGCCGGCGAGAGATCAACGCCAGGCAGAATTCCCCCGTGCACGAAATCCGCCGTGCCTGCCGCGGACCAGGTCCAGGCGATCGCAGGCAGAAGCAGCATCATCGAGGTGACCATCAGCAAGACCAGGTAGATCCGGCCCTTGGCCTTGGCCTCGTCATTGCCCTTGTGGGCGACAAGCGGATAGGTCGAGATCGTAAGGATCTCGTAAGACAGGAACAGCGTCAGCAGATTGCCCGAGAACGCGACGCCGATGGCCGAGGAGATCGCCACCGCGAAGCACATGTAGAAGGGCGTCTGCCGCGGCTCGTTGTTGCCGCGCATGTAGCCGATCGAGTAGATTGAGTTGACGATCCACAGCCCCGAGGCGATGGTGCCGAACAACATCCCGAGCGGCTCGACCAGGAAGGCGATCTCCAGCCCCCCGAACACCTCCCAACCCCCTGCGGTGGGGCGTTCTCCCGCCATCACCCGGCCAAGCAGGGTGAAGACGGCCCAGAAGGTGAGTGCGGCCGTCGCCAGCGTCACCGCTTCGCGCAGGTTGGGGATCCGCCCGGCGAGCAGGATGCCGAGCGTGCCCAGCGCCGGCAGGCCGAGCGCCAACAGGATCAGGGTTTCGCTCGCCAGCCCGCTCATCTGTACCCCGCCAACAGAAGTTCCGCCGCCTGCCCGGCGACCCCGGCCGAGATTTCGGTGTCGAAGCCGAAATAGATCGTCGCCGCTGCCAGCACCCAGGTGATCGCCAGCATCTCGACCGGCGGGTTGCGGGGTGGGTCGGCCTCGGCACCGCCGGCCGCGTCGCTGGGCTCACGGAACCAGGCGACCTCGACCACGCGGCCGACATAGATCACCGCCAGCAGCGAGGAGAATACGATCACCGCCGCCAGCCACCAGAGCCCCTGCTCGACCGCGCCCATGATCAGGAACCACTTGGAGACGAAGCCGGCAGTGCCCGGCACTCCGATCAAACCGAGCCCAGCGACCACGAAGGCGCCCATGGTCAGCGGCATGGTGCGGCCGATCCCGGCCATCTGATCGATCCGGGTGATCCCGGTCGAGAACACCACGCAGCCGAGCGCGAGGAACAGGCAGCCCTTGATGATGGCGTGGTTGAACAGGTGGCTGATGCCGCCGGTGAGCCCGGTTTGGCTGACCAGGGCAATGCCGAGCATGATGCAGCCGATCTGTGCAACCGAGGAGTAGGCCAGCATCCGCTTGACATTGATCTGGAAGATTGCGCTCACCGAGGGGACGACCATCGCCGCCACTGCCAACACCAGCACCATGGTGGCCGCGTGGGTGTCGCCGAAGGCGATGTCGACGCCGTAGACCGAGAAGAAGAACCGCAGCAGCACATAGACCGCGACCTTGGTCGCCGTCGAGGCGAGAAAGGCGGTGGCCACGGACGGGGCGAAAGCATAGGCGTTCGGCAGCCACAGATGCAGCGGGAATAGCGCCAGCTTCAGCCCGACGCCGACCCCGATGAAGGCGAGCGCGGCGATCAGCGGTCGGGTGTTCTCGACCGCCTGCAGGCGGTCGGCTATGTCGACCAGGTTCAGAGTGCCGGTCATGGTGAACAGGAGTCCGACACCGATCACGTAGAAGGTGGCGCCGGTGGTGCCGATGACCAGGTACTGGTAGGCCGAGACCATTGCCCGGCGGTCGCGCCCCATGGCGATCAGGATGTAGGTCGCCAGCGACGAGACCTCTATGAACACGAACACGTTGAAGGCGTCGCCGGTGATCACCATGCCGAGCAGGCCGCAGAGACAGAGCAGGAACACGGCGTAGTACCAGCCCTGGGCCTCGGGGGCGATCTCGTCGGCGATCGAGCGCGGGGCGTAGGTTGTCACCAGCGCGGCCATCAAGGATACCAGCACCAGCAGGAAGGCGTTGGCCTGGTCGACCCGGTATTCGATGCCGATCGGCGGCTCCCAACCGCCGAGGGCATAGGAGATCGGGCCGTGCGCCAGCACTTCGTCGAGCAGCGCGACGGCAATCACCGGCATCGACCAGGCGACGGCCAGCGTGATCAGCCAGGCAACCCGGCCGTTGCGCAGGATCGCCGCCAGCACCGCGCCGAGCAGCGGGACGACAACCTGCAGGGCCGGCAGGTGGTCCTGGAGGTGAACCGCGTGTCGGATCGTCTCGGCGGTCATTCGGCGTGGTCTTCCCTGTCGACGACGGTCATGATGTCGTCTTCCTCGATGGTGCCGTAGGACTCATGGATCCTGACCACGAGCGCGAGCCCCAGCGCCAGCGTCGCCACCCCGACAACGATGGCGGTCAGGATCAGCACGTGGGGCAGGGGGTTGGAGTAGATGATGTGGCTTTTGTCCAGGATCGGCGGCGTGCCGCCGAGGATCTTACCGGGCGAGAGATAGAGCAGATAGACCGAGGTCTGGAACACTGCGAGACCCAGCAGGGTCTTGATCATGTTCGACTTGGCGACCACGATGTATAGGCCGGTCACCATCAGGAAGATGGTGATCCAGTAATTGTAGTTGGCGATGATCTCGTGGACCCAGGTCATTTCCGGCCCCTCCCGGCGAAGGCGTAGAAGATCGCGATCATGGTGCTGGCGACGGTGACCAGCACCCCGATTTCGACCAGGAACACGCCCCAGTGCTGGCCGTGTACGGCGTCGCCGTGGGCCAGGTGGTTGTAGTCGAGGTAGTTGCCGCCGGTGACGATGCCGTAGACGCCGACCCCGGCGAAGATCAGAACGCCGAGCGGCACCATGAACTCGACCAGCGCCTTCGGTACCGCCTGCTGCGCAGCGTTCAGGCCATAGATGATGGCGTAGAGCACGACGCCGGCGGCGATGATCACCCCGGCTTGGAAGCCGCCGCCGGGCCCGAAGTCACCGTGCAACTGCACATAGAGCCCGAAGATGAAGAGGAACGGGATGAGGACCTTCGAGATGACCCGCAGGATGGTGTCGAGACGCATCTGACCCCCCTCACCCTTGCTGCCGGAACCGCTTCAAAAGAAGCAGCACGCCGATTCCGGCGGTGAAGATCACCGTCGTCTCGCCCAGCGTATCGAAGCCGCGATAGGAGGCCAGCACCGAGGTCACCACGTTCGGGATGTGGGTCTCCTCGTAATTGCGCAGCAGGTACTCGAGCCCGACATGGGTGTTCATCGGGGTGTCGGCGAGGCCGAACTCGGGCAGGCCGTAGGTGCCGTAGATCAGCATCGCCCCGGTGCCGACGGCGACGAACAGCGGCAGCAACGGCGAGTATCGTGGCACCTCTTCGCGGACCTTGGTCAGATGCAGCGCCCCCAGCGCCAGCACCATCGACACCCCGGCCCCGACCGCAGCCTCCGTCATCGCCACGTCGACGGCGTCGAGCACCAGCATGACGCTGGCCATCAGGAAACTGTAGGCACCGGTCATCACAACGACGGCGAACAGGGGCCGCACCCGGATGATGCCGATGCTGACCGCCGCCAGAAGAGTCAGCAGAACCATGTTGATGAGCAGCTCCATGGTCACGCCCCGGCCTCCGGTTTCGGCTGCGGCTCGGCCGGATCCTCTTCCACCGTCTCCGAGCTCAGCGGCGCCGCCAGGCGCGCTGCCAGCTCCGGAAACAGGTTGACCGGGTCGGTCTCCACCAGCTTGCCCGCATCGTCGGTCAGCATCGGTTTCTCGCCGTCATGCAGCGCCGCCCGGGCCAGGGCGTGGGTCGCCACCGCGCCGGTCCACATAAGCACCACCAAAATGATCAGCAGCTTCACCGTTACCAGGGTCAGCCCCGCCTGCAGCGCCATGCCGAGAATCAGCAGCCCCACCCCCAGCGACTCGCTGACCGAGACCGCATGCATGCGGGTGAAGACGTCCGGCATCCGGTTCAGGCCGATCGCTCCGACGACGTAGAAGAAGCTGCCGCCGAGGATCGCCGCCCAGCTCAGGATGAGGGCGGCCCAGTCGAGATACGGAGCCAATCCGTGGTAGATCTCGCGCGCCAGCTGTTCCATCAGAAGCCGTCCCGGTCACGCTTCGGATCCTGGGCGTGGCCGAGCGCGCCGTAGCGGAAGAACTTCAGCACCGCCAGGGTGCCGATCACGTTCAGAAGCACATAAGTGATGCCGATGTCGAGGAACTCGGGCCGCCCGGTCATGAACCCGAACAGCGCCAGCAGCATGATCGCCGAGGTGCCGATGCTGTTGGCCGCGACCAACCGGTCGAAGGCAGTCGGCCCGGCCAGGGCGCGCGCGACCGCGAGGGCCAGCGCGATCAGCACCGCGACAATGGCGACGGCGAACATCATCCGGCCCTCTCGCTCTCGCTGACGCCGTCCATCCACGCGACCCGGCGGTTCATCTCGTCGTCGGCGAATCCCTCGGCGTTTTCCGTGGTGATAGCGTGGACCCAGACCGTCTTTTCCTGCTCGCTGACCTCGACCGAGATCGTGCCCGGCGTCAGGGTGATCGAGTTGGCGTAAGTGGTCAGCCCGACGGCGGATTTCTGCAGCGCGCCGACCTTGACCATGCGCGGGGTGATCGGCAGTCTCGGGTCGAGGATCAGTCGCGAGACGCTCAGCGCCGAGAGCACCATCTGCCAACCGAGCCAGGGCCAGTAGATCAGCGCCCGAGGCAGTTTCTCGATCGGGAATCCCTCTTCGTCGGTGATGCCCTTGAGCAGGCAGAAGGCGACGACCAGCACCGCGAGCACGCCGCCGGAGACCACCAGCCACATCTCGTAATGGCCGGAAAGCAGCAGCCAGTAGGCGAACAAGGTCAGCGAGATCAGAGCCAGCCGCATCGATACGGTCCCGTCCCTTCTTTTGCCTGCTCGACCGTCTGTGCGGCCTCGCCCGAGTCGCAGGCGCACCTCGGCGCCTCAGCTTCCTTCGAGAAGGCGTGATTATCAGTCGCAATCGGGATTGGAAAGACTGGAACAAGAGCCGCTTCCATCTGTCACAATGCCGTCGGCCGGTCGGGCGGGATTGCGGTCGGGCGAGGTCGCGATATCTTATGCCCATGGACAGCACGAACCGGGAATTGCTCTGCCGCATCGCCGCCTGTCGCCTCTGCGCCGGGCAGTTTGCGGCCACCGCGACGGCGCACGCTCCCCGCCCGGTGCTGCGGGTGGCGTCAAGCGCGCGGATTCTCGTCGCCGGGCAGGCGCCGGGAGCGCGGGCGCATGCCAGCGGGCTGCCGTTCGACGACCCCTCCGGCGACCGGTTGCGCGACTGGATGGGGATCGACCGCGCAACCTTCTACGACCGCAGCCGGATCGCCGTGGTGCCGATAGCGTTCTGCTTTCCCGGCTATGACGAGGCGGGCTCCGACCTGCCGCCGCGGAGGGTGTGCGCCGAGACCTGGCGGGCCGAGGTGCTGGCGGGGCTGCCGCAGATCGCCCTCACCCTGCTGGTCGGCCAATACGCCCAGGCCTGGCATCTCGGGCCGGGGCGGCGGCGGAGCCTGACCGAGACCGTACGCCACTGGCGTGACTATGGCCCGGCACTGCTGCCGCTGCCCCATCCGAGCTGGCGCAACACCGCCTGGCTGAAGAAGAATCCTTGGTTTTCCAACGAGGTCGTGCCGTGGTTCCGGAACCGGATTGCAGAGCTCCTTGGTTGAGCGCGTGGGAGCTGAGCGCGCTGGCGGCGCTGGCCCTGGCGGGCTGTGCCGTCGGGGGGGCGCTGCAGGCACCTCCCGCCGCGCTGCCGCCAACCACCCCGCATCTGGCGGCGACGGAAGGCTCGGCGTTGACGCTCGCCGAGTGGCCGGCGGAGGCGCCGAAGGCGGTCATCCTGACGGTGCATGGCTATGGCGACTACGGCGCCAGCACCTTCACGCCGGCGGCCGAGTTCTGGGCCGCGCACGGCTTGACGACCTATGCCTACGACCAGCGCGGGTTCGGCCGCAACGCCTCGTTCGGGCACTGGCCGGGGGCCGCGGCGCTGGCCGTCGACCTGCGCGGCGCGGCGCGGCAGGTGCGCGCCCGCCATCCCTGCCTGCCGCTGATCGTGGTAGGGCATTCGATGGGCGGCGGCGTGGCCCTGGCCGCGGCGGGGCAGGGGCTGCAGGCGGACGGGCTGGTCCTCGCCGCGCCGGCGATCCGGGGCGGGGCGGCGATGAACCCGCTGCACCGCCTCGCCGCCTGGGGCGGGGCAACGCTGATGCCGGAGCACCGCTTCACCGGCCGCGGGTTGGTTGAAATCCAGGCCTCGGACAATATCGAGGTGCTGCGGGCGCTTGGCCGTGATCCCCACTACCTGCGCCCGCCCAGCGCCCGCGAGCTCTTGGGGCTGGTGTGGGTCGCGGACATGGCTGCGGCGGCGGCGCCCGCGCGCCGACCGGCCGGCGCTGTTGCTGCTCGGCGCCATGGACGAGATCCTGCCCGAGGCGGCGGTGCGGCGGGTGTTCGCCTACCCGCAGGGCTGGCACCTGCTGTTCCGCGACCTGCAGGCCGAGCGGGTGTGGCGCGACGTCGCCGACTGGGCCGGTGGAATCGGGCCATCGGGCTCTTGCCCAGCCCCCCTCGGCTAGACTAGGGACGCCGAACAAACACAGGAGTGCAGATTGGCGGAACTTCAGTATCAGACGCGGCTCGACTGGCTCTGGCGGTCGGTGGATGAGGCGGGCGGCGAGGCCGACTGGCTGCGGTTCTACGAGGGGGTCGCGATGCGGCGGCTGATCGTGCCGATGACCGAGGACGGTGCCGCGCCGCTGACGCTGACGCTGGAGAGCGGCGCGGTCGCGCTGGCCTTCAACACCGAGTCCCGGTTCGCCGCCTTCATCTCCGGCCCGACAGAGCAGATCACCGTCACCGGCGTCGACCTCGCCCGGGCGCTGGCGCCGCTTGGCCTCGGGCTGGCGCTGAACCCCGGCGTCGCCCCCGGTGAGACCGTGCTCGACGCCGAGGCGGTGGTCTGGGTCGCCGCCCATAGCGGCGCCGAGGTCGAGGTGGCGGAAGCCCTGCCGGTCGGGACCCGGCTGACGCCGCCCGCGGCCCCGGAGACGCCGCTGCTGGAGGCGCTCGGCATCCGACTCGCCGAGATGGAAGGCCATGTCGCCGAGGCCTGGCTGGTCGGGGCCGCCGGGGACGATGGCAGCGACGGGCTCCCTCTGCGTCCTCTGTCCCGCCGGGGAGGCCGCGAGGCTCGGCCCGGAGATTGCCGCCGAGCTCACCCGGATTGGCCAGATGCGCAGCGCCCGGCCGTTCGCGGTGGGGCGTTGGCTGCCGAGGGGGCGGCGCTGCTGGCCGCGGCGCGGCGCTGCGGCATCGGACTGGCCCGGTAGGGCGGACAGGCCTGTCCGCCCTACCGGACGCATCGCCTCCGTGATCAATGGCGACCCATCGCTTGCCGCCCGGTCCGCGCCCGGCTAGCGTCGACGCCGGAACATGACGCGGGCAGACTCGATGACACACGACTGGTCACAGGAAATCTTCGATGCGATGAAGCTGCGCGGCATCGGCACCGTGGCGACGGTGCCCGATGGCGGGCTGACCCGGCTCCTGAAGATGTGCGAGCCCGACGCCGACACCCGCGTGGTGACGCTGACCACCGAGGAGGAGGGGATCGGCATCACCACCGGGCTTTGGCTCGGCGGCCAGCGTGGCATGCTGGCGATGCAGTCGTCGGGGGTCGGCAACTGCATCAACGCCCTCGGCTACGCGGCGACGCTACGCGCCCCGTGCCTGATGCTGGTGAGGATGCGCGGCCAGTGGGGCGAGCTCAACCCGTGGCAGGTGCCGATGGGGCAAGCAACACCGCGGGTGATGGAGGCGATGGGGGTCAATTGCTTCCCGGTCGACGAGACCGCGCGGGTGGGCGAGACCTTCGCGGCGGCGGCCGATCTGGCGTTCTTCGGCGATTTCGCCGCTGCGGTGCTGATCGGTCAGCGGGTGATCGGAGCCAAGGGGTTCGGACGGTGAGTGGATCGAACTATTTGAACCGCCGGGACCTGACCGGCGCGCTGCTGGCCCGGCGCGAAGGCGCCCTGGTGATGCCGGGGCTCGGCAGCCCGACCTGGGACTGTTTCGCCGCCGGTGATAGCGGCGAGTACCTCTACAGCTGGGGCGGCATGGGACTCTGCGTTGCCACTGCGTTGGGGTTGGCGTTGACCCGACCCGAGCGCCGGGTCCTGGCGATGACCGGCGACGGCGAGCTGCTGATGGGGATCGGCGCGCTGGCCGTGGTCGGCGCCTAGGCTCCGCAGAACCTCGGCATCCTGGTGCTCGACAACGAGCATTTCGGCGAGACCGGGCGGCAGCCGCGGCTCACGGGCATGCGCACCGACCTCTGCGCCATCGCCCGCGGGGTGGGAATCGAACACACCCTGGAGGTCACCGCGATGGACCAGATCGACGCGCTGGCCGAGCTGATGTTCGGCATCCCCGGCCCGACCTTTGCGGTGGCCAAGATCGCGCTGACCGAGCATCCCTGGGCGCTGCCGGAGAAGGACGGGGCGGTGATCGCGCGGCGGTTCATGAACGCGGCAACCGAGTGATCCGGCAGCGAGTGAGGACCGGCGGGGCTGCGGCACAAGGGCGTGGCCGTCGCCGCGCCGGGTGACGGCGACGCGCGGCCAGTTGGCCCGAATGCGGCGGATGACCTGGCGCAAGACCTGGGCCGCTTCCGCGCCGGAGGGGCGCCTGCCGGGTCGGAGCAGGCATGC
>Ga0209049_1000018_pt1 | contig 30528 bp, 31 predicted proteins | sample WorMetulBAHAMAS2_FD_187398 | JGI IMG/M metagenome (GOLD analysis project Ga0209049, IMG submission 187398) | Marine gutless worms symbiont microbial communities from Max Planck institute for Marine Microbiology, Germany - Olavius ullae BAHAMAS.2... | ecosystem: Host-associated > Annelida >...
GGTCGTTTCGCCTTTCCAGCATTGCCGATTTCAGCTTCTTGGGGTCGGATTCCTTGACGGCGAATGCCGCCCTGATTATGGTATCTTCATTGTTCTGGAAAGGTGATTTCTTGTAGTCCCAGTCCTCGGGATTCACCATCTCTCGATTTGTGTCGCCCTCAATATCCATGGTTTCCACCCAAACCAGGACATCGGCAATTTCACTGCCGTAACAGCGTGCGTTCATCCACAAAGCGCCCCCCACAGTGCCGGGCATACCGAAGAGGAAATCCAAGGCAGCAATCCCGGCGCATCCCGATCTCCAGGCCGCCTCTGTCACATCCAAACCGGCGCCCAACACCAACAGATTATCTTCCAACCGATATTCGTTGAATGCCCGGGTATCCACCACCAAACCGGAAAATCCCTCATCAGCCACCAGAATGTTCGATCCGCCGCCCAAAATGAGTTTTCTCATATTGTTAGCGGTGGCCACACGCAGCAGTGTTCGCAGGTCTGCTTCTCCGGAGGGTATGGCATAGAACGCGGCAGGACCACCCACCAACAAGCTGGTGTGGCGCCACAGCGGCTCTGAGACAAGGTGAATACCCTCGATATTGAACTTATCAGATGATTCCGTTATTTTGGCCACCGGGTTATCATATTCTCATGCGATATTGCACCGCAACCGGAGTGCCGTTTTGTGAAGACTCTTAATCTCTACAACACCGACGGCCGGGAACTGCAGGAATTTGTCCCCCTGCAACCCGGAAGAGTTGGTCTTTACTGCTGCGGACCAACTGTCTATAACTATGCCCATATCGGCAATCTGAGATCCTATACCCATTGGGACATACTGATGCGCACTCTGGAGCGTTTTGGCTATCAGGTTACACATGTTATGAATATCACGGATGTGGGTCATCTCACGGATGATGGCGATCAGGGTGAAGACAAGATGCTCAAAGGGGCTCGTGAACGAGGCATGACCGTCTGGGACATAGCGAATTTCTTCACCGAGGCCTTTGATGAGGACATGCGCCAGTTGAATATACGCCGGCCCACTATCGTCTGCAAAGCTACCGAACACATTCCGGACATGTTGGACATGGTGGAAACACTCACGAAGAAGGGATTCGCCTATCAGGCCGGGGGCAATGTCTATTTCGACAGCTCCAGGCTCTCAGACTATGGACGCATGGCCCTGAGAGAACGTCACAGTGAAAGTGAGAATCAGCAGGCTTCCCGGGTGAAGCTGGATTCTAACAAACGTAATCCAATGGACTTCGTACTCTGGTTTACTAACAGCAAATTCGAAAATCAGGTAATGCTCTGGGATTCTCCCTGGGGTCGCGGGTATCCCGGCTGGCATCTGGAATGTTCGGCTATGAGTTCTCGATATCTGGGAGAATACATCGATATTCACACCGGCGGTGTCGATCACATCCCCGTGCACCATACCAATGAAATAGCTCAGAGCGAGGCGGCTTTTGGACATCGTTGGGTGAATTACTGGCTGCACAACGAATTTCTCATCATGAAGAAAGATAAAATGTCCAAGAGTGATGGCGGATTTCTTACGTTGAATCGTCTTCTGGAGAACGGCTATCACCCCCTGGACTATCGCTATTTCCTTTTGGGCGCGCATTATCGTTCGCAGCTTGTTTTTTCTGACGAGTCCCTTGATGCAGCTCAATCGGCCAGAAAATCCCTTAATGGACGCATTGCCACCTTCGAAAGGAGACGCGCTGGAGGAGGCAATGGGAAAGAACTTCCTTCGACGAGAAATCTCTCAGAAAAGGCCCGGGCGAGATTATCAGCTTTCGATGAAGCCCTATGTGACGATCAAAACACTCCCAGGGCATTGGCGGAGCTGTGGCAGCTTGTCAAAGACGAAGATGTTTCTCCCGCTGAGAGGCTCGGTGCCGCCTTGAACATGGATGGCGTTTTGGGACTCGGACTTGCCGATGCCGTATCAGAGGATACGCCATCCATAGATCCAGGATTGACACAGCTCATCGAGCGTCGTGAAATCGCCCGTGAGAGACAGGATTGGCCGACTGCCGACAGGATTCGGGATGAACTGGCGGCGCTGGGATGGAGAGTTGTGGACACGGCGGAAGGACCGCATTTGGAAAAAGCATGATTATTGGAGTAACTTCGGGGCCTGTCGGTTGTTATCGTGAGTAGAGACGCGGAGTTCGCTGAGTTGTTTGAGTCATTTTTTGATAACCTCTTGCGCGTGGCATGGCGAATCTGTGGTCGCTATGAAGTGGCTGAGGAACTTGCCCAGGAAGCATTTTTAAGGTATTATGAGCGTCGGGACAGGCTTCCCGGTGGCAAGGAGGCTCAGTACTGGCTTATTCGTGTGGCGAAAAATCTGGCGTTCAACTACGAGAAACGGCTTGGCCGTGAACGGGATGCCCATCGCTCTTACGTATGGCAGGCCAACCAAAAAATTCAGAGCGGGGGTGAACAGGCCATTCTTGCCGAGGAATCCCGAGACGATGTCCGAAAAGCATTGTTGAAGATTCCCTACAAACTGAGGATAGCTCTCGTCTTGAGAGAGTATTCCGGTTATTCCTACGCTGACATATCTCGCATACTCCACATTAGCGAGGGGAATGTGAAAGTGCGGATATTTCGTGCTAGACAATTTCTGATGAGAAATTTACAGAAGGGAGAATTCTATGTGCCCTGAAACCCTCAGCTTATCGGCTTATTACGATGGCGAACTCAGCGATGTCAGTAGGAAATCGATTGGAAAGCACCTTGAAGGCTGTCCCACCTGTCGGGCCACACTGGAAATTTTCGCGGCCCAGCACCGCTATCTTCAATCAGAAACCCTGACTCCGCCCAGCGACCATGAACGCCTCGATCGTTTCTGGCATTATGTCGGGAAATTTCGATTTGGCCGGTATCACGGCGTTCCCAGACGAATCGGAGTACCTCTTCCCCTGGCCGTCGCCGTCATACTGGCCCTGATTGTCGCTACGGGTTTCAATTTTGTCATCAGGGAGGGGGATTCCCGTCCCGGCATCATCGTCCTTGCCCCCCGATCGACAGCACCCACTTTGGTAACTTTTTCCATAACGCCCAGTGATTTGGAAAGCTTCTTGAGCATACTTGAGGGGGAAACTTCCGGTAACGATATCACATACACATTGCCAGAGGGGATTCCAGTATCGCATTTCGGAGATCCGATGATTATTAGATCCACGGCTCCTGAGAGATCACCTTGATTGGCATTCGCTTCCGCTTGTCCATTTTCATTCTCGCTATTATGCATCTTGTTGTCACCGGATTGCTGGCACAGGATACAACCCAGCTCAACGAAATTGATGTCGAAAAGCTCCTTGAGGACGCATTATTAGTCAATGTGGATGTTACGGTGGTTTCCCCGGATGATATAAAGGAGCTGTGGACCACCAAGATAAACAAGATAACCATACTGGGGCGTGCGGTGAATGTCAGCCTTCAAGGAAGCGATTCGCGCCTCAAGATAACCCTTACTGTATATCCCGCGGAGAAGGGGCACATGCTGTTGGTGGCCAAAAATGAAATCTGGATGAGGGAGGAGTATTCCAATACACTCTCCAGCTTTCCAGTATCATTCCGAGAAATGCTGTACTATTATCCCCTTGGCCGGGCAGCCGATAGCGGGCAGGATGATTTGGTGGAGGTTCGAATGGCCATCCAATTACTGCCCTTTCTGGAAACCCTGGATGAGGAAACTCGCTCATCCCTCCTTTCGTCTTTGGATGAAAGCACCCACTTCAATTTCACAGCTAAGGATCCATAGGAATTTGTGAGCAGCCTTTCATCTAGAATTCTCCGCTGGACACCAGTGATTTTGTTCGCTCTTGCTCTGTTCGTGTTTATTATATTGTTCATACGCTACGAGAGAAAACCTGTGATTACGGGTTTGGATAGACTCACCGCCGCGCCGGGCGATCGTCTTGAGATATACGGGCGTTTCTTCGGTGATGTCGGCGATAATGCCCGGCTTCTTTTCGGGTCCAACCCACTTCCCTCGACAGGCGTTATAGAATGGAGCGATCAGCGCATTGTGGCCGAGGCTCCCAAGAGTGACGGGGCCGTACTGGTGCGGGTTAAGAATCGAGCCGGTCTATCCAAGGGCGCCATCTTGGGAGATGCCACCCGTGCCCCCAGGTTGGATTACGGGCATTGGTTTCCAGGCGCGCCCTACATTGAGAACATTCAACCGGATGTCGGTGTACCTGGTTCTCTCATCACTCTCTTCGGAGAGGGATTCGGTTATCAAAAGGGCGGTGGGAATATCTGGCTGAATCGCTCAGATACCGCCGATATCCTTGATAGTGAAAAACCGGATTTGAGTAAGTATATCGCGGCTGAACTCATTGACAGTTGGACCGATCAACGGGTGAGTTTTTGGGTACCCCCGGGCACAAGCTCCGGTAGGCTCTACATTCAAAAAGAGGACATGTTCAGCAATTCCGTTTTCTTTGAAATCGGTGATAAACCCGGTAGTCTGGAAACAGGAACGCCGGTGCAGTGGTCTTTGCGACAAGAATGTATCATACAGCAGATCGGCTCTTTCCCCGGGAATACACTCTATCTCCACTTGCCCGCCCCCATGGCAGGCAGTGGACAGAGGAGGGCCGCTGTTCTTGTATCCCCTGGTAATTCGGGGGCAACATTGATCCGGAACAAGAAAAATCTCGCTTTTTACCGTATGAACGAGCTTCACCCTGGTGAAGAAAGAGTCATTTCCAGGCAGATTGTTATGGAGCTCGCGCCGCTGCGTACTCTTATCAATCCCGCCGAGCTTCTGCCCTACGACGCGAGACACCCGGATATCGCGGCGGCTTTGAAAACCGATCAATGGATACGTCCGGATCTCGTATCCCAGCTTGCCACTCAGATTGCGGGCGGTATTCGAAACGACTGGGTGAAGTCCAAGGCCATCTACGATTATGTCCTGGGAATTCTCGATTACGATGAAAATCCTCCCAGCCGAGTGATATCCGATTACAGCTCAACACATTCAGCCGACAGCCAGGGCTACAGTTTTCTCTTTTCTTCACTGGCCAGGGCGGCATCAGTTCCTTCCCGCCCGGTTGCTGGTCTGGTGGTTTTAGAAGATGGAAGCAGTAGAATTTGGTGGTGGTCTGAACTATGGATACAGGGCATAGGCTGGATTCCCATCGACCCGGCCATGGGTGATAGCAGCATCAGTCTACAGGGTGTGGAAGGCGATGTTTCCTCGTTTTACTTCGGCAATCTCGAGGGGAGACACATTGCTTTCTCCAGAGGCATATTGCCCTCCGGGGCTTTTCAACCGAAACCGGATTTAAGATCCCCCCGTTTTCCCTACTCCCTCCAGGGCGTTTGGGAGGAGGTGTCGGGAAATCTGATGACATACACGAGTATTTGGCCCGTGCCCCGCGTAACCGGCTCTTATTCTCAGGAATGAATTCTGCGGTCTTGCCTCTTCTGGGGGACTGAGGGTATCCTTCGGCAGTTTTTCACCAGGAGGACCACTGCCCATGCTCGCGAGCAAGACCTTGGCTGATTTTGATCGAGAGCTCCAAATCGTAGTTAGCAGAGAATTAGCGAGGCAGCAGAACCGACTCGAATTGATCGCCTCTGAGAATCTGGTATCGAGCGCCGTCATGGAAGCCGCGGGTTCAGTTCTCACCAATAAATACGCGGAAGGGTATCCGGGTAATCGCTATTACGGGGGCTGTGAGTATGTCGACGAAGTGGAAGCCCTAGCTGTCAACAGAGCTAAAACCCTCTTCGGCGCCGAATATGTCAACGTACAGCCACACGCGGGCAGTCAGGCCAATATGGCTGCCTATCGCGCGGTCATGAAACATGGCGATACGATATTGGGCATGAATCTCGCTCATGGTGGCCATCTCACTCATGGTTCTCCGATGAGTTTTTCAGGTAAGGACTACAACATTGTCAGCTATGGCGTGAACCGGGACAGTGAGGCTATCGATTACGATGAGCTTAAGGATTCGGCGCTGAGATGCGGGCCAAGGGTGATTATTGCCGGCGCGTCGGCATACCCGCGAATTCTTGACTTTCAGAAATTCAGAGCGATTGCGGACGAATCCGGTGCCCTGCTCATCACCGACATGGCTCATATCGCCGGATTGGTTGCCGCGGATGTTCATCCCACTCCGCTGCCCCATTCTCATATCACGACCACAACCACCCACAAAACCCTCCGGGGGCCACGAGGCGGCATGATACTCATCGGAAAAAATGTGGAAAACGATATGGGTGTTGTCGCCCCCAAGTCCGGGCGTACCAAGCGCATCGGCGAGGTTATCGATAGTGTCATCTTCCCGGGCATTCAGGGTGGTCCGCTGATGCACATCATCGCCGCCAAGGCCGTTGCCTTAAAGGAGGCAAGTCAGCCGGCCTTCGTAGAATATCAGAAGGCGGTGAAGGCAAACGCGCGGGCCTTAGCAGCTGCCCTGATTCGCGGAGGGATGCGACTTGTCTCGGGAGGTACGGACAATCATCTCATGCTGTTAGATCTCAATCCTTTCGATGTGACCGGTGTTGATGCTGAAACCTGGCTTGATATCGCTGGAATGACGGCAAATAAGAATGCCATACCCTTCGATACCCGACCCCCGAGAGTCGCGTCCGGTGTACGTATCGGAACCCCCGCCATCACCAGCCGTGGAATGGGTATACTGGAAATGGAATTCGTTGCCGAGTATATGATCGAGGCCCTCAAGAGCGAGGGAAACCGGACGAAACTCAAGGGGATAGCCCAAAAGGTAAAGTCCCTTTGTGACCGTTTTCCGATTTATTCAAGAATTGGGAGTTGAGCTATTAGCTTGACGGCCCTTACTCCCGATCTTTAGAATATAGATACAGACTTGGTGCAATCCTTTTGGAGACAGCATGGGCAATCATCCCTTACAACTGGGACTGGTGAATTACAACAAGGGCGCGTATATCACAATCGAGGGTAAAACCGCCGATCAGTTCTATATCATCCGCTCTGGGAAAGTGCGGATTGAAAAAGAACTGGATATCCCCGAGGAAGATGACGACGCGATTCTCTATCCTGGTGATTTTTTCGGTGTTGTCTCCACCATGAGCAATCACCCGCATGTCGATAACGCGGTGGCTTTGGACGACTGCAGCCTTATCACGGTTCGATCGGATCAGTACTCCCTTCTTATTGAGAAAAACACCCCTGTTGCCATGAAAATCATCAACGGATTCTCCAAGCAGGTGAGATTGCTGGATCAGATTCTCACCCGTCTTACTTTCAAGAGTTCAGTTGAGGCGGACGAGAGGCATCTGTTCCAAGTCGCTGAGTACTATGCCCAACAAAACCAGTTCAATCAGGCCTTTTACGCCTACTATAAATACTGTGTTAACAACCCCAATGGGTTGAATGTGGCCATGGCCAAGCAGCGCATGGAGAAAATTCGTCCCTACGCCAAAACCGCCAACCTCAATCCCGACACCACGAAATTCATCCGCCAGTATCCAAAGGATACCATGCTATTCGCCGAGGGTGAGAGCGGTCCGGAACTCTTCATTATTCAGAAAGGCAGCATCAGAATCACAAAGATAGTCGATCGCAACGAGGTGCTGCTGGCTTTGCTCAAGAGTGGTGATATATTCGGGGAAATGGCTCTGCTGGAGAACAAGCCGAGAAGCGCGTCGGCGATCGCGCATGAGGACTCGGTTCTCATGGCCGTGAATCGGGCCAACTTCAAGAGCATGGTGGTCGAACAGCCGCGAGTGATCGCCAGACTCACCTCATCTCTGGCCGAACGGATATGGAATCTTCACCGGCAGCTCAAGAATACCCTGATCGTCGATCCGGTAGGTAGGCTCTATGACAGTCTGGTTCTCGAACTCGAGAAGGAGCGGCTGGATACGACATCCCGCCAGTCATATACCTTTGGCTTTGGTCCCTCCGATCTGTTGAACATGCTGGGTCTGGAGAAGGGCGCGGGTCAGATTGCCTTACAAACCCTTCTGGAAAGCAAGGATCTTAACGTCATCGACAACAAACTATACAGCTCAGACATTTCCCAGATAAAAAAATCCGCTGAATTCTATAAGAAAATGGAAATTCGCAGAGAAACGCGGCGGGAACGTGCCCGCGGTGCAGCATCATACAAGGAATCCTGAAGGCCCAGCACGGCGCAGGGATGTGAGCAGTATCCATCCCCACGCTTGGCTAAGGTCCTTCTCTCAACCACAGCTATTGGGAAGCTATCACAAAGAAATCATCAGAATTTCTGGATAAGCCATGAAGTTGTGCTACAATGAGCTATAGCACTTCGTAATCGAGGGTGCTGGAGGATGATGAGATGAAGAAATTATAGATTCTAGGCTTCGCATTCACCCTGATTCTTCTGGGATGTGCGAACCCGAGCAACTCTGGTGGGAATAGCAGTGAGGAAAGTGCGGATGTCTTCATTACCCGCTGGAAAACCAACGAAACTAATGGCTCAGGCGCGAGTGGAGAATCGAACTCCAGTCAGATCAAGCTGCCCTTGCACTCGAGTGGAAGTTACAGCTTCACTGTCGACAGGGGCGATGACAGTCAGAGCACGATTACCAGTCACGATCAGGCGGATATTACCCATACCTACGCGGCCGCGGGGGAGTACACCGTCAAGATCAAAGGCACAATCGAGGGCTTTGGCTTCTGGAGGGGCACAGGAACCGCAGTTGTAGGAGACAGCGCGAAGCTGTTGGACGTGCGAAGCTGGGGCCCGGTGAAACTGCACAGTCACGGCGGACAGTTCATGCATGCGAAGAATCTCCGCGTCTTCTCCGCGACGAGCGTCTTGGATGTCGGCAATGTGACTGACATGAGCAACATGTTTGCAAACGCGAGCGCGTTCAACCAGGATATCAGTGGTTGGAATGTCGGCACTGTGACTAACATGGACCGTATGTTTTACAACGCGAGCGTGTTCAACCAGAATATCAGTGGCTGGGACGTGGATCAGGTAACGAGTTTCTCAAACATTTTTACCGGCGCCACCAAGATGAACGACAATACCGGGAACATGCCGCCGAAGTTCCGCCCATAATGGTTATGCCCTAGCGTATTCGACATCCGGGCAGAAGATGATGGATTCGCCCATCGCCATAGGGTGTTTTCAAGGAGAACGGCCTCATTCTCGCAGCTTGCTGTCGAGAATGAGGGTGAACGGTCCGTCGTTCACCAAAGACACCCTCATTTTAGCCCCGAAATCGCCTGTAACGATGGGTTGCCCCAGAAGCTCGCTCAGCTTTTCGATGAAGGACTCATAGAGTGATGCCGCCATTTCCGGGGGAGCCGCCGGATCAAAGGATGGCCTGCTGCCTTTACGAGTGCTGGCGAGCAAGGTGAACTGGCTCACTACGAGTACATCCGCGTCGACATTGGTGAGATTCACTCGTCCTTCAGCATCTTCGAAAAGGCGCAGGGACGCGGTCTTACGGGCTAACCAATTGATGTCCTCAGGGCCATCCTGTCGCCCCACACCGAGTAGTACTAGCATTCCCTTCCCAATACTTCTTCTCTCGCGGTTGAGAATTTCCACAGACGCGTGTTCCACACGTTGTATCACTGCTTTCATAAACGCTCCTATTCGATAGCGGCCGCTCAATGCTATTATAACTCATGAGAGACTTCTTAACGGGAGCTAATGGGGCGGCGGAGGCGATTCGAAACAGGCGTGGTGTGCTGCATGTCTCTAGAATCAGCGGCAGAGCGGCGTCACTGACGCGCATGGCAGGCGAACACGGCGTCATCGTGAAACGAGTGAGTGAAAACGACCTGCAGCGCATGCTCCGTGGCGCCGATCACCGGGGTTTCGCGCTGGAGATAGACTCGACATCCATCCGCGCGGCTATCCAGTCTCTCGACGACCTCGCGTCATCCGCCGCTGAGAACTCACTCATCGTCGTATTAGACGGTATTACAGATCCTGGGAATCTGGGTGCCGTGCTGCGGGCGGCCGATCAATTCGCGGTGGATGCTGTGCTGCTTCCCAAACGCCGTTCAGCGCGGAAAGATGCCAACTCCATGAGCCGCGCGTCGGCGGGCGCTGTGGAATGGGTGCCTCTGTTGGAGGTCGTCAATCTCTCTCGCTCCTTGAAAACCCTCAAGGACATGGGATATTGGATTTGGGGTGCCGACATCTGTGGAACAGAGGCCCCCGAGGTGAATCTCAAGGGCCGAACCGCCCTGGTGATGGGACGGGAAGGCGAGGGGCTGCACCGCCTGACAAAGGAAAATTGTGATGGTCTTATAAGCGTTCCCACTCGTGGTCGGCTGAATTCACTCAATGTCGCTGTTGCCACAGGAATTCTGCTTTACGAATCCAGAAGGCAGCAGAGCTTCTTCCCGACCATCCCCTGATACGCGCCCATAGAACGCCGCTTGAGAAGAAGGCATGTGTTGTGTAGACATTCAGCCTTCGCTATCAATCCCAAACAGTTCGCATGCGTTGCTCCATAGAGCTTCTGAGACATCCTCCTCGGGCTCCTCTCGAATATCGGCGATGAATGCCGCCGTGGAGGGGATGTAGATCGGCCTATTGCGTTTCCCCCTGAATTCAGCCGGAACCATGAAGGGACTCTCACTCTCAATGACTATGCGGTTCATGGGAAGGTTTTTCGCGGCCTCATGCAGGTTGTGGGCATTGCGATAAGTGATATTGCCGGCAAATGAAAAATAGAGATTATCATGATTTTCCAACATGCCTTCGGCATATTCCCAATCTTCCGAATAGCAGTGCAGAACGCCACCTTTGGAGGGAAGTTTCGATTTGAGTATCTCCTTGACATCATGCCCGGCCATCCGATTGTGAATAATCACGGGTAGGTTAAAACTCTCGGCCAATTCAAGTTGGGCAATGAACAACTCAACCTGCGCGCTCTTATCACCGAATTTCCGGAAATAGTCCAATCCGGTCTCTCCGATTGCCACCACTCGGTCTTTCTGAAGACCCTCGTTGATTTTCTGCTGCCAATCAATTCCCGGATGCTGAACTTCCGACGGCGATACGCCGATGCTGAAGATAACATTGGAGGCCGTGAGAAGGTTTTGATACACTTCAAGGAAATCCTGAAGATTGTTTGTAATGCTCATTATTTTCTGAACATTCGCGTGCTTCGCCTCCTGAGCGATGATCAACTGTTCGATCGGATCTTCATGGATTAAACCAATATGGGCGTGGGTATCGAAATATCGCATGAGTTACTCACTTTCGTGGGAAAATTTTCTAGCGTGCAACACGCGTATTCTGGCCCGGACTCCATTACATTGTCAATATCGTTTGTGGCCGCTCAGTGCTTGCGCTCCTCATGGGTAATGGTTTATGATGATATTGACCCTGTTGCATGCCTTCATCCAGGAGATAATGTGCCAGATATGAAGTATATACGGAACAACGGCTCCCAACGATCGGGACTGTCTTCTGGGAAGGGTCTAGGTGCGCTTTGGCGTGTCGGGCGTCAGAAATTCACGGTGATGCTGGTTCCGCATACCGAGAAGAGGACGATACATATTCAAGTTTCGTTTTTCACCCTGTTTTTCTTGCTTATTCTATTCGTCGGTCTTCTTGCCGGTTTCTTCTGGTTTACCCTGAACTTCTCGGGGAAGGAAGCTCTCCTGGCGTCCAAATCCAGAGAATTAGCCGCAACGGAGACCAGTCTCGATATCATCAGAGATGAGGTAAGCCAACTGGTTAGCTCCGTGGGTACCTTCCGAAACAGCCTCTCTTCGACGATGAACATTCTCGGTCTCGATGGAGCATCGGTTGATCCGACACCGGGTAGCGGTGATCTGGCCTCCATAATCGATATCGAACAAACTGATGAGAAAACCCTCCCTGAGGTAACGGATTTACAGACATTGAGGGTTGCTCTGGACAGATCGGCGTCCTCATTGGGCGATATTGGCAAGGTGTTATCCAGCCAGAAATCCCTGCTCTCGGATATACCGACAATTTGGCCATTGCAGGGCGTTCGGGGCTGGGTTACACAGGTTTTTGGGCCGTCGATACATCCATATGGCCGATATTGGTACCTCCATCGGGGCATCGATCTGGCCTTTGGTTACGGTGTACCCATTTTGGCGACGGCTAACGGCAAGGTTGTCAAAAAGGAGTATGACCAGAACGGCTTTGGGTATTATGTCGATATCCAGCATAAATACGGGTTCAAAACTCGATACGCGCATTTGCAGCGTCAGCTGGTGGACATCGGCCAAGTCGTTTCTCAGGGCGAAGTTGTTGGTACCATGGGAAGTTCGGGTATGTCCACAGGGCGACATCTCCATTACGAAGTGATGATTGGCACTCAACTGGTTGACCCCATCAAATTTCTCAACATGGCGAATCCGGACATATCATTGCAAAACTTCACTTCAGCTCTGAAGCGGTACCAGTAGGATATCAGAGGGCGTATGAGCGAGCATACCAAGGAACAGGCTCTCATCAATTCCATCATCGGGGGTGGTACTCGTTTTCGTGGTGATCTTGATCTTCACGGCTTACTGCGCATCGATGGGGATTTTGAGGGAAACATCAACACAAATGGGCGGGTATTGGTTGGGAGAAGCGGGAGGGCTCGCTGTCTCATCAACGCCGATACCGTTGTGATCGGGGGCATAGTGCAGGGGGATGTCAACGCCTCTACCAGGGTTGTACTGCTTTCAACCTGTATCATGATGGGAAATATCAGGGCGAGCCAGCTCATCGTCGAAGATGGGGTGATTTTCCATGGTCAGTGTACGGTTTCGGAAGACGCCGGTGTTATTGCCGCGTCATCCCATAGCAGCGAACCACAATTCTCAGTGGATTGGGGTTCCGCTTCTTCCGGCAACGCGGCACCTGTGTCCGGGTTGTAGTGGCCCATGGACATTGAGCGTCTCAATCAAATCGGTTCTACCCTGGACACCCGACTCAAGAAGAAGAGGGAAAATGAGAAGACCCGTCCCGATAAGGCGGGGAAGAAACCGTTCAGATCCGTGTTGAACAGGGCTGTTGACAGACCCGCCGGCATCGTCACTTTGCAAAATTGGGATTCCTTGCCGGAACTGGATGGTTCTGAAACTGTCGAGAGTCTACTCGATGATGTTTACGAATCCGGAGAGGCGCTCACGAAAGACCCGGTTTTCGGCCCGCTCAACGGATACAAGACGACTGTCAGAAGATTCATGAAGTACATCATCGAAAACAGCTTGGATGCAGAGGAGATATTGGGAGCCAGAAACCCGAAAACCATGCGGCAGAAGAAATACTTCATTATCCATGTTGTTGACGAGAAGCTGGAGAGTCTGGCGGCCCATGTGCTGAAGAATCAAATTGATCAGTTCGAAATTCTTCGGCGTATCGATGAAATTCATGGTATATTGGTAGATCTGATAGGCTGAGTGACGGATGCCCGCATGCGGAAAAAAACAGAGGGATCATCTCGTATGAAACGGGAGGCCCAACTCGCGAGAGAAGGTTTTCAGGGCGTTCCTGAGCATCTTTGGCGGGCTAGAGTTATTCCTACGAATGATTTTGAATACTGCGCCCCCCCCGAAGGCATGGTTATTCAGCGTGGTGAAATAGTCGTCATTTCCACTCGCTATGGACAGGATATGGCTCGTCTTCTGGGATCGGTTACATCTAAGGACGGGGTGAAAGAAGCCGGGGAAGTCAGGCTTATTAATCGTATCGCGACCGAAGACGATTTGGAACGAAGGGAAAAGCTCCAATCCAAGGAAGCCGCAGCCCATGCGGTCTGCCGGGAAAAAATCACAAAACTCCGTTTGGCTATGAAGTTGGTGATGACTCACTATATTTTCGATGAACCGGGGATAGTGTTTTTCTTTACCGCTGATTCCCGGGTTGATTTTCGAAAACTCGTCAAAGAGCTGGTGTCCCATTTCAAGACTCGTATCGAACTGCGGCAGATTGGTGTCCGGGATGAGGCCAGAGCCGTTGGAGGGTTGGCGGTATGTGGCAGGCAATGCTGTTGTCATGCTGTTAGCGACAGATTAGCGCCGGTGACCATCAGGATGGCTAAGGATCAGAATCTTTCACTCAATTCGCTTAAGATATCGGGCCCATGTGGTCGGCTCCTTTGCTGTCTTGCCTACGAACATGAGCATTATATCTCTGTGAGGGAATCGATGCCCCAAGAGGGTTCTCGGATTGATTATGAGGGTATGAGTTGCCTAGTGACCGGGGTGGACATATTTGCCAGGAAGATTCATGTGAGTACGGCACAAGGCCGCCGGATGGAAATTCCTGTGTCTCGCTTAGTGCGTAACGATAACGAAGTTTGGAAGATACTCCCAGAAGAAAAATCCGTTGATACCGCCGGAAAAGAGGCTTGAAAAACTAAGGGGGATGTTGACATCATTAGAACTGCTTTGTTACCATCTTTCCGTGCGATAAGAACGGAAAGCCCTGGGCTGTTGAATGAGAAGTTGATTGGAGTGAACCATGGCCGGAACAAGTAAGAACGCCCGAGTCGTCTCTGGTACCCACAAATTCGTCTGTTCCTGTGGAGCGGAACTGAAAATGCGGTCGGTTTTTGCCTCGGGTCGCATGAGGCATTTCGCCTATTGTGAGAAATGCAAGCGGGAAGAACGCCGTCTCCGGGATTTCAACTAGGCCGGATAATAGCTTGATGCTATCTTCAAACCTTGACAGGAAAAATGTTATCGATGATAGTTGTTTCTGTCGGTCCTCATGGCGGACTTCCTATGATGAGGTAGTGGAAATTGCCCAATTCGAGAGATTCTGCAAAACGGCACAGACAGAGCCTGAGGCGTCGTGCTCACAATCGCTCCATTCGGAGTCGTGTGAGAACCGCCACCAGGGTTTTTGAAGCGTCTGTCGACAATCGGGATAGAGTAAAGGCGGAAACGCACTATGCCGAATTCACTAAACTCATAGACAAGGCCGCGGGAAAGGGTCTGTATCACCGTAACACGGCGGCTCGCAAGAAGTCCCGAATGCACAAGAAACTTGCCACTCTGATTTAGAGAAACGGAAATCGATACTTGATTCGATGAGAGGGGGATTCCGGTGGTTGACACAAGCAATCATAGGAAGATGACCAAGGCCGAAACCATAGAGCATATCTATGAGAGTACCGGGGTCAGTCGCAAGGATATTCACGGCGTGTTAGACGCGTTCTTCGAGAAAGTGAAAAGTGCCTTGATGGAGGATCGCGTAGTTGAACTCAGGGGTTTTGGCACCTTCGAAATTCGCACCCGTAAGGGACGTGAGAAGGCCCGTAATCCCAAGACGGGGGAAACCGTCCCCGTGCAGACCCACGGTGTCACTGTGTTTCGCCCCGGTAAGGAGCTGAAAAAGATGACCTGGACTCTACGGCGGTAGTTCAAAAAGCAAGTGCCGATTAGAAAAACACCGTTCTTTTTTTAGAATATGATCTCTTCCTTGACGATTCCGGCTGAGCGGGTGACAATAGGGAACATATGGAGAAGAAAACAATCCTCATCATAGACGATGAGCAAATCAACCTCGATTTCTTTGATGTGATGCTCACACGACTCGGTTTCAAAGTTTTGTTGGCCATTGATGGTGATGAGGGACTGGAAATGATCCGGAATCATGTGCCGGATTTGATTCTGCTCGACAACATCATGCCGAGAGTCACAGGATGGGAACTCACCAAGATGCTCAAGCAGGACTCTGAGTACCAGGAGTACCGTGATATTCCCATCATAATGTTTTCCGCCATGGACGCGGTTAAGGACAAGATTGAGGGTTTTGAATTGGGTATAGATGATTACATCATCAAGCCTTTCAATTTTTCAGAGGTACTAGCCAGAATTCGGGCGGTCCTAAGAAATCATGAACTTTCAAAACAGGTTATACTTCGGGAGAAGCGGCTTGCCCTTGCGGACTCGTTGAATAAATCCCTGGTGTTTTTTACAGAACATCTCAAGACACCGATTCTCTCGCTAATGCAGGCCTCCGAATCCCTCGACACCGCGGACATGGATGCTGTGGAGTCTTTCAAGCGGCAGGTGATGGCTGAGACAGAACAGACCCTGACCGCGCTCGGCGTTTTGGAGGATGAGGTGAAGGAACTTCAGGAGAGTGAGGGCACCATGAAAGAAGCCGAACTGTCCCTTCATGAGTTGGAAGAGCGCTTTCGTGAGCACTTCGGGGGAATCTCCCCGAGTCAGGGCGACTCCCCATGATTGCGGAAGCTCGAAAGAAATCCTTATCCCTTTTTGCCGAAGGGCAGAAGCTCTATAGAAAGAGGGATTTTGTAGGCGCCTTGAAATTCTTCAAGGCGGCACAGCAGGCCGATGAAACCGACAAGGTTCCCGGAGTTTTTGTCGCTCGCTGCGAGGAGCTCATCGAGAATCCCCCCCCGGATGATTGGGATGGGGTTTTTGAGATGTTGACAAAGTAGTAGTATGCCTTCAGCGATGGAAAGCCCTGTTGATAGTGCGCGAACAGTTCTCGGTAATGAGACCCGGTTTAACGGCGTAATCCAATTCCAGGACTCATTGAGAATCGATGGCTATTATGAAGGCAGCATCGAGTCATCCGGTTTTCTCACAGTTGAAAGGGGGGCCACGGTCCATGCCACAATCAGAGTCGGAACGCTGGTAGTTGGCGGGACCATTCGCGGCGACATCATCGCTACTCATCTGGTCGAATTCCTTGCTGGGGGGATGGTGATTGGCAATATCCGTTCTCCGAGACTGATCGTAGCCGAGAAAACGGTGTTCTGTGGTCGTTGTGAAATGCTTGCCGACCAGGGGGGGGGAGATATTTTCCGCATGCCGCCCGAGAGATATAAGAAGAATCTCGCGCGTGTTAACTGAGTTATCGTCGGCCATTGTGGCTCGTTTGCTATCCAGGAAAGAGAAACTCGCCACTGCCGAGTCCTGCACAGGCGGTGGGATATGCGCGGCCTTAACATCCATTCCGGATAGTTCGATGGTGATATGGGGGGGCTTCATCAGCTATGCTGACGAAGCCAAATGCGCGCTTCTCGATGTCGATCCTGAGTTATTAAGAAGCGAGGGATCGGTTTCATCGGGGGTGGCAAAGGCCATGGCCTGGGGAGCACAAAAACGCAGCGACGCTGACTGGACATTAGCCGTCACAGGCATCGCTGGCCCCGGCGGTGGTACTCCGTCGAAACCGGTTGGTACCGTCTGGATTGCCTGGGGTGGCCCGGGATCTTCGATAACAGCCGAGGTTTTTCAATTCGCGGGGGACCGTAATGCCATTAGAACACAAACAGCCGTGGAAGCTATGAAAGGCTTGCTCACTCGGGTATCTCATGGATAGCGCAAATCCCGCTTGACAGAAACTGAGTCATCTATGTATACTGGCGTTAACGCAATTCATGTTAGATTGTTCGAATCAATTGTGCATAGAACCGGATGAACCGCATCCGGAGTTAATAAATCAACACGTAGTTTCCATTCAGCTATAGGGAATGTACTGCCCGCTTGTGGAGGGTTTCATGGGTATTATCAATGAAAAGGAACAATCCGTGTCTGAGGACTCACCGGAACAGAACGAAACAGGGTTAGCGGAGAAGGAGTCCAAAATGGCTCAATCGGACCGTTTGGGGGGGAAGAAGACCATTATCATCAAGACTTCCTCAGGAAACGAGTCTGATTCTGACGCCGGGGAAGGGGTTTCCTCGCGGCTTGAAGAGTCGGGCACTGAAGAGCGTTCGTCCTTTTCGGCTAATCCGTCCGCCGGTATCGATGAAAGACTCACTGTCGATAGTTCGACCATGTCGTCCGATTCTCCCGCCCGGTTATCTGTTACGAAAGCTGAGCGGGAGAATGGGAAGAGCACAAAGGAATACAATGCGAACCATGAGGGAAAACCCGTCAAACCCCCGGGTACCCATGAAGCTGTATCCACCGGCGATCAGAGCGCTGCCGAGTCTGATACAACGCGCAGTCGACGCCGCGGGAAAAAGGGTGGAAACCGGTCTTCAAAGGGGCCCAGGCACGACCCCAACGCGCCGAAAATTCTCATAAACGATCTGTCAACCACCACAATGCCAAAACTTCGGGAAATGGCTGAGGAACTCGGCCTCGCCAAGGAGGATCTCATACCGCTGAACAAGCAGGAGCTCATTTTCCAGGTGCTGACAACCCACATCGAAAAAGGTGGGGTTATCTATGCCTATGGCTCCCTTGAGACTCTGCCCGATGGATACGGTTTTCTCAGATCGCCACAGAATTCCTATCTCTCCGGCACGGATGATATCTATATCTCACCCAGTCAGATTAGACTTTTCAACCTCAAGACCGGTGATACCGTCTACGGACAAATACGTTCCCCCAAGGAGGGTGAGCGGTTCTTCGCGATGCTCCGCGTGGTGAATGTCAATTTCGATGACCCTTCAGTCGCTCAGGTGAGGGTCTCATTTGAGAATCTTACCCCCCTGTATCCGACAGAAAGGCTGAATACAGAAACCAGGGTGGGAGATCCTTCCACCAGGATTATCAATCTTTTTTGTCCCATTGGTAAGGGGCAGCGTGGTCTCATTGTGTCGCCTCCCAAGTCTGGAAAAACAATTATCCTGCAGAAAATCGCCAATGCTATCACGGAGAACCACCCCGAGGTACACCTCATCGTTCTACTCATCGATGAGCGCCCTGAGGAAGTGACGGATATGCAACGCAGTGTGCAGGGTGAGGTAATAGCCTCCACCTTCGATGAGCAGGCGACAAGACATGTACAGGTAGCCGAAATGGTGCTGGGAAAAGCCAGGAGACTTGTGGAACACCAGAAGGATGTTGTCATTCTCCTCGACTCCATTACCCGCCTTGCCAGGGCCTACAATCAGACGGTACCCACCAGCGGCAAGATACTCTCCGGCGGGGTTGACTCAAACGCGCTACACAAACCCAAGAGGTTCTTCGGGGCCGCCCGCAATATCGAAAACGGGGGTAGCCTTACCATTGTCGCGACGGCTCTCATAGAAACCGGATCCCGGATGGATGAGGTGATTTTCGAAGAATTCAAGGGCACCGGTAACATGGAACTTGTCCTGGATCGGCGTCTGGCTGATAAGCGGGTCTATCCGGCATTCAATGTCAAGAAGTCAAGCACCAGGAAAGAAGAACTGCTGCTCACGACAGTGGAACTCAACAAGATGTGGGTGCTCCGTAAGGTACTGAGCCCAATGGATGATATGGAGTGCACGGAGATGATTGTTGACAAGATGCGGAAGACCAAGAATAATGAAGCGTTTCTGACGGGTATGAACACCACAGGGACCGCGCGAGATCTGTAAGGTTTCCGAAAGAAAGAGGACTTTCACTGTGAAAAAGGGCATTCATCCTGATTATAAACCTGCCAAAGTGAGCTGCGCTTGTGGCAATTCATTCGAAACCTATTCCACTGTCGGTGACATGCGGCTTGAAATTTGCTCCAATTGCCACCCATTTTTTACCGGCAAGCAGAAGTTAGTTGATACGGCGGGCCGGGTTGATCGATTCAATAGGCGATATGGTATCAAATCCCAATGATATGAGCGGTTAGAACCCATGTGATGGGGTGTTTTCGAGAATTGTGCCCACAGAAGCGTTTTTTACGCCCCCAGGGCGACAATGTCTCAGCCAATAGTGATTGTCCATGCTGGGAAGAAAAGCTTTTCTTGATTCTGGCCCCTGTTCAGCATAGAATCTTGAATATCCAATGGTATTCCCATATGTGACGGTGGGTTTTTTTGATTGACCAAATAACTTTTCACCATGAGAACGAGTATGGCGCTAAGCCATTTGTGATCGCCAGCGCTCCAGGCAAGTTAGATTTGCTGGGTGAGGTGAGCCAGGGCATCGTTCTCTCCTTCCCCATAGACCGGCGATTCTATGTAGCGGCGTCTCGTCGCGCCGATAGTTCGCTTCGCTTCTATTCAGTCAACTTCAAGGAACGCAAGAAATCCACCATTGCGGGCCTTAAGTTCAAAAAGGAAGACCGTTGGGCAAACTACAGCAAGGGGGTTATCGATGCCCTCATCAACATGGGCTTTGGCGTCCGCGGGATGAATCTCACTTTTTTGAGTGAGGTTCCCATGGGCATTGGACTTGCTTCATCATCGGCATTCACTGTCGCGGCGGCCTGTGGGATTGAAGAGCTTCTTGAACTCCACCTATCCGATGCCCAAATTGTTGAAGCCGCCCGTTATTCCGAAAGTCATTTCATGAATTTGTATGAGGATATCCGATCACCAATGTTATCGTATCATACCCGTTCAGGCCATCTGGCGCATTTTGATGTCCGCACACTGAAGATGGACTATATCCCCTTTCCCCCCTACCCCGCGGCCATGCTGGTAACCGACTCCCGTGTACCGGGAAACATGGCTGATGAGGTGAAATATGAGATTGATGAATCGTGCCGCGAATGTGTTCAGGTACTCGATCCGGAGGATACCGGGCTCATGCTTGAGGACTTATCGAGAGAAGATCTTTCCAGCATGATTGAGGGATTGAGTGAACGTTCTCGTCGAGTCTGTCTCCATATCATTCGGGAAAACGCACGCATCAACGAATTTCGTAAGTCTCTAAAAAACCAGACTCATGAGATAGCAGGGCGGGTTTTAATCCGTTCTCATGAAAGTTTGAGAGACTTGTTGGAGATATCCTGTCCGGAACTGGACTGGCTTGTGAAGCGGGCCGTTGAAACTGAGGGAGTCTATGGTTCGAGAATGGTGGGCAGGGGATATGGTGGATGCACCATCACCTTCCTTGATGAAAGGCTCAAAGGAGGATATGAAGAACGTTTGGAGGAATACGATCGTATATTCGGCTTCAAGGCCAGTGTTTTCCAGGTAAAGCCTGGTGATGGAGTTCAGGTACACCGTCTGAATTCCGAAGTCGAATGAGCCTATAGTCATGATAATGTTCTTGAGAGCGCGCCTGATTGAGGATATAGGAATGATGAGGTATTCCAATGCTACCGCTCGTTAGTCGAACTCTAGCCCCAATGAGTTCAACTCATGATAAGATGAACTTAGAGAGGTGATGAGTGTGGATTTCAGGAAGGAAGGACGAATTCTCTACGATGAAGGGGATTACGCGTCCGCTCTCGAGGTTTTTCTTTCCGCCGATGAGGATGATTATTCACTCGACTCGGAGCTCGCTTACTACATGGGGCTTTGCCGCATCCGATTGGGGGAGCATGATGAGGCCAGAGAACTTCTCGAGCAGGTTATAATTCGGGATCAGAACTTCATCCGTCTATATCAGTCACACATGCTTCTATCCTGGCTGCTGGTGGAAGCCGGGGAAATTGAGGCGGCGGAGAACCAGCTGAAGAGAGTTCTCCAAGATGGTTTTCAATCCCCCCAGGCATACTCGGCCTTAGGCTATTGCCAGTGGCGTCAGGGACGCACAGAATTCGCGTTGGAAAGCTATAGGAAGGCATTGGCACTTGATACGGAGAATACCACCGCTGTTAATGGATTGGGTTATCTTCTGGCGGAATCCGGTGAAGACCCGCAGGAAGCGGTTGATCTATGCCGCAGGGCTGTGAAAGCCGCGCCCGATAATATGGCTTATCGGGACTCATTGGGTTGGGCCCTCTTCCGGATTGGAAAAGTCGCTGAAGCGATTAGATTTCTAACGGAGGCACTTATCCATAGACCCGAGGAGAAGATTATCAAGGAGCATTTGGAGGCAGTGAAGATTCATGAGCAACACAGGAGTGGGTGATTGGCGATATCCGGTTGCATTCCTCCTCTTAGCCGCCCTCGCGAGCTTTCCCCTGCCGGCTCAAAACGTGAGTTTGGAGCTTACCAAGGCACTGGATGAATGGCGCTGGGGCGTCATTGCGTACAATGATGGACTCCCGGGCAAATCGCTTCTCGCTCTTGAGAATGCCCTTACCCTGAATCCCACCGATCCTGGAATCAGAGAATGGCTCGGCAAATCGTACTGGCGATCAGGATTGGAGGATGCCGCGCTGGCCACCTGGGATGGCCTGATTGATGGAGGTCTGGCCTCCTTAGTAATTCAAAATCGCGCGGAACAACTACGACGTCGACTCCTGAAAGATGAAGAAATCCCCCGGGCGGATGAATGGATTTCCATGGTGGCCTACCATGGAGTTGACAAGGATACCCGATATTTCAAACACCCTTCCTCGGCCCGTAGTGTCGGAGATGGCTCGGGGGCATTGCTGGTGGCTTCCTATGCAGGCGGTGAGGTTGTCCGGCTGGATGCTAACGGAACCCTGGTGGCTCGGTATGTTGGTGGATTGGAGGGCTTCGATCGTCCGTTCGATGTGCTTCCCATCGGCGAGGATCGTCTATTGGTAAGCGAATTTCAGTCTGACAGGGTTTCGGTTGTATCACTTAGTGGTTTGAACCAGGGCTATAGGATTGATACTTGGGGCGTTAGCGGCCGGGGAGAGGGGGCCTTTCTCGGTCCGCAGTTTCTCGCGCTTTCCCCCGATGGCGATTTTGTTTATGTCAGTGACTGGGGGAACCGCCGAGTGGCGAAATGGAACCTCGAAGGTCAGCATGTTCTCAGTCTGGAATCTGGGGGGGCCTTTGGTGGTTTTCAGGGGCCTAGCGGCATCGCCTGTGGTGGTGAGCGGGTTTATGTTGCCGATTCATTGCGGGGTACCGTGGATGTTTTCGATGAATCGGGTAACTACATCGGGGTGTTGATTGAAGAGGGCTTGACGGCTCCTGAGGGCCTTTGGCTGATGGACGATTCCCTTCTCATCGCTGATGTCAACCGGATAATGAGGATAAACCTTCAGTCGGGAGAACTTCTTACCGAGGCGACTCTCGGACTCGGTGAACACCGCATCACAACGGCATTTCCCGATGATAATGGCAATCTCGTAGTAAGTGATTTCGACTCGGATCGCGTTGTTCTCCTTACACCGCTTTCAACACTCTATGGGGGGCTGGATATCACCCTCGATCGTGTTCGGGCCGATGCCTTCCCTACCATTGCAGTGGATTTCACCGTGAAGGACCAGAGAGGTTTCCCGATATCGGGCCTCAACGCCTCGAATTTCAGGATTTACGACGGCGAAAATGCCCTTGGGCAGCCCCGACTGGATTGGAGTTCCTCGGAGGATCGCGCACTGTCTCTTGTATCGGTAATCGATCTTTCGGGTGCCTCCTCGGATATCAGCACCCTTCTTGAGGGTGTGAACGACCTCAAGGCCGAACTCATAGCCGATGATGCTCTTTTCATTGTCGGTGCCGGGGCATCTCCTGTCGTTCATACCCTTACGCCGAATAGCGAGGAGCAGTTGTTAGCATCGCTACTCCAACAAGCCGAGGGGAATCGGCCGGTATTGTGGGACGAAGTACTCAGGCTGGCGGCCATTCGCATTGTACCGGATCGAAACCGCAAGGCCGTCGTCGCTTTTATCAATCGACCGCCGGATGCCGACGCGTTCGATCGCTATGGTTTGGTGGAAACCGCCCGGTTGATGGCCAACAACGGCATAGTTTTCTATCCGATATACGCGAACTCCACGATTCGCAGTCCCGAATTTGACTATATTGTAGCTCAGACAGGTGGGGAATCCTCCACCATTTTCAGACCCGAAGGAAGCGGCTTGATTGCCCGGACAATCCGGAATTCCAGTGTCGGCCGCTACACGGTTACCTGGCAAACACCCCGATTTTCCGGATATGGCCGGACCTATCTTCCTGTTGCCGTTGAGGTGGTTTATATCAAGAAGAGCGGTCGGGACGAATCAGGCACATTCGCGCCTCTTGAGTAACTGGATTTTCCGATGTTTCCGGGCATCAAAGACGCTCAGACCCCTCATGCCATCGCCGCATGCTGTACGAGAGGTGTCGACACGGCATGGCTTGAGATTCTTAAACCCCCAACAAACTTCAGGCGATGGGTTCAATAGCAGCCAATCTCCAACCCTCAGGGAATTTCTTGAAATAGAATCCCATCTGCCCCTCCCAAAAAGTGATTTCCGGGAAGAAATCGGCATATTCCGGCTTAACATGGACATCCAATCGCCAGAAATCGTTTTCAACGGCGCTAACCTCTGTCGACGTCATAATGAAAACGTCATGAGGGGCCAGCGATACCAAGTCGTATTGCTCAAAAAACAACTTCAACTCAGCGGCGATGGTGGCCTTATCGATGCCGGCGTCAAACAGGGGCAGATACAGTGTTTCGGCGATTACCGACAAGGAGATAGGTATATTTTCGTCAAATACACCCCGCAGGAGTTTGTTAAAATAGTAGAGTGATGCGCTCGTGCCCGAGGATTCGGGTTCTTGCGATGTGTTCTGAGATTGTTGGCGTTCAACAATCCCCGTGGGGCGTTCTACCCTGTCGAATTCTGGGAAAATCCGCTGAGCCATAGCCCTGAAATCGTCAGCGAGTTGCTGATCGCCCAATTCGAGATATTGGTCCGCAACCTGGTTGTAGGCATCAGCTAGATCATAACGCTGCGCATCGTTGAGATTGTCATAGAACATCCCGCTTGCGGATATCGAAGCAGTTAGAAAAACAATGAACACGATAGTGACGCGTTTCATCAAAAACCTCCGGACATGATTTTTATGATATACTAACATAGTGATGAATCTTTGTAAAATCAAAGTTGAAGTTTGGTAGGCTGCTGCGTTTGATCATTGATCGATGGTCACGAAAGTCGTAAATTCAAAGGGTATGGCTGAAGATCCGAACAAAACAACCGATGGGGAACTGCTGCAAGATATACGGGAAAACACCAAAGAGCCGGATATGTGGAAAATTGTGCTCTATAATGATGATTATACCCCCAGGGATTTCGTGGTGGAGATACTGGTCGCTGTTTTTCATAAATCGCCTATTGACGCGACTAAAATAATGCTCGATGTCCATAATAAGGGTAAGGGAATCGTGGGTCTTTATCCATTGGACATCGGACGAACAAAGGTAGCACAAGTAACCCAGATGGCAAAGGAACGGGAATTTCCACTGAGGAGTGTGCTTGAGAGGGCGTAGTAATGAGACCAACGGATGAAGTTCAGGGAATCTTGAATGAGGCTTATCAAGAAGCCCGTAGTAGAGGACATGAGTATATTACTCCGGAACATCTGCTCTACACGGCTCTGGCGTACGACTATCCTCGAGCCGTAATTCAGGAGTGTCACGCCAACCCCGATTCGGTGAGAGAGGATCTTGAAAGATATTTCGACCGCTTCATTGAGAAGGCGAAGGATGCCGAACCCATGCTCACAGAAGGATGGCAGGATGTCATAGAGTGGACTGTGATCCATATGAGTAGTGCCGGGAAGGATGAGATTACTTCAGCGAGCCTTCTCGTCGCCCTATTCGACCTGAACCATTCCCATGCATCGTATTATCTGAGGAAGGCTGGTGTTGAGCGACTGCGTCTCCTGGAGGTGATTTCCCATGGCTTCGGCGATGCGGATGCTGAAATAAACGATCCGGATGCTCAGGACTCGGATTCTTCCCGCCCCGATTTCTTAGAAAGCTCAGATACTTCCGAGGAAGCTAAGAAACCGAGAGGTTCCAAGAGGGCATTAGAGCGCTTCGCGACAGACCTGACGGCGCGGGCGGAAAACGGCGAGCTGGAACCGTTGATCGGTAGGGAGGACATACTCGAAAGGACGATGCAGGTGCTTAGCCGACGCTTCAAGAATAATCCGGTACATGTTGGAGATCCTGGAGTTGGCAAAACCGCGATCACCGAGGGTCTTGCAAGGCGCATTGTCGATGGCGATGTTCCCGATTTTCTTCGGGGACTTCGAATATGGTCGTTGGATATGGGCTCTTTACTGGCCGGGACCCGTTATCGGGGCGATTTTGAGGAACGAATCAAGAAAACCCTGGCCGATCTGCAAAACCGCGATCATGTCATTCTGTTTATCGACGAAATTCATACGATCATTGGTGCCGGAGCCACATCGGGGGGTAGTATAGATGCTTCCAATCTCCTTAAGCCGGCCTTGATGGCCGGCAAGCTGCGCTGCATCGGCTCCACCACTTACGATGAATTCAAGAAATTTTTTGAGAAAGACCATGCTCTCGCCAGACGCTTTCAACGCATTGATGTGCCAGAAACATCTCGTGATGAGACCTACTTGATACTTCTGGGGCTTCGGGGGGCATATGAAGTTCATCATGGTGTCGTCTTTGATGATGATGCCCTAAGAGCTGCTGTTGACTTGTCCGATCAGTTTCTTACCGAGAAGCATCTGCCTGATAAGGCCATCGATTTAATCGATGAGGCTGGGGCCTGGAAACGACTGCATATGCCACAGGCTACACGGCAGCAGACTGAAATGAAGAGTGAAGAAGCAACAAGCCCCGAGGATCTGTTTTCCGAATACCAGAAGGCAGAAAGCGATCTTTCGGTAAGCACTGGCGAAGCGCTTCCGGAGCGGACCACTATGGAGAAGCTTCCGCGGGTTGCTGTCTCGGATATTGAAAAGGTTGTGGCCCATATAGCCCGAATTCCTGAGAAAACGGTATCTGCCGGAGAAACCGATCGTCTGTTGAATCTCGCTGTCGTGCTTAGGGGTCTGATATATGGGCAGGATCAGGCCGTGGATGATGTGGTGGCCGCAATCAAAAGATCACGGGCGGGTTTTCGCAGTCCTGATAAACCCGTGGCCAGTTTTCTCTTTGTAGGCCCCACGGGTGTTGGGAAAACAGAGTTGGCAAGGTGTCTTGCTTCAGAAATGGGAATTCCTCTTCACCGATACGACATGAGCGAATACCAGGAACGTCACACGGTCAGTCGCCTTATTGGCTCGCCTCCCGGATATGTGGGATATGAGGAGGGAGGGATTCTGACAGATGCCATCAGAAAAACACCCCACGCGGTTCTCCTGTTGGACGAGATTGAGAAGGCTCATCCCGATATCTACAATATCCTCTTGCAGATGATGGATTATGCGACAGTGACGGATAACATGGGCCGCAAAGCCGATTTTCGGAATGTCGTTATCATCATGACTTCCAATGCCGGCGCGCGGGAAATCGGCAAGGCGAAAATTGGATTTGGGGGTGGTGAATTCAGCTACGGAGAACTCGATACTGCCGTCGAACGGATATTTTCTCCTGAATTCAGAAACCGCCTGGACAAGACGGTGAAATTCGATAAGTTGAGTCCGGAAGTGGTGGAGCACATTGTAAGGAAGGAACTTGATGATTTTCGGGGTATGTTAACTCCCAAAGGTGTCAGCTTGGAAGTGACTCAGGCCGCCATCCAGTGGATAGCCCAAAAAGGGTATTCTCCGGAATTCGGCGCGAGGAACATCGCTAGGATTGTGGAAGACCGGATTAAGGGCTATTTCGTCGATGAAGTGCTTTTTGGCTCCTTATCGGACGGAGGTAAGGCGATTGCTGATGTGGAGGGAGACGCAATTCGCATCAGAGCGGCAAGCGATGATTGATTATGGACTATCGCTTGATGCCGAGACCTCCTTAACACTCTCGACTCCTACCCCAGGCGACGGGGAGATGGTGGCTGTGGGAGGTAATCTTTCGCCGGTCACATTGTTATCGGCATATCGACACGGTATTTTCCCTTGGTTTTCCGATGATGATGAGCCGATACGGTGGTGGAGCCTCGATCCGCGGTGTGTCATTTTTCCAAAGCAGCTCCATCTTTCGAGAAGTCTGAAGAAGCGGATTCGAAGAAAAGACTATCGTCTCACCGTAGACAGCGCATTTGAAAGGGTTATCCATGAATGCAGGGTCGTGAAGAGACCGGACAGTGATGGTACCTGGATAACAGAGAATATGGTTCGTGCCTATCTAAATCTTCACTACCTGGGTTATGCGCATTCTGTTGAAGCATGGTTGGATGGAACATTGGTCGGAGGCTTGTACGGGGTATCCCTAGGTGGATGTTTCTGTGGCGAATCCATGTTTTCCCATCAAAGCGATGCGTCGAAAGTGGCCTTTGCCGCTCTTGGGGGCGTACTGATTGATGCTGATTTTGGTTTGATTGATTGCCAAGCGCATACCAGGCTTCTGAGTTCCTTCGGTGCGGTGAACCTGTCACGCTCCAGTTTTCTGGAGAAACTGGAGCGCGAGCTTGACAAGCAAAGCATCAGGGGCAATTGGGGGCATCTCATGTCCAATTTCCCCCGCTCATCCCTGTGGGACGAGTTGCATAGATACTCTGATATATGAATCGTCGTTGGCATTATGCTCTTATTTGCTGTGGGGCAATGCTCTTATCTCCTCTGTTATCGATCGCCCAGGAAAATCCAAGTGGAGAAGTGAATAGCAGCATAGAGGCCCCCTTCGTAGGCATCGTTGAAGAGAACCCTCAATTGGATGCCATACTGGAACAGGCCCTACAATCTGCCGAGAACGATGACTGGGAAGCGGCTCTGCGCTTACTTGATGTCGCTGAAACCATGGCACCCGATGATACAAGGATACAATCCTACCGTACTTCCATTCTCAGACTCAAGGCCGTGTATGATGCTCAACTCTCTTGGGCAAGGGGAGACCCTGTCGAACAGCCTCCACCCCAAGCCGATGCGGAAACCGACGGTGTCATTGATGAAAACACACCGAAATTTGTTCTCGATAGGGGGGAAAGGGAATTCCAGAGAAACCCAGCCCACTTCAGGGATATTCTTCGGGCGGACTTGGCGGTAAAATTCTTTGCATCGGAATCTGACAGCCCTCAGAGAGTCAATCCTTGGTCTTCCGCGGATGAATTTTTTTATTCTTCATTGAGGCTTGATCTTCGATACTGGATGCCCTTCGCGGGCCGCATACTGGGTTTCAATTTTCGAAGCAACGGCTATTCATGGTTGCCTGGCGAACCCAGCATTATACATAACTCCTTGGACCTGGGTCTCAATCTCCGAGGTTTCCTGATGGATAGCCAAACTTCTCGCCTGGAAATCGGTATCGATCTTGGTGGATCGTTGCAAACTGTCAATGATAATGCCAAAAGTTCACAGCAGACCTTGGCGATACTTCTCGGCTTGTGGATTCTCGATCCGCTTTTCTTTCACCTTCTCCGGGTTGATTCTCTGGAAAACCTCGTTTTCGGTGGGGGTTTGCGAATCTACTCTACCTTGGAGGAGAGTATTCTCGATACCATCGTGTATCGGATGGATGGTGCCTGGCACTTCGAAGGTGGATTAGCCGGAATTCGTCTGGAATGGTGGGATTTTGTCAGGGCTGGTAATCGCACTAACGTGTTATCATTTTCTCTTTTTGGTGGTTATCGCTTCTAATGGCCATCAGCGATTTCGAATTTCCAGGTGGAAGTTTGGGGCCGTGACCTCGAATTTATTCGCTGCGCCTTCGGTGATTACTATCCGGTTGTCCTTGGTTATGAAAGCGGCATCGATTGTAGCGAGATTGCTCACAAGAGCGAGTCCATCTTCGAGGCCCATCGCGAACAGCGCCGTTGAGAGGGCATCTCCATCGATTGATTTCTCCGATATGACCGATACCGCTGCCAGTTCGTTGTCAACCGGAAAACCGCTTGTTGTGTCCAGAATGTGGTGGTATCGAATTCCACCGGAATCGAAGAAACGCTCATAGACACCCGATGACACCACCGAACCACTGCTCAACGCGAAAACGCCCAGATAAACGCCACGATCAGCAAAGGGATCTTGCACCCCGATGCGGAACCGCGTATCGTCCGGCTTGCCTCCGGAAACAAGCACATTTCCGCCGAGATTCACCAGGATATGCTTTTCCCCATTTTCCCGGAGAAAAGCCACAACCTTGTCGGCAATCCACCCCTTTGCGATACCACCCAGATCGATGGTCATGTGCGATTTTCCAAGTTCTATTGTGCCCGCTTGCGAGTTAACATCGACGGCGTTATAATCCACTAAGGGCAAAATACTGCTGATTTCCTTGTATGTGGGAATTCGAGGGGTTTCTGTGCCGATGCCCCAGAGGTCAACAAGCGGGCCGATCGTGGGGTCAAATCGTCCCCCGGATAGATCCGCGTATTCGAGAGCGGCATTCATCAACTCGATGGTATCGGGGGAAACGGCCAGCTTTTCACCTTCTGGCAGATTGTTAATCCGTGCTGTGTCGCTTCCGCCATGATATCGGCTGAATAACCTCTCATAGCTCTCGATGAGGGCGAATGCCCTTTCCAAGTTTTCTGGATGCTCACTCTCGTAGAGACGAATCGTAACGATGGTATCCAGTAAGAAGCGGTTGTCGTCGATGGTGGATTCTTGAGAAATATTTTCGAAGAGCCCGGTTTCGTAAAGAAACAGGGCGATGCCCGATAGAACGAAAATGGGCAGGATATAAAGGAGTAGGCGGTGAAGCGGTCTCATAGTAGGCATGCATAAGCATTCTCATTGTCCTTCGGAGAATGTTCAAGCGCCTACGATCAGGTTTTCCGGCCATGGACTTGAGAATGCGAGAGCATGCTTTCGACGGCTGTGAATTCTTGACTTGGGCGAGATGCCCTGACCAGAGGGATGCTATGATTGAAGGCTGAGAATTTCTGGGAGTCCTCTTCATTTGAATGACAAAAACCTTGCCAAATGCGAGAATTAGTGAATTAGTTTAGAAAAAGTACTCCATAAAAT
>Ga0209049_1000019_pt1 | contig 29631 bp, 20 predicted proteins | sample WorMetulBAHAMAS2_FD_187398 | JGI IMG/M metagenome (GOLD analysis project Ga0209049, IMG submission 187398) | Marine gutless worms symbiont microbial communities from Max Planck institute for Marine Microbiology, Germany - Olavius ullae BAHAMAS.2... | ecosystem: Host-associated > Annelida >...
ATGTCTATGCCAGAGCTCATTGAGAAACCGTGAAAGGTCATGATCTTCGCTGATGTCGAACGCATCGGGGGGAAAGGACGCGAAGCTGTCGAGATAGTCGCCGGTGCGGGTATCAGACGGATTGAGGGTGAGTTCCAGGCATCTTAGGGCATTGAGGGCCTGATGGGCGGCGGCGCCGCTTCGCTCGGCGGTAACGATGACGTTGGCCGCCTTTTCCACGTTGTTTCGGGGAAAACTGAGTCGGTCGCCGCTCTTGTAATGCGGAAAAACATCCATGACGCCAGGAAGGCTGAGGGCCTTTTCCACTCCGCTGAGTTCCTTGAGGGTGCCGTCAATGGCAATGAGGGCCCTTTCGGCGCAGAAGAGTTGTTTTGTGGGGTTCGGAAGGCCGGCTGGAAGACCGACGGCCAGCCTAAGGGCGGAGCGGGTGGGCTGTATACCGCTGGCATAGGGATAGCTGTATCCGGACATGAAACCGCCGGAGAGCCGGGCGGCGATTTCCCCCACCATGGGGCCTTGGGGGGTGAGTTTGATGTCGCCCTTGGCGGCTCCCGAACTGAGCCCCAGGGCTCTGATGCCTTTTTCGAAGGTTTCCCAGAGCTTCTCGGCCGTCTCTGGGCTGATATCCGCGGGTATGCTGTGGCCGATTTCGATGAAATGGGGAAGATAGGTGATATGGCGGTCGGCGAGCCCGCAGCGGATGAGTTTTCCATCTTCAATGAGGGCATCCAGGCTGTATTCGGGGCCCTCCATGTAGCTTTCCAGCAGCGCACGATTGCTCGTTGAGCAGTCTCGTGCCGCGATGAGGGCCTGGGGAAGTTCTTCCCTGTGCTCTATTCTGATAACCCCCCGGGCGCCCATGCTGTCTACGGGTTTGACGACCCAGGGTGGGGGGATGGCCGACGCGCGGGCGGAAAATTCCCCTTCGCCGATGCCGGGGGAGCCTTGATGCGCGGAATCCTCGGTAGAAGCGATTTCGAGGAAGGGGGGTGAGGGAACACCCTGTTGCCGGAATCGGCGTCTCATCTGCACCTTGTCGCTCGCGCGTATGGCGGCATCGAGAGTGTGTCCGGGAAGTTTCATGGCCTCGGCCACCCGGGCCACGGAAACCGAGAAATCCGTACCAGTAGTGAAGACGCCCTCCAGGCCGCCATCCTCCTTCAAGCGCCTCGCGATCTCAATGATACCCTCTGTATCTCTAAGGTCAACAGGAAAAAAAAGCTCAGCGAGATGCCGTCCCCGCGCTTCGGGGTTTCCATCGACAGCCGCGACACGCCAGCCCATTTCCCCGGCGATTCTCAATGCCGGCTCCTGCATGATGCCGCAGCCGAGTATGAGAACCGTCCTACTCACAGAGAAAGCTCTTTGATGGCGTATACTTCGAAGCCATCGCCCAGGCCGAAGAGCCGGCTGAATTTCTCGATAACCCTGTATGGAATGGCACCGGGGGAGAGTTTGATTCCGAATCTCTCTGGGTGATGACCGGTAATCCGGATACAATAGACCCTGAAACCGAACTGTGAAAGCAGACGCCTGGCGACTCTGGGATTCCAGATCGTGTAGTGGTCGCTTGGGCTATGTTCCAAATAGGCTCTGAGCGATTTTCTGGCGCTGATGCCCCGACTGTTAGGAGTCGAAAGAGCAAGAATACCACCGGGCCGGAGAAGTTGATTCAGCCGGGTGATAACGGTTTTCAAATCGGGAAAGTGCTCGATGACATACCAGAGGCTGACGATGTCGAAGCCTCTCAAGCCGAAATGAGCGGTGGGATCGAAATCGGGGAAGCTGTCAAGGGCGGCGGGGATTTTGAGCACATTCTGGACATAATCGATGGCCTCGGCGGAAACGTCGATGCCGTGGGCCTTGTATCCCTTTTCTTCGGCGGCTTGAAGGAAGGGCCCGAAGGCGCAGCCGATATCCAATAGATTGCCGCGAGGATGATTCTGCCGCTCCTGTCCTTGGGAAATGGCGGCGAGTCTGGAAGCGGCCATGGCCTTGATATGTTCGAAGTCCTCCAGATAGCTTCGGCCGTATTGCCGGCGGTATTCGGCTCGAAAATAGGAAGGGCCGTACGGATTCATCTTGAGCTTGAAACGGTAAAGTCCGCTGATGCCGCATTCGGTACAGCGGTAGTAGCTACGCTGTGGGAAGCGGGCGATTACCGGAGGAAGCGCGGCGCCGCAAGCGGCGCAAACGGGTTTGGGGGCCTCCATGCCGCTGAGCAATTCGACGAGGGATGATGTATCCTGTTCCCTGATGATGGCTCTGAGACCCTTAGAGAGGGCATGGGCGGCTTCTTCCAGCTTCCCGGGGTGGCTCATCAACTTCATCAAACGGTGCCGTGAGGCAGAGCTGAGCGATCGTTTGCCCCCTGCCTGGCGGGTGCTTGTAATGCCTATCCCGGGGATCTGGGCCAGCCTGGAGAGACGCTGATGATAGCGGGTTGGGTCGACGGTCAGTACCGCACAGCCTGCGGAGATGGCTTCCCACGCGGTGATTCCATAGGAGCAGATGACAAGGCCGTAGTCTGCCAGGTGGTTTCTTAGGCCGCCAGTGTTTTTCAGGATGCTTACGCCGGAGGGAAGGTTCTGACGATCGGCGGATAGGGGAAGTGTCAGAAAAATCCGCTTTGGATTGATGCGCGCATGGTGTATGAGCGAAAAGACTACCGGCTCTGTGAGTCCGGCAGGATCGGATCCGCCGAAGCTCAGCAGAATTTCGGCCTCACTCGCATCGGGTTCGCGGCGGCGGGGTGGTAGGCGGAGGAAGGCGGGGGATTTCATGTTCGCCTTGCTACGCCTTGGACCCGGTATGATGTCAAGAAGATAGGGGGCGCATTGTCGGGCCGGGCCGTCGTCATCCAGTAGCAGAGGAGTGGCCCCGGCCTCGACCCAGGGCATGAGATGCGCCTTCTGGCTGCCTTTCCGATCAAAGACCACTAAGGCTGTGTTGAAGGCCTTCTCCTGTGCCGGGATCTTGCCGGCTCCGCGGCTGATTCTCTCTCCTTCGTCAGATGAGGCTTCGCTGAGTCGAAAGGGCTCTGCTGTATCGATCCGCCATATGGGTAAGTCAAAACAATCCTTGGGCAGGCTTGTCCTTCCCATCTCTTCGCCGTCGATGATAATGCCCTTGAATCGGGATCCTTCAAGCTCCAGGGCACTCTCGATTGAGCGGCTGAAATGGCCGCTGCCGGATTTCTCGTCAACCAGAGGGTAGAAATAAATGCTCTCAGCCGGCATAAGGGACCTGATTTCCATCTTCTTGATTCCACGTGAACAAACGCAGATAGGGAATCACCCTATCTAAGTCCAATGCATGACCCTGATAAAGGCTGTCATACAGATTGACAAGGAAATCATAGTCCTCATGGGTGTCCAGTGTTATGCGGGCTTTGGGGGCGCTGTATCTCGAAGGTGCCTTGGAAATCACGATGTTGAAGATTTCAGGATGACGATAGAGAAACGGGCACACATGCTCCCGTTCAAAAGGATCGCGGGCCTCTTTGAAGGCCTTTTCCAAGGCCTCAACCCTGATAACTTCGACGCCTGCGCCTATGGGCATACCACGGTAGGCGGCATAGTCGGCATCGGTTTCCCTCGACAGCGCGAGTGCCGCGTTGGCCATGACGGCTGAAACGAGAGGGTTATCCCCGGTGGCCCTTATAACAGTCCTGATACCCAATTCCCGGGAAGCCAATACATAACGGGCGAGAACATCGTCGATGGGGCCGGCAAATACACCCCATCCGACACGGTTTGCCAGATTCTTGAGTACCCCGATGGAATCCTCCGTGGTCAGGAGCATGCGCCTGTCGACGGGCAGGCTCCCCAGGGCCCGCATGGCATGCTCGATGACGGTGCAATCGCCTAAGGGGAAAAGGGCCTTGCCGGGGAGTCTGGCCGAATGAAGACGCACCTGGAGAAAGACTGCCACACTCATAAGCCTAGGAATCCCATTCCCACAACGCGGTGAGGTCGGCGGCATCACGGAGAAAACGAAAGCGGTGTGTCTTCACCCATGTTCTTATCTCCCGCCAGGTTTTCCGGGTGGCACTGACCGTTTCACCGGAGGATCGCAGATAGCGGAACCAGACCGAAGGGCTGAGACGTCCTGTGTCCTTGCGGTGTCGAATGGCTAGGGTTTTGAAATAAAATCGGCGATAACCCGATCCGATTGAGCGGTCGATGGGGGGGATTTCATGCTGATAACTCAGTCTTAGAACCGAATTCATGCGTATTTCTTCGCCCCAGAGCCAGGAGCGCATGCCGTATTCCATCAGCTGCCACCAGGGTTCGCTGATGAGGACATCGAAGCCCCCCAGGCTGAGATGCCGGTCTTTCCGGTAGATGCCGGTGTAATCCCAGGGAATAAGGGTGGGCGCATCGCTGGAGCCTGCTATGGTGGGCTGGATGTCAAAAACATCCCTTCGCCTTGAGACGGGGCCGATGATGGTAGGCAATGAAACACCATCATCCGACCGCAATATCGGCACAGTGCACAAAAGGCCGCGCTCGGTGATTTTGGCGAACATTCTGGGAGTAATCGTTGTTGCGTTCATCTTCATATCCCCGCGAATCACGAAGATGTATTCACTCGATGCTTCCCGAAAAGCCGCATCGATGCGCGCGCCGGGATTTGTTTCCTGTGAGAAGATGAGAAATCTCAGCTTCCCATATCGCCGGGATAGGGCCTCTGTCTCATGAGGCGGCGGCGAGGATTCGATGGATAGAACTTCCCGAACCCCTATGTTACAGAGCTGATCGAAGAGATCGCGCCGGAAAGGTCGAACACCCCTGTTTAAGAGGACAATGGAGAGGCCCGGCAGCTGTTTGCGTTCGCGGTTGAGTATTCCACCGCCGATAACCGTGTAGGGACCGGCGTCCTTGAGGGGCGATCTAGAAGTTGAATGTGTAGTATTCATCGCATTGCGCGCATGCTGAGGGATAGATTCCCTGCACATGATTCTCGAAAAGCGGCTCTGACGCGCCCCAGATTGTCCGCAGGGAATCGGCGAAGGCGTTACCCAGCACTTCCCGACGGCCCATATCAGTTCGGCAGTGAGGGACACTGCCGTCGAGGAGTATTGGCATATCCCGTTTGAGATGCCAGCAGGGAAAACGGTTTAAGGGGCTCAGATCCGCGGGCTGTCTTTCGCTGAGAAAGTTGGCAAAGGAGTTGTATTTCTGAACAATGACCTGGGCTCCCTTTTCCTTCCATCGCGGGTAGAAAGCATCGAGGTGCTCCTCGTTTTCCTCCATGCGCACGGCCTGAATCCAACAATGAGAGCCGAAAAGACGATTGAGAGTATCGGCGCATGCTTCCGCCTCGGCCAAACCATCTCCCCTGAAGCGGCCGTAGAGCTCGGGTTCTGAGGCATCGAGGGACACTATCCACATCAGACGACCGGGACCCACCTCGCCGGCGAGCTCTTCGAGAAGTTCATTCTCCCACCCTATGCCAGAGGTTTCTATAAGCACACGAACTTCAGGAGAAGCATCGAGGGCCCGGCGTATGAGCGTGCCAATTTCAGGATGGGAGGCTGGTTCGCCCCAGAGGGAGAGACCAATGACCGCATCACCGGCGAAATCAACGATTTTCTTGCACAATGACGCGAATTTGTCGACATCCATGTGCTCTTTGTTGTTTCGAGGATCGCCGGCAAAGAGCGGGAAAGGACAGTAGGAGCAGCTCTGAGGGCAGTGATCGGTTATCTGTATCGGGAAAAACGCGGGAAGACTCCTTAGCAGGTCTTTCTGATTTGCAATAACCTGGCCGATGGAGGGGGCATCGCTTCCCCCCGCGGCCACGAGACGTTCGAGGATATCCCGATTTCTCATGGTATCGCAGGTGAGCGATACCCGATCCATTCTCAGATCCTCAGGCGAGAGATGGGTTTCTATATCGAATGCATTGATATCCTGACGAAGTATCTCGAAAAGACTGTCTCTGGCCAGCGCCTTGGAGCGTCCTGAGGCGAGGGGTCGCAGTTTCCCCGGCAGGGCCGGGCAGATAATCTCCGGGGAGAGTCCGTAAGGATAACCATCGGCAAAACTGTATTCAGCATCGTACTTGTAATGGAGTTCCCAGAGGGTTTGGCTGAGCCTGCTGTCGATAAGGGGACTATCACCCCAGATATAGAACATCGCTTCATAGCGGTTAGGGTAGTCAGAATCGCCGCCCCGCGGGCTATCGGATGAGGAGTCCGGGGCCGCGGAAAATTCCGCGGCCTGAATAAGCGCTTCCACGAACAGTTCTTCACTCCAGACTTCTTTGAGTATGGCGCGGATGGGGGCGAAGGGCAGCGTGGCACCGGGCTCCATCACCACAGTTTCATCGGGAAGAGGGGAATCCGTTCCGGCCAGAAGGACGATGCCTGAGGCTTCAGGAATGAGACTCCCCCACTCCAGTGATCGCTGAAAAGCGGACGCGCCTCCAAGAAGATTCTGATAAGCCAGGGGAGAAAGTCCCACGATATTGATAATGGCCAGGTTTCGCATGTCATGTCCTCATACTGGGTGTTCAATCCCGGTGCTTGACTCCGCCGGTACTCTCTTACATATTAAACCCGATAGCGATGAATCGAAAACCTTTGATGCTCCTTATTTTGTTTCTTTTCCCGCTCTGCCTCATCATAGGCTCCTGTGGAAGTTCCAGGCAGGTGGAAAAGCTGCTGATGAGCCTACATTATGAATACGAAATCGATCCTGAGGGTGATTACCGGGCCGAAGTTCCTCTTCCTGACGGCAGGAAGGCCTTTGTAGGCCTGAGCGCGGGGATTACCCGGGACGAATCGATGGTGGGATTTCGGGAAATCTGGTCGGTGGCCGGAAGATTGCCGACCCCGCTGCGCGACGATGTGGCGCAGAATTTGCTGTTGGACAACTGGACTTCCCGGCATTTGGGAGCCTGGGCGAATGCCGGCGTCACTTCTGATGGGGAAGCCGTGCTTGTCTATGTGGTTCGGATACCCACGACCTCTTCGCGCAATGTGTACCGCAGCGTCATGGAAAGAACGGCTCACAAGGCCTTGGGTCTTCAGGCGGCTCTCGCCGTTGTAGAGGATGAGGATGGGTTTGATAAACGATAGGAAAGAGTGGAAAGTATGGACGGTAAGCGAGCTCACTCTCGCCATCCGAGATAATCTTGTGTCCCGCTTTCCATTCATCAGCGTGGAGGGTGAGGTATCGAACTGCAAGGCCTCGGGGGCGGGGCATATCTATTTCACGCTCAAGGATCAAAAAGCCGTTATCGAGGCGGTTCTCTTCAGGGGCCAGGCCGCGAGGATGAGTGTCAAACCCGCTGAGGGTATGCGGCTGATGATAAGCGGAAAAATCGATGTTTATCCACCGCGTGGGGGCTATCAGATTGTGGTTGAGAAGCTGCAGGAGACGGGGATAGGACTCCTGTTGGAAGCCATCGAACGCCGCAAAGTCGCCCTGGCCGCCCAAGGACTCTTCGACCCGGCGCGAAAAAGAAATTTGCCGCTCTACCCCCGGCGCCTTGCAGTGGTGACATCGCGTACCGGCGCGGCTCTCAGAGACATATTGCGGGTTTTGAAACGCCGATCGGCAGCGCCAAGAGTCGTAATACTCCCCACAGCCGTGCAGGGCGCGGACGCCGCGAAGCACATTGCCACGCAGCTCACTCGTGCCTCCGCCTACAATCTCGGCGAAGTGGTCATCCTCGCCCGGGGAGGTGGTTCTCGCGAGGACTTGATGCCGTTTAACGAGGAAGTGGTAGTTCGTGCCGTCGCTGATTCAGCACTCCCGGTGATATGTGGTGTGGGACATGAAATTGATGTGAGCCTGGCAGATTACGCGGCGGATGTTCGGGCGGCGACTCCATCGGCAGCGGCGGAGCTGGTGAGTCATCAGTCGGAAGTCCTGCTCAAACGATCGAGGGAGTTCAGAAAGGACTGTGCCTTCGCAATGGACATGCGACTCGAAGAGATGAGAGGCAAATTCAATATGTCTCATGCGGCCCATCTGATTAGGGGATTTCGCTCAAGGCTCGAGGAGTCGATGCGCCGCAGTGACGATGCGAATCGGATGCTCAAATCGGTGACGTTGGCACGGCTCACTCCGCTGAGGCGCCGCTTGGAATTGGCGGGACGCTCTCTGGCTGATGCCTCGCCGCAGGGGGTGATGGAACGCGGTTATGCCTGTGTGCGACTGAAGAACATCGCCATTCACAATGCCGCCCAGCTAAGCGAAGACGATCAGGTTGAGCTACGATTCGCGAAAGGGCGCGCGGATGCCCGTATTACTACGGTTCATACAATCAGTGGGGATAAGGAACAGCATGAAGGGATTTGAAGAGCGATTGGAACGCCTGGAACAACTGGCGGAATTGATACGCGATCGGGAAACGGCATTGGAAAAGGCCATGGAATTTTTTGAAGAGGGTGTTGGGCTTTCGAAGGAACTCGAGGGTGAATTGAAGGTGTTTGAACAAAAAGTGGAAATACTCACGAATGAGCCTCCCGAAGATGGGAGCGGCGAAGTGGAACTGGGGCCTTTTTCAGACCGCTAGCCCCCTAGCACTCAGAATCGGCCTTGCCATCACCTGATCGCCGCTGGGATTTCCACCATATCGCCCTCGCTTATCCCCCGCTCTCTGAACCAGCCCCTGTTCACCTCAAGGGCATAGAGCACAGTGCGTTTTGATTGCACTGTCGCCAGTGAATATGGCTCCATATCTTCGATTTGCCGAATCGTGCCATCGGCCGCGATAAAGGCGATGGAGAGAGGCAACGCGGTGTTTTGCATCCAGAAGCTGGGCTTCTCCTCCCGATCAAACACGAAGAGCATGCCCCGATCGTCAGGAAGGGTGTGCCTATGCATCAGGCCCCTTCTCCGCTCCGTGGCTGACTGGGCAATTTCGACATCGAGGTGATGACCGGCCACGTCCATCGAGAGAACTTCCGAATTATCCGCCGCGCACGATAGAAAAACGCCCAGCAGAACAACAGTGAGGACGTATCTAGAATTCATCAAGGAATCTCGCCCTCTCTTCCGCGAGCCACGCGGCGCGGTTTGTCCGCTCCTCCTCGGCGGCGTCAAACACGCCCAAATCGAGATATTTCACTGTCAGAGGCCTTTCCAATGCCAGTCTTGTATACTCATCTTCCCACCAGGCCTTTTCGGGATTCATTTCCGTCGGCGTACCGTAACGTTCCTCCAATGTGGTGTAAAGGGTGAACCAATCGCTGTTTTGCTCATCGAGTTCCAGCACAATGCCAATAAGCTCTTCATCTTCGAACTGAAAATAGCCTCGAACAATGAACAGTGAGCCCCCCGTTTCGATAACGGCGGCTCTTGGCCGTTCCAGTAAGCTCAAAGCCGCATCGCCGCGATAATCGAACCACGCATCCTCTTTGAGAAGGTCTTTCACCCTTTCAGGATTCATGCCCAATTCGATGTTACGATAGGAGCGGGGTATCGACGGCGAAGAGGTGGATTCTTCCTCGGTGAGCTGGGCCTTTGCGGGCAAGTTGACCATGAAAAGAATGAGAAAAATGGATACTGGGTGCCGATAGAGGGTCATTCTCTATATCTATCGGCCAGTTTACCCGCCACTAGGAGAATTTGCGCTTGATGATGAGGCAACGCAGAGTACAAGATAATGAGGATGAAACGGAGTGTTCTCAAGATAGGGATTCTCGCTCTTTGCACTCTGTCTGTGTCATTCGTTCTTGACGCGGCCGAAGAGGCTCGGATAAGCGTCAATGAGTATGAATACAAGGCATATCGCCGCAGCCCCAGGATGGAGGAACTGGACCGGCAGACTGGAAGGGTTTTCACTTGGGCACCGGGGTTGGAAATCATCACCGATCTTTATGATGTCGAAGTGAGGTTATTCGACGAGGATGTCGGACGGACTCCGTGGGAAGATGACAATCTTCCCGCCGGGGCCTATCGTGTTTCCCTCAGCCGTAGCGGCTTTGAAACCGTGGAGTTTTGGGTGACGCTTCACAGCGGCCGGCGCAGCGTGGTATTCGTCCAAATGGGTGATTCGTCGGCACATCTGGTGTTGAGGAATCTTCCACCTAATGCACTGGTATTACTCGACCGTGCGCGTGTTGAGGGCAATGAGATCACTGTGAAGGGTGGTCATCACAGTCTGACGGTAAGCGCCTTCGGCTGGGAATCACTGAGCACGACTCTCACAGTCCATCCAGGGGAGTTGAGGGTGTGGAACTACGAAGGCACACGGCGTGCTTTCGGCTTGGATGAGTTCACAATTCGACCAAAATCCCTGCCACCTGGTGATGAACGGGGTTTCAGCTTCAGCTGGTTGGCCCATGGAGCCGGTAGTGGTGATATCCGCATTTTCGCCCCGGACGGAACGAGGGCGGCAACGCTACCTTTCGCCATCACCGAGGCGTCGGGCATGCTCTCCTGGGCGCCGCGAAACCCTGATGACTCCAGAATGATGAGACTCGAAGATGGCAGATACAGGGCGGTTCTCCTGGGAATGGGCGAGGATGGGCATCAGGTACTCGTGAATGCCAACCTGGATATCGATAGCCGCTTCAAGCGAAAGGCCCGCCCCAGACGCCTGCCGGGTCTTCTCTATGCGCCGGGGACCGCGATGCTTCCCCCGGGGACATGGCAGCTTTCCACGGGCCTCACATTCGATATCGGCAGCACCAGCGCCTCTAGTGGATACCCTGTGAACACGGCACTCAGGCTCTCTCCCCTCAAGCGATGGGAAATCGGTGCCGACTTCGGCATGAGCGCCCGCGATCCCTTCGATACGACGAGTATCGAGTTCTCGGTATTTAACGCATACAGAATAAGCAAAAAAGCCGGATCTGTCAACACCAATCTCGCCCTGCTCTTCGCCTACAGCGGCTATGCCTCTCAATTTGAAAGAAAACCTGTAATGAATCCGGCCCCGTGGCTTCCCGGTTTTCAATTGCTTCTACCGACGGAATGGGCCTTGGGCAAGTGGTCCATTGTGTTTTCACCCTCAACGTATCTCGTCTTCTTAGGATCGGATCCCGATGATTGGAGCTTTGCCCGACCCGCACGAAGCACTGGAGGCTTGGGAGTGGGAATCTATTACGAGGATGAGCATTTTCTCCTTGGCGCCTCCACGGCCCTGCGGACTCCTGATCTACCCAAGGCCTTGCTGGAGTGGCATCTCTGGAGCGGTATAGAAGGCCGTATCGATATATCGGGGGGGGCATCCTGGCTTTCTCTGTTTCTGGGAGTTCGCACCCTCAGTGGCGACCCGGTTATCAGCGCGGGCATCGATTTCGGGGTTTTAAGCTAGCCATCCGCTCATCCAGAGGTATATAGTCAGACCCAACATAATGATGAGTAGGGCACTCAGCATCCAATATCGACTCGTCGGCCATGCTTTTCGTCGTCGGGGCCTCTTCGCTGTCGTATCGGGGCCTGTGGACATCATGACACCCCTGTTTTCTCCTTTTGAGGCGTATCCGCAGCCCGGACAGCCGTGGGCGAATTCCGCGATCTGCCCCGCCCTATTGCAGCGAGAGCAGCGCACTCCCCGAAATGAACGATTGCAGCTGGGACATGTATCGGTTTCCCCGGGCACTTCGGCTCCACAGGCTTCACAGAAAAACAGGCTTCTCATCGAGGCGACAGGGCGCGAAAAAATTCTCGAAAGTGGCTGCCGGTCATCTTTGAAAAACCACCGCAGGCACAGTGTGAACCCGAGTCCCTACAGGCGTTCATAGGCCCAGAGTGTTAAATCGTCGTCCTGCTTGTCTTCCTTAAGGTGTGAGAAATAAATGTAGCCAACATCCTCATCGACTTTGTGGCTGTAGTATTCCTTGTATTCCATGAAGTGTTTTTGAAGGAAGGCATCGATTTTCCGGTCGACTTTGACGCTTTCCCTCGAGCTGTCTGAGGAATCGGGGACTAAACGAAAGACCTTTTCCACAGAAGCTAATGCCATGATGGCATCCTCGCCTATGCCCTTCAATGTTGTGAAATTGAAGTGAAGTGGCTTGGAGATGGTAAGATCGCAGCGTCGTGTCAACGTGTAGTGGGTACGATTCATGGCTGCTTCTATCACTTCTCTTACCCGCGCGGCATCGAATTCCTCATACTCCTCAAAAGCCCTGATTTGCTTGTAGCGAGAGTCTTTCACACGAATCTCCTCATCATCCAGGGCGGCATCCACAAGCTCCTCAGTGTTTTGTGGTGTAATCTTCTCATTCACACGCTCGGGGGATTTGTACTCGTAGGTTGCCTGAATGAATTCCTGGTCGGCGGCTATGATATCACGCGGCAAGTCTCTGTAAGCGATAATTTTGAATTCCTCATCACGCAACAGGTGATGCGCTTCTTCAATTCCGTCGGTGTAGAGGAAGAGCACATCACCTCTCTTGAGGCTGCCCTTTACGGGGTGGTACATGGTATGACTGTCACGAAACAGGGCGGAGTCGACAGGACCCGCCGCCGGCGCCTCTGCTAACTCGAGGACTTTCATCTTCCGGGTTTGGCTGTCGAAGATGCGTACCAAATTGTCTCCGGCATGAATCATCTCATACTCGGCGCTGCGCACGTTGATAACCGAAAGATTGAACGCGGCAAACTTCCCCTTGAATCCGACTTCGTTGAGAAGATCGTTCACACGGAATGTAAAATCTCGAAGGTCATATTCCAGTATGCCTTTTTCCTCGTAGCGCACCCTTACCCGCCTGAAGTAGTCTACATAGAGGGCCGCCACCTGAACCATGAGAAGGGAGGCCTCAACGCCATGGCCGGAGATATCGAGTTTGATCATAACATAGTGGTCCGCGTTTAATTGGCGAAAGTCAAAATAATCCCCGGATACCGCATCGGCGCCCTCATAGTAACCGAAAAGGCGGAAATAGGCGTTGCTGTCACCACCGGTGGAAAGCTTGATGTCAGCATTCTTCTCGTCCTTCACCGTATCGAGAGGAAGGAAGGTTTTCTGTATTGCCTGGCCGGCAATGAGATCTTTCTGATCTTTCTCAGCCTCGATGAGTTTGATAATAAACCCTTGGACGGATTCTGATAAATCCTGGATCTCGTCTCCGGTATTCAGAACAAAGTCAAAGGGATCCTTGGTATCGGCCAAGACACCTATCTTGCCACTCACGTTCTCCACATCCTGTTTGAGCCTCAAGATCGGTCGAATCATCAGCCGGGAGATAAAAAGGGCCACCATAACCCCAATTAACAACGACGCGATAGCCACCATCCCCGTGATGGTGAGTATTCTTCTTTGTACGATGGCCAGGGAGTTTCTGATATCGGCCACGCTCACCGCCAGTCGTATGCTGCCTTTGAAGAAATTGGAATCCTGAAGCCCTGTACGGTAGAGTAAGGGCTTATAGAAGATATAGGTGTCGGGGGCATCGGGCAGCAATGCCCTCGATGAGAATTCAGGGTAGCTATCGAATTTCCCGCTGGAAAGCTCAAGCAGCAGGGTCTCAATCTCCTTCTTCTGCGCGTCAACCTCTTCACCTGCCGCCATGAATTCGGGGTTGTTGAAATCCAGCGAAAAAGCCACTTCCGTGGAGAGGTTTCTATAACGTTCTTCCCGGTTCACCAGCTCGGATATCATATCGGTGATACCGGCATCCTGCGCGGCCTGTTCCACTTCCTGTCGCATCGTTTCCAGCAAACCGCTTAGCTCATCATCTATCAGATACTCACCGTAACCGGCATTGCTAGGCATCAGATTGACTCGGCGGAGTAATGCGACCAAAACATTCCGGCTTGAGGAGTCTTCTAGTGGAGTCAGTGTGAAAATCCCCTCCCCCCTTAGGGTATATGCCATGTCGAAGACTTCCAGTTCATCTGGCTGGGCCGCCCCCCTCGCCAATTCCGCTGACGCTGCCTCCAAACGTTCTGGAAGGGCAATCAGATTCAGGATATCTGGGTTGTTTGAGGACCAGATATAGTCATAGCCATCACTGGTAGACCTCAATTCACCGTTCACCAAGGTGCTTCTGGGGCCTGTAACAATCGTCCACAGGGCATCTGGAAGAGCGGCTATTCTATCGGGTAGCAGAAGAAGCTCGCCCCGGTCGGCGGCGGGAATGCTGTTTCGGGCGCTGGATGCCAGCGTTTCCACCATGAGTCGTGATTCGTTCTCCAGGCCCTCAGCCAGGGTGCTTCGTTCCATCTGTATCCAGACGAAGCCAAGTACAGAGGCAATCATGGTGATTGTGATAACGACGAGGACGGTGAGTGCTATGGTAAACTTGCGTCTGAGGCCCATGCCCTTCCTCCTTATAGTTCTTACGGCCTCCGCCCGCGCGTCGGCGGAGAGTGGTTGATTCGTCAGGATCGCGCGCACATCGTACTTCAGTTTCTTGGCTTCTCGATTCAGAGTGACGAGTCGAACGACGGTGAAGATGAATGCTGTCAGTCCCAACAATATGAGCAGGATATATAGCAACTGGTTTCCCGTAACGCGCAACGATAGGGCGGCGGATTTCCACAGGGATTGATAAGTGTACAGCCCCAATGGACCAAATTTCACCGTACCGGTGGAACTCAATTGCAATGTACGATTCCAGAAAATAGTACCCCGCAGCGGGTGATGAACTCCGATGTAGTAGTTGCCCGCCTTCATGGCCTCAATGCCTGTCAACTCCACGATTCTATCGTATGATATGGTACGCAGGGAGCTGTTGGCGCTAGTAAACTGATAATCCCACGGTTCTTCTCCATCCTGGTCGATGATGACCATATCGAGGGCGGCACCAACGGAGAATCCTCGGCCGACGATGCGTAAATCAATGCTTTCGAGCAGATCTTTTTGAATGCTAACATCGGTTATGTAGGTGACCGGTACATAGCGATTAAGGAAGAATACTTGCGTATTAGGTTTTCCCTGATTCCCCGCATTATCGATGGCCGCGACGGTGAAGGCCCAAACACCGTCATCCAGATTATTCCAGTCGATAGAACGGTTGGGCGTGGCGACTCCCTCGTCCAATGCGAACGCGTTTTTGGGATCGCCGATGGTAGTGGCCTCTATCGATTGCAGATCCAGATTCTCCGGTGAGCTGGCAAGATAATCCAATCGCCACCGGTAGGCCTGGGCCAATTCCGCCTCGCCGTCACTCCACTCAATAGTGAAGGTATTAGAATCGAGATATCCGTTGGCACCCGCGGGTGGCAAGGTAACGACGGGCGGCGGAGGTGCCGTTAAGTCCAGATTGTACACGAGTTTTAAGGGTGCCGACCAGTTTCCCACCTGATCTTGGACTATGAGCGAAAAATACCATGTGCCTTCATTTTCTCTCGGGTTTTCGAGGCGATATCTAATCGACTGAGTCCTGTTTTCCCGAGTTGTGATAATCTCTTCCACCCCATTTGAAGCAGTATCCTCCGCTTCAGTGGACCACAACCATCTGTATGAGAGGATACCAGATGGATCGGCGGGAACACGCCAGAGCAGCTCTAAATCTATTTGACTGCCCGCATGTGCCGAGGGGAAATTCGTCGAAATGATAGTCGGCTTGTCAACCTTGAGATCGGGACGAAGAAAGACAATCCGCTCCAACCCGCTGGCACGGTCTTGCCAGTACACGTAGGTGTTGCCCTGGAATACTATCGACTTGGGATAGCGGGTACTATTCTGATCGGAAAGGGGTACATCGCTATCCAAAGATACCGCCTCAAGGTTGTAGGCATAGGCCCCCTCGCGCCGAGCAAGCCTTATGCCGGTATCATCGAGCCATATCAGCCAGGTGTTTCCATCTATGCTCGCGATGTTGGGAAAGGCACTCACTGTACTGCTGCTTCGCCCCTGAATAACCTTTTCCACGACAGTGGATGCCAAAGAACCATCAGAATTAAGAGCCGCCACAGCGATGTCGGGCAGCTTCCCGGCACTTCGCCTCTCCCAGGCAAGGAGAATCTCATTTTCCGGGGTTTTTCTCAGAAAGGCCCGCTGATTGTCCCAGATTAAGGGATCGCGTATTCCCTCCGATGGTTCGAGCATTTCGGTTAAGGGGGATGCTGGACTCCAGCTTCCTCCATCGACACGGGTCTTGATATACAGTTGATAGGCCTGACTGATGCCTTCCCTAAGAGTCTGGAACACGACATATTCGTTTCTTCCATCCGCGAGATAGTAGGGAAGAAAATTCTGTTCCAGGACGCTTCGTACGCCATCCGGATTAGGCGCGCTCCGATCGATTTCCGGATCGAGAAACAGGGTTGGAGTCCCCCAGTTACGACCATCTGATGAAGAGGATGTGTAGATTGTCAGGGTCGTTTCCCTAAATCCACCTCTAATCCGCGCGCGCCGGGTGAGAAAAAGCATGTAGCCGCCATCAGGGGTGCCGACGATGCGTGGCGCCACCGCGACATCGGCGGCTTCGGCCCCTGACGCGAAAAGATGCGTACGTTCAAAAACCCCGATGTTATCCGGCGAGAACTGCCTATAAATCGCGACACCTGTTTGCCCTTCCGGGACAGCGACTAACAGGCGATTGTCCATTCCCACGGCAGCCGTAAAGAGAGGAATCTGCTCCAACCAGAGATAGGGAATACCTTCGGCAATGGTAACCGGCTCATCCTCCCAGCTGAACACATCATCGGTGAACAAGGCCTTGATGGAAATGCTGGCATCGAGGCTGCCAGGCTCTCCGTGGAATTCCTGCCAAACCAAGGCCAATCGTTCGCCAGCATCCAAGATTTGAGGGAATTGTCCGCCATCCGCAACCGTGAGCACGTCAGGGAAATCCCAGTACAAACGATCCTGAGCGAAGAGTATACCGGGTATGAGAAAGCTAAGAGCGAGGATACCAATGAAACGGGATTGGAGACTCTGGAGCAATCTCATAACCACGGTGCCAGTTTTAGAGTCCGATCTTCAATCCTCGGATCCTTCCGGAATTGACTGAACTCACTCGTTATTCTGTTCAGCAGAGCTTGACAGACAATGTAGTTTTTCTGGGCGAAAAACTGATCAAAACTGTTCGCGAGCGCGAGGAGCTCAGGTGGAAATGGTGGAAGCACTTCCGGACGAACACCAAGATGAATTCTGTTTTTTCGATCACTCGCTACTTGATTGTCAATCCAGAGGGCGAGAGCCTGGTCCAGGAGCACTAAAGCACGTTCCGCGCCAACATTTCCCAGATTGGAAAAAATGGTCCAGGCCTCGTCGCTCAAACGACGACTCTCGGCAACTTCAGCCGGATCCAGCGGTTCGGGACGGATGCCCGCCGCAATCTCCGCCCTGAGAATGAGATTGTCGAGGTTCGGATAGGCTGGCCGTATATCCTTGAGAATGTAGAGTTCTGATACGATGCCACTCTCGTCTTCCCGCCCAATGAGATCTTCTACATTGCCGCTACGAATAGCGACTTGGGCTCTTTGAATGAGCTCCGCCGCGTTTTTCCCGGCCAACTCGGCATCCGTTTCCCATAGTATGCGGCTTTCGAGGAGCTGTGCCGCACGATTTCCCGGAAACACTAGGAGAACCTGAGTCAATAGCTCTCGCGCGGAGGAGTAAGCGCGCAGTATGTCCGCGGTCCCTGGGTTGGTATCCTGTTCCAATAAACCTTCCCGATAATAGCGGTTGGCCAGATTGAGATACTGATGCATCTCGGGGTAGAGGGGATCGTTTGGAGCGATAACGGTTTTCCCCAGGGCATTGAGGGCATTTTCCACACGTTGGAGCCATCCCGCGAGTTCAGGATCATCTTTTCCATAGGTGTTCAGATAGAATTCCTGAGCCTGGCTAATTACCACTTTCGCATAGGGATAGCGTCCATCTTCGTAGGCCGCCCTTCCCTCGCTAATGGCCGATTGCTTCACATCGACAGCTATACGGTTGCGGTCTTGCTGGGCGCGAATGCGCAGTGATGTTCTCGCTTCGTCAACCCCCGAGGCCTGGGCCAAATCGAAATCATTCACCCAAATTTCCAGATAGTAATTGTCCACATCGTCCAAGTCCTCGTCCACCGCGTTGTAGAGATCGACGGCCCGGTTGAATTCTTCAATGTCATTATTCCGCTCACCACGGACTACGGCGTCCTGGGCCGCCGCGATCTTCTCAGCGGCCGCGTCCAGAGTATTGTTGGCCCTCGATTCCGTCAGGCGCGCCGCCGCGATAAAGACACGCGCATCGGCTTCTTCTCTTTTGATACTCTCCTGAGTACTGACAACCCTTCTAAGAAGATCCTGAGCTTGATCCCAGAGTTCTAGAAGAACATCGGGATTCTCTAAATCCGGCTGGCGATTGAGCATTTCCTCAATGGTACTCTCGAATTCATCAATGGAATTCTCTACATCATCCAGAATCGTCAATGCCGGTACGATGTATTCGTTCGTGGCGCTACTAGGCCGACGCTCAGGGAGCTGCCCGTCTAGGAGTTCAGGATCGCGGTTGATGAGTTCCCGAATGACGGCCAAATCGACATCGAGTGCATCGCGTGCCTTTGCTTCCAGGGCAGCGAAAAGGGGTTCAATGGCACCGATGAACCTGTCAAGGCGATTCTCCCGAAGGCTCTTCAATGCCGATGCCAGATCGTCTCGCAACGCGATATCGATGCCCTGAATATGCTCAGAAGAGGCGCCGGGCAGCTGTTCCAATTCGGCATCTATCGTGTTCCACTCTACCTGTAGCGTTTCTACGCGATCAATGCTCGTTTGAATCACCACAATGTCCGCGTCATCGGCGCTCTCAAGGCTGGGGATATCCTGCAGGTTGAAAAGCGCCAGGGACTCCCCGAGGCTCACCAGATCCAACCACACATTGCCGGCCGGGGCAAGATAAGCCTGATAGGCCTCCAATACACGCAATGAATTGGCGAATTGTGCCGATTGTGCACTCTGAAGCGAGGTGATATATACGCGCGATTCATTGAGGAATCCCAGCAATGTCCCGGCGGCGGAAGTGGCATCTTCGAAATCTCGCACGGCCGAGTCCCAATTCCCCGCCCGATAGTTTTCTCGACCGCCTTCAAGCATCGCGGCGATTCTACTCCGCATGGCTTCGGCCAAATCCAAGAAGACCGATTTCCACTGTGTCTCCATCGCCAGGAGTATCCCCTCCTGCCCCACACCGACAACCTCGCCGCCCTGCGTTTCACCGATTCGCCCTCTCATGAACTGCACAATGCGTTCGTAGCGGAATTCCTCGGGTATCCCGTACAATGCGGCATTGAGATCTAACATGTGCTGATTCAGTTTGTCGGTGAGTTCTATCAGCATCAAGATGTCATCCTCATAGGCAGGGAGTACGGCGATGAGATTGTTCACAGCGCCCTGCCAGTCCTCTATGGGGGAGCTCTGCACAAATGACACCTGGGCAGCCCTCACACTTTCCAATCGATCCGAACTCACATTCCATCGATCCAGAGCGGAATTGAGCAATTCGATGGTCGCTTCACCCTCCAATCCGATCGTGCTATACGCCTCTTTCACTATTTCCTCTCTGCGTGGATCATTTTCGTATGCAAGGAAGTCTGATTGACCCAGAGCGCGGCGGATATAGTCTCTGTAGGGTTCGGTATACCGCCTATCAGGCACATTTTCATCTCGAATAAGGCCCTGTCTGTATTCGACTATCGCGGCACTGTAATCACCAGAATCCAATAGGCGATTGCCCGCATCGAAAAACATATCACGAATGCCGTTGTTGACAGACTTGCTGATGGCATTGATGGCCAATATGAGTTTATTCAGTGTGTTTCGATTCGGATTACTATCAAGATTTTTAACCGTTTTGATAGCAGCGGCCACTTTGGAATGATCCCCCTCCTCAAGAGCGGCAATGATATTGATGAATTCATCGTCAATATGCTTTTTCTCATCCAGTATGACCAAAATTCCCTTTTGAACTCGCTCAATCTGGTCAGAATCGTATCGTGCGATGGCAACTAAGACTTCGATTGCCTCATCCAATCGACCATCCAGTCGCAGTGCCTCGGCCCTTTCAAATTCATCCTTGGGATTATACCCCTCGGATGATTTACCAGAGGCATGGAGTGGTAACGATATCAAGGAGAACAGGAGGATGAGCGGGAGAACCCCTAGCCCTCCCCTTGTTGAGTTTTTTGCTACCACCAATCTACGCCTATTGGCTCCTCACTTCAAAGTCCATCGATAATTGGAAATACTCCCCTAAAGCCCGACTGACATTCAATCGATCATATATATAGCATATCTACTAGTATATCGGCACTTATCCAAGTACCAGCAAATTGCTGTTGAGTATCTGAAATTGGAGCAGAAAAACTGGAAATATGAATAATCCGGTGCTATGATGTAGGTGAATATGAAGCGGCCAATACTACTTCTGGCAGTTTTGCGGCTCGGCACAGTCCTGTGGTCTCAGGCGAATGATCTGTATTCGTCCGCGTCTGAGAATTTCGGGCTGGATTCCTACGCGGGTCAGAACTCCTTTCTCAGTCTCATCGTGCCCAGTGGCGGTAAATACGAGGGAATGGCCACGGCACACAACGCTGTGGCATTAGATGGGGGATATCTGGAATCCAATCCCGCGGCCGGGTCTTTTCTTCCCGCGACGACTCTGAGCTTCGCTCACATAGACTGGATCGCCGATTCTGCTCTTGAGACAGTCACCTATACTTTCCGGCCGGAGAAAAACGAGAATATCGGGCTTGGTTTCAGTACGAAATTCTTCCATATCCCATTCACCGGATATAACGATTGGGGTTCCCCGTACAACAGACATGATGGCGCGGCAGTTGGGTGGTATACCGAAATGATAGCCATATCGGGTATTTCCTATAACTTCCTGCGCAGTTTCTATTTCGGTGGCATCTCCGTCGGCAGCGCCCTCAAAGTCGGCTATCGGGGGGTGAGCGCGTCCCTGGAACCCAACCAAAATGCCATGAGCCTCATGGGTGACTTCGGCATAATGACACAGTTCAATTTCCTTAAGACCTATACTGCCCGCGACATGAACTGGGGTGCCGGAGTGGTGCTTAAGAACCTTGGTGCCGAATTCATCGAGGATGCCGATCCTCTACCCACCTACGCCAGTGTGGGGCTTTCCTACAAGCCACTCAGGCCTCTGACTCTCGCGCTGGATTTCAATTATCCGTTCAATCTTGATGGCAAAACCGCGGAGAAACTGAGCGTCGCGTTGGGCGTGAATGCCGAGCTTTCATCCTTTCTCTCCACTCATACCGGGGTACTGATCAAGGCCGGTAAACCTCGATTCGCCTTGGGTGCCGATATCAACTTGGAAAAATTCACGGTTCAGACCAACTACACCCTAGATCTTAGCAGCCGATTGGAGCTTCTCGACCGAGTAAGCATCGCCATCAAAATAGATCTGGATACGGTAAGGCAGTTCATCGTGAGAGACGATGCACAGGAGTTATATCTGAGAGGATTGGAGTATTATGCTGAGGGCAATCTGGAAACGGCCGCCGAGTATTTTAGGAACAGTCTCCTCATCGATCCCACCTTCACACCGGCAGAGGAAATGCTTGAGAGGGTAAATATCTCGTTGGAACTCGATGAGGAACTCCGAAAAACGCTTTTCTAATAGCATCAGGGTTTGCCCATGAGGGTTTAGCCGCGATGGTTATTAATTCAGTTATCTATTCCAGATCTGGCCCATCGCCCGTATAATCAGCTACATAAGTGATAAGCCGAGGTCAATATGTCGGATACTGGACAGGATAGACGGAGCAATAACACCCTGCGGCAGTTTATCAACCGTTTGGAAAAATGGTCCGCGGAGAAGCCACCAACGCCATCAGAGCTCAGAGCGCTTCAACGGAACATCCGTCTGCGCGGTATCGATAAGAATCAGCTGGTAATTCTGTCTAAGAGACATACCAAACGTGCGCAATTGGCGCTTGATGCGGGAAACTACGATCTGGCCATAGCCGAATTCACTCGGGCCTCTCAGATCCGCCCCCGTGAATCGCGTCCTCGTGTGGAACTGGCGGAAGTCTACCTGCAGCGTTCCTTGGCAAAGGACTATGAGCGCACCGATAGAATGCTGGCCATCAGATTGGCCCGAAAGGCCCTGGCACTCAACCCCTGGGACAACAATGCCAAGCATTTCCTGCAGGAATATCACCAAATGAATTCCGCTTTCGTTGGGGTTACTCTCCGGCGTCATTTCATCCCCGTCATTCTTCTGTTAGCATTGCTTTTCACGGCGGGGTGGTGGCAGCGCAATTGGTTCCTAGGGCTTTTTCAGGAAAGGGATTCCGGCGCTCAGAGCCTTCCTCAGCGGAATACGAGCCCCATAATCACTGATTCTCGGACGGTCCCGGTGAAAACCAGCGGCCTCTTGGGAAAAGATCTGATCCTTGAACACATCTCCGCAACGGTGGGACGCGTCAATGAGACATCCTATGTTAATTTCCAGGGGCGGCTGCATGTCGCTGAAAATTCCTTGGGGGCCTTGAAACTTCTCATCAGGGGGCGGGATACTCAGGAAAACACCGTTTTCACATTGCCCTGGAAAGTGCGGGACAGCAAGTCACCCATACTGATACCTGGAGATAGCCAGAGCCTAGCGGCTTTTCGCTGGCTGGCGGTTTCTGAAGAAACGGTTCAAGTGCTGGAAATTTCGCCCTTTGAGATTGAGAATTCTACTACCATACCACAGTTTTCCATGTCGACTCCTGAAATAGTATGGGATAGCATGCGCCCCGACGAATCCGCCATCGAGGCGGAGATAAGAAATTTTCAAGCCATTGAAGCCTACGACCGACAGGTGCTTCGCATGGATTTAGCAGTGAAAAACACCGGTGTCGTTGAGTTCACTGAACTCTTCTTGGGAATATCACTGGGGCCGAATTTGGATGAACACCCTTTTCAGGCTGTCTCACGGATGGAAGCCCCATTGATGCGGGGTGAAAGGCGGGTTTGGCCGCTCGTTATGGGCGTGCCTCTCGAAGCTGATATATCCAGAAAACTGATTACACTCAGGGTGAAGGAAGCCCGGGGCTAATCCCTGTCTCAATGGGCCCGCTGGTAGAGGCGTATCATGTGGGCAAATGCTGAGTTTTTCTTCTTCAGTTCGCGGCTGCCGCGTGTTATTTTGCAGAGACTCAATCCCAATTCGCGGGCGATTGCTCTCTGGGATATCCCCTTCACGATGAGACGCACGAGAATCCATCTGGATGAGATGTCCTTGACCTCCTTTTCAGTGAGCAGGCTTCTCAGAAAGGACTTGATCAGATGCGGATCGTCCGCTTCTGCCAGCGCAAAAGAAAGCTCGTTCAGCGGATTTAGATCGATATCTTCATACATACGCCTCAATATAGTTTTCGCTCATAGGACTCGTCAATCGTTTGGATGCCTCTCTAGACAGGCTGCCCCAAGGTGGTATAGAATAAAAGGGAGTTCGTATATCCAATCTCAGTCGGACGATGAAGTGTTGAGGGTACCGATGGGGCACAGCCTAGTTATTATGGCAGCGGGAATGGGCAGCCGATATGGTGGTATGAAGCAGATTGAACCCATGGGGCCCAGCGGTGAAATAATTCTCGACTATTCGATCCATGATGCCCTCAAAGCGGGTTTTTCCCGTGTGGTTTTCATAATCAGAAAAGACATCGAGAGGGCTTTCAGAGGCGCCATCGGCACACGTTTCGAGGGTATTATCGATGTCGACTATGTCTTGCAAGAGCTCGATGATCTGCCCGAGGGTTTTTCCCTACCGCCTGGCAGAGAAAAGCCCTGGGGGACGGGACAGGCCATTCTGGCCTGCCGGAATACGGTTGATGAGCCATTCGTTGTTATCAACGCGGACGATTTCTACGGCGATGAGGCCTTCAGGCAGAGTGTCACGGGATTGGAATCGCTAGGCAGCAAGCGCTCAAGTGGATTTCTGGTGGCGTATCGTCTCGGCAACACATTGAGTCCTCACGGCTATGTAACAAGAGCCGTCTGCGAACTGACCAATGGGAATATCTCCCGCATGACCGAACGCGCGAAAATCGGCAGAAATGAGGATGGCCTCGTGGAGTACCAGGACGAAACGGGTCGTCATATCATAGCCGATGATGAGCTCGCGTCCATGAATTTCTGGGGATTCTCTCCGACTCTTTTTGAGAATCTGCGGCCGCGATTTGAGAGATTCCTAGAAAAGAATGGGAGAGAGATGAAAACGGAATTTCTCATTCCCACAGAGGTGGACGCGATGATTCATGAGAACCTCATAAGCGTCAAAGTGTTCAGGACGAGGGAATCATGGTTCGGGGTTACCTATCCCGAAGACAGGAAAGCTGTCAAGGCCTCTCTTCTGTCCCTCGTTGAGTCGGGTGCCTACGGCTCTCCCCTCTGGTAATTCCAGGAAATCCCTTCGATGAGCCGGCGCGATGAAACAGTAGAAAGCCTCATCGAGCGTTTCAGGCTGATTCCCCATCCTGAGGGGGGATGGTATCGGCAAACCTATGTTTCCGGTATTTCGTCTTCATTCGGCCTGAGTCGAAGAGGTTCCAGGCCGCTCGCGACATCGATCTATTTCTTGCTAACCCGCGGCCATTTCTCGGCTTTTCACCGTCTGCAATCGGATGAAATGTGGTATCATCATTCCGGCGACGCGCTGCGAATCGAAATAATACACCGTGGCGGACGTTATGAAAGCGCTCTGATAGGCCCCGCGGATCGAGGATTTGAGCCTCAGTTCTGTGTTCCCGCCGATTGCTGGTTTGCCTCGCGCATCGATAATGGGGGGCATTGGGGGCTTGTCGGGTGTTCGGTGTTTCCGGGATTCGACTTTCGAGACTTCGAACTGGCCGATTATGATGAGCTCTCCGCGGAATACCCGGAGCATAGGGGGTTGATCAGGGCCTTAACCCGTTGATGGACATCGTCCACCTGTATCCCAAAACGCGCCGGGCGATTCAGCATAATCCTCCATAGGATCGCTCAAAGCATATCATCCATGGCGGATAAGAGCAAGCCTAGGCCCGGGCAGGCAGAAGCGCGTACTTCGGCGCTTACTCCGAAAGGTGATCCTGCCTTGAGACTCAGGCGCGGCCACCCTCATTGATACACAACCTTACGAATCCGGTGCTTGGCTTTATCGGCGACATACACATTGCCCGATGAATCCACCGCCACGCCAGCCGGGACTATTAAGCTGTGCCGTGCTGCCATCACCGGCTAGGGTGCTCAGCACTCAGGATTTGGATTTGGCCGGGTTCGAACACGAGAGCAATGCCCCGACGATCATAAGAATGAGTATCCTTATTATCCTTTTCATAAGAACCTCCTTACTAAGATGGCATCTCGATTATGCTTGAAAACAGGTGGTCTTGAGACAGCATCTTGAGTATACACCTGTCCTCCTACGATTCATATCGAAGTGATCGGAATTTTGGGCGATAATGGACTCAGAACCAGTGACCTCTACCGTGTGAAGGCAGCACCCTGGCCGCTTGAGTCAATCGCCCATGGCTACGCAATGTAAGCGATAGCATCGAATTAGGCAACCGGGGGAGTGAATAGTTAAGGCATGGGAGCCGTTCTATCTCAATCGAAGCTACGGTGGGTTCCCCAAGCCTCATCCTGAATGCCTGGGTATGTTGTGGATAGAAGCTAGTTGGCGTTCGATAGCTTCTCATCGAGGATACGGCCGGCCGCCTCGGGGGCAACCCTGCCATTCGATGCCTGCATCACCTGCCCCATGAGCCACCCCCTCTGCTTCACGTTCCCCGAATGAATGGACTTGACAACTTCCGGATGAGCCGACAACACCCGATCTACCAGGCTGCCGATTTCCTCAGGATCGTTGATTTGCCACCAACCCTCCCTTTCGATAATGGCCAGGGGGTCCTCGTCCTCCTCGAAAATCTTCTTCAGGACGTTTTTCGCTATTTTCCCACTGATTCGCCCTTCGTCAATCAGATTGAGTAAGGAGGAGAGCCTGGAAGGACTCAGGAAACTCGACGCGAGCGAAAGGCTCTCCCGGTTGAGCATTTTTCTGACATCGGAGGACAGCCATGCCGCGACCTGTCTGTGAGAAGCGCCGGACTGGACTGTTTCCTCAAAGAAATCGGCGGTGTAAGGATCGTCATGGATGAACTCGGCCTGCTGAGAGGCAATATCGTAAGTCGAAATCAGGCGCCTCTTACGGGCCAGCGGGAATTCCACCATCGATGATTCGACCCGGGCAAGGAATGCTTCATCCGGAGAAAACGGTGGTATATCGGGTTCGGGAAAGTAGCGGTAGTCATCGGCCACTTCCTTCCGCCGCATCGACTCGGTAACACTCCTGTTCTCGTTCCAGAGACGGGTCTCCTGGATGAGAATGCCACCGGCATCGATGATATCCGCCTGTCTGAGTGCTTCATGGTTGAGCGCCTGTCTCACGAAGCGCGGCGAATTCATGTTCTTGAGTTCCACCTTGGTTCCAAGGCCCTTATCGGGAAGATTGATCGATATATTGGCATCGCATTTCATCGAACCTTCCTCCATATTGCCGTCACTCACGCCCAGATAGCGGACTAATCGCTGAAAGGCCCTCAGAAATGCCTCGGCCTCCTCACCGGAGTGGAGATCGGGCGCGCTGACAATCTCCAGAAGCGGATAGCCGGCCCGGTTATAATCCAGCAAGGTGGCATCGCCGGTGTGGATCATCTTCCCCGCGTCTTCTTCCAGGTGAACATCATGAATTCGAATGTTGATTGTTTCGCCATTACCCAATTCCGCTTCCATGTACCCATTCTCTCCAACAGGATGGTCAAACTGGGAAATCTGATAGTTCTTCGGCATGTCCGGATAGAAGTAGTTCTTCCTGGCAAAACTGGTTTTTTCGGAAAGTTGACAGTGAAGTGCCTTGGCCACCAGGTATCCCTGCTCCAGAGACTTCTGATTCAGCATCGGCAATGTCCCCGGATACCCCAAGCATACCGGGCAGACATTGGTATTGGGTGCTTCCCCATACAGCGCCTTACATGAGCAAAACATCTTGGATTCGCACTTCAGGTGTATGTGGATTTCGAGGCCGATATACACATCGTATTTGGGGTGAACTCTCATGAAAGACTCTCAATCTCCAGGGCCCCGGGAGTCGGTATCAGTGGAAACGCGTGCCTGAGAGAGCGGGCAGTCTGAAACAAATGGCTTTCGGCGAAGGCCGGGGCCATGAGCTGCACCCCCGTCGGGAGTCCCAGGGCATTGCCGGTGGGAATAGCAAGCGCGGGCAGGCCGGCAAGATTGGCCAGACAGGTAAAAACGTCAGCCAACCTCTGTTGGTAGTCATCCATTCCCGCGTCGCCGGTGGGAAATGCCTGGGTTGGGAATACGGGCATGAGCATCAGGGCGCTGTCCTTAAATACCTCATTTAACTCATTACGAATAAGGGTTCGTATTCTCTGGGCCCTGCCATAGTATTCCTTCCGAAAACCGGATCGAAGGACATAGGTGCCCAGTAAAATTCGTAGTTTCACCTCGTCTCCGAATCCCTCATGACGCGCCTCGCGCATCAATTCGACTGGATTCTCGGCATAATCCGGCGCGTAACCATAACGGATTCCGTTGTATCGGGCCAAGTTGGCACTGGCTTCGGCCGTCGCTATCGTATAATAGGCGGGCACTATGAAGTCGAACGACGAGAGTCTAACGGTGCTGAGCGTCATACCGGTACTCGTCAATGCCTCAGCGGCCCGCTTGTATGCGTCAGCAACCGCCGCGTCCAATACGCCCTGCTCAAAATCCAGAAGGACGGCCCTGCTATAGTCTCCCCCCGGCCTCTCAGGGCTCAATGTGCTCTGATCGCGATCGTCGCGGGATGACATGATGTCGAATGCCCTTTCCAAGAGGTCGATATCGGCACTCATGCAGCCAATCTGCTCAAGAGACGAGGCATAGGCGGTGAGTCCGTAGCGAGAAACAACACCGTATGTCGGCTTGAGTCCGTAAGTACCGCAGAAATTAGCCGGCTGCCTCACCGAACCGCCGGTATCGCTGCCCAGAGAAAGGGGCACCAGGCCCGCGGCGACCGCGGCGGCACTCCCCCCGCTCGATCCTCCGGGAACCCGTGCGTGGTCCCATGGGTTCACTGTCCTCGCCAGGGCGGAGTGTTCATTGGATGAGCCCATGCCGAACTCGTCCATATTCGTCTTCCCTACCACCACGGCCCCGGCCTTTTCCAGGCGATCCACCGCCGTCGAAGTATAGGGGGCGATAAGATTTCTGAGCATCATGGATCCACAGGTTAAGGGGCGGCCTTTCACGGCGATATTGTCTTTAATCGCTACTGGAAGACCCGATAGAGGCCCCTCCCTGATGGGCCGGCCATCGGGATCGTCGGGGTCAAAACTGAGGAAACTCCCTATCGTAGCGTCAATCTTCTTTACACGCCCCGTGTATCGATTTCTCAGAACGGGCTCTCTGAGCACATCGGACCAGAGTTCATGCGTTGCGGACATGGCAACCTCAAGCTATAGGACGTTGGGAATAAGGAAGAAGCCATCCCTTAATTCCGGCGAAGATGCGACTAAGTCATCGACAGCGTCAAAGGCCTCCACCTGATCCTCGCGGACCCGATTACCCTGGGCCAAGGCGTGAGTGGTCGGTTCGAGGTGATCGACATTGGCACGAGACATCACATGAAAGAGCTCGCGCATGCGTTCGGCTTCCCGAGCGAGCCTGAGTGTTTCGCTATCATCCAGTTTCAATCCGGCGAGTTCGGCTGTCATCGCCCATTCAACTTGTGCTTGCGTCATTGAGGTCTTATACATGCCGTCGAAGCAGGCTGTCAAGAACGGCAAGGCAATTCCCCTATGCCATGACGCGAGCCATGGATGTGGCTAGTCGGCAGGCGGCCGTACTGTGCCAAGGGAGTCGTCGCGCAAGCTGAATCAGCTTTGGAGGCGGCAACGTTTCTTCCGCGAATTCCAAAAAGGCATAACACACCTGCAATCTGATTATTGCTTTTTTAGCGAAAAACCAGTCAGAACGAGAACCAATAATAAATTATAGAGATCAATTGAGGGAAGTGTCAACGATTATCTTGGAAATCTTGTCGGGGAAGCAGTCAGAAGGGCCTGAACACGGTGTTCGATGATGTCGGGCACAGAGACAGAAGCGCGGGGCGCCGGGGCTATCGATCTGGCCATTATCATACAGATCCGCCATTGGGAGTGATCTTCTCAAGATGTGTTCTTGAAATACTGTTATCCCATACGATGCGCCCTAGATTCGCAGCCGTTCATGAGAACCGCCATACATCTTATCGCGAAGATCGTGGACTGCCTCATCTTCCAGATACTCCTCGAAACTCATGCGACGATCGACAATGCCTGTGGGGGTGAATTCGATTATTCTGTTGGCAATGCTGTTGATAAACTGTTGGTCGTGGCTGGCAAAAATCAACGAACCCGAAAAATCGATGAGACCATTGTTCAGGCTGGTGATGGATTCCAGATCGAGGTGGCTGGTGGGATGATCCAGGATGAGGACATTCGCGCCGCTGAGCATCATTTTCGACAGCAAACAGCGAACTCTTTCCCCCCCTGAGAGCACGTTTACCTTCTTCAAGGATTCATCCTGTGTGAAGAGCATTCGGCCCAGAAAGCCTCGTATGTAGGCCTCATCCTGCTCCTTGGAATACTGCCGGAGCCAGTCGGTCATGCTTATATCATTGTCAAAATACTGGTTGCTATTTTTGGGAAAGAAGTCGAATTTCGTGGTTACACCCCAACGGACG
>Ga0209049_1000020_pt1 | contig 29502 bp, 25 predicted proteins | sample WorMetulBAHAMAS2_FD_187398 | JGI IMG/M metagenome (GOLD analysis project Ga0209049, IMG submission 187398) | Marine gutless worms symbiont microbial communities from Max Planck institute for Marine Microbiology, Germany - Olavius ullae BAHAMAS.2... | ecosystem: Host-associated > Annelida >...
GATGGAAGTCGCCTATCATCAATGGGATCCACATTACCAGCCACACGCGGATGAAGATGAGCATCAATCCTTCATGCGCAAGATGAAGGAAGCCGCCGCCTTCAACGAATGGGTACAACGCGGCTCCGAGTCACCTCATGCCCCGGGGGCAGGCGATAGGGCCCTGGAATCAACGGACGAAAAGGATTCATTTCTCCGCAAGAGATATGATGACGGTCCCCATGGATAAATCCTCCTAGTAGGCCGCCACAGAGTGAGCCCGATCCTCCCTCTGGGAGACCGCCACAGCGTGATCCCGATGATTCCGGCAACAGAGGCGGAAATAGCGGCCCCGGGAATACCGGCGCGGATGAACCTGAGAATGATGAAGTTCAGGGAGATTCCGACGATAGGGTTCCAGGCGAAAGACTAAATCCGCCGAAAGTGCCTGCGAACCTTCCTGGTGACAGCGATACGGATTCTGGCGGACGTTCCGTTTTGCATAGGATGTTCGATAATTTGAATAGAAAAATAGACGAACTAAGAGAGAAGCATTATAATCGCAATGAATTGCAAAAAGATTCGATGCCTGAAACGCCTCGTGAAGCCGCCGAAGTTCAAGATTATGAAAGAGAAATGGATGAGCGGCTAGATAAATACCATGAGCAGGGTGAGCAACAGAAAAATTTGCCTGAGGCGCATCGAAACAACAAGTATTTGAGGCAACTAGGGGATTCGAGAGCTTCCATGGAGCATGTATACGATCGAGATAAAAGAGGGTGACAGATTCAATCAATAGAGGGACGTATAATTTCGTTGATCGAAGCGAATCAGTGATTGGCCATTTCGCTCGGGATGTGCTTCCCTACTACATATGGGGGAATGACGAGACTGATCGCCAGACAACAACGGTGTGGCAGCGGATTACCGGCACATATCGCGGCGAGATTCCCAATTCGGGTGATTAGGAGAAACACAGTGCGGCATTGGCAAAAAGTGTTGGGATGCTCGCTTCTCATAACTCTTCTGTGTTGTGTTAGGGGCTTTAGCCTGGGTGTGCTATTTGATTTCCGTATCAATCGTATCTATTTTTACAATCAGGAGCCCCCAATATACCTTGATAGAGGGGATTTTTCAAATCAGCCCATAGCGCCCTATACCGTGGGGGATAGCATCTTTGTTCTATCTGTTTATCCCCATTCCACTGTTTACGGTGACCACATAAAGAATGGTATGGCAAATGCGAGCTACAGTTTCATTGTTTTTACGAAAAAACGGTCAGATTCTTCCTATCGAATAAAAAACATCAGTATCATCACCTCGGAGTACCAAGGGAATATCGAAACCCTGATATATGCCATAAAACCATATTCTGGACCACCTGAACCGACGGGTCGTTATGGAACCCAATTAGAGTTTAGGGAATGGGAAAAAAATAGAGATTATCGACGATCAATGTTTTTAGGAGGGTACTTTGCATACCCGAGGCCAAAGGATATGAAGATTATATTTGACGTTGAGGTAGAAGTATCGGATGCGAATGTCATAAGCACCCATGTGTTTCGGTATCATTACTCCATAACCCAAAGAAATCGTTGGATTGATTTATACGGAGTATGACAAACTTCTACGAGACAGCATCATAATCAACCAGCTTAATGAGGTTTATTCATGAAATGCATACATTGGGGCTTCCATTTCAAGAATGAAAAGCAAAAATGGCGCATGCGGTGGGTGAAGCTCTATGAGTACTAGCATCCACGGTAGTGTAAAAAATTTTGCGCAAATTCACTTTTACCCCCACTATGCACACCAACGGAAACAAACGATATCTGGTATGATGTGGATGGTAATTTTGGGATGTTGAATATGTTCGAGACTTTATTTTTCTCTGGTAATACATTGTTTGTTTTGGTTGCATATTCATTATTTGTATTCTCAATTCTTGTAGGTGTCTATGCCAAAAGGAAAAAGGGGCGCTCAGGATTTGGATTTTTCATACTCTCATCCGTCTTAACACCTGTAATAGGTCTCTTCATCGCACTTCTGGCTTCATCGAACATCTCAAATGGAAATGTTATCCGACTCAGGATGCCTAAGGATTCAAATCTCCATTCTGATGAGTACAGATTAGATCGGTATACACACGGGGACTGGGTCATCCGAAAAAAAATGAGAAGAAAAATCATTACGATTAGCACTAATAGAGCTTTTAAGTATATCCTAAAGAATCTGGATGCGGAAAAAAACCAACAATTCAAAGAAAGTCTAATCGAAGCTCGGCAGGGCGTTGTCTTCTCACAATAGTGTGTTTCCGACGAAGTAAAACTCCCCACAATTGCAATGGGAGTTGGCCACCCGTGCAATGCCTAAAATGCCCATGATTTGCTAGCTCCTTAACCGGTAGGCATCGGATAATTTGACATTTTCTATTATTTGACTTTCGTTTTCCTTTCGTTTGAGTTATCTTTATCTTTCGTTTAGCTATCGAATGTGCTTCAAAACACTTGGCTACCGTAGATGATTGTAGAACGAGAGTCTGATCTCATTGCACTCTCTGTTTGTAGCAAGAGGGAAATCCCCGAAATCGCAAATGAAAATTCCCCCGTACCGGGTGGGGATTTTTGTCATTGCCGGATGAGGGAACTCTTCATCCGCCAACTCTCGCCATTGAAGATCAGTAAGTAATCAAGATGCGCCAGTCTGTCTTCGGCGATTTGACTCCGGCGCCTACATTCGATAGACTGCTTTGTCATCAATTCGCAGAATAAGGAGATTCTTCAGGAGAGAAATTGGTCGCTATGGAGCAGTGTTCATGCCACACGAAATTGAACGGAAGTTTCTCGTAAACCCTGATTTACTGGAGACACTGAGTGGTGGAACTCTCCTACGCCAGGGCTACCTCGAGACCTCCGAAATCACCACGGTTCGTGTAAGAATCAAAGGGGATAGGGGATTTCTCAGCGTTAAAGGACCTCCTGATGAGAGCGGCATGGTACGGCTGGAATTCGAATATGAGATTCCGTTAACCGATGCCCAAACCATAATTGATACTCTTTGCGGAGATAGAGTTCTAGAGAAGGTTCGCCATGTGCTACGCATTGGGGAACATGACTGGGAAGTAGACGTGTTTCACGGGCGGAACACCGGTCTGATACTGGCGGAGGTGGAACTCGGCGGGATCAATGAATCTGTGCAATACCCCGAATGGATCGAGTGCGAAGTAACAGGGGATGAAAGGTATTATAACCGGAGGCTCATCGATAATCCCTGGCCCGATTGGAGATGATGTTCAATCATTCACCCTGGGCTTCTCTCTGGAACCTCGTCTTTTCTGGGGCGTTACGGTCTCTGACGCTGACTGATATCAAGATGAATTCCGGCATACATGGCGTTTTTGCCGCTGGTTTTGAAGATCGGGCTTAACGATGGACACATGCTCCCGGTGGACTCTGTGTGTTTCTATTGATCGGGGATGTCATCATCCTGACTTGATTGGATAGGCGGCGACGCTGAGAAATACAGTCGTATCGAATTGCTGTATTGGTCAAAAAGGACCTTCTTATTCCTGATTGCGCTTTGTGGGACATGGAGCAGTCTGAGAGCGCCTTCTTCAAAAGCATACAGAAAACGAACTACTTCACCACTGTCGAACAAGAAGCCCAGGACACCCTCGTGGGATATTGAAATGGCCGGATCGAGGAAGTGGTCTAGCTCAATAGTTCCACTATTGCCGGCACCCGATGATAGAATGCCGCGGGATATCAGCGATGATTTGCCAATCCACGTAAAACGCCCCCCATCGAATACGACTATCCTTCCATAGACGTTGCTATCAAACTGTGGACCTTGTTCGATGAGTTTTGCTGTTATATTCCTACGCCGTGTTCTCTCGTCCTCGATAATCTTCTGAATATCTCCTTCTAAGCGAACGAAAGTCTCTAGATATTCCCTGCTCCCGTCATTGTACTGAACACTGATCAAGTCCTCGTTGTTGTAAGTGATGCGAAAACTCGTATCGATGAAGTCATATCGACTGCGGCCGATGGGAACGACTTCAGTCCATGTCTCAGTGATGGAGTGCCTTGGAAGTCTTAAGACGAGTGTTTTCGTGGCGGCATCGGGGAAAAACCCGTATCCGGGTTTGAAGACAGTAAGATCAATTTGGCGGTTCGCGATCATGTGACTATAGAATTCCGGGCGCCAGTTTCCAGCAAGTACAGCATCGAGAACAGGATCGTTCATGTTTCTGACATTGAGTATTTCTTTCTCTCCATTGACAATTTCCACCACCTGAAGATGATAATCGAAAACGTATCCTTCAATCCCGCCTTCGGCCACGACGCGGTACCAATAGCCTTCGAGATTGCCGACTTGAATCGGGTCGTCAGTTCGGCTGAGCACTTTCATCATCTCACCTAATCGGAAACGGTAGACCTGTGTGGATGTGTTGTTCGCTTCCAAGCGCATCGGTAGACCCTGGTAGCGGCATTCGGCATACACCTGGCGCCATTCTCCCAAATTTGTGGAGAACAATACGGCATCTTTTTTCTTGCGGTGTAGAGTCAGGCGCCATTTCTCGATTTCTTTCGTAAGGAGATTCTGATCCGGAAGGTAGACAATGTAGGTGTTTCTGAGAATCGATTCATCTTTGACACTCACCAGATCTCCGGGTTCCCAGATGCTGTCTTCAGGGGGCCAAATAACGACTCCCGTTCCGAGGTTTCCGCATCCTGTGAGCAAGCTGAGAAGTAGATTGAATAGGATCAAACAATGACGAAAAGGTCTGTCTTTCATATTCCGACGATTAGCACTCGCACATGGTCAATAACGCTTACGGATTCAGAGAGGATTCAAGAAGAACGACAATCCGGCCTTCAAGGAGAACCCTTCTGCCCGACTCTGATGCCAGTAGACGCTTTGTATCTTCTTCCCCCAGTATTATGTCACACGTGCGCTTTCCATACAATTTTTTCGCCATGACAAGAAAGGGTCGTCGTCCGATTAGCGGCTCCGCCAGATTCCGCTCCTCAACTGTCCGGTAGGATAGGATTCTTCCGTTTCGGGAAGCGGGATCGGCCAGCACCACGAGGTCTTCCGTCAGTATCCTGGCGAACAGGGCCTTTTGGATACCGGCGTCATAACCCAGCCCTCGAATTGGCAATGTGTGAGGAACAAAGATGACAATTCCGGTCCAATCGTCCTCTGGCACGGGTACCCAGCCGATAGGAGGTGAGAGCGAAACTGGCGGTGCCGTCGGAGGAAACAGTTCGGGCAAAACCTCAGGGAGGGAAACTGTATATGCCGTCTCCACTGATTTTCGGTCTTCTGTGATGCGACTCCATTCACGATTCATCAGGCGGGCAAGTTTTTCAACCGTTTTTTTCATGGTAGGCGATCGAGCAACATGCTCACTGAGAAGCCCCTCCCTATCCCAGGTGAGCCGACCGAGTTCATTTACGACATAGGGAGTTAGCTCCGCTTCAAGTGCCATGAGAGCTTTTGGGTGGTCGGAAGGGGATATCCCGGCATCCAGCGATCGGCTTGCGGACACGGAGAAATCGCCTGTGCCCCAATCCATCACTGATTCGATATGAATCTCGGCATAGACATGCATCGGGATTATACACGCAAGGAGTAATGCAACAAGCATGATTCTAACTCTCATTCGTCCATTACCTCATTCTCCGGCACACGCAGGACACTGCCTGCTAGCAGCATATCACTCAGTGGTCGGTAGTTCACATCCGCTAGCATTTCGGGTGTGATATGATAGCGCTTCGCGATACTCCAGAAAGTGTCACCGGGCTTTACCCAATATCGACCTTTCCAATCAGGAAGAGCATCATTTTCAATGCCGGATGGAGTCGTTTCATCACCTGGAATGAATAACCGTTCTCCGATACGCAGCCTTTCAGCTTGAACATGACTATTATAGAGTAGCATTTCGGCGATGGGAATGTCATGGCGCCTGCTTATCAGCGAGAGTGTATCACCGTTTTTAACGGTATATCGCCAAAACCTCGATGGGAACCGGTTATCATCTAGCGCGGAGATCCAATCCATGGTCGCATCGACTGAGTGCTTGGGTATTTTCAGAAAATAGGGTAGGGGGGAAGGAGGAGTAAATGGGTGGTTCAATTCTCGATGGGAATCGCGAAGTTTCGTGTGACTATAACCCAATGCCGCAGCAAGAGAATTGAGAGGTACAGAGCGATTTATCGGCAATCGAGCCCATTGTGTCGGCCCTTTCCATGTCAGGGGAAGACCGAAACGCCCAGAGTGAGCCGTAATATAAGCAACCGCAATCACCTGAGGCAGGTATTGCTCGGCTTCTGTTGATAGGAGCCTGGAATCTATCAGCTCCCAGATGCTGGATGAGCCGCTTTTCCGACGTAGATTCTCGATTGTTGTGGACCCGGCATTGTAGGAAGCGATCGCCAACAGCCAATCTGAAAACAATCGATGGTACAATGTCAGTTCCTGTACAGCTGCTTCAGTCGATTTCCAGATATCGCGCCGCTCATCCTGCCAGGCATCGATAACAAGTTGCCTTCCTCGGGCACTCGATTCGAGGAACTGCCAGGGTCCGGCGGCACCGGATGAGGAGACGACATCGACGCGCCAATTTGATTCCACAATGGGAATTGCCATGATTTCCCAAGGAAGTCCCGCAGAGCGAATAATCGCGTTCACCGGACGGCGGTATTCGAATAAGCGCTCATTGCTGAGTCGAATTTTATTCAGTCCTTCCGACTTTGTCCAGTGGGCAATCCACTCAGCAATCTCGGGGCGGGCACCAATCGCCTTATCGATATCTATCGACCATGCTTTTTGAGGGGCATGATTCTGGAGCGGCATACGGTAGTTGACAACGTGTACAGAATGCGGTGGGCTGATACCTGTGAATTGTGAGAATAGTGGCTCACTTGCCCAAGCGGCCGGAGAGAAGCCGAACACACCCAGAGCAAGGGATATCAGAGTCGTTCGCCGAAATATATGCCAACCCATTCCCATCGACCATTGATTTCAGGGTCCGCAGGATAGTCTACACGCCTGAAATATAAATACCATGTCGGCATCTTCCACGACCAACCGGTTGTCCACAAGAACGCCTCCCTGTCATTGGAAAATGGTTCCAATTCCGGCCTGTACCGGACGCTGCTCTTGAGGAAGGTTCCGAGTTCCATGGGTATATGTGTGAAAGCGTCCGATGTTTCCTGACTCCAGTTCATCAAGAAAAATTCGCTTGATTGGTAATGGACAAGTAAGCGGGGGTCCTGAGTCCTGATCGCGTACTGCACCATGTCTACGAGTTCATCCAGATTGTCCACGGTCCAATGTTTGTCGCTGTTGTGAAAGGTGATATCTGAAGAGACCTTTTTTCGGACATTGGGAAGTCCCGGGATGACTGCTTCGGGGAATTTCAGGAATTCCGCATAGGCCTTGTACATGTCATCCCACAGTCCGATTTTTTCATACTCTTCGGCCAGAGCGTAATAATTCCGGCCCTGATCGATATGGGCCGAATAATTCTGCTGCATCCTGATTCTCACCGCAATCGCTTCTCGTGGCTCAGTACTATGGCGAGCGATTTCGTCCAATGCAAGAAGATGCAAAGATTGACCTTTGATTTCTATATCCGGGAAATTCCTGGTTAGTCGCCTGAGATAATCCAATGATAACTCTTGTGAGCCTGTGTCTTTGGCGCCTTCTGCCATGGCCATAAGGTAATAGGATCCGTAGGGGTCATCAGGATGAGCTTCCAGCATCTCCCCGAGGAGTGAACACAGCCAGTCGGTTTCTCCAGCTTTTCTGGCTCGGGCGATAATCGGTTCGATAGCGGTATAGCGAGTGGCCGAATCAGCGTCGATATCACGTGCTATGGACAGCAATTCCAATAAATCCTTGTCCTTGGAAAGAACAGGAGGTATGTCAAAACCCATGTCGCAAGAGGCAAATGGCGAAACTACAAGTACGGCAAGGAGACAACAACGTATTCGGTTCATTCTGACAGGATCATATCCTCACTCAAAACCTCAAAGCAAGAGTGGAATGTTAGCCGCTTTCACTTCTCAGGAAATCCCGATACTTCTCGGGATCGGAACGGAATGCCACAATATTCTTTTCCTTGCTGGTTTTCCTGAGGGCCTCCTCTGCTTCTCTGAAAAGCCTTTCCGCGCCGATCAGTCGGCCGGTTCGTGATGCGATACCCACCCGGAGTGCCCTGGTTCCTGTCTGTTCAATACACTCAAGGACTAATTCTTCGGTGAACGAAAGTGTTGTGTCCAGATCCTGGTTGGGTTCAATGACACCGATCTGGTTATTTCCCAAGGCGAAGATGAGATCCTTCGAGGTGTGAAAATCCCGAATCCGCTTCTTGTTTTTCCCGACGCCGGCAAACAGAAGCACCGATAGATCCTCATTCAACGAGGCAGAGTGCTCCAGTTCGTTTTCCAGGCGGGTCAGCATTGCTTTCATCAGCGGAGATTCGCCATATTCTTCTTTCGTGGGTAAATCTTTGAGATTTGGAGCGACAATAGCGTCATCAACGGGTGGAGTATCCCCGTCGTCCGCACCGTAGGCGAACGAGGAATCCTCTTCAAGACCCTCGTCCATTTCCACCGGGTCAAGGCCAACGCTTCCAAGCCTGTTTTGGGATTCGCTGATCAACGCGTCCTCAGAAGGGTAACTCTCAAAATCATCGGAAAGAAAATCGTCTTCATCTAATCGACTTCTCGACTGGAGATTTTCTGTCATTATGGTTTTCCGGCGCGGTTTTACCAGGATGAAAAGAAAGGTAATGAACAGGAGTACGGCGACGGTAACCAGGGTGATTAAAAGGTAATTACGGATTTCAGCACCCGATAACAGGGAGGAAACAAATACTGCCTCCAAACCCCGCATGTCCGGTGTATTCATTGGCACATTGACCACATAGTACCGGATTTGGGCTATCGGGCCTCTCAATTTATCAGAACCAGCGATATGTGTCCTGGAAAAATCACTAAAGGTTGGTTTAACGATGCTCAATCTCAGCCCATCATCATGTGAGAATACCTGAATGACGACCAATGAGGGCTCCTCACCCATAATTTCCTCTGCGACGGCTAACTCGGCATCGATATCTCTTTCTGTTACCAGGGTATTGGAGAGACGGCGGGTATACACAGGTGTATTTGAAGTTAGAATTGACTTTCTTTCGGCACGAGACTGATAGATTTCCCAACCGAAAAACCCAATGACACACAGTAATACGATAACAACGAAAAGTGTGTATACAATTGAAAAGGTCTTGTTCATATTCATATTATATCGGAAGTGAGGGTTGTGTTGAAGATTCGTAAGCGCAATTTGTCTGAAGGTTGGTATCCGAATTCCCCCGATCAAGTAAAAAAACTCGTGAACACTTGGACTTCTAGCAAGGAAACTGGAAAAACACTGGCAGGCATTGTTCCCCATGCCGGATGGAGCTATTGCGGCAGGATGATTGTCAGGGCTCTTGAGACCCTTTCAGACAACCTGAACTGCGTTGTGGTTCTCGGTGGCCATAATCCCTCAGGAGCGCCTCTTGTAACCTATGATGACGATTTATGGGAGCTTCCAACGGGAGTATTGAGAAGGGACAGTGAGTTGACGAGTCGGGTACATGCCCGTCTACCCAGCGATATGAAGACTATCGATGAGTGGACGGCGGACAACACCATCGAGGTGATAATGCCCCTCATTGCGGCCATGTATCCCAGGCTTCGCTGGGCTGCCTGGCGAGTCCCTTCGGACGAACGTTCATTGGCCTTCGGCGAGATTCTCCATGCATCCGCCAGTGACTTGGGTTTGCGCATTGGGGTTGTTGGGTCGACAGATCTCACTCATTACGGGCCTGATTATCGTTTCATGCCGCGGGAGTCTCGCAAGAATCCCGCGGCATGGGTGGCAAAACGGGATGGAAAATTCCTTGAAACTATTTCGACGTTTCGGGGTGTTGAGGCCCTCAAAATGGCTAATGCCGACCATAGCGCCTGTTCGGTTGGTGCCGCCCTTGCCGCGATGGCATACGCTCAGGAGGCAGGGTGCATCCCGGGGCGTATACTCTCTCAGGCTACTAGTCAGGATGTTCATTCCGCTTCTTCGTTTGTTGGCTATGGTTCGATTATCTGGGAATCCCCTTGATACCGCTTGAGGAGGGTTCGGATTCTCGCGAGCGCCCATCTGCGGGATTTCTCTACGGCGGCCGGGCCATCCGTTGATTCGTCTCTGAAAGTCGCGGCCGATGGCAGCAGTGTTGCCCATGCCTGACGATTTTCCGTATCAAGATATTCCAGATAATCCTGGGGCGGCCCATTGAGTGGCGGAAGCTGGGAAAGCCTTGATAGATAGGCTTCAAGAAAATCGGTCCACTTCATTGATATGGCACCAGTCGAAAGCATCGTGAGGACTCTCCCAAGTTCGTTCTCAGAACGCGACGAGGCATTATCAGGAATCCGAATCGGAATTCCCCGTCCGGCAATCAGGTGGCAATCGCATTCCATCACGCTTATCGCCTGTTCCAAGGATTCCCTGTAGTGGTTCAAGGAGGAGGTTTTCCAGAGCCAGCCGTCTGGCTTCCTCTCCCGTCTTGGATGAGATTCGCTTATAAACGAGTAGAATAGATTTTCAGAGCCGTTAAGTCTGTTGGATCTGGATTGAAAATAGGGGTAGAGATAGGTGTTTTTGGCATAGGGCTGCCCAGAGGGATATGAGAAGTCGGCTCCGAAAAGAAATACTTCATGGGCTCCAACCTCCTGAGCCAGTGAAACCGCGGCATAGGTGACATGGCCACCGGAGAGATCGAGGATGGGAAAGGGGCGATAGAAGCGGTTCAAATACAGTGAAAACGGATGTCCACTTGTGATGAAGAGAATGTTGTCTGTCATTCGCGTCAGAACCGGAGGAGATGCCAAATCGAGGATGAGGGCGGTTTTCTGTGGAAGGCCCTTCAAAAAATGGTGATAACTAATCGCCTGACAGTCAATGGAAAGCACGATGTCCGGTACAATACCGGTACTGGCCAATATCGGCAAAGATGTGTCGGTGGCCAGAAGTGTCGCGCCATCAGCATGCATCTTCCTGAGTTGCGGGAGTTGATCTTCCAGAGAAGGCCCTGCCGCGGTGATGAGAAATCGCCTGGATGGCGATACATCGATTCCGACCTTCTCGCTTCGTTCGAGATTGGCCAGTGTATGAACAAACCAGCGACGACCGAAGCGGCTCTGCACCGTGTAATCCCGTCCGAGCGCTTTGGAAAGTCCCTGCAACGCACGGACCCGGGGTGAAAACCACTCGGAATTCGCGTCCCACCGCGATCGAAGAGTGATGCTGCCCAGATTGCCGTAAAGAACCGGGAGATATCGGCTTAGAACTGTTTTGACAAGAAGCTCGGGTGAAGGACCCACAAGCAGAATTACACGGGAATCAGCGAACAGACTGCTCAGATCGAAGAGTTCCATGAGTCCTCGAACTATCGCATCGCTACTTTCCACAATGAGCAAACCGGTGAGAGTATCACTATCCACGAGAGGATTCAGATGATAGGCGGCCCCGAGACCGAAGGCCACAAGATAGCCTTCCGGTGCGTCTTGTGCTATGCGGCGTCCTTCGGCAACGGGGTCAATACGCGAGTGCATGGGAAACAGCCTGCCCGCTCTCGCAAGAACGGGTATCGGCATTCCCTTTCGGGATTTCATCACTGAGAGATTTTTACATGGCCGAGTCTGTGAGAGGTGCTGTGCCAAATCCGGATGACGAATTCTCAGAGAGAGCAGATTCTGATTCAGCCAACCGTTATCAGTCACACCAGCGCTCCATTTTCCCGACAATCTCACACACGCGCTGACGCTGATTCTCTACGGCTTCCTGATGCGTCGTCTTGGATTGACGTTTCACATCAAGTGTCCCACCGGGATCTAGGAAATACATCAAATCCAGGATGTTTGAATCCATTCGGTCTACGGGCAATTCAAGGCGATCGTGCCAATTCCTCAGAAGAGACAGTACTATTTCCTGGCGACCTTTTCTATTCTGAGGTGAACGTTGAGTCGTTACGTATGGACCATTTCCGACGATATTTCTCCACTTCCCAAGCTGTTGTGGATCGATTGATGAGATACCGGGCAGTTTAATAGGCATTTCGCCTAGCGAGAGTCGGAAAATACGAGCTTCTCTCAGATTGGAAACGAACCAATCTGCATATGTTTGCAAAACGCTTCCCACCCGCTTTCGGCCGATACGCTTCGGGGCACTCGCCGCGGCTCGCTCCCACAGTATTTCCTGCATGGGATGCACCCTGCTCTGTCCTGTTGCCAACCAGCCGCCGAAGCTGTGAGGCCGTACATGCGCTCTTAAATCATGCCAGCATAAATCGAGTCCCGCCAGAACCAGAGGGCCATCTGCTATTCTCTTCCATAATTCGATAGCGGTGGCCGCCACTGTGCCCATGGCGGACAACGGTACGGCAGGCCATGATTCATCTACTCTGATTACAGACTCTCCGGGGGTACCTTGGTCGAGTAGCATGGGAACTCCGGCATGATCGGGGAGGGGAGCCGCGCTAAGGGGCATGGCAACCGGACAGTCGGCGGGGAAATATCGGCCATGAATCCTCGCCCATATTCCAGGGTCGGTGGCCACCACCAGATCGGGATGCAGGTTGGCGTTCGAGATAGCCGCTAGGGAGGAGGGTAATGCCCAGAGGCGAAAAGACGCCCTATGTCGGCGTAACAGCGGTATGGCCTCCTCAAGGCTTGGGCCTGATGCGGCTAGCAGCACTGGAACTTGAGAGCTGATCGGGCAGCATAGGAATTCTGTTGCGATGAAGTTTCTGATACTGTTTTGCAGCCAGAGCCTGCCGAATGCGGCCGTGGAGCTGATGTTTCCCGCATGCCTGCGAATTATCTTCGCCAATGCCAATTGAACATTGTCGGCTAAGGGTTGGCGTATTTGCAAGGAAGGCGGCCATTGGAGAATACACAAACCTGCCATGGAGGTTTCTGGTAATACCCGTGATAGAAAAGTCTCAATATCTACAGAAGCGGCAGGATGCCATCGTTCTACCTTTCGAGAATCATCTTCCCTGCCGATTCGCTTTGCATAGAGTTTTGGATCAAGGTGAAGGGCGATGAGTGTGCTCTGAGGCAGAATTTCATGCAGTTTTTGATCTATATATCCGAGTCCCGCCCCAATAATCACAACGGTGGCACCGTCTATGAAGTTCTCCATGTGCCCTTTTAGGAATTTCTCAGCTTCGTTTTCGGGGTTGTAAGATGAGTGAATCCTCAAATTTCCGGCGGATGCCGTTGGCGTACCGTTTTTTGCAGTTCCGACAATGATGGGATCCACCTAGAAGAAACCGGAGAAGTGCTCTTTAATCGTTGCTTCTTCTTCCGGCCATTTTCTAAAGGCTGCCGGAAAAGATGGAATTTCAGCGAGATTCAGAAACGCCGAACTTAAGGAAGCTGCCAGTTGGTGCAGGTAGAGTTTACGATCCGGGAGACGGCGAGGGGGGAGCATCAGAAGGACGCGACCATCTTCGAGATCGTGAAAACGGCCCATTCGGCCATTGACATGCCGCAGGAAATTGACCATATCGGCCCGTGCGCAATAGGGTTCGATTCCAGGAGCCGCCGTGAGAAGGAGCTCAATGGCGGGTTTGAGGTCGATCAGAATAAGGATTCCTTCTTGTTTTCCCCAACTCTGCAGCCAAATGGGCAGATCGACATAATCACTCTCTACGGAGTTAGGAATTATGTGACGGCATGCTCCTATTCCAGCACCGAGTTTCTCATTCAGCAGTCCTATTGCCCTTTGAATTTCATCGGGAACCGCGTCTTCTTTGAGGCAATCAGCGGCCAGAAGAATAGCGGCGTGTCGTTCGCCCCCGCCGATAACAATCATCGTTAGATTGTTGATGAGCTCATTTACCCGATTCGATAGCATGCGTTCCATGTCCTCTGAGTGTAGAATGATGGCGGAACCTGCTACAGCGTCCCGCAATACAGGAAAATCGACAGGAACACGTAAACGTCGGGATGTCGTTCGGTCGAACCCGGTGGAGGCCCAAAGATAGTAGATGCCGGAAGAACAATCCGGTAACAGCAGTGCGCCCTTAGAAAATCCAATCACCGATTGGAATGAACTGAAAACCCCCCAAGGATAGTCTAAATGCCTCGTGTTATATGCAAAACGGTCAAGAACCGCTTCGACGTTATCTACCGCATGCGACGCTCTCTGGATCTCGGTTTCTTCATCTAGCTGCTGGATATAACTAAGCAGACCCATCTTCGGATAGCCCTAGTTCTTCGAAAATCTGCTTGTATGTTTCAAAATGTTCATTCCGGGCGAATTCCTTGATTTTCTCTTCTGGAAGGGACTCGAGCAGCGTGTCTATGTACTGTAAAACGTCTTTGAGTTTATCCTGAAGGTCTCCAGATAGTGCAACAGTACTGACATCCACTTCGCCTTCCGCTTCGAGCTCGGGCCCTATGATTTCCAGGGATTCTTCAACTATGCCGCTTTCATCCTCTAAGCCTGGCATATCATGAGCTGCATCATCCGCGCTCTCATTGATATCTGGAGTTGCGATCAAGGCCTCGAGAGACTCCATATCGACTTCTTCTGTATCCGGAAGTTCATCGAATTCATCATCGGGCAAAGTAACTTGAAAATCATCTTTCTCACCCTCATCCCCCAAATCTTCGATATCATCATCAGAACCGGTTTTGTCAGTGCTTACTTCAATTTCATCGCTCGCATCCCGATCCAGCTCGGCCGCTTCGGTGTCGGGGATGCTACTGCTGTCATTGATGATGAGATCTTCCAATTCGACATCATCGCTTATTTCTTCAAGCGATGAAGGGGGAGTTTCCTCAGAGATAGAAGCCTCCTCCTCATCGTAGATTTCCTTGGCAAGCTCCTCTTCCAAATCTATCTCTTCTAATTCATCGTCAGTCTTATCGGCCACCTCTTCATCCGCTTCTATTATTGGCTCTGCGACGTCAGCCAAAGCATCGGGTTCCGCGGCGACCTCCACGGTTTCGAAATCGTCAGTAGATATTTCTTCTAGGCCGACTTCGTTTTGGGCAGGTGAGTCAGAAGATGCATCGAATTCGCCGAGATCGATCTCAATTTCTTCGATGTCCTGATCGTCTTCAGGAGAGATTTCCATTGATTCGAGGAGTGCTTCTCCCCCTTCTTGCCCTGTTTCTTCGGCGGCTGGAGCCTCATCTAACTCAAAATCGACCAGACTACCGCCATTATCGAGTTCGCCTGCTATTTCATCAGCATCAACACTGACAGGCGGGTTTTCCCCTTGGATATCCGGTGAATCAGGTTCCCTCCTGTCCATTTCAATGGAAATTTCGGACAGCTCGTTGGCACTGACCCCATCCAGATCGATGCTCTCGGCATCCTCTAACGCAGATAATTCGGAATCCTCCAGACTCGGCACAGATACCTCATCGAGTTCAATAGCTTCCTCGCTAACAGCATCGATAGTCTCCTCGGAAGCCTCTGTTGCTGATAAGTAGTCGATATCAGTAGTCGATTCCTTCCTCATATCGGCGGAATCGAGAATATTGTCTAATTCATCGCCAGTGAGTGCGATGGTTTCATCATCTTCCTCGCTAAAAAACCCGGCAGACTCCTGCGGTGCCGGGGCCTGCTCCTTTGCGGACAGGTCGAGATTGACAAGCTGATCCTTGAGAAGGTGAATTTCGTTTCTCAATGAGACGATTTCGCCCTCTATTCTTTGGAGCATGGACGCGGAATCACCAGAAAGATCCGATGCTGTGTCGTCAAAACTCTGGCTTATCGAATCTTCGATAGCACTATCGAAGTCTCCCACCAAATCGGAGGGTGATGATTCTTCAAGTTCACCCAGGAGTTTTTCCTCTTCCTCGGTGATAATCAATCCATCATGGTCAGCATCGCCTATATCCATCAATTTCAGACTGGCATTGTTTTTTCTGTAGATCTCGTCCGGCCCAGTCTTCACCCAAACGCCATAGCGTTCAAGATTTTGCCTTTCCCGGATGGTATCGTCCACGCCCATTTTTCATTGCTCCCGAGCTGTTTTTTCGCTCTGAGTTCTTCTTCCTGTATATCGTCAAATTATCCTAGCATGCTGAGCTATTTCCACGCGGAGTCACACTTTCTTAGAAGGATTGGAGAGTCCATGACATCAATTATATGGGAGTGTTGAATTCCTTGTAAAGGAGTATGTTCTATAAGCCGTCAATCGAAACATGATACGATCGGCCTTGCTCGTAGCCTTATATGTGAATTTCCTGTCATTTTCACTCCTCTCTCTGTTTTTTGGCGGAACCGGGGCAACGTCCTTTGAGAAACTCCGAGAGCACAATCTCAGGTTGGAGGCGAATATCTCTGAACTTGAATCGAAGCAGGTCGATCTCAACAACATGCTGGGCTCGTTAAGAAGCAACCCCGAATCCATTATAATCGAAGCGAGATCCTTAGGGCTGTACCGAAAAGAGGATGGGGTAATCTATTTAAGAAATTTCGAGCCGGTCCACAGGATTCCTGAAACGGACCAGAAGTTTTACCCACGTTCATTGAGGCAGGCGGATGAGGGTATACTGAGGGTGTTTTCCATGGCGGCGGCAATAGTCGCTCTTTTGTTATCCCTCGTTGCGCGGAAGGCTCAGGGTGCTCATAAAGCGATCACCACATAGTCTGGCATCTTTGGCGGCCCAATTGAAGGCCGCCCGGGTTGTCATCATGGCCTCTGACACCATCTACGGCTTCCTCGGCATCGTTCCCGACGCCGAGGCCGAAATGCGACGTATCAAGGGGCGGGCCGATACCAAACCATTCATCCATCTCATAGCTGATCTGGAAAGTCTCGACGAGCTTGCCATTGTCCCCGAATCGGTCGATATACGGGATTTCTGGCCCGGACCATTCACCCTGATACTACCATTGGCAGAGGGTGGAACGGCAGGATTTCGGCTGCCACAGAATAGTAATCTGCGGCAACTCATCCGCTTGGTGGGCAGCCCACTGTATTCAACAAGTGTGAACAGGGCAGGCGAGACGCCCCTGAACAACCCCCACATCATCCACCAGGAATTTGGCGATCAGGTCGCCCTGGTTGAGGATGCCGGGATCTACCGGAAGAAGATGCCCTCTACAGTCATCAATCTGTCCGTTAGCCCCCCGGTTCTCCTCAGGCAGGGAGCCGGTATTGTGCCCCCGGGTTATCTTTGAAATTCCCCCCGCTCGCCCCACCGGGTCATTACGCCGTCGCCTTCCTCAGGGCCTCATCAAGATCATAGAGTATATCGTCAATGTCTTCGATTCCAATCGAAAGCCGTACTAAATCGGTTCCGACGCCCGCTACCCTCAGATACTCCTCGCTGAGCTGGGAATGAGTGGTAGTGGCGGGGTGGATGGCCAGGCTCTTGGCGTCACCGACATTGGCGACATGGCTGAAGAGTTTCAAGGACTCGATGAAGCGGGCACCGGCATCTTTGCCACCTTTGATACCGAACACAATCATGCCCCCAAAGCCCCTCTTCAGGTATTTCGCGGCAGTTGCATAGTTTTCATTGTCTTTTTCCAACCCGGGATAGTGAACCCAGGTGACAGAGGAATGAGATGACAGGTGTTCCGCTACCTTAGCGGCGTTGGCCGAATGCTGTTTCATTCTGAGGGCAAGAGTTTCCAATCCCTGAAGAAATATCCATTCATTGTCGGGACTCAGGCATGCACCCAGATTCCGTAATTGTACAAGCCTCATCCGCAGCACAAAGGCGAGAGACGAAAGATCACCCAAATCATGGGCGAATTTCAAACCGTGATAGCCGGTATCTGGTTCGTTAAACGTCGCGAATTTCGGATCGGTCCAATCAAATTTGCCCGACTCCACCACAACACCGCCGATGCCCGTACCATGTCCGCCAATCCATTTCGTAAGGGAATGAATGGCAATATCGACCCCATGCTCCAAGGTACGGAGCAGGTAGGGTGTCGAAAAAGTAGCATCGACAATCACAGGGACATGAACCTCCTGTGCTTTTTCCGCAATGGCATCCATGTCTGGAACTTTCAGCGATGGATTACCGATAGTTTCGTAATAGAATGCCCTCGTTTTCTCATTGGATGCGGCCTTCCAGGCCTTCAAATCATGGGGGTCAATGAAAACCACCTTGATACCGAACTGGGGAAGAATATCCTTGAACTGGGTATATGTGCCGCCATAGAGCTCGGACGAGGATACTATCTCATCCCCCTGCTTTGCCACATTGATGATGCTGTTGAAAACAGCCGCTGTTCCCGAAGCGAGGGCCAGGGCTCCGGTACCACCCTCCAAGGCCGCCATACGCGCTTCGAGCACATCCTGAGTTGGATTATTCAGTCTGGTGTATATGTGTCCCAGTTCCTTCAATGCAAAAAGATTAGCCGCATGGGTTGTGTCTCTGAAGTTATACGCGGTGGTTCGGTGAACAGGGACGCCCCTCACCGAATTCTCACTACTCCATCCCGCGTGGATGGCCTCTGTTGAAAAATTCACTCATTACTCCTCTTCGTTTTGATATAGCCAGGTGCTCAAATAGCGTTCGCCGGTGTCATTTCCTACGGTAACGATATTGCCTCCCCGGAATTGCTCCCGGGCCGCGAGCTTCGTTGCGATGGCCACATTGGCACCGGAGGAAATGCCCACGAAAATTCCCTCTTCACTTGCTAATCTTCGGGCAAACTCGCCGGCTTCCTCGGCGCTGATGCTCAAGATTTCATCAATCAGACTCACATCCATAATCGAAGGAATAAAACCTGCACCGATGCCTTGAATCTTGTGGGGGCCGGGGCTTTTCCCTGAGAGAACCTCGGAGCCCACCGGTTCCACCGCAAAGGCGGCAACATTTTTTTTCATCCTTCTCAAATAACGAGTGACTCCGGTAAACGTACCACCGGTTCCAATCCCCGCGACAAAAGCATCTACCATGCCATCCAGATCCTTCCAGATTTCCGGACCCGTGGTAGCTTCGTGAAAGTTCGGATTGGCGGGATTATCGAACTGCCTGAGGCTGATATACCCCGGATTTTCATCAACTATCTCATCCGTTTTTCGCACAGCGCCACTCATCCCATCGGGTGCTGGAGTAAGAACCAGATTGGCACCCATAGCACTCAAGATTCGGCGTCGTTCCATGCTCATAGACTCAGGCATCGTCAATGTGAGCTTGTATCCTCTCTGGGCACATATAAACGCCAGGGCAATTCCAGTATTCCCACTGGTAGGCTCCACGATGTGTGAGCCACTCTTCAGCAATCCCTTTTCTTCGGCGTCTCGTATCATGGCCAGTCCCAGTCGGTCTTTGACGCTGCCTAATGGGTTATGCGATTCCAGCTTGAGATAAATAGTGGCGGATTTATCCCCTGGAATCTTTTTCAGTCGCACAATGGGCGTGTTACCGATGAGTTCGGTGATGTTATTTGCAAGCACTTCCTACCTCTATTGCTCAATGATAGGCGCGTATCGTATCACTTTGCGCTTAATAAGCGCAATACTGCTTCATAGAGCCCGATCCTCATCGCGAATGCATGCCGTCTAGATAGCGATCGCGGTAGAGTTTCCAGGTGCTCTCCAGGAGTGTTTCATTATCGCTGCGGCTGGCCTTCCAGCCCAGTAACTGCTGTGCTAGAGCCGAGGACGCGACAATCTTCGCCGGATCTCCCGGACGCCTGGGGCCGACAACATGGGGGAAATCCACGCCGGTGATTTCTTTTGCACCACTCACCATTTGCCCGACACTGATACCTGATTCGCTGCCCAAATTCACTTTCAGACCCTTCTTATGGGCCACCAAGTGATCCATGGCCTGTACATGAGCATCGGCCAGATCGCTGACATGGATGTAATCCCGTATACAGGTGCCGTCGGGGGTATCATAATCGTCTCCGTAGATGGTCAAACTCTCCCGGAGACCAGCCGCGGTTTCCATAATGCGAGGTAAGAGGTTTTGGGGTTTTTGCTCGGGTTCGACGACTCTCCCGTCCAAATCGTATCCAGCGGCATTGAAATAGCGCAGGGAGGCGAAGCGCAGGGCAGTGAGCCTGTCATACCAGTCAAGGGTGTTTTCGATTTCGAGCTTGGTGAATCCGTAGAAATTGACAGGAGACTTGGGGTGCTCTTCGTCTATGGGAAGCCTGAGTGGCTCCCCGAATACCGCTGCCGATGATGAAAACACCAGTGGTGGGCTGCCATGCTCGATGATGGCGTTGATAAGGTTGATGGTTCCACTGATATTATTCAGGGCGTACTTACCCGGATTCATCATGGATTCACCGGCAGCTTTCAATGCCGCGAGATGAACAACCCCGTCCCAGCCAAGTGAGAGGGCCCTGTTCAGGAATGAGCGATCCATGATATCGCCCTCCAGGACCGCCACCCCTTCTGGCAGGTTTGCGCGACTACCAGAGGAGAAGTTGTCCAGAACCGAGACGCTGTCCCCTCTATCGAGAAAAGCGAGAGAAACGTGGATTCCGATATATCCCGCTCCCCCAACAATGAGCATCTTCATGGATATCCCTCCGATTCCTTGAGAACATAGCACTGGAAACAGAGGCATGGGAAGCTGATCGATACTTGTACTGAGACATGTTCTACGGCATAGTTGTGCTAAGATTGTGAGGAGGAGCCGGCGTGGCTGACACAACAGTCTATGATTTCCGCGTCAAAACACTGGGGGATTGCAAAATTTCGTCACCCAAGCCTTATTCGGATGTACGCGGTGATGCCGTTGCCAACTACACGCGAAACGATCAATTCATACTCCGTTCCAACACCACCGATGCCTCTGCAGTGGGACCGGGATACGATCCAGCCTGGATGCTTGAGGAAGCCGGGCCCCGTAGAAAAATCTATTTTGCCCCCAGTCATGCCCATGCTGCCATCGTTACTTGCGGTGGTCTTTGCCCCGGCTTGAATGATGTTATTAGGGCCATTACCCGCACCCTTTGGTATTTTTACGGTGTGGAGCGCATCAGTGGTATTCAGTATGGCTATCGAGGGTTCAGCTCAGATTTCAACTTCAGCCCGGTGCGACTTGATCCGGATGTTGTCGATGACATTCACAATTTAGGCGGGAGCATACTTGGTTCATCACGGGGATATGGCGAAGTAGAGCCCATTGTTGACGCGCTCGAGAGGATGAACATCAACATCCTTTTCACCATCGGCGGAGACGGCACCCAAAGGGCCAGTCTGGAGATTACCGAGGAGATTGAGCAACGCAGACTCAAAATAGCCTGTGTTGGCATACCGAAAACAATCGATAACGACATCATGTTTGTTCAGAAATCATTCGGATTTGATACGGCGGTATCCAAAGCGGTCGACGCTGTTGGGGCCGCTCATGTGGAAGCGAAAAGCGCACCGGATGGTATCGGATTGGTGAAAGTAATGGGACGAGATTCAGGGTTTATCGCCGCTCATACCACCTTATCCACCAGCGATGTTAACTTCTGCCTCATACCGGAAATGAGCTTTGTACTGGAAGGCGAAAATGGCTTGTTTCGGAATCTTGAGACTCGGCTGGATAAGCGCAAGCATGCCGTTATTCTGGTGGCTGAAGGAGCTGGGCAGGAACTGCTAGAAGCCGGGAAGGGCTCGGAAGACGCATCGGGGAATAAATCATACGGCGATATAGGACTGTTCCTCAAAGACGCGATAAAGGCCTACCTGGAATCCCGAGGGCGGGAAGCCAACATCAAATACATCGATCCCAGCTACATCATACGCGCCGCAAGAGCGGATCCGGTGGATTCCCATTACTGCGCCCGTCTGGGAGCTAACGCGGTTCATGCCGCCATGACCGGCCGCACTGCCTGTATCATCGGGCAGTGGAACAATTCCCTGGTCCATGTGCCGATTCAGATGGCAACCTACAAACGAAAACGAGTGAATGCGGAAGGGCCGCTTTGGCGTGATGTACTCGAATCCACCAGACAGCCTATCTCGATGGTAAATGGAGAATAACGAAGGTTCGTTATATGTGATATTCTTCATGATCGCTCGTTATCTCACCCCCAAAATGGCGGCGTAGGCTGCCAGGGATGAGTCTTGCGAACTGCCTGCCAGCAGGTCATTGGTGAGATTTTTACCCAACTGCACCCCCTCCTGGTCGAAGGAATTGATATTCCAGCAAAAACCCTGAAACATCACTTTGTTCTCATAATGGGCCAGTAAGGCGCCCATGGTTTTGGCATCCAGCCGGTCGCCAACAAGCAATGTGCTTGGTCTGGAACCGTCGAAATTCTTGTTCAGGTTGGTATTCCCGCGCCCTTTTGCGAACGCGACAATTTGGGAGGCAAGATTGGCATTCAATTTGGTTTGACTGCTAGAGCCATCGAACCGAAAATCCTCGGCCCTTTGGGAATGCCGAAAGCCGATGAACTGCAGGGCCACGATATCGCTTCCTTGATGCAGCAGTTGGTAGAAGGAATGTTGAGAGTTCGTTCCGCTATCACCGAACAGCACCGGAGCAGTCGGATAGGAGAGTGGTTCACCCCGACGATTGACGCCCTTACCGTTGGATTCCATGTCCAACTGCTGCAGGTGAGCCGGAAAACGGGAGAGGGCCTGGCTGTAGGGCAGAATAGCGGTAGTGGACAGTTTGACGATGTTGCGATTAAACACGGCGATCATGGCATCCATCAGGGGCGCGTTGTGGCGAATCTCCGGATTTAGCGCTCGTTGATCCACTTCGTGGGCCCCTTCCAACAATTGTTCAAAAACCCGTGAACTCAGAGTCAACGAGAGAATGACATCACCAACGGCGCTAGTAGAGGAGAAACGTCCGCCAATGAAGTCGTCAATGTAGAACGCATCCAAAACATCTGGAGAACCCGCTAGGGGACTGGTTTTGCTCGTAACCGCAACCAGATGCTTTGAGGACTTGTAGCCGGGGATGCCAAGGGCCTGCATCCTCCCCATGATGAGGTTTTTATTGGCCAGGGTCTCCTGGGTGGTGCCACTCTTTGATACGAGAATGAATAATGTGGTTTCAGGATCAATCTGGGATATGACACCCGCGGCATCATCCGGATCGACATTGGAAACGAAAAACGCCTTCATTTTCGGCGTGAGGGACTGTTTCAGGGCCTGATAAAGGGCCCGTGGGCCCAGGTCTGAGCCACCGATACCAATCTGCACTGCGGTATCAAATTGCTTTCCGGTAGATCCTTTGATTATGCCTGAATGAACCTTGTCAACAAAATCCCGGACGCGTTGATGTTGCTCAAGATAGAAATTGTGGAGGTTTTCCCCTTCAACCACGACTGCGTCACCCAGCTCCCCCCGCGTGAGATGATGAAGAACCTGTCGATTCTCTCCCGTATTGATGATTTCACCACTCAGAACGGCCCTGTATTTCTCGATTAATTGCTGCTCATCGGCCAGAGCTTGAAGGCGATCCAAATCGGTTTCGCTTAGCATCGAGGCCCCGTAGTAATAATTCAAACTTCCACCGGCTGGGATGGACCAGGAATGAATACGGTCGGCTGTCAAATCGTCTTTCAGGTTTATCAAGCTGTCGGTTTGCCTGAGCAGGGCGTATGATTTTGTTTGATCGAGGTTGTTCCATTGTATGGGCATGTTACCTCCCTTACCTTGTTTTCGACGTGTATGAATCGAGACGTTTGAGTCAGTTTAGGTTTTTTTCATAGAATGAACAAGACGAGCGCGGCATCCCTGGGATGCCTTTGAGATGGCAAGGCGCATCCATCGACAGGGTTTGCGCGCGTTAGGACCGGCTCACTTTGAATTGTTTCCCCTTGCAGTATAATCTCTTCATTGTAGCAAGGAATACGAATGGCTAAGAAGAATTCCAGATATCGCAGGAAACCTCGCGTATATCACCGGGAAGATTGGCAGAATCCTGAAGTCTGCGGGCGAAACAAGATGGCAGGTAGGTTTCAGCCATTGCCGTATTCAGATGTTTTGGGAGCCGTAGAGGGCGCGAAGAGTCCATGGGTGCAGAGCCTCGATGGTGAATGGCAATTTCGATTCTTCAGTGCTGTCTCCGAGCTGCCCGAGGGCTTGTATGACACCGACCGCCATCGTACACAATGGGAGAAAATACCGGTTCCGTCGAACTGGGAGCTTCATGGCTATGGGGTTCCCCAGTACACCAACTTCGTCTATCCCTACAGCCATGACACAAGGAACCCGCCTGCGATAAACTCCGATGACAATCCCGTGGGATTCTATCGAACGATTTTTTCCATACCGAAGTCATGGTCAAGTCGCATGGGTTCCATCGTTCTGAGATTCGACGGTATACGTTCGGCAGCGCGAATATGGATAAACGGCCAGGAGATCGGATACACTCAGAACAGCTATTCCCCTGCGGAATTTCGGGTGGGGAAATATCTGAAAACCGGCAAAAACAAATTGGCCCTCCAGGTGTATAAATGGTGTGCTGGCACCTATTTGGAAGACCAGGATATGTGGCGGCTAGGCGGAATCATTCGCTCGGTCAAGCTCATTGCCTTTCCCATGGGGGGGATAAGCGATGTTCATGCCGAATGTCGTTTTGACAGTAGCTATCGGGATGCCAGATTGGATGTGCGTATAACTCTGGATTCGCCTTCAGGGGGACTCGAATCGGCCGAGGAGTTCGGCACAGAATCCGAGCCGGCATTCGCTGCCGGTCGATCGCTTCGCTGGTACCTATATAATCGGGGGGAAAAGGATATCGTTGCCTCATGCCCCCTCACCCCCATCCAGTACAGCGCCAAGGCAACGCCGATTGAAACCTCCATCTGGGTTCAGGAACCGGAGAAGTGGAGCGCCGAGAAGCCCCATCTGTACCATCTGGTAATCGTTCTCTTCGATGAAACCGGGGAGGCCTTGGATGTGAGAAGCTTGGACTGGGGATTTCGTCAAGTTGAGATATTACCGAGTGCACAGGGAGGCATCTTAGCGGTGAATGGGAAGTCGGTGAAACTTCGCGGGGTTAATCGCCATGATTTTCACCCCCGTTACGGCCAGGCGGTACCCCGGGATTTGATTGAATCCGACCTGATACTCATGAAACAGAACAACATCAATGCGCTGCGATGCAGCCATTATCCGAACCCCGAGATGCTTTATGAATTAACCGACCGACTGGGACTCTACGTCATTGACGAGGCCAACCTCGAGAGCCATGGATTGCGGAGGAAACTCCCCGGCTCATCGTCCAAATGGAGTGCCAACTGCATCGACCGTATGCAGAGAATGGTACTCAATCATCGTAATCATCCGAGTATCATCTTCTGGTCTCTGGGAAATGAAGCGGGATACGGGAGCAACCTCAGGAAGATGAAAGAAGCTGCCTTGGCTCTGGATGGCACCCGACTCATTCATTACGAGGGCGATCATGAACTGGAAAGCTCAGATGTGTTTAGTCTGATGTACGCGAAAGTGAAAACCGTGCGCAGCATTGGTCGCCGTCGCCCCATCATAGTAGCATCGGGTGGGATGGGACGACCCTTTGGACATCTTCTGCCACCACGACGTTATCGCTACAAACCACTCATTCTCTGTGAGTTTGCCCATTGCTTGGGCAACAGCCTGGGCAATCTTGCGGACTACATGGCGCTTATCGAGGAATATCCCAATATCGCAGGCGGATTTATTTGGGATTTTGCGGATCAGGCGCTCTACCGGAATGATAAGAGCGGTATTGAGTACTTGGCATACGGCGGAGAATTTGGCGATCTGCCCCATGATGGCATTTTCTGCGCTAATGGACTCTTCACAGCGGACAGGAAGGCACAGCCGGAAATGGCCGAAGTGAAAGCTCTGTATTCCCCGGTTTCCATCGATCCAGAAGATCTCACACAGGGACGTATACTCCTTCATAATCGCATGGCCCACAGTGACTTCTCCGCTTTTGAAATTTCGTGGAGCCTACATCGGGGGGGAGTGAGTGTCGCTGAGGGTGTGATAAGGAAAAACGATATCCCTCCGGGTGAATCCCAAACGGTTCAACTGTATCGGGACCTAAGGAATTTCCCCACAAGTGGAGAGGGTTTTTTGAACTTCTCAATAAGGCTCCGGGAGGCCCAGGTGTGGGCTCCATCGGGTTTTGAAGTCGCTCAACTACAGCTTCCACTACCCCCAATCGATGGGGATTTCATCGCGAAGGATGTGATTTTTGACTACCTAGACATGCACTTCCAGGAGGATACCGCCTCTGCCCCAGAACCTGCGCAAGGCACTGAAATCCCATCTGAATGGCGCTATGAGGAGATTTCGGGCATCCTGTACATCGCCGGCCCCCGTATCGCCGGCAGGGTGAATACGCGAAGGGGTTCCTTGGATGCATTGGATTTTGGACGGGGCAACATACTGGAAGAACCCCTGCGACCGGATTTCTTTCGCTCACCTACCGACAACGAGAAACTTGGTCTACTGTACTTTTGGAAGGAGAGCGCGTTATTTAGAGCTTTTCGCGGGCGCATACGCAATCTGGCTGAGAGAATTGCTTTTCAGATATATGGGCATCATTGGCATCAAGCCAGCCAGAGTGCCAGAGTTCTCAGTAGCCGCATAGAAACCCCGACGAGTGGGCTCGAACTGCGAATGCGATTGCGGGTGAAAGGTTTTTTGGCTTTCTCCCTCAGCTACCGCTTCCAGAACAACGGCTCGCTGAGAGTCTCCATGCAAGCTCGTCCCTGGCGGGAATTGGTGAGATTTGGTACAAGAATGGTTCTTCCAGGCCGTTTTCGGGATGTGGGCTGGTATGGAAGAGGCCCACAGCCCTGCTACAAGGATAGAAAGGCAGGGGCACTTGTTCAGCACTACAGGCAGGATGTTGAAGATCTCAGTTTCGACTATTTGAAGCCTCAGGAAAGTGGTAATCGAACAGATGTGAGACATATGTCCCTTTCCGATGGAGTCTCGACACTTGTGTTTCGGGGTGAGGCCGATCAGCTTTTTGATTTCTCAGCAAGATACGCGTCGAGAGAAGCGGTAGCTCAGGCGGCCCATGCCCATGAAATATGTCGAAGTGAGCATATCCATCTTCATATCGATGCCGAGCAGAGAGGCGTGGGCGGCAGCATACCGGGCATTTTGAATCTGCTTCCTCAGTACAAGATGAAGAAATTCCAAAAGATCAGCTTGATGTATACGGTGAAATCAGGAAGTAACGTATAAAATCTTTCGGATGCTTGCCCGTTCTTATTGGCTCAAAACCGGAAATCTTATTTCGGTGTTTTCAGGAAATTTATCATCGGTGGTGACATCTAGACGCTAGTTGAAGGAACCATGAGAGGCTCCTTTTTGAAAGTGCGCAAAATTCTTGACACTACCACGCTTGAACAAACCACCGCAGTGAAAATGCACTGATTTGAAGCATATTCGAGAGCTAAACGACAGATAAAGAGAACCCAAACAAAACTCAAACGGCAACCAAAAAACAGATAAAGAGAACTCAAACGAAGGGAAAATGAAAGTCAAACAAAAGAAAAAGAGCAATTATCCGAGGTCTACCGGCTAAGGAGCTACCAAATCATGGGCATTTTAGGCATTGCACGGGTGGCCAATTCCCTTTGCAATTATGGGGGGTTCATTTTGCCTGAAACACTCGTAAGTCTCTTGGAAGGAGTGGGAGTTTTATCACGATTGTCACTCCTGAAAATTACCAAGAAATTTTCAAGCGTGAGCCGGAATAGTGGGTTAATAATACCTACTGGGATCATAATGCGGTTTACTGTTGAACTTGTACCATTCGGATTCGTATAGGATGATGTACTCACGTGACACTTCCCACTCACTGAATTCTTTCACCTTTATTTCGTAATCCGGGTAAACCTCGGTATGAACCGGAAAAAAGATACTTCCCGCCAAGCTGGATGCCATCAAGTCTTTCACCAAACTCGGATGCTGATGCATTCTCGTATAATACGATCTCTTCGGTCAGTGAGTGAGCGAAAGTGTGTCGTTCTCTGTGTCATAAATTCCACCGAACGAGACATAGCCGTAGATTTTACTTGCCCAGAAGACATACTTAAAAGTTCCATTCTCAAAGGATTTTACATGGTCGGCCGTAGTCGATGGCATAACTGGGTAGTAGTGCCAATTTCCAATGAGCTCTGGATCTCGTTGAGCCTCTTCTAGGTTTTCTTCGATTCGACTGATTAGTTTGATATCAGCTTTATCTATGTGGCTCAGTTCCGTGTCGACATTGTCCTTGGTACCGGCATACCAAATGAACTGCGCAAAATGGCGTTGCAAGTCACGAGAAGAAAACTGATATCCATGCTTTGCGTATATCGAATTTCTTAGTATTCTCAATTCATTGAGATCCAGGCTATGCATATCATGGACGTACAGAAGATTGTCCAAGAATTGGATTTCGCCGTCATTGATGATCAGATCGACTCTATCAGTGCTGAAAGGGGAAATGACACGAAGACCATTAACAAAACTGTCAACAACGTTTTCATTGTCCACACCATGATGACCACTCACCCCTCTCAGCTAAGCTATATTCACCTTTTCCCCATTATATCATATTAGTCCGCACGATGACAGATGGATCATACTTTGCTGCCCTGATTAGGCCTGCCCTGATTCGGATCATAGTAGTAGTGTATCTCGTCCATGGACGAGGCGCCTCTGTTCCTCAAATCAACAGCAAAGGCATCACGATCCGGTTTGAAGGCATTTTCACTACCCACATTCGCAACTTCGGGCCCTTCTTTCTCAGTATACGGGTTGCCAGGTCGCACTGTAGCCACATGTCCACTTTTATCCCCACTAGGACTCACCCACGCGGCAATGACGAGAGTGCCTTCATTCGCCTTTTTTTGGGCTCTCTCTCCGCTTATCGCTCGCCAACTGCGGTAAAATGGCGGCTGAGCCTGGATAGCCGCTAAACCCGATCCTATCTGATTCACCTTAGTAAACTTAGGGCGGCCTTCCGGTTCGAGTATGTTCGTGGTGTCCACTCCCATTTTCTTGGCAAGTGAAAGTGTCGCCTGATTACACCAGGTAGCATTGGGCCCGTGGTCGACATTGTCGGGGCCTCTACCTCCCTGCATTAAATTGGGGTCATTCATGACTTCATCTTGTGCCGCTATTAGTTTGATAACCAGAGGCGTAATACGTTGCCCAACAGGAATCGACTGCAAAGCTGCCCTAGAGGAACCGCTACCAGCAGGCGAATCGGAGACAGCCGGAGTCTGGCTTGGGGAGTTATCTGTTGGCTCATTACTCGGCGGGGAACCATTCGTTCTACCCCTACCAGTCAATCTACCCCATAGGCCTCTGAAGCCGTTACCCTCAGCACCACGCCAATTATCTATCAGATTCGCCAAAGCAACACGCCAATTACCAATTAGAACGGGCACATACACCAAGGACCCACCTCTCGCTATAAAAAGACTGGGTACTCTGGGTAGTATTCGAATTCGTCTGTCGGGATTTCTCTGATGTTCATTCTCCCTTAGCTTCATCTTCCTCAGTTTCATCTT
>Ga0209049_1000021_pt1 | contig 28437 bp, 33 predicted proteins | sample WorMetulBAHAMAS2_FD_187398 | JGI IMG/M metagenome (GOLD analysis project Ga0209049, IMG submission 187398) | Marine gutless worms symbiont microbial communities from Max Planck institute for Marine Microbiology, Germany - Olavius ullae BAHAMAS.2... | ecosystem: Host-associated > Annelida >...
GATCAGACTGTTCGCCGCCTCGAACAGCAGTCCCCGCATCAGCGCGTCGCCGCATTTCGAGATCCGGCCCGACCAGTCCGTCTCGCCCGACTGGTATCGCCGCGGCGTCAGTTCGAGAAAAGCGCCGCCATCTCGTCGCGCCCGGCGGGTTTGTCGATTCGCAGCCGCGCCCGGCCGTCGGTGACATGCGCCCGGCGCAGCGCCGGCGGCAGCGGCTGATCCGTCGCGGCGGGATAAGCGGACATCGGTGGCAGGTTCTTCGACGCCGTTTCCGCCGGCCGGAGCGGAGTCGTCGGCGCCGTCTGCGGTCGCGGCAACCTCTTCCGCCGCCATCTCGGCGCGCACCTCGCCGACCATGTCTGCGAGGTGCTCGAAGGCCTCTGCGCCGGCCTTCTGAAACTCCTCGGCGGCGACGGCCCCAGTCTTCAGCGCGGCCCGAGCCAGCGGGCGCCCGGCCCGCGACAACGTCGCGGCGACGCCGGGGACCAGCATGACGGCGCCGACGGCGACCAGCGCGCCTAGGGCAAAGCTTCGATTCATCGCATCGGTCCTTCACCGGAACTCACATTCACCCCTCAACGTAAGATCAACGATGCAAGAAGTGAAGCGCCGCGCTACGGGGCGCGTGATGCTGGCCGATTTCGCGCCGCCGGCCCGGGCCGCCCGTCGGAATTCACATTTACGCGACTCCCAGCGACGTGGCAGGCGCAGGACAGGTAGATTTGCGCCACACGCCGATCATTCAGTCCCGGGTTCGTCCGAGCGGGAGATCTCCAGATGACCCTCGATCAATTGACCACATCCGGTTGGTCGCAACGGTTCAGCCTTCTCCTGCTGCGGGTGACCACCGGGTTTCTGCTCGTCTGGGTCGGGCTGCGGAAGGTCGTCAACGGCAGCGTCCCGTTCCCGCTGAAGCGGTTTGTCGATCTCGACGGCATGTGGCCGAAACCGTGGTCAGACTGGTCGCCGGTGGTGGCGAGGCGCTGATCGGCCTGTTCGTCGTCGTAGGTCTCTGGCGGCGGCTGGTGCTGCTGTTGCAGGCCGTCACCAACGGTGTCACCGCCACCAGCGTCTGGTGGGCGATCGTCGTTCCCTACCGCTGGTACATCAGTGGCGTCGACCGCATCGTGTTCAACTCGCATGTGTTCTACCCGACCAGCATCACTTTTGCCGGCTGTATCCTGCTGATCGCCTTTCGCCACCAAGACAGATGGGCGCTGGACCGGGTGAGGCGCCCCCGACTGGCGGGCGGCTAGCGCCATCCCTTGACGCCGGCGCCGATCCGGTCACGCTCGACTCCCGATTTGGTGACAGGGAGGCCGGCATGGCGCGCAAACTCGACATCTCTCGGGCCGGCCCGCAGACGCTGGCGATCCATGCCGGCGAGGCGCCCGACCCGGCAACCGGCGCGTCGAGCCCGAACATCGTCATGTCCTCGACCTTCGTCACCGAGAGGCCGGAGGGGTTCTCGGCGTACGAGCTGACCGAGGAAAGCCCGTTCATCTACACCCACTGGGCTAATCCGACGGTGCGGCAACTGGAGCGGAAGGTGGCGGCGATGGAGGGGGCCGAGGCGGCCTGCGCCTTCGCCTCGGGCATGGCGGCGGCGAGCGCGATCCTGATGTCCGAGCTCTCGGCCAGCGACCATCTGGTACTCTCCGACGTCGCCTATGCCGGCATCGCCGAGCTGGCCCGCGACACCCTGCCGCGGATGGGCGTGGCGGTGAGCAAGGTCGACACCTCGGATCTGGCTGCGCTGGCGGTGGCGATGCGGCCCGAGACGAAGCTGGTGTTCATCGACACCCCCTGCAATCCGCTGCTGCGCCTCACCGACATCGCCGCGGCGGCGGAGATCGCCCATGAGGCCGGCGCCCGGCTGGCGGTCGACAGCACTTTCGCCAGCCCCATCGGCATCCAGCCGCTGAGCTTGGGGGCCGACTACGTGGCGCACTCGGCGACCAAGTATATCGGCGGCCATGGCGACGCCATCGGTGGCTTGGTCTGCGGCTCGGCGGCGCTGATCCGGCCGCTGGTCTCGGAGGCGATCGTCCATTACGGCGGGGTCTTGAGCCCGTTCAACGCCTAGCGGATCGCCCGCGGCGCCGCCACCCTGCCGCTGCGCATGAAGGCGCATGAGGCCACCGCGCTGGCAGTGGCGCGCTGGCTCGATTCCGACCCGCGGGTGGCCGGGTCAACTATCCGGGCCTGCAAAGCCACCCGCAGAACGAGCTGGCGCGCCGCCAGATGAGCAACTTCTCGGGCATGATGTCGTTCCAGCTCAAGGGCGCCGAGGGGGACGGGCAGGCGGCGGCCGAGCGGATGGGCAGGGATCTCGGCATCATCCACTACGCGGTGTCGCTGGGGCACCATCGGAGTCTCATTTGCTGGATGCCGACCGAGGCGATGATCGCGAACTCGTTCCGCCTGGAGGGCGTGCAGGCGGCGGCCTACCGCGACTGGGCCGGGCCGGGTATCTTCCGCCTCTCGGTTGGGCTCGATGATGCCGACGACCTGATCCGCGACCTCGACGCGGTGCTCTGAGGGGCGCCGTCGCCTGTCGGCCCGGTTCCACTCCCAACGCCACTCCCGGCGCCGCTGTGGCCGGACCGCGCGCGGCGATTGACCGGGCCGCCCCCGTTCCGGTATTGTTCGCACCTTAAGAATCCTGCTCCCGAGGTCGCGCATGTCCAGCTTCTCCGCCCCGATCTCAGAACAGATCTGGGACATGAAGTACCGGCTGAAGACGCCCGAAGGTGTGCCGCTCGACCAGACGGTCGAGGACAGCTGGCGCCGCGTCGCCCGCGCCATTGCCGCCGTCGAGCCCGAGGCGACCCGCGATGACTGGGAGGAGCGGTTCTGCGCCGCGCTGCGCGATTTCCGGTTCCTGCCCGCCGGGCGGATCCTTTCCGGTGCCGGCACCGGGCGGGCGGTGACCCTGTTCAACTGCTTCGTCATGGGCACCATCCCGGACAGCCTCGAAGGCATCTTCGAGATGCTGAAGGAAGGCGCGCTGACCATGCAGCAGGGCGGCGGCATCGGCTTCGACTTCTCCACCATCCGGCCCAAGGGGGCGCCGGTTGCCGGGGTGGGGGCGGATGCCTCGGGGCCGCTCTCGTTCATGGACGTCTGGGACGCGATGTGCCGCACCATCATGTCCGCCGGCTCGCGCCGTGGGGCGATGATGGCCTGCATGCGCTGCGACCACCCCGACATCGAGGACTTCATCGCCGCCAAACAGGACGCCGCACGGCTGCGCATGTTCAACCTCTCCGTCCTAGCCACCGACGACTTCATGCAGGCGGTCGAGGACGACGCCTCGTGGGATCTGCAGTTCGAGGGCCGGGTATACCAGACCGTCAAGGCCCGCGACCTCTGGAACCGGATCATGCGGGCAACCTACGACTACGCCGAGCCGGGGGTGATCTTCATCGATCGGATCAACAAGAACAACAATATGTGGTACGCAGAAGAGATAGCGTCCACAAATCCTTGCGGCGAGCAACCCTTGCCACCCTATGGCGCCTGCCTGCTCGGTTCGATCAACCTTGCCGCGCTGGTCCGCGATCCCTTCGAAGCCGGCGCCGGCATCGACGAGGCGGAGCTGGCGGAGCTTGTCGCCACCGCCGTCCGCATGATGGACAACGTCATCGGCGTCTCGCGCTTCCCGCTTGCCGCGCAGCGGGCCGAGGCCGAGGCCAAGCGGCGCATCGGCCTCGGCGTCACCGGGCTCGCGGATGCGCTGATCATGACCGGGCTGACCTACGGCTCCGATGCCGCCGTGGCGCAGACCGGCAGCTGGATGGAGGCGATCGAGCACGCCGCCTACCGCGCCTCGGTCCAGCTTGCCCGCGAGAAGGGCGCCTTCGCGCTGTTCGACCGCGACGAATACCTCAAGGGCGCGGTGATCGGGGGCCTGCCCGAGGACATCCGGGAAGGCATCGCCCGGTACGGCATCCGCAACGCGCTGGTGACCTCGATTGCCCCCACCGGCACGATCTCGCTGCTGGCCGGCAACATTTCCTCCGGCATCGAGCCGGTGTTCGCGCTCGGCTACACCCGCAAGGTGCTGCTGCCCGACGGCTCGCGCAGCGAGGAGGAGGTGGTCGACTACGCCGTCGCCCGGTTTCGCCAGAAGTTCGGCGCCGAAGTGCCGCTGCCGGAGCAGTTCGTCACCGCCCAGACGCTGACCCCGCTGGATCATGTGCGGATGCAGGCAGAGGCGCAGAAATACGTCGACAGCTCGATTTCCAAGACCATCAACTGCCCGGCCGAGATCTCGTTCGAGGACTTCAAGGACGTCTACGCTGAGGCCTACGCCCAAGGCTGCAAGGGCTGCACCACCTACCGCCCGAACCTTGTCACCGGCGCGGTTCTGAAGGCGAACGAGGAGCCGGGCGAGAAGGTCGAGACCCTGCTGGCCCCCGAAACCCCCAGCCACCCCGGCGAGGTGGTCTACACCGCCGAGCCGCTGGAGCGGCCCGAGACCCTGATGGGCCAGACCTACAAGCTGCGCTGGCCCGACAGCCCGCACGCGATCTACGTGACCATGAACGACGTGATCGTCGGCGGGCGGCGGCGGCCGTTCGAGATCTTCATCAACTCGAAGAACATGGAGCACTATGCCTGGACCGTGGCGTTGACCCGGATGATCTCGGCGGTGTTCCGCCGCGGCGGCGACGTCAGCTTCGTGGTCGAGGAGCTCAAGGCGGTGTTCGACCCGCGCGGCGGGGCGTGGATGAAGGGGTGCTACGTGCCGTCGATCCTGGCCGCCATCGGCGGGGTGATCGAAAGCCACATGGTCGAGATCGGCTTCATCGAGGGCGAGGGCAGGGGGCTGGCGACCGATCCCGCGGCGGAGGCGATGGTGGTCGGCGAGACCCGCATGGCGCCCTCCACCTGCCCGGCCTGCGGCAGCTTCAACACCACGTTGCGCGAGGGTTGCGAGGTGTGCCTGGACTGCGGTTATTCGAAGTGCGGGTGAGCGTCGCCCTTCGCCGTCTCCTGCTCGGCCTCGCCGCGATCCTCGTCGGCGCCTACCAGGCGGCGGGGCAGGCGGGCTGCCCGGCCGCGATCGCGACGGAGCTGGCGGCCGAGGCCCCGGTCTGCGAGCTGTTGTCCGAGGGCAGGCTCCACTCCGCTCAGGGAAACGGTGCGGTCGACTACCGGCTGTATCGTTGGACGCCGCTGGATTGGCCCGAGCCGCCGCTCCATGACAGCCCGCCCTACAACATCAACGCCGTCACCCTGTCGCTGGCGGCGCCGGGGGCCGCGCCGTTCTGGACGGCGCACTACTGGCCGGACAGCGCCTGGATCGAGCAACCCTACCTGGCGCAGCACCCCGAATACGGCGAGTTCCTGGTCGTCCCAGGCCGTTTCTTCGGCACCAGCCGGGGTTTACCGAGGATTTTGTCTTCCTGCCGGATCGGGCCGGCGGCTGGGCTCAGGTCCAGGGCACCAGCTTCGACGGCGAGGGCGGCGCGAACTGGTGGGCGGGCCTGGCGCGCTACCTGCCGCCAGGGCATGGGGTCTGGAAGGGCGTAGTTGTCGACTACGCCACGTTGACCGGCAACACCGCTGTCTGGCGCGCCGCCGACGCAAATTGCTGCCCCTCCGGCGGCGGGCTCTGGTTCCGCCTGCGCCTGACCGGGCCTGAGCAGCGCCTGGAGGTCGCCGAAGCCCGTTACACGCCACCGGGATAGGGCGTCGCCGCGAACCGGAGTGACCCGAGGGGGGCTCGTCCGTGCCTCGCCTCAGGCCTGCGCCAGTTCCACCGCGATGAAACGCTGGCTTCCGTCGCGGGCCACCGCCAGCAGCGACTTGCGGCGTTTGGCGCGGCCCGGGTCGACCACCCCAGCAAGCGCAGTTCAATCGACTACTCGGGGTTGAGCACGACTGCGACGAAGACCCGCACGCCGGCGCGGCCATCGCCTGTCTGATCGGAGGTGACCCTCCGGGCGATCCGAGTTCCACCGGCAGTTCCACCGCCGGAACGGGCAACGGCGGCAACTGAGCGGCGCCCGCCAAGGCGGCCCCGACCGCGCATCTTCCGAGGCACCCCGGGGGGCGTCAGACCGGGGCGATGATCGTCGCCGGCCGATCCGGAACCGGTTGTCTTGAGACCTGATTGAGCGCAATATGTCACCGAGGCAGAAGACCACCGAAGCAGGCAAGAGGACTCCTCAAAATGGAAGACATCAGCGTCTATGGCATTGCCATAATTGTATTGATCATTTTCGCGGTGGTTATCGTCAACCGGGCGGTGCGAACCGTGCCACAGGGCGAGAACTGGACCGTCGAGAGGTTCGGCCGCTACACCCGGACCCTTCCTCCCGGCCTCAGATTCATGATCCCGGTGTTCGAAGCGGTCGGCGCTCGGATCAATATGATGGAGACCGTCCTCGACATCGAGGGACAGGAGGTGATCACCCGCGATAACGCCATGGTCCATGCCGACGCGGTGTCCTTCTACCAGGTGATCGACGCCGCCCAGTCGGCCTACGAGGTGCGCCAGCTCGAGCGGGCGCTGCAGAACCTGTCGCAGACAAACATCCGCACTGTGATCGGCGCCATGGATCTCGACGACGTGCTGTCGAACCGCGATGCGATCAACTCCAAGCTGCTGCACGTGATCGACGACGCGGCGCATCCCTGGGGCGTCAAGGTGACCCGGGTCGAGATCAAGGACCTGCGCCCGCCGGCGGACATCGTCGACGCGATGGGCAAGCAGATGAAGGCCGAGCGGGAGAAGCGGGCCGAGATCCTCCAGGCCGAGGGCGAGAAGCAGGCCGCGATCCTCAAGGCCGAGGGCGTGCGCGAGAGCCAGATCCGCGAGGCCGAGGGCCGGCGTCAGGCCGCCTTCCTCGACGCCGAGGCGCGCGAGCGGGCGGCCGAGGCCGAGGCTAAGGCGACCTCGATGGTCTCGGAAGCAATCGCTGCCGGCGACGTCCAGGCCATCAACTACTTCGTGGCGCAGAAATACGTCGACAGCTTGCGCGACGTCGCCGCGGCGCCTAACTCCAAGACCGTTCTGATCCCGATCGACGCCGCCGGCATCGCTGGGGCAGTGGCCGGAGTGGCCGAGCTGACCAAGGCAATCGGCAGCAAGTCGGGCTAGCGACGGAGGCACCGGTGCTGGAATTCGACCTGTTCGCCTTACTCGACGGCGCGTCGCCATGGTGGTGGATTGCGTTGGCGCTGGGCCTCGGCGCCATCGAGATCATCACCTTCACCTACTTCATGTTGTGGCTCGGGCTAGCCGCCTTCACAGTCGGCATTGGGCTCGCCGTCTACCCGGAGATGGCGGGCACTACGCAGCTGCTCTCATTCGCGCTGCTGTCGATCCTCTACACCGCTGCCGGCTGGGCTTATGTCCGGCGGCGCCAGGCGGAGGACCTGCACCCCGGCCTCAACCGCCGTTCCGCGGCGGTGGTTGGACGCCAGGCGGTGGTGACCGGGGCGTTCGCGGCCGGGGTAGGCTGGGTGGAAGTGGACGGCGTCCGCTGGCGGGCGCGTCTCGCTCCCGACGCCAAGCCGCCGGAGCCGGGCGCGACGATGCGGATCGCCTCGGCCGAAGGGATGACCCTGGTCGTCACGCCGGTCGGCTGATTTGGGCGTGACGGCGGATTGTGTTAACGTGCTGTAACGCCTTCGATGCGAAAAGGGCCTGTATGGGGCTGAATGCGATACTGCAACGCGTCTCTCGCGCCGTTGCGCGCGGGGGGGGCGCGGCCATCCTTCTGGCGAGCATCGTTGCGATCGCACCGGAGGCCAGGGGGCAGAGCCGGATCGCCTGCGGGACCGTCTACCGCGTCGTGTCTGGCGACACCCTTGAACAGATCGCAACGCGGGCCTACGGGACCCGCGTCTACTGGGAAATCTTCGACGCCAATCGGAATGTTCTGCCGGACGTGTGGCCAATCGAGGCCGATACCGACTTGTGCATTCCCTGCCCTGATAGCGTCGGCCCGAAGACCCGCCCCGAGGCCTTAGCGATGGGCATCAAGCCGTCCGAGCAGGCGCTTGTTGAAGGTGCGACGGCCACGGTCGCCGCGGTGCGGCCCGACGATGGCGGCATCGGCTTCCTCACCTGCTCGGATTTTGCGCCCTTCGCCCACGAGGCGCTGCCCGAAGGCGGCATGATTGCCGAGCTGGTGCGCCTTGCCGTCGCCAGCGCGGCGCCGGAGCGCACGGTCGACATCAGCTTCGTCAACGATTGGCCCTCGCATCTCGTGTTGCTCGATCAGGGGGTCTACGATCTCGGCTTCCCCTGGTACCGCCCCGACTGCGCCAGGGCCGATCGGCTGACCGCTTCCATGCGGGCACGCTGCGCCCAGCTCGACTTCTCGCAACCCCTGTTCGAGGTTGCCATCGGCTACTACGCCCGGGCCGGCGACCCGCTGGCGGACGCGGCGCAATACCGCCAGCTTTTCGATCGCCGGATCTGCCGCCCGGCGGGCTATTTCACCTTTGACCTCGATCAGGAAGATCTGCGCGAGCCCAATGTCTCGCGGGTGATCGCGCCGACGGCCGGGGACTGCTTCGCCTGGTTGATGCGGGGCGAGATCGACGTCGTGACCCTCAACGAAGCCATCGCGCGGTCGGAGATCACCCGGCTCGGGCTGGTGGGACGTGTCGCGGAGAATCCAGCACTTCGATCCTCCCAAACCCTGCACGTGGTGGCGAAAAAAGGGCGACGGCCAGGGACGCGCCTATCTCTACTTGGTCAACGCCGGCGTCGGCGAGTTGAAGGCGTCGGTCCGGTGGTTCGAGGTTGTCTCGCGCCATCTCGGCGCCTTCGGAGTGTCGCTCTAGCGAAGCGGGCCGCTCTGCTTCCCGGCCCGCACCATCTGCTCCAGCACCGACAGCTCGTCGTCCTTGATCCCGAACTCGCGCAGATGCGCCGCAGTGTTGAACAGGTAGTCGCGGTTCGAACCTGACGGCCCGTGCGCCTTGCCGATGATCGCCGCCTTCTCCTCCAGCTCCAAGCCGCCGGCGTATTGCGGATGGGTGCGGTCGACGATGTAGCAAATCGGGTCGACCGAGTCGCCGACGGCGGGGCTGTTCGCGCCGCCCGGGCAAAGCAGCGTCACCGCGTGCAGCACCTCGAAATAGGCCCGCGACACCAGCTCGCGCGCGGCAAGATAATGGCGCACTGCATCGGCGCCCTCGGGGCCGATGCGCAACGCCATGCCAGTGCAGCCGGCGCCCGGACACCAGTCCAGCCCCAGCACCAGACCGGGAAACGCCGTCGTGCCGCGATAATGCACCGAGCTCAACGCGAAGCTGCGGTGGTAGCCGTCGAGCCGCGCCAGCCGCGCCTCGGCCACGTCGCTCCGGCTTCCACATCAGTGAGCCGTAGCAGAACACCCAGAAGCCGCCGTCCTGCCCGTTCCGATTCACCTCTATCGTCTCCTTTCGCTTCGCCGTATAACGCCGTGAATGCGCCTAGGAAAGGGAACGCGACCAGCCATGCGTATCCTCCCGGTTTCTCGTCGGTGCCACCGTTCTTAGCGCGCTGGCCTGGACGGGCTGGTGGTTGCTGCTGGCCCGTGGTCAGGAAGTGGCGCTCGGCGCCTGGTTCGACGACCGCGCCCGCGCCGGCGGGCAGGCCGAACACCGCGAGATCGGGCTCACCGGCTTCCCGCTCGAACTCAGACGCGAGATCACCGCCATCCGCCTCTCCGATCCGGAGACCGGCTGGGCTTGGACCGCACCGTGGCTGAAGATCGACAGCGCCCCGTTGAACCCCAGCCGTTTCGTCGTCACCTGGTCGGGCGAGCAGACCTTGGCCGTCCCCGGCGAGCACAGCGACATCACCGCCAATGCGATGTCCGCCTTGGTCGAGCTCAGGCCGGGGGTGGCGTTCGGCCTGATACAGCTCTCCGCCGAGACCGACCGGCTAGACATCCGCGGCCGCTCGGGCTGGACTGCCGGTGCGGGGCGGTTCCGGGCAGCCGTCGCCGAGCGGATCAACGACGACGGCTACAGCATCGACCTGCGCGCAGAGAGGGTGCTGATGCCGGACCCGCTGATGGCCCGGATCGACCCCTTAGGCCTCGCCGGACGCGAGATCGAGCGCGTCAGTTTCGACGGCAGCGCCGTCTTCGCCGTGCCGCTCGATCGCTACGTGATCGAGGAGGGCCGGCAGGCGCTCCGGCTGGCGTCGATCCGCCGCGCCGGGTTTCAGTGGGGCCAGACCCGGCTGGAGGCGAAGGGCAAGATCAGGGTCGACAAGCGCGGCTACCCCAAGCGCAAGATCGACGTCACCGCCCGGCACTGGCGCGAGCTGATCGCGATGGCGAGGCGCTCCGGCGCCATCGGCGGCGAGATGGCCGAGGCGCTGACCCAGGCGCTGGAGCTGATGGGCGCTGCTGAGCGGCGATCGCGACGAGCTCGACGCGACCCTGAAGTTCGGCGAAGGAGAGATCTGGATCGGCCCGATCTCCATCGGCCGCGCCCCGCGCCTGGCGCCACCCGGCGGGTAGATCCCCGTTGCCCGGCGCCCCGAACCGGCGCATGATCGCAGGAAAGGCCGGGAGGAAGCCATGTTGGAACAGATCAAGGGCGTGATCGCCCCGTTCACCACCCCGTTCCGCGACGACGACAGCGTCGATCGGGCCGCCATCGCCGCCCTGGTCGACTGGCTGATCGCCGAGGGCGTGCACGGGCTCGCTGCCGGGGGCTCGACCGGCGAGGGCCATGCGCTGACCCGCGAACGCGACATCCTCGCCGAGACCGTCCGGGTGGTGGCGGGCCGGGTGCCGGTGGTGGCCGGGATCATTTCCAACTCCACCGCCGAGACCGCAGCCCGTGGCAAGCAGGTGGCCGGCCGAGGCGTGGCGGCGCTTCAGGTCACCCCGCCGGACTACCTGTTCCGCCCCGACGATGACGCCATCGTCGATCATTTTCGCCGCATCCACGGAGAAGGCGGTCTGCCGATCCTGATCTAAAATGTCGTGCCTTGGTGCTGTCTCTCGCCCGACCTGCTGCTCAGGATCATGGACGAGGTGCCGGGCGTCGCCGGCGTCAAGCAGAGCGCCGGAGACATGAAGCTGTTCGCAGATCTGCGACCTGAGAACCTGATCTTCAGCGCCGTCGATGCGCTCCTCTATCTCTCCTACCAGCTCGGCGCCCGGGGCTCGATTGCCGCCATCCTCACTGCGGCGCCGGGGCCGTCGCGTCGGCTCTGGGACGCGGTGCAGGCCGGCGACCACGCCACCGCGCTGGCGCTGCATGAGAAGCTGATGCCGGTCTGGGACGCGATCGGGCAGGACAACATGCCGTCGCTCTGCAAGTATGCCCAGAGCCTGCAAGGGTCCCGGCCGGCGTCGCCCGTCGCCCGACCTCGCCCGCGACCGCGGCGCAAAAGCGGGCGGTGCACGCCTCGCTTGCCTGGCTCGGCCTGATCGACGCCAGGGAGTGAAGGTCGATGCCGGAGATCTCAACCCACGACGCCGAGGCCGATCCCCGCAACGCCGATCTGAAGATCTACGTCAACGGCGACATCGTTCCACGCGACCAGGCGGTTGTCTCGGTTTACGATTCCGGGTTCCTGCTCGGTGACGGGGTGTGGGAGGACATTCGGCTCTACAACGGCAGATGGGCTTTCCTCGCGGCCCATCTCGACCGGCTGTTCGACGCCGCCAAGGCGATCGATCTCGACATCCGGCTCGACCGGGCCGGGGTCGAGGCCGCGCTCGACGCCACCGCCGCGGCCAACGGCATGACCGAGAACGTCCACGCCCGGCTGATGGTCACCCGCGGGGTCAAGGCCAAGCCGTTTCAGGGCCCGCGGCTGTCGCAATCCGGACCCACCATGGTTATCATCATGGAGCACTCGACGCCCTCCGAGAAGACCTTCCGCCGCGGCATCAGGCTGGCGACCGTGCCGCATCTGCGCGGTCTGCCGATGACCCAGGACCCGAAGCTGAACTCGCACTCCAAGCTCAACTGCATCCTCGCCGGCCTCGCCGCCCAGAACGCCGGTGCCGACGAGGCGCTGATGCTGGACGTGCACGGCTTCGTCAACACCACCAACTCCTGCAACTTCTTCATCGTCCGCCGCGGCGAGGTCTGGACCTCGACCGGCGACTACTGCATGCCCGGCATCACCCGAGCCAACGTCATCCGGCTCTGCAGCGACAACGGCATCCCGGTCTACGAGAAGAACTTCTCGCTGGTCGAGACCTACGGTGCCGAGGAGGCCTTCATCACCGGCACCTTTGGCGCCCAGACCCCGGTGGTCGAGATCGACGGGCGGCCGATCTCCGACGGTCCCGGCCTGATGACCCAGCGCATCCGTGCACTTTACAAGGCGTTGGTTTCCCTGGATACCGCATCGGCGTGAGCAATCCCGGCACGCTTGATCCAGCGCAAGGACTCCGCGAGAGACACGGCGAACCTTTGTTCGGGAGGCAGCGAAGGAGGGACCTATGAGCAAGAAATACCTGGTTGCCGTCGACGGCTCCGAGCATGGCTGGCGGGCGCTGGACCTGACCGCCGATCTCGCCGTGTCGTCCGGCGCCGAGCTGATCGCGATGCATGTGGTGAGCCACGAGCCGAGCCTCGGCGGGCTGGCGCATTTAGCGACCGTCGAAGGGGTCGGGGCCGAAGAGCTCGCCGCCCGCTACCACATCGGCAAGGAAATCGGCGACGGCATCACCGCCGAAGCCGTCACTCGGGCTCGGCAGAAGGGCCTGGAGCGGGTCTCGCCGAGGGCCACGCTGCGGCGGAGATCGTCGCCGAGGTAGAGGCCGAAGGCGTGGACACGCTGTTCATCGGCTGCCGCGGCCTCGGTGACATCGCCGGCTTGCTGATGGGCCGCGTCTCTCGCACAAGGCCATGCACCTCGCCCCCTGCACCTGCGTCACGGTAAAGTGATCGCAGGGCGGTGCAACCCGCCTCTCCTGTCATCGTTTGGCCGCCGGCTGCGGGGACTGAATGCGCGGCGGGCCGCGGCGAACCGGCGGAGGGCGACAAGGAGAGGATCTCGAGAGGTGCGCCGCGCGTCACGCCTGACCGCCCGGCAGTTTGCGGCCAGCCTATCGGTCAGGGCGAGGCTTATCACCTATGGGGTCGGTCTCGGTGTTGGCTTTGGCGTGCCGGCCGTTCTCGGTGCGAGTTTCGCGATCGGCTTCGACTAGCCGCCGCTGCTGCTTTTTTTCGCTGCCCTTTGCCGTTCTTCTGCTGCTCGCCTGGCACTGCCGGGTGATCGGCTACCGGGTTGATCCCGACGCCATCGCGATCCTGCGACCTTGGCGCCCAACGACCATCCCGGTGTCCGAGGTTGCGAAAGCGCGCTTTCCCGCCGGGCGCCCCGAAGGGGCAATCATCGGGCTTCTCCGGATCGACGGCTTTATTAGCTTCCAAGACCTCCACTGGAACCGCAACTGGCGCCGGTTCCGGGTCTACGTCGCCGATGTTGACAACACGGTGGACATCGTCCTGCGCTCGGGCCGCCGGGTTCTTGTCTCGCCGGACGACCCGAGGGGGTTTGTGGCCGCGGTCATTCGGGGGCAGGGCATCTGACCTCGGGCATGCGGCTGCGGCTCTGCCGGGACGCACCGCGGGTCAGGCCGCGCAAATCGTCAATCGCGCAAGGTCGTATGAGTCGCATCGCGCTCCGGCAGGAGCAGCGCGCGGCGCAACCACTCAAGCGAGGATCGTCTGGGCGCCGACCGCCGGGCGCGGGGCTCGACATAGCTGAAGCCGTCCATACGGGATGCTGTCATAAAGACGTTGGATAACGTGGGAAGCATGATTCTGACTCCTGTTTCTCCTCTTTGTCTCTCATAATAAGCGACTTTGATCGAGGCGCGCGAATCAGGAATTCTTCCAACCCATAATCTGGAGTTACAGATGATCCTTTCCGGCCTACCCCCGCTCACCCAACTGCGTGCCTTCGAGGCCGCGGCACGGCATCTCAGTTTCTCTGCCGCCGGGCGGGAGATGAACGTCACCCATGTCGCGGTCAGCCAGCAGGTGCGGCGGCTTGAAGAGCATCTTGGCGCCGCGCTGATCGCCCGCAGTGGCCGCGGGCTGGAGCTCACGCGGGACGGCGCCTGGCTGGCGCGGCGCCTGATCGACAGCTTCGACGGCATCCGGGCCGCAATCTCCCAGTTCGGCGCCGCGGCCGACCGACGTCCGTTGCGCGTCACCCTAACACCGATGTTCGCCGCCAACTGGCTGATGCCGCGGCTCGCCGATTTCCGTGCCGCGCACCCCGAGATAGAGCTGATGTTGAACCCCTCGCCGGAGCGCACCGATCTCTGGCGCGAGAACTACGATCTCGCCATCCGCTTCGGCTTCGGCGACTGGCCGGGACTGGAGGCCGAGCCGTTCATCCCCTCGGGCTTCGTCGTCGTCGCCGCGCCGGGGTTGGTCGGCGAGGCGCGAATCGAGGATCCGGCCGACCTTGCGCGACTTCCTTGGATACTGCAGCAAGGGACCGACGAGTTCGACGTCTGGCTCGCCGCCCATGACGTGGAGATTTCGGACAAGCACGACGTGACCCATCTGCCCGGTTACATGGTGCTGGCCGCAGCGCGCGACGGCCAGGGGATTGCGCTCGCCTCGCGGGTGCTGGTCGAGGAAGACCTGCGGGCAGGCCGCTTGGTCGCTCTTTTTGGCGACGACGGCTATGGCGGCCTGCGTGCCGGCTACTACCTCGTCCACCGTCCCGGTCCGATGCGTGCGGCGGCGAAGCAGTTCGTCCGCTGGCTGAAGCAGGCGGCGAAGGCAGAAGTGCGGGCGCCTGGTTGACCCTCAGGCGAGGTTCCCCCGTTACGCGAGGCCCCGGCCCGCCGCCCAGTCGCGCCGGGCATCAGCGGTTGCCATGACCTCCAGGAACCGCGCCCGCACAGCGGCTTCGTCGACGCCCAGACAGACCTCGACCGGCGGCCCCGAGCCGGCCGGGCCGAATCGGGTCCGCCTCGTGGCATCGCCCTCCAGCGCCACCTCCAGCGGCGCGGTGCGGGTCTCGAACGGATCTGGATCGGTGATCGCGACCACCGCCGTCGGGTCGTGCATATGGCAGCCGTCGAAATCGTGGTGGGCGCGGTGGAACTCGAAGTAGAGCTGTACCGCCCGGTTGAGGAACCCGCCGATCACCGGGGCGGCGCGCGCCAGGCCGGCGAGGTCCTCCGGGGCGCACCGCACCCGGGTGGTGACGTCGAGCCTGACCAGGGTCACCGGCCAACCGGCGGCAAGCACCACCGCCGCCGCGTGGGGATCGTTCCAGATGTTGGCCTCGGCCTCGGCGTTGACGTTGCCGGCGCAGGTCACGGCACCGCCCATCACCACCACCGCCGCCACCTTGCCGGGCAGGTTCGGGTCCAGCTCCAACGCCGCCGCCAGATTGGTCAACGGTCCGATTGCGCAGAGGGTGACCTCGCCGGGGTGCTCCGACACTAGGTCGCAGAGGAACCGCGCTGCCGGGCGCGGATCGGGCCGCCCGGCCGGCCCCACCGGCGGCAGGTTGCCGAAGCCCTCGACGCCATGGACGAAGTCGGGATGCGGCCGGATCTCCTGCATGCGCGGCGCCGCCGCCCCTTCTGCCACGGGGATCCGCCGCCCCGCCAGCTTGCCAAGCCAGAGCGCATTGCGGGTCGCGGTGGCGACCGGCACATTGCCGAAGACGCTGGTCAGCCCGATCAGCTCCAGCTCCGGATGGGCGGCGGCGTAGAGAACCGCCATCGCATCGTCGACGCCGGGATCGGTGTCGATCACCAGCTTGCGCGGGTGCAGCTCGCGCGGGGTCGGGGTCACGCCGCTCATCCGTCTTGCTCCTGCAGGAACGCCGCCACCTCCGCTGCGGTGGGTGTCGCCTCGCCGGCGCCGGGCCGGGTCACCTGCAGGGCGGCGGCTGCCGCCGCCTGGCGCAGCGCCGCCTCCGGGTCCGCCCCGGCGTCGCGCCGTGCCAGGAACCAGCCGAGGAAGCAATCTCCCGCCCCGGTGGTGTCCACCGGCTCGACCGCGAAGGCCGGCACCTCGGCGACGGCGTCGCCGATGCTCAGCCGGGCGCCGAGGGCTCCGAGCGTGACCAGCAGTTCCGACACGGGCACCGCTTCCATCCCCAGATGGTCCGCCAACTGCGCTGCCTCGACCGCGTTCACCGCGATCAGGTCGACGACGCCGAGCACCTCTGCCGCCGCGTCGGCGTGGAACGGCGCAGCGGCATAGGCGGTGCGGAGCCCCGCCGCCTTCGCCATCGCCAGGCTCTCGGCGACCAGGTTGGTCTCGTTCTGGGCCAGGAACCAGTCGCCGGGCCGGGCGCGCGCCAGCGCCGCCGCGATCTGGGCCCGCGTCAACGCCCGGTTGGCGCCGCCGTGGATGACGATCTGGTTCTCGCCCTTCGCGTCGACGCAGATCACCGCATGGCCGGTCGCTGCCGAGACGGTGGCGATCGCGGCGGCATCGACCCCGGCCTCGGCCAGCCGGTCGACAATCCAGCCACCGTCGTCCCCCACGGCGCCGATTTGGTGCAGCCGGGCCCCGGCCGCCGCGGCAGCGAGCGACTGGTTCACCCCCTTGCCGCCGATCCCGCGGGCATAGCCAACGTCGGCCACGGTCTCCCCCGCCCGTGGCAGATTCGCCACCCGGTGCACGTGATCGATGTTGATCGAGCCGAGATTGTGAATCGCCATTGGCCGATCTTGCCCCCGTCGGCTGCTGCGTCCCCATCAAAGCGCATTGGGCGTCGTGGTCAAGCGTCATGCAAGAGTCGCGAACTGGACACCGCCACTGTCGGCATTATCATTTCCCCGCCATTGCAGGGAGGCGCCGCCATGCCCCGACATCTCACCCTCGACGAGCTCAAGGCCGGCCTGCCGGATATACTCATCTCGCCCAAGGACAACGGCACGTTGCGCGCCATTGTCATCCGCCCGGAGAAGGGCGAACGGCGCAACCTGGAGAGCTGCGAGATCAGCCTGGCTGGCGGCACGCATGGCGACCACCGGGCGAAGGGCTGCTGGAAATCCACTGATGACGGCAGCCCGCATCCGGACGTGCAGATCTGCATCATGAATGCCCGGTGCATCGACTTGATCGCGCAGGAGCGGAGCAACTGGCCGCCCGCCGGGGACAACCTGTTCATCGACATGGACCTGACCCCCGACAACACGCCCCCCGGCACCCGGGTCGCCATCGGCACGGCGGTAATTGAGATCACCGACACGCCACACAATGGCTGCGCCGGCTTCATCGAGCGCTACGGCCGCGACGCCTGCGTCTTCGTCAATACCGGCGAAGGCAAGCGGCTTCGCCTGCGCGGCATCTACGCCCGGGTGGTCCAGGACGGAAGGGTAACGGTGGGGGATCCGGTGACGAAGCTCGCCTGAGCTTGACCCGGGGTTGTGCGCGACGGGTCCTGAACTGAAGCAGGCCGGATTTCCCGGACGGTGGAGAGGCCCGACCGTGACGGTGCGAGGACCGCTTCAAATTGCCCTCGACGAACCGGTTGAATTCCGATGCCGTGAACGCTCTTATGCCACCGTGAAGTCGCACGGTATGGCGGGCGCATGGCGGAGCGGGCGGCAGGGATCGGCTGGATTGGCGGCGGCGGCGCGACCATCGCAGCCGACACCCATGGCGAAAAGGCGATGTGGCTCGACCGCGCGGCGGCGCTTGGCCTCCCGGTGCCCCCCGGCTTTGTCATTCCTGCCGCCATGGCGGCGGATCTGGAGACCGCCCGCCCGGCCATCGACGCGGCGCTGGCCGAGCTGGAGCGGCGCACCGGCACCCGGCTCGGCGATGCCGAGGCGCCGCTCTTGGTCTCGGTCCGCCCGGCGGCCCCGGGCGGTGGCGGGGGCAGCGGCCCGTCGATCCTGAACATCGGCGTCAGCGCCGCCTCCCTGTCGGTACTGGCGGCCCGCTATGGCGAGCATGTAGCGCACGATCTCTATCGCCGCCTGATCCAGTCCTATGGCGCCGGCGCGCTGGGGATCGAGGGCGAGGATTTCGAGTATGCCCTCTACGACGCCATGAAATATGCGGGGGTCGAAAGCGGGACCGAGCTGTCGGCGGCACATCTCGACGAGCTCGCCCGGGCCTGCCTGACCCTGATCGAGGACGAGGGCGAGGAGTTCCCGCAGGACCCGCGCAACCAGCTGTTCGGCGCCATCTCTGCCTTGACGTCCGGCTGGGCGACGCTGCGGGCGCGGCGCCGGCGGATAGTGCAGGGGTACGACGAGGAGGCCGGCTTGGCGCTGATCGTTCAGGCGATGGTGCTGGGGCTGGGGCCGCCGCCGAACGGCGCCGGCGTGGTCCATCCCCGCGACGAGACGACCGGCGAGAGGCGGCTGAGCGGACGGTTCCTGGCCTCCGCCCAGGGCGAGGAAGCGCTGATGGGGCTGCGCACGCCGATGCTGCTGACCCGCGCCGACCGCGAGGCGGCGGGCCTCACCGAGCCGTCTCTCGGGGAGCTCTGCCCGGCCGCGATCCGCCAGCTCGACGAGGCAGCCGATCGGCTGGAAGCTGCCTTCGGCGACACCTTCAACCTCGAATTCACCGTTGCCGACGGCACGGCCCATATCCTGGAGGCCAAGCGCGCCCGGCGCTCGGCCCGCGCCGCGGTGCGGATCGCGGTCGAGCTCGCCGAGCGGGGCGTGACCGGTCGCGAAGAGGCGCTGTTGCGGGTCGATCCGGGCTTTCTGGACGAGCACCTGCACCCCTCGATCGCACCGGACGCGGTGCGTGACCTGATCGGTCAGGGGCTTCCCGCCTCGCCGGGCGCGGTCTCGGGGCCGCTGGTGTTCGCGCCCGAGGTGGCCGAGGCCGAGGCGGCCGCGGGGCGGCCGGCGATCCTGGCCTTGGTCGAGACCAGCCCGGAGGACATCCGCGGCATGCATGCGGCGCTCGGGGCGCTGACCGTGCGCGGCGGCATGACCAGCCATGCCGCCGTCGTCGCCCGCGGTCTCGGGCGACCTTGCGTGGTGGGGGCCAAGGATCTGGTGCTCGATTCCATGTCGGCCATGCTGCGCGCTCGCGGTGGCCGGGTGTTCCAACAGGGCGATGTGGTGACGGTCGACGGCGGCAGCGGCCAGGTGCTGGCCGGCGCGGTCGAGACGGTGCCGCCCGAGATCACCGGCGCCTTTGCCACCCTGATGGAGTGGGCCGATGCCGAGCGTCGCATGCGGGTGAGAGCCAATGCCGACACCGGGGCCGATGCGGTCATCGCCCGGGGGTTCAGCGCCGAGGGAGTCGGGCTTTGCCGCACCGAGCACATGTTCTTCCAGCGCGGCCGGATCTCCGCCATGCGCGAGATGATCATGGCCGGCACCGCCGCCGCCCGCGGCCGGGCGCTGGCGATGCTGCTGCCGATGCAGCGGGACGACTTCGTCGAGCTCTTCGAGGTCATGGCCGGGCTGCCGGTGATGATCCGCCTGCTCGACCCGCCGCTGCACGAGTTCCTGCCGCATGGCGAGGCGGAGATGATGGAGCTGGCGCAGTCGCTCGACGTCCCGGTGTCGAAGATCAAGGCCCGGGCGCAGGAGCTTGCCGAGTTCAACCCGATGCTCGGCCGACGCGGCTGTAGGATCGGCATCGCCTTCCCGGAAATCTATCAGATGCAGGCCCGGGCGATCTTCGAAGCCGCTTGCGAGGCAGCCACGCGCACCGGTCAGCCGGTGCGTCCCGAGATCATGATCCCGCTGATCTCGGCCGTGCGCGAGCTGGAAGTGTTGAAGCGGCATATCGAGGCGGTGGCCACCGAGGTGCACAAGGAACGCGGCGAGATGGTCGACTACCGGGTCGGCGTGATGATCGAGACGCCGCGCGCGGCGCTGCGTGCGGGGCCCTTGGCCGATGCGGCGGATTTCATCAGCTTCGGCACCAACGACCTGACCCAGATGGTCTATGGCCTGTCGCGCGACGATGCCGGCCGGTTCATTCCCGACTATGTCGCCCAGGATATCTACCAGCACGACCCGTTCCACACCCTCGACGTGGAAGGCGTCGGCGAGGTGATGCGGATCGCTACCGACCGGGCTCGCGCGCATCAGCCGCAGATCTCGATCGGGCTTTGCGGCGAGCATGGCGGCGATCCGGACTCGGTGGCGTTCTGCGATGAGTCCGGCTTCGACTACGTCTCCTGCTCGCCGTTCCGAGTCCCGATCGCCCGGCTGGCCGCGGCCCAGGCGACGATCCGGGCTTGCCAGGCCAGTCGCAATCAGAACGGAGCCCAGCCATGAACGCGCTCGATACCTTGAAGTCCGGCGGCAAGCGGGCGCTGGCCGACGCGCTGAACGCGATCGAGGCGCAAGCAGGCGAGGCATCCGTCACCGCGCTGCTCGACGAGGCCTATGACGCGCCGAGGGGCCACGTGCTGGGCCTGACCGGGCCGCCGGGCGTGGGGAAGTCGACCCTGATCAGCGCCCTGATCCGGGCCCTGCGCGACGAGGGCGCGACGGTGGGGGTGATCGCGGTCGATCCATCCTCGCGCAGCTCGCGCGGGGCGCTGCTGGGCGACCGGACCCGTTTCGTCACCGATCCGGCGGACAAAGGCGTCTTCGTGCGCTCGATGGCGGCGCGCGACCGGCTGGGCGGGCTCTCGGAGATGACCTATCCGGCTTTGGTGCTGATGCGCGCGCTCTATGACATCGTCATTGTCGAGACGGTCGGGGTCGGCCAGTCGGAGACTGACATCGCCGACATCGCCGATACGGTGGTGCTGTGCGCCCAACCGGGCTCGGGCGACGCGCTCCAGTTCATGAAGGCCGGGGTGATGGAGATCCCCGACATGGTGGTGGTGACCAAGGCCGATCTGGGCCAGTTGGCGCTGCGCGCTGTGGCCGACCTGAAAGGAGCGCTGTCTTTGGCTGCCGGGCGGCGCGGCTCCGCGGCGCCGCAGGTGCTGAGCTGCTCGGCCTACACCGGCCAGGGGATCGCGGAACTGGCCGCGGCGTTGCTCCGGCGGGCTGGCGAAGGCGTGGATTCGGGGCATCGCCGGGTCCAGGGCGCTCATTGGCTGCGAACCCACCTGGCCGAGGCGTTCGGGCGTGAAGGGGTCGAGAGGTTGCGCCGCGCTGGGCTGCTTGGCCACGAATCAACACCGTTCGGGCAAGCCGCTGAGCTCGCCTCGCGGTTCCGGCGGGCCATCGAATCGGCGGAATTATAGCGATTCCGCTAGGATTCGTCAGATTCGGCAACAAAATCTGCCCGCTGTTGCGATGTTGCGGCGCATTCAAGTGTTGCCATCGCGTTAGTGATATTGTCTTTGCGCGCGGAAGGTTGCTTCGGCGACAGGCGTTTCGTTGCCGTAGAGCTCGGGAACGGACCGTGCCGGCCAAAGAGCGGCGGTGGGCGCGATGGGAGGAAAGATGAGCAATGTCGTGACGCCGCAGGCGCCGGCTCGGGGTGTGGTCAAGGCGGTGGTTGCCCTTTTGGCGGCGACCATCGCCATCGGAGCACTCCTGATTTCCACCAGCATTGGTTCCGCGGACGCCCCGAACTGGGGCGCCGAGTTTCGCATCGAAGACCGGAAGGTCGTGCTGACGCTGCTGGGCGAGGACCGCAGCGCCTTTGCCGCGTTCTCGGAGACAGCGAGCTTTCGACAGATTGCCGGATTGCCGGCGATCGAGGTGGCAATCGATGTCGAGAGCGCCGGTACCGGCGATCTTGGGGAAACCCGGGAAACCCTGGAGGCGCTGAACGCCGAGGATGCCCAGGCAGCCGCCGAGGTGACCGACGCGCATACCCAGACCATCACCGATTTGCTGACCACCGATGTTGGCGGGGTGATAGACCTCGCCGAGATCGGCGGCGTTGAGGTCGGCAAGCGGTCCAAGCATTGGCACTGCCTGACCGAGGCGCTGTACTTCGAAGCCCGGGGCGAGAACCGCGTTGGGCAGGTCGCCGTCGCCGAGGTGATCCTGAATCGCGTCGACAGCCCGTCCTATCCGGATTCGGTCTGCGGCGTCGTGCGCCAGGGTCAGAACCAGCCGAAAGGCTGTCAGTTCTCGTTCGTCTGCGCCGGCAGGGTCGAGCATATCGGCGAGCGCAAGGCCTTCGAGGACCTCGGCAAGGTCGCTTGGGTCATGCTCGAGGGCAAGCCGCGGATCCTGACTGGCAAGGCGACCCATTACCATGCGGCGAGAGTGCACCCGCGCTGGGCCAAACGGCTGGTGCGCACCGCGCGCATCGGCGACCATATCTTCTACCGCCAGCCGCTGCAGCTCTCCAAGCGCTGAGCCGCCGGTTCCGGAGTCGGTGATTTGCCGCTGCTCGGCGGCGTCGATGCCGGCGAGCCGAGGTGGCCCCGGCCACACCGGTTGGAACTGCCGCATCGGACCGGGTCCTTGCGGCAATTTCCCCCAGAAAAATCAGTCCCGAGCGGCGCGTTTCTTGATGCAGATCAAGGCCACTTGAATTCGTCAAGAAATAGAACCCTAGCATGCCGGGCCTGTGTCCGGCGGTGCACCAGCGAACCGGATTCGGGGAAATAGCATGGATTCCGTTGTCAAACTCGTCGCATTTGCGGTCGTTGCCGTCCTTGCGGCAATCGCGGCCAACAATGCGCGCGATCTCGCCTATCAGGTCAATGCCGTGACCGTGCTTCTGGCCGCGGCCGGATTCTTCATCTACACCATTCGGACGATGGGCCGCCCGGCGGTGTCGGCGACCGGCTATATGGACGACGTCATCCGAGCTGGCGTCATCGCCACTGCGTTCTGGGGCTACCAGCTGGTGATCGTTCTGGCGGCGACGAGTTACCTGCTCGGCGGTTCGCAGGGCAAGGAATACGCCGAGCCGGCTTGGCATATCGACCTCTGATGACCGTGGTCTAGGTTGCCTACCTGCTGGTGTTCCTCGGCACCCTGACCAAGCGCAAGGAACCCCATATCTACGTCGCCGACTGGTTCTTGCTCAGCTTCATTGTCACCGTTGCAATGCTGCACGTGGTGAACAACCTCGCGATCCCGGCGTAGATCTTCGGCTCGACCAGCTATTCGGCCTTCTCCGGCGTCCAGGACGCGATGACCCGGTGGTGGTACGGCCACAACGCGGTCGGCTACTTCCTCACCGCCGGCTTCCTCGGCATGATGTACTACTTCGTGCCGAAGCAGGCCGAGCGCCCTGTCCACAGCTACAAGCTGTCGATCGTGCACTTCTGGGCGCTGATCTTCCTCTACATCTGGGCCGGCCCGAACCACCTGCACTACACCGCGCTGCCCGACTGGGCGCAGACGCTCGGCATGGTGTTCTCGGTGGTGCTGTGGATGCCGTCTTGGGGCCGCATGACCAACGGCCTGATGACGCTCTCGGGCGCCTGGGACAAGCTGCGCGCCGACCCGGTGATCCGCATGATGGTGGTCTCGGTCGGCTTCTACGGCATGTCGACCTTCGAGGAGCCGATGACGTCGATCAAGGCGGTCAACTCCTTGAGCCACCACACCGACTGGACCATCGGCCATGTCCATTCCGGCGCGCTGGGCTGGAACGGCATGATCACCTTCGGCGCGCTTTACTTCCTGGTTCCGCGGCTGTGGAACCGCGACCGGCTCTATAGTCTCAGCCTGGTCAACTGGCACTTCTGACTCGCCACTATCGGCATCGTGCTCTACGCGGCCTCGATGTGGGTGACCGGCATCATGGAAGGGCTGATGTGGCGCGAATACGATGCCCAGGGCTTCCTGGTGAACAGCTTCGCCGACACCATCGTGGCCAAGTTCCCGATGTATGTCGTGCGCGGCCTTGGCGGGGTCCTGTACCTGACTGGTGCAGTGATCATGTGCTACAACCTGTGGCAGACGGCCCGGGGCAGGCTGAGCGGCGAACGCGCGCCCAGCCCCTCGACCGTGGCCGCCGAGTGAGGGAGGACGTCAGATGGCCATCATGAGCAAACGTGGCGCCCTGGAACGCCACGCAACTCTGCTTCTGGTATGCTGCCTCTTGGTGGTGACCGTCGGCGGAATCGTAGAGATCGCGCCCCTGTTCTACCTGCAGAACACCGTCGAAAAGGTGCAAGGGGTGCGCCCCTACTCGACCTTGGAGTTGAAGGGGCGGCAGGTCTACATCGCGAAGGCTGCTATGTCTGCCACAGCCAGATGATCCGGCCGATGCGCGACGAGGTAGAGCGCTACGGCCACTACAGCCTGGCAGCCGAGTCGATGTACGACCACCCGTTCCAGTGGGGGTCGAAACGGACCGGGCCGGATCTGGCCCGGGTCGGCGGGCGCTACTCGGACGAATGGCATGTCGACCACCTCGAAAACCCGCAGGCGCTGGTTCCGGAGTCGGTCATGCCGCGCTACCCGTGGCTGGCGGAGACCAAGCTCGAATTCTCGGACATCACCGAGCATCTGACGGCGAAGGAGATAGTCGGCGTGCCCTACACCGAGGAGATGATCGCGGCGGCGGCCACCGACATCCGGGCCCAAGTGGACCCGGATCATGACGGGGTCGACGACCTGCTGGCCCGCTATCCGAAGGCGCAGGTGCGCAACTTCGACGGTCAGCCGGAGCTCACCGAAATGGATGCGTTGATCGCCTATATGCAGATGCTCGGCACGCTGGTCGATTTTTCGACCTACGATGCGGAAGCAAATGCGCGCTGACGGAGGGGTGGATGGATTCCTATTTGATCCTTCGAGAAATCGCCGACAGTTGGGGGCTTCTGGCGAGGGTGATTTTCTTCCTGGGCGTGGTGGTCTACGCGCTGCGCCCGGGGTCGAAGCAGGTCCATGACGACGTCGCCCAAATCCCGTTCCGCAATGACGAACTGCCAGGAGATTGAAACATGGCCGAGACGCACGACAAGGAACGTGACGCGATCACCGGCACCGAGACCACCGGCCATGAATGGGACGGCATCAAGGAGCTGAACACACCGCTGCCGAAGTGGTGGGTATGGACCTTCTACATTACCATCGTCTGGGGCATCGGCTACACCATCTCCTATCCGGCCTGGCCGCTGGTCAGCTCGGCGACGGAGAGGGTGCTGGGCTATTCCAGCCGCATGGCCGTGGAAGAGGCGATCGAGGCCAATGCCGAGGCGCAGAGGGTCTATACCGACATGATTGCGGCGATGGAGATGGACGAGATTGTCGCCGATGTGGATGTGGTCCAGTTCGCCCGGGCGGGCGGCGCCGCAATCTTCCGCAACTACTGCTAGCAGTGCCACGGCTCTGGTGCGCCCGGCGCTCCGGGTTATCCGAACCTGCAGGACGACGACTGGCTATGGGGCGGCGCCGCCGAGGACATCCGGGTGACCATCGCCCACGGCATCCGCTTCGAGGAGGACGAGGACACCCGGCTCTCCGACATGCCTGCCTTCGGCCGTGACGAGCTGCTCACCAAGGAGGAGATCGCTGCAGTGGCCGACCATTTCCTGTCGCTCTCGGGCCAGGCGACGGCGACCGAGGACGGTCGGGTGCTCTTCGAGGACAACTGCGCCGCCTGCCATGGAGACAACGGCGAAGGCATACCGGAGTTGGGGGCGCCGAACCTCGCAGATGCCATCTGGCTCTTCGGCAGTGACCGCGACACGGTGATTGCGACCATCGCCAATTCCCGCAGCGGCGTGATGCCGGCTTGGGCCCACCGTCTGACCGACGATCAGGTCAAGCAGGTCGCGGCGTAGGTCCATGGCCTCGGCGGAGGCCAATGAGCCTTTCCCGCAGGCTCCCTGCGTAGCCTCTCGCCCCGGCACGCCCCCCGTGCCGGGGATTTTCTTGCTGAGCACAGGCTGATCCGGTCGGAGTAAGGTGCACAGGAGGTGCGCCACGCTTGCGCCAGGGCTCGACCTCTGCCATAGCTGGGCCGCCGATGGCCGGGGGGAGTCGCCGATGTCGCTGGAAATCTGGTTCGCTTTCGCCGTCGCCAGCGCCGTGCTGCTGGCCATCCCGGGGCCGACCGTGATGTTGGTGGTCTCGTACGCCCTGGCCCGGGGGCGCGAAAGCGCTTGGGCGACAGTGCCGGGGGTCAGCCTCGGCGATTTGACCGCGATGACCGTGTCGCTCGCCGGCGCCGGCGCCGTGCTGGCCGCCTCGGCAACGCTGTTCACGGTGCTGAAGCTTTGCGGCGCCGCCTATCTTGTCTGGCTCGGGATCGGGCTCTGGCGTGCGGCGCCGGAGCGGCTGATGCCGTCGCGAGCGGGCGGTGCGGGGCGGGAGCTTCGCGGGATGTTCTGGAAGTCTTATGTGGTCACGGCCCTGAACCCCAAGAGCATCGTCTTCTTCATCGCCTTCGTGCCGCAATTCGTGGCGACCGAGGCACCGCTAATGCCGCAGTTCACGGTTCTGGTCGCGACGTTTGTTGGCTTGGCGATGGTCAACACGGCGCTTTGGGCGCTGCTGGCGGGCGAGATGCGTCGGCGGTTCGAGCGCCCCGGCACGGTGCGGGTCGTCAGCCGGGTCGGGGGCTGCTTCCTGATCGGCGCCGGCATGCTGACCGCCCTGGTCCGCCGCACAGCCTGACGCAGGCAGGGTTAGAGGTCGCCCCCGGACTGAGGCGCATCGGCGAGGCGCGCCGCCGCCTGTTGGCCGACGTCATCGTCATGATCCAGGGTGTCGCGGCCGAGGCTGATGAACTTCTCCGCCATGCCGGCGAGGTCGCTGGTAAGACCCTGGCGAGCAATGATCTGGCCGTCCGAGCGGCGGGCGCAGCGGTCCTTGTCCCCGGCCTCGGCGAGTTGGCACTGCTGCGGTGGCGGTGCCAGCTTTGACGCCGCGCCCGGCACGGCTTCGGCCCGGCGGCGGAGCGCTTCATAGACGTCTTCGGTCCGCCGCTCAAGGTCGGCCTGGACCGCTGTGTCGAGGTATCCGGTTGCCGGGAAGCTCCATGCGGTCTGGAAATCGGCGAGCGCGCTGCGTCCGGGGTACGAACACCCCATCGAAGCCTTTGGGATCGAAACCGGCCAGCGCCAGGCGCCGCTGGACATCGATGCGATCGGATCGGTCGAGCGCGAGCGCGTCCTCGGTTTTCTCGTCCGCGGCGACGCGAGGTTGCTCCGGTGCCTCCGGCGCGGCGAACGGGGCGAGCGTATCGATCGCCACGACGTCGACGATGTCCGCCGTTTCCGGCCTGCGCAGCGCCACTGAGGCGGTCAGCGGAACCGGAACCGCCGCGACCTCTCAGGGGTCCGTCGCTGGTGGACTGGAAAGCGGCCATGACCCATTGCTCATCGGCCGCAACCCCGGCGCGGGCGACGATGGCGGGCACGGTGTCGTCGGGAGGGATAGGCTCCAACGAGCCGTCGGCCGGGGCGACTGGCGGACTCACGGCGCCCATGTCGGCATTGCCGACCGGAAGCGCGGCTTCGAGGGCGGCCTGGAGATCCTGCGGCGATTCATAGGTGGGCGCGGCGATGTCCCGTGTTTCGAACAGGCGCCAGTAGGGATCGTGCGCGGAGACACCCCATACCACCGCGGCCGCGACTGCGCCAGTCAGCGCGACGAGTGGGAACGGGCCTTCTCTCATTCTGTTTCGCCGCGGCAGACTTACCGTGGGACGTAGAACGCCGACCTCACGCATGACGGACTTCGCAAACCCCTTTACAATTGACAACAATGTGAATGCTGAATTTTGCCAGACTCCTCTTGATCCCTCGATAGTAACGGATCTCTTTTCGTTAGTACAACCGATCAATTCTGACCTTGATCTTGAGGCAGGACACGGCTGCGGCGTACCTTTCCGGTTGATCCGGATCAAGGTGTGGCCGGCGCGGCCTGAACATTGTGCGCTGGAATGATTCTGAGAGGCGGAGCGAAGAGGGATGGACAAAGCAAGGCCGCGAGTGAGAGTCTCTACGCGGCGCGTGAGCCGGTCTTTCCGAAGGCGGTGGACAGGTTCTTTCGTCGCCTCAAGTGGTGGCTTATGGGGGTCACCCTGACGATCTACTACATTACCCCCTGGATCCGCTGGGACCGGGGTGTGCATCTGCCCGACCAGGCGGTGCTGGTGGACCTCGGAAACCGGCGGTTCTTCTTCTTCTGGATCGAGATCTGGCCGCAGGAGTTCTACTACGTCGCGGGCCTCCTGATTATGGCCGGGCTGGGGCTGTTCCTGTTCACCTCGATGCTCGGCCGGGTCTGGTGCGGCTATGCCTGCCCGCAGACCGTCTGGGTCGATCTGTTCCAGCACATCGACCGCTTTTTCGACGGCGACCGCAACGCCCAGTTTCGGTTGCTGCGGGCGCCTCTGACCTACAGGAAGATCTTTCTGCGGCTTTCGAAATACTGGCTCTGGCTGATGATCTGGTTGGCCACCGGCGGCGCCTGGATCTTCTATTTCTCCGACGCGCCGACGCTCTTCATCTCGCTGTTTTCGGGCACCGCGCCCACGGTCGCCTATGCCACCATCGCACGAAATCGTTTCGCGATAGGTTGCGGGCGCCGCGGTGAAGTGCGGCGAGCGGGTTGTGATTGCCGGGTGTGGGCCGGGAACGGTGTCCTGTCGGTGAGGTGATCTTGCCTCGACCAACACAGGAGCCTTGCCATG
>Ga0209049_1000022_pt1 | contig 28292 bp, 24 predicted proteins | sample WorMetulBAHAMAS2_FD_187398 | JGI IMG/M metagenome (GOLD analysis project Ga0209049, IMG submission 187398) | Marine gutless worms symbiont microbial communities from Max Planck institute for Marine Microbiology, Germany - Olavius ullae BAHAMAS.2... | ecosystem: Host-associated > Annelida >...
CATCTTAAGAGTATACAGCCTTTGAAGTGGAAAATCATGGCTTTATGTGAAATTCTATATTTTTTCTCAAATCTTACTCGGGCGAATGTTGGCCTCAGCCGTGGATATCCACCGGTCTTTCTACAATTCATATTGAAATAATTAGAATTTTGGGCGATACTGGACTCGAACCAGTGACTTCTACCGTGTGAGGGTAGCACTCTAGCCGCTGAGTTAATCGCCCGATGGCCAATAAATGTAAACGACAGCATTGAATTAGGCAACCCGGGAGCGCGGAAGAGGGCCCACGGGGGCTATTGGCAGTCTTCGAGCAGTGAGAGTTCGCGGAGTTTCGGCTCAATCACCACGCGGCAGTAGCTTTGCGTGCGGTTGGCCTCGAAATAATCCCGGTGGTAGGATTCGGCGGGCCAGAAGGTCTCAAGGGGCAGAATCTGTGTAACCGGGGGACGAGTGTACATCCCGCTATCTTTCAGCTTGCTCAGGGAGGCTTCCGCCAGCTCTTTCTGTCCTCCATCCGCGTAGAGAATAACCGAGCGATACTGGGTTCCGATGTCGTTGTCTTGGCGGTTGGCAGTGGTGGGATCGTGGGCGCGCCAGAAAACGTCCAGGATGGCCTCGGTGGAGAGGAGGCTTTCGTTGTAGCTTATTTCAACAACTTCGGCATGACCTGTTTTCCCACCGCATACCTGCTTGTAGCTGGGGTTCTCGGCATGGCCGCCGGCATAGCCGCATCGGGTGGCGAGTACGCCCTCGATGCGCCTGTAGACGGCTTCGACGCACCAGAAGCATCCGCCCCCCACAACGATTTTCTCAGTCATGCGATATCATAAGGCGCTTCATTCAATGCGGCAAGAACGTGGGGAATTTTCCCGCCGGTGTTTAGCAAAGTCGGGCCATTCGCCATCTTCATAAAAAATGTCTATAATTCAGTCATATGAAAGTCATCAAGGTATCCGCCATAATTTTAGGCGCTTTGATTGGGCTCTTCGGAATTTTTCTCTTCATTTCGACTGTGAATGATTATCGCCCCGATTCGGAAATCATTCTGTTCTCTTCTTCCGAGCCCGGCGTCGTGGATGCCGATTCGACGATGTCGCTAATCGTCTGGAACATCGGTTACGCCGGCTTGGATGCTTCGATGGATTTCTTCTACGATGGCGGTGAACAGGTGAGACCGGAAAAGGCCGGGGTTGAGGAGAATCTGAACGGAATCACTTCGGCGCTCCAGGACTACGACGCGTTTGATTTCATTCTGCTGCAGGAGGTCGATAAGGAATCGAAAAGAAGCTACAGGATCGATGAGGAGATGAGGATAAGGGAGGTCTTTCCCGGCTACCATAGTTCCTTCGGGTTGAATTATCGGGTGTGGTTCGTGCCCCTTCCTGTGAGGCAGCCTATGGGAGCGGTCAAATCGGGTCTGCAGACCCTTTCCTCCAGGGTTCCCCGAAAGGTGCTGCGGCATAATTTCCCGGGAAACTATCGATGGCCGCTCAGGCTGTTCATGCTCGATCGATGTTTCGTGGTGAGTTATTTCCCCACGACCGAGGGAAACGAATTCGTTCTGGTGAACACTCATAACTCGGCCTATGACGATGGTACGTTGAGAAAGGGTCAGATGGATTATATGCGGCGTTTTCTTCTGGATGAATACGCGAAGGGCAACTATGTGGTGGTGGGTGGGGACTGGAATCAATCCCCCCCGAACTTTCAGCCGCTCTTCAATTCCGAGCGTTTCGATCGGGACAATTTCACGATGATTGAGCTCTCTTATCCCGAACCCGGCTGGCAGTGGGCATATGACGCGACGGTTCCAACGAATCGAAGGGTGAAGACAGCCTACGATCCTCACAAATCACCGGTAACGCTCATCGATCAGTTTCTGATATCACCGAATGTCAATATGGTTGAGGCGCGCGGGATTGATCAGGGATTTCGCTATTCGGATCATCAGCCTGTAACGATGGTGATTGAACTGGATTGAAGGGATGCCGGCGGCCTCTTCGCGGCGGACGTTTCACCAGTTCACCTTATCCCATGGCCAGCGAATGCAGCGTTCATGAGGGCCGAAAAGGGAGATGTCGGCATCGCCGGAAATCACCATGGTGGTTAGCGATGCGCCGTTGAGCTCCCGGGCCGCCCGGTTCAGAGTGGCACCTGTGTTGGCCACATCGTCCACCAGCAATACACGCCTTCCCCGCACATCGTCATTCCAGGGGCTGTTCAGCATCGGGACATCGCTCAGTGGGCGCTGCTCACCGTCCCTGAAACTGATGCTGATCCATTTCAATGGGAGCTCCAACCACTGCGCGGCGAGATAGGCCGGAAGTATGCCGCCACGCTCGATGCCTACTACCAGATCGTATGTGCTGGAAACTTTTTCCCGCACGGTGCTCATTATGGCATCCAGGCTGATAATCTGTCTGTCTTCTGAATTACCGGTCGATTCACTCTCCTCCATGTTTCTTCCCTTTCGGGAATTTCCTTCTCTTGCGTATCTGGGATCCTGTGAAGACTACGATTTTCCCCAGTATTCCCTCATGTTCCCGGCTGATGGTTTTCATCAAGCGGGGGATGGGTAGGTTTTGAGGGCATTTCTTCAGGCATATGCCGCAGGAAGTGCAACACGATGCCAGTCCATTTCTGTCGGAGAATACAGCACCAACAGTGGCGATGTACAGAAGCCTCCTCGTGAAACTGCGCCTTATTGTTTTCCACTCGTTATACCAGTCGAACACTTCGGGAATGGATACACCGAAGGGGCAGGGCATGCAGTATCGGCAGGAAGTGCAGCCAATGGCTCCCACCGCCTTATAGGCATCCCGTGCCCGGGATATCATATCGGTTTCTTCGGGGCTGAGCATATTCGGGACAACCTCGTCGGCAAGAGCCAGGGTTTCCTTAAGGTGGTTTTCCTGGGAGAGTCCGGAAAGAACGGTAGTAATCTCAGGACGATTCCATACCCATCTCAGAGCCCAGGAAGCGGGGGTTCGATCGGGCCTTTCCCGCCATATATCCATGACGTTTTTCGGTATCTTCGCTACCAGGCTGCCACCCCGCAGGGGTCCCATCACAACTATTCCCAAGCCCTTTGAGGCCGCGTATTCCAGGCCCGCGGTGCCGGCTTGGCGCCGCTCGTCCAGGATATTGTATTGAATCTGGCAAAAATCCCAGGGATAGGAATCAACTACCGGATTGAAATCTTCAGGCGCGCCGTGCCAGGAAAATCCCGCTTTGAGAATCTGACCGGATTTTTTCGCGGCATCCAGGAAATTCATCACATTTCTCTCCACCAGGGATTCCCAGGACCCCCCAGTGACGTTGTGTATCAGATAATAATCGATGTAGTCGCTGCGGAGCCGTTTCAGCTGTTCGGCCAGCATGCTCTCCATTTCACTTCGGGACCGCGTCTGCCAATGAGGCAGTTTTGTGGCGATAGCCACATCGTTTCGGAGTCCGTATTCCTCGAGAAAACGCCCCAGGTAGGGCTCGGACTGACCGAAATGATAGGGATGAGCAGTATCGAAATAGTTAACTCCGGCTTTCAGGGCACTCAGGAGCATAGCATCGGCACGCTTGCGGTCGATGCGGCCGACCAGGGTTGGTAGGCGCGTGATGCCGAATCCTAAGACTGACAGTCCGCGGTCATCGTTGGGCATGGTTCGATACTGCACGGCCGAAACTTAGCATGAAATTCCAAGATATGGAAGCTCATATGTGAAAGGCCATGATATGCTAGCGACTATGAACACGCGTCAGTTCTTCGCCATCGTTGAGATACGCACTAAGTTTATTTCACTGTCCACCTATTTGATAGCGACTACATATGCCTTTTACCGCAGCGGAAACTTCGATCCATTGAAGGCGATATTGATGCTTGTGGCCACATTGCTTGTCGATATGGGGACAACAGGTTTCAATACCTATTTCGATTACTGGCGAGGAGTGGACAATAGCTTCTACAACCGGGAGAAATCCAAGGTGGTGGTTCATGAGGGGGTGCCCTGGCTCTGGGCCCTGCTCATCTCACTCGGGTTGTTCGCCCTGGCTCTTCCCTTTGGAATTGTGTTAGCCATACTCTCTGGATGGCCGGTGATACCCGTCGGAGCGGCATGCATGGCGGTTGGGTATTTCTATACCGGCGGTCCCTATCCTATTTCCCGAACTCCTTTTGGGGAATTCTTCGCCGGCGCCGCCCTGGGGACAGTTCTCTTCCTATTAGTGTATTATATTCAGGCGGGCCCACCCGATGGTCCGGCATTCCTGGTTTCGCTTCCTTCAAGCCTGATAATCGCGGCGATTCTGACGGTCAACAATACCTGCGACCGTCTGGGTGATGAAGCGGCGGGCCGGAAGACGCTGTCCATTCTTCTGGGCCGTTTAGGGGGGGAGATATGGGGGATATTGGAAGTGACGGCCGGATTCGCCGTGCTGGCCTATTTGGGTTTTTCGGGGCGACTGCCCAGATGGGCACCGATCATCGTGATACCCGCTATGGCGCTTTCAATCCGGGAATTCGTCCTGATGCACCGGCGGGGCTACAGCCACGACACGAAGGGCGCTTCGATGGGCAGTATCTCCAGAATCTTCATGTATTACACCGTGGCGGCAATGATGGTTCTTATCGGCGGACTCATCGATCGCGGCTGAATAACCTTTTACTAGAATAGGCCGGACTTCGGTTATGCTTTCGTTTGGCTTCACTTATATTCGCGTTAGACTTCGTTTATACTTGTTTTTAGCTTCGCTTTTACTTGTTTTTAGCTTACGTTGGGCTTTCGCCTTGGCATTTCCCAGGGCTCACACGTTGAGAATTTTCCATGAAGTATCCGCTTAATCACCTTAAGGAATACGAGAATCGCCAAGCCCCACTGGGGCGGAAATTTCTAAACCCACGGCGTCGTTCAAGAATTACCCCGAAGCCGACTCGAACGGCTAACCTACTGCTTAGGAGGCAGTTGCTCTATCCTGCTGAGCTATCGGGGCGTCCATCTGGATAGTATTCGCCCACGCGTAGCGGGTCAACCCAAACCCCATGGCGCCGATGGATCGACTGATATTCCTCAGAATGATAGATTGACAGGACTGCCACATCAGGAGCCACTCATCATGCACCGATACGATGCTATCAGCAGGGAAGTCCGCCAGGAGCTTCTGGATCGCTTTCTCCGCTATGTCCGCGTCCATACCACCAGCGACGAGAGTACCGCCGAGCATAGAACCCCCTCAACCGACTGCCAGTGGAATCTCCTCCGACTCCTTGAAGCCGAATTGAAGGACCTTGGCATCGAGGATGTCAATCTGGATCAATATGGCTATCTGATCGCCCGGATTCCCGGCAATCTGTCGAACGACGATGGCGCAAGCATCGGCTTCATGGCTCATGTTGATACGAGCGGCGACGCCCCCGGAGAGAACGTGCATCCTGTTGTTCATGAGAAGTACGATGGTAAGACCATCAAACTGGCGGATGACATCGTTATTGACCCCTCTGAAAATCCGTTGCTGGAACGATATGTGGGTGAAACCCTGATAAGCAGCGATGGCACCACATTGCTGGGAGCGGATGATAAGGCTGGTGTGGCGGAAATAATGACGGTGATTCACTGGCTACTCCGTCATCCCGATGAGCCGAGGGGCAACTTGGAACTGATTTTCACTCCCGATGAGGAAACTGGTAAGGGCATGAACCGTTTCCCGTTCAATCGCCTACGGTCACGATACTGTTTCACCGTGGATGGCGGTGAGGAAGGGGAATTGGAAACGGAATGCTTTTACGCCTATGCCGCCAAGGTGTATTTCAAAGGCCGCGCGATGCATCCGGGGTCAGCACGTGGAAGGATGATTAACGCCATCACCATGGCCGGAGCGTTTATTTCGATGCTGCCTCGTAGCGAAAGTCCCGAGGCCACCGATGGCCGTTATGGCAACTACTGGCCACACAGGGTTGAAGGAGGATTGGAGAACGCGGAACTCATGGTGATGTACAGGAGTTTCGACATCGACGATATCCACCGCCGGAGTGAAGCTCTTAAGGTCTTCGCCTCCGCCATAGAGGCAGGCTTTCCCGGTGGAAGGGTATCGGTTGAAACGGCGCAGCAGTATCGGAATATGCGGGAAGAACTCGACAAGCATCCCCAGGTGATTGAGACAGTCCGACAGGCGATGCGCCACTCGGGTATCGAACCCAACGAAAAGCCCATCCGTGGAGGCACGGATGGCTCCTTCCTCACGGCCATGGGTATTCCGACACCGAATATCTTCGCAGGCGGCGTGAATTTTCACAGCCGGAGTGAATGGATTGCCCTATCCGCGATGGCGCGGGCGGTTGCGGTGATATTGAACACCATAGGGCTCTGGCCGAAATAGTTTTTTGCTGGCAATATATATACCGGCGGCTGCTACGGAATTGGATTGAGCTGTGATGACACGGGAATTCCCGCACGGCGTGTTTCCGAATCATTATCGAAAAAAGATGCTCAGCCTAGCTGGAAAAACCCAGGATGTTTGATAGCATTGTGAGGCGGTTTGATAGGGTTTGCGGTTTCTATAGAATTGGAACGCAGGCCGGAACCCATGAAGCCGGGCAGAGGTAATGGATGAGAATACACTCGCTTACCATACTGATTATCATTCTTGGATGTGGCATGATGCTTTCTTGCGCCGGAGCCCCGCGAGCACTGAGCGAAGCACCGGCATGGGGCACCGCGCAGCCCGAGAATACCGCCACGGCCCGGATTTTCCGTGGTGAAGGGCAATCGAGCACCTTGAGGGGTGCCCGATCGAAGGCCATCGACGATCTCGGCGAATCGGTTCAGGACGCCATGCGACTCGGTGATTTTGAATCTTGGAATCCCGATGGTGTGGGTGTGATGACCGAACTGCTTGATGAGCTCGGTGATATGGTAAGAGGAAGCGACGCCGCGTCCCTGGAAGGAGTCAGCCTCCTTCGGCAGGCGGGATGGAAACAGGCCCAGGGGATCATCACGTATGCGGTGGATATCTCATGGGAAAATCAGGCATTCGAAAACACGGTGAGTGAACTTACCAGCCTCCTTGTCGCGATTGAAGGGGAGTTTAAGGAGTTGAGAGACCGAGCGAGATCGGCGGAATCGGACGGCAATCTCTACGAAGCGTCTCTCCTATGGGCCGCCGCGGCCGGGGTGGCTCAAGAGGATAACAATGTCGCGGCGTTCAGAATTGCCTTAAATGCCATTAAACCGATTCTTGAACGTTTTGAATTCACTCTTACGGCTGTACCCAGCACCGCCTATGTGGGTACAAGACCATCTTCACCCGTGCAGTTCACCGTTTCCGCGTTGGATAAGCCAGTGAGTCTGGCGGAATTCGTGATTGGCTATCCCAAGAAGACCCGGGATGGTTCCCTTTCGCGATTGGGAGGAGAAGCCCGCGTTCTCTCAGACAGCGCCGGTGTTGTTCGTTTTCTTCCCCCGGTGATTCCCTTCCCCGGTGTGCAGGAAATCACTATCGCAATGAGTGCCAACCCTTTTTTGGAGTACCTAGACAATATCGATGCCATCGGTCTCGATCAATTTGTTAAGGATGTCGAGATTAAGCGATTACGAGGTGAATTTGAGGCGGTATCACGCACAAGGATAGTCCCGACGGGTATACTCATATTGGAAACCGATTTGGCGGGCAATCCCCTTAACTCGTCTGATGCGGCGCGGGGGCTTTTCGACGATCTTGTCAGCGGTGGATTTGATGTGGGACTACTCAATCTTAGCACAGATCAGTTAGCAAGTCGATCGGAATTGGAACTGCTGAGAGACCTTAAGGCCGACAGGGCTGTCGCTGGGCGATTCGAGAGAGTTATTCATGGAACGGTAGCCCTGGAGAGTTTTGAATCAAGCGGTGATAATTACACGGTGAGAGTCTCAGGCACGATTGTATTATCCGACATCCAGCAGCAGGTGAGTCTTTATCGATCGACAATATCTAAGACCAGTCAGGCTGCCGATAGTCAACAGGCCATCAGCGCGGCTTTCCGCCAGTTAGGCCGGTCTTTTGCTGGAGAACTCATCGAAGAGCTTCCCTAATGGAATCCGCATATCAGCAAGACGATCTCATCCAGGCTCTCTCCACATCGCGTGGACGTGCTGCCATAGCTGTTATCCGCAGCTCCGGTGAGGGCTGCATCGAGGCGATCTCCCACTTGTTTTCGAAGCCTGACATCTTACGAGCCAGTGAAGGCTATCGGGTTCATCACGGTTGGATTATCGATGCTGATGAGAGGAAAGTGGATGAGGTGTTGGTGACGGTTTTCAGGAAGCCCAATAGTTATACGGGAGAGGACTCTGTCGAAATTTCCTGCCATGGTGGGCCGGCGGTGGTGGATCGGATAATGGACTTACTGCGTTCTGAAGGCTTTCGGAACGCGGCGCCGGGGGAGTTCACCTTTCGTGCCTTCACTGCCGGGAAGATGGATCTTACCCAGGCTGAAGCCGTAGGGGAGATTATCGATGCCCGAACGGATCGTATTCGCGCCCTGGCGGCATCTCGATTGTCCGGGTCGCTTACTTCGGCGATCGATGCTGTCAAAGATCTCATCGAGCATCAGGCCGCCACGGCAGCGCTCGCGCTCGATTATCCCGAAGATGAGACAGAAGAGATAAAATTTGATTATCAGGCGATACGGCAGGCGCGTGATGGGCTGTTGAAGCTGATTGGCACCTGGAGAACCGGAAAGCTCTATAGTGAGGGTTTAATCGTTACGATCGTGGGTCCTGTCAACGCGGGCAAATCTTCGTTGTTCAATCTTTTCCTCCGAGAGGAAAGATCCATCGTTGCCGAGCATCCTGGTACTACACGGGACTGGCTGGAAGCGTGGCTGAGTCTCGATGGAATTCCGATGAAACTGATGGATACGGCGGGATTGAGGCGGGATTCGAGTGATCCTGTGGAAATGGAGGGAATGCGCCGCACCCGTAGGCTCCTGGCAGGATCGGATTTTATTCTGCTTGTTGTTGATGGAAACGAAGGGGAGAAAGCGGCCATGGAGGTGGAGAAACAGGAGATGGTATCGCTTTTGGATGACGGGACGGAGTTACCATTGTCAGACCGCCTGATTAGGGTTTGGAACAAGGCGGATATCGCGCCTGTCGCCCCCGTAGGATGGATACCTGTAAGTGCCACCAGGGGTACTGGATTTTCCGAATTGGAGGCGACATTGCGCTCTCGAGGCCATGGCGGCGCGGTGAGCGAAGCTGATGCTCCTGTAATTAATTCGATGAGACAAAAAACTCTCCTGGAACGGTCGGTTGCCGCGTTAGACCGTTTCATCCCAGACGGTGAAGAGAGTGTTCCTGTTCCGATGGATCTTCTCGCTGAGGATCTTCACGATGCTCTGGATGCTCTAGGGGAAATCACCGGATCGGTTACGAGGGCGGATGTGCTGAACACCCTGTTTTCTAAGTTCTGTGTTGGAAAATAGGTGGAAAGCCCGCGAGATCGATTGCATACAGATTTGATGAGATTGGGTTTGGATGTCTCTCCAAGAAGATTAGACCGAATGGATAAATTCATCGCTGAAATCGAGTTCTGGAATCCCATTTACAAACTCATATCTCGAAAAGAGGATCTTGTAGAACGTCATGTCCTAGACTGCCTGGCTGGAGTCAATATCATCCATTCCATGGCACCACGGCGCTTGGCGGATGTAGGTTCCGGTGGGGGATTCCCCGGCGTTTTGTTGGCAATCTGGATGGAAGATACGCGGGTTTTTCTTATCGAACGATCCGGACGGCGGGCAAAATTCCTGCGTGATGTTGGCATAACGCTGAATTTGCCCAACCTGAGCGTAATAGAGGCTCCGGTGGAGAAGCTATCGTCATGGCACTCTCGATTGAATGCGGACATGGATGCGCTTTTCGATGTGATAACCTTCCGAGCCTGGTCTGCCATCAACTCAGATCTTCTGGATTCGCTGGAGGGAATTCTCGCCCCTGGGGGGACAATCGCGGCTTATAAGGGTCGTAGAGTTGTGATTGATGCCGAAATCGCAGGCATCGCACAGCGATTGTCGGCCTATGAGATTTTTCCATTGATGGTGCCTGGATTACAGGAGGAGCGACATCTCGTACTCCTCAGGCTTACCTGAGTTTCCCAACTTCACTGGGGTCGATGGATTTGAGAATCTTCAACAGATCGGTTTTCTCGAAAAGGTCGATAGGTCTGACCTCGGCAAAATGCAGCGATTCGGGTGTGAAAGTCCCTCCAGAAAGGCAGTAAGTCCGATTGGCACGCAGTTCCTGGACATGCGCATGGAGGTCGCGAACGAATAGATCCCCCACCTGTCCTTCGGTTCGGATAAACCGAAAGAACACAATGTCCTCCGAGGTGATGGTTTTTATCTCAGTGAGCATATCGACGTATTCGATATTCTTAACTACTAGATCGTTCACTACGATCGTCGATTTGGGGAATAGCGCCTGGGTGATTTTCTTGCACAATGCTATGAACTCATTATTGGAAGCAAGCAGGTATGTCTTGAGATTCTCATTGGAGTTCAGTTCTCGATATCTCTTGATTTGTAGATCTACATCTTTGTAATTCGGAGAGCTTTCATACAATTCATTCAATACGGCCAGAGCCCGATCGATGTGTTTGGTCTTGTTGAATGCCTCGGCGAGACGGTACTGGAGTTCCTTCTGGATTTCATCATCAATGTTTTCATGATCCAGGCCGATTTGGTAGTCGGCAATCGCGTTTTCCCACGCTTGTTTCTTGGCATGGATGGTACCTGAATAGAGAGCCGCGTGTGGTCCCCATGTCGGGTCGCTATGAAGATGCTGGAAAAGCTTCAGCGCTATGTTCAGTTGGAAAATCTCGTACTGGCAACGAGCTAGCGCATACGTCGATTCCTTATCATCCGGACGAGTAGATACTGCTTGGTTGAGATAGCCCACGGCCTTGCTATAACGTTTCAGCTTGTAAAGACTCCGGCCAAGGTATTTCAGAGAGTCTATATGGTCGGGTTGTAATACCAAGGCCTTTTTGAGATATGCGATTGTTCTATCGTAATTCTTCCTCATATACTCGAGTTTCCCTAGGTTCGCATTTACTTCGAACGCATTGGGCCTTCGAATTTGGGCCATCATCAGCCCCTTGTGGGCTTCAGTCCAGGATTGACATTGCATGGCCGACAGCCCGTAACGAAAATGAAGGTGACCATCATTCATCGCGGGGGTGATATTAGGCTGGTTGAGAAGGAGCTGGTAGGTTTTGAGAGCTTTCTTGTGCTCCCCTTCAAAATAGTATAAATCCGCCAGGGATTCCAATGCCTCAGGATCTTTGGGATTCAATGCCAGCTTCTTGTTTGCCTCTTTTATAATCGATTCCCTGTTTCCGGCTTTGTTTTTCGTCTTCTTCGTTCGGCCAATACGGTTTCTTAAACCGATTGATAACACCCCAACGATGGAAATGGCTATTAGGGAGATGATTAGAACCGAGAGTATGGGCATGTAACAAATTATGAGGATGTCAATTATATGTTGTCAAGGAATCCTCTCCTTGACGAGAATAAACCGCGTGCTTAGGATGAGATCAATGGGAAGACATTCTGATCTCGTTCGTATTAGTCTCCAGCTGGCCAATGGGGAACATTTTCCCCTTTTCCTATATGGTGATCCCAGGGCAAGGAGTCTTTCGCTGGTTCCCGCTGCCCGAGATCAGGACGAAGTCGATGTCCAGTTTTTTTCACATCCCCTAGATGGTTCACCACCATCGCCTTTAGGCGGCCTCCGGTTCCCCGATCTCCCCTCGCCGGATGTTGAACTGCAGCTTGATGCCGCTATCGATGAATCCGAGGTGCTTTCGGTTGTCTTACGGCATCGAGAGAGCGATCGAGTCGAGACATTTGATGTGCCGATACCCGATGAGGCAACCCTTCCGGTCGATCATCGCGGACTCTTGTTATCTTGGGTTTGGCGAGTGCTGGGTGTTATTTTTGTATTGGCCGGATTAGCGTTGATATTCTGGCTCACCCTTGTGGTGACACGCTGGGGTCAGCAAGCTTCACCACGATCGCCGATTTCCTCCCTGTACACAGAGACACGACGGGTTTGAAAGAATTCTTCTTCCCCGGCATTGTGGTCATGATACTTCTGGTATCTTGCCAGGCCGCCATATCGGATTCCAGCCGGGATGACGTCCATCTCGATGAACTCATTGCGAAGGCCGCGAAGGGATCGCCGAATAAGCTCTATCAATTGGGTTTTGATGGGGGTGATGGAGCCTGGTTTGCCCTCGCCGCTCTGGCGGAGGACGCAGGTTATCTTGAGCTTCGTCGTGAGATGCAGATTCGTTCCACCCAGTTCGATGGCGCGCCATATGCAGTTCTCTCCCTATCCAATCTTCTCATTTCCGATCCCTATGCGCTCAGGCGGCCACTGAAGCATATCAAGCGGGCCGAGAAGCGTTTTGGAGCAGGAAGCGCATTGCGATCGGCCAAGATTGCTGTTCTCGCGGCTTACCAGCGAGAGAAGAAATTGGCATCCGAAATGAGCGCCTTCGGCGGTGAACCATGGGAAGCCCCTGTGCTCGCGGCCGCCCTCAGAAGGGAGCGTAAAAATTCCGCGCATAGCGCTCAGGCAGAGCGGTTCGTTCTTCACTGTCCGGAACCCCAGGCGCTGAAACATCTTGTCGGGGCACTGCCCGGCGATTTCGCTCCTGCCTATCTGTCTCTTCTACAAGCACGATTGAGTTTTTCACAGGGCCAGGACGCCAGGGCCCTGGAAGACTATCAGCTATGGCTCGATGAGGCTATTCAATCCGAAGATAACTCTCATTCTGAGATTCCACACTCGATTTTCTATGAGATAGGCAAGGCAGCGAGAAGGGCGGGAATGGGAAAACCATGGGCTGGAATCCTGGCCGCATCAGCTTTGAAATTAAGTGGTTCACAAAGATTCGCGGCATGGTATGTAGCCGGCGAACTGTTTAGGATAAATGGAGATCAAGCGGCCGCGCTTGAGGCCTTCACGATGGCTGCCGACTCCGTTTCCTCCGGTCTCGAACGTGATAGGGCTATGTGGCAGAGGCTCGCTACTATCCTGAGGGGAAACCAATCGACAGTTGATGAGGCGGTATCAGCCCTGAATCACAGCTCTGAGCGTTGGGCTAGGCCGGAGCGTTTCACCGACCTCCTGCAGTTGTTCCTGCATCAACGAGTGTACCGAGGTGAATGGGCGCTTCTCGCGGGCCTGTTTCATGAGTGGAAAGACTATTGGCCAAACGACATCCGAGCTGAGGCTGCCTGGATTCTGGCTTTCGCGGTTCATGAGGGCCGCGTCTCCGGTTCCGCTCGGAGATATCTGGAAATCGCGGTTGAGTCTTCCCCTCTAAGCTGGCCAGGTCTGCGCGCGGCAGGAATCCTGAACTACAATCTCGATGGGATAATCGCATCCTCACCCGGAGAGGCGGCGGATCCGGAACTATCTGTTGACGATCAGGTTCTCCTGCTCTACCTCGAATGGCACTTGGCGGAAAGGGCGGCTGACGCGGTGCTTTCCAATCCAGAACGCTATAGCAGTCACACCATTAGACAAGTCTCTTTCGCACTATTCGAAACCGATCCCCGACTGTCCATTCGTATCGCCGGTTATCTGACAAAGCGCCCGGATTACAGGGCGAACAGAATAGATCTTCTGCTGCGTCATCCTCTTCCTTACGCGCCTATGGCCCGCGATATCGCGTTTGAAAACAATCTGCCCCCGGAGATATTTCTTGGCTTGATTCGGACTGAAAGTGCCTGGGACAGGTATGCGGTGAGCCGCAGCGGGGCACAGGGTCTGGCCCAGTTCATGCCCGCGACATGGGCCGAATGGGTGGCCCGCCTGAAGCTTTCAGGCAATCCCGATCCCTTCGATCCAGATACCAATCTCAGGATGTCTGCCGCGTATCTGTACTGGCTTTTTCATCGAGACTGGACATTCGGTTGGATAGATGTCTTGGCTTCGTACAATGCCGGTGGTGGACGGGTAAGAACTTGGCGGAGAAATAGACCACACTATGGGGCCGACCTCTTCGCTGTGAGCATCCCAGCGGAAGAACCCAGGAATTACATCTCTAAAGTCCTATCCGCCGCTACAATCTATGGATATATTCATGATAACTCAGCGCCGCGTCACCTTCATCAGGAGTGGGGGCTGGAAATGATTGCGGTGGACTGAATGAAAGTCTTTCAGGCGGCGGTACTTGGAATTTTGCAGGGAATCACCGAATTTCTTCCAGTTTCGTCGTCGGGCCACCTTGTGCTGCTTCGCTCCCTGATGGGTTTGGAAGAAGTACCGGTATTATTCGATGTTCTTCTACATGTCGCGACACTCATCGTCATCGTCTGGGTGTTCCGCCGAAGAGTATGGGATATTCTGACGGCACTTTTTCGATTCATTACGCGGCGAAGTCGATCCGAAGATCGGCCGAATCTCGTGCTTGCGCTTCAGTTATTTACCGCATCGATTATCACGGCGATGATCGGTTTGGGTGTTTTTTCGTTTGAAAGACGGGATAATCCCGTTCTCGTTTCACTTCTCTTGCTGATAAGCGCCGCTATTCTCCTGTCCACTCTATGGTCGAAGGAGAGACGCGGAATTCATGAGATCGGCTGGGGGCGGGTGATGCTGCTGGGAATTGCTCAGGGCATCGGGGTGTTCCCTGGCATCAGCCGTTCAGGGATTACCATTAGCACGGGAATGATATCCGGCCTCGATAGGAGAAGTGCCGGTGATTTTTCGTTCCTTCTGTCGATTCCCGCCGTCCTCGCCGCCTTCCTGCTCTCTCTTAGGGATGTTGGAAGGCTCACAGAAACCGTCCCCATTGTTTCGCTGTCAGTGGGTTTTTTCGCCGCTTTGGCGACGGGATATGCATCGTTACGACTCCTGCTTTGGCTGATTGCCGGAGGGCGACTCTGGGTTTTTTCCCTGTACTTGATACCCGTGGGAATCTGGGGTGCCATCCACTTCGGCTTCTAACGCACTGAAGACTAAGAGACCTGATCGGCCTCTCCGATAATCGGGAAAGGAGGACTCCTTCCGATGTCCGAGCCCCATCTCAAGAGCCTTTACTACGGGAGTTTTACAGCGTCCGCCGTCTTGGGTCTGTCCATTGTCATGGCTGTCTTTGGCGCTGATTCCTTTCTGACTGTGCCGGGTTCGTTTTTCCTTGAACGATTTCACCTGGCGGCATTTTATATTCCGTTCATCCTTTTTCTAGGTGGACTTCTGCTCAAATCCGGTCGATTGCCCCGAAGAACCATGCGGCTGCTCTGGTTTTCACCGATTCCCTTTCTTACATGTGCGTATCTGTTTCAAGTCGCCTCCGGGAATGTTCAGATAGCATCTGTGCGAATTATTATCGACGCATTCGGCAGGGTTGTGGCTTCTGCGTTGTTCGCCCTCCTTTTCGCGTTGGAAATTGCCGCTATGGCGAAACTTGCCACCATGTTCTCCTCTTCTGAGGATGTACTCTACACACGGGAACGGCTTATTGCCGGTTTTAGGAGAGTAATGGATCTCCTGGGCCTGCGAGATGATACGGAAGAAGAGCTTGGGAAACTCAACGACAATGTAATTCCCGACGATTCTGTGACCATGGCCGCCCCCTCTTTTCCGGACGCTCCTGAACTGCAGAATGCCCCGGAAAAACCTCCTTTCCCGGGCTCCCCAGCTTCTAATCCCGCACTCACCAACCTGGTCCACCGAACCCTTACGGGACAGTCGTCCGGTGAAGAAATAGTGGGAATGACGAATGATGGCCTTCTGGGTGAATCGATGACCCAGACATTTCCGGAGCCACTGGAAGGGCGCCGCGATGTTGATATCTCGGACAAACTCGATCCGGTTGCTAACAGTCCCTCGGGTGTTCTTAGTGAGATGCCGCTCAGCCATAATCGACGACGAGAATATGAAGTACCGGTGGACGGTTTGCTGGCGTACTATCCCGAATCAGATTTCTCGGTCATTGATGAAAATACCCGAAGGGCGGGGGAGGTATTGGAACAAACACTCAAGGAATTCCGCATTGAAGCTAGGGTAACCGGTATTAGTAAGGGGCCGGTTATTACGATGTACGAACTCCTCCCATCCCCCGGTGTGAAGATTAGTAGTATCGTCAACCTACAGGACAATATCGCCCTGCGTCTGGCGGCCAGTCGGGTTAGGATTATAGCACCGATACCCGGTAAGCACGCTATTGGAATCGAGGTTCCGAACAGGAAGCGGGCGATTGTATCCTTTAGTTCGCTGGTGAATTCTGATGATTTCCAGGGTGCCGACGCGGCCATTCCGGTGATTCTCGGGAAGGATATCAGCGGCAATAATCAGATTGTCGATCTTACTAGGACACCGCACCTGCTTATCGCGGGGGCTACAGGATCGGGGAAATCGGTCTGCGTTAATTCGCTCATCGGCTCAATTCTCTATTCATGTACACCACAGCAGGTGAAAATGATTATGGTGGATCCGAAGATTGTTGAACTCAAACTATACAACGGCATCCCACACCTGTTAACTCCGGTAATCACCGAACCGAAACGGGCACTTCAGGCATTGCAATGGTGCCTGTATGAAATGGAGCGCCGCTATTCCCTTTTGGACTCTCAAGGTGTGCGGGATATCAGGGCTTATAATAGACGAGTGAGCGACAGGCGGCTGGCTAGTGAATCCTTAGCGTATATTGTTGTGATTGTGGATGAATTTGCTGACCTGATGGCTACTAGCGGGAAAGAATTGGAGGCCATCGTTGCGCGACTGGCGGCCATGAGCCGAGCTGTGGGCATTCACCTGGTTCTGGCAACGCAAAGGCCTTCGGTTGATGTGATTACCGGGCTTATAAAGGCTAACTTTCCCAGCCGTATCGCCTTCATGGTCGCTGGCATGTCAGACAGCCGCATCATCATCGATGCTGTTGGGGCCGAAAAACTCCTGAGTAAAGGGGATATGCTTTTCACATCGGCATGGGATCCCTTCCCCTCGCGTATGCAGGGTGCCTTCCTGGCGGAGGACGAGGTGGAACGTATGGCCGAACATGTCAAAACCCTGGGCAGACCGGAATACATTGATGACGAGATATTCTTTGATGATGATGAGGAAGAGGTATTCCACCATGAGTCTTCCAGCGGGGACGATCCGATGTACGAAAAGGGTTTGGAAATCGTGATTAGTACCAGGAAGGCCTCGGCATCTTATCTCCAACGGCGATTGAAGATTGGTTACAACCGTGCCGCCAGGTTGGTTGAGGAAATGGAAAGGCGGGGCATTGTCGGTCCCGCGAACGGATCCAAACCCCGGGATCTCATACACATACCAGAGAGATTTCTTTCCTCCGACAGCGTCGCGGATCGGGTTGTAACCGCCTAGAAATTATCCCGCGGGAATCGAACCCTGTTCAGCGTGTTTTAGCGTTGTAATGGAGATTCTCCATTACCTTCTTCGACAGCCCCGGCGGATGAGTTCATATCTTCATTCAGACCCAGTTCTCTGCGTCTCGTGGCCGCGATCGCTTCCACATTGTCGGCGAATCTCGGATAACGCCGGAGAATCCTATCGAAGGTGTTTTTGTCGAGAACATAGAGATCGCAGTAGTTTTGGGATCGTACTGTGGCTGTACGGGGGGCACTGAGGAGCAGGGCGATCTCTCCGAAATACTGACCCGATGTCAGTGTCGCGTAGGTGATGCTGCCATCCTGATTGGTAACATCGAGTTCGCCTCTGTTGATGAAATACATCTCATGCCCGATTTCGCCATAGACGACAACCGCGTCACCGGGGGTGTAGATGACGGGTTTGAGATTCAGCACGACATCCCGTATGAATCCATGACCGGCGCCTTTGAAAAGTGGTACTTTCTCGATAATTTCTCGATTCAGGATAAATGCGACTTGGGTTTTCAGCGATTTGGGTAAATCCGATAGGAGTTGGGATTCCTCGTAGCCTCTTCGACTCTCCCAGAGATAGTCATAGTATTCGCGAATCCGGGTTTGAATTTTCCCGGGTATGTTACGGTATTTGAGAAAGGTGCTGATGTTCTCCATTTTTTCCCGAAACTGGCTTTTAGCGATATCGATGCTCGCTATGATGTTGGCGATGTTACCGATGATGACGCCGTAAATGGCCGCGCCCAGCAGCATAACGAAGGTGGCATAAACCAGCTGGATTTCCGACCTGGGTGTGATATCACCGTAACCGATGGTTGTGAGGGTGGTGATTGTCCAGTAGAACGCCACCATGTATTGCTGATGCTGTGAGCTGGGACTGGCCAGATCGGGGATTATCGAATTACCCCCAATGAAAATCCACCCGCAGCTTACCAGATGAGCGGCAATAAGAATCCAGAAAACCAGGAGAGACAACTTCATAATGGCCGGATTGATGAATCGGAGTTTCCTGGCTCGGTTGAGTGTTTTCCAGGCCCGGAGCAATTTCAACATACGCATGAGCCTAAGGTACTGGAGAATTTTGTGGTATCTCCCAAAACCCAAGAAGGAAAGGGCGGAAACCACCGGCAGGGCCGCCAGGAGGTCGATAACAAACCAACTTCTCAGATAACGTCGGGCTATAGCGTTTCTATCTGTTATCAGCACCTGTCGTACCGCATATGTGGTGCTAAATTGAATGCCGATATCCAATAGGAAACTGATGGTGAGCAGTGTCTCCAGAAAAGGCTGCAGGGCCATGTCCCGAATATCGAAAACGATGATGAGAGGGGTCAGGATGGCTGCCATTATCGTGATAAGGAAGATGTAAACTTCCCAGATGACGATGAATTTATTATTTGTATTGAAGAGAGGCAGTCCCATCGATATTGTTCCTACTCCTCATCTGACATCTTCGGCATGAAAATCCATAAGCTGAAATGATTAGGATGGATAAATCGGGGTGTATGCGATGAACAACATGGTTCATAATGTCTCTGTACACATCGGCGGATACTCATTGAGAGCGACTGCAGGCGGATAGGTCTTGTGTCTCGGGGCTTTGAAGGCCATGGGGCTCCCATGGTATGATAAGAAGGAGAGCTTATATGATTGCAATCAGGGATCTGCATAAGACCTACGTGGCGGGGGACACAAAGGTGAAAGCCCTAAGGGGCGTGTCTCTGGATATTGATAAGGGCGAGTTTCTCTCGCTTGCCGGTCCTTCGGGTTCAGGCAAAACGACACTGCTAAACATCATCGGATGCATCGATTCGGCCGACACAGGGGAGATTATTATCGACGGCGAATCTCTGATGAGTCTCAAAGCGGATCAGCAAGCTGTATTCCGTCGGGACAATCTGGGATTTGTTTTCCAGAGCTACAATCTTATTCCTGTGCTCACAGCCTTCGAAAACGTGGCGTTCAGTCTCAATTTGATGGGCATTGCTGATGCCGAGGCGAAGGAACTAACCATGGATGTGCTCAAGGACGTTGGCCTTGAGGGTATGGAAGATAGACGCCCCAGTAGACTTTCGGGGGGCCAACAACAAAGAGTTGCCATTGCTCGGGCCGTCGTCAAGGAGCCCGCCATACTCCTGGCGGATGAACCGACAGCGAATCTTGATTCGAATACCGGCCGGGAAATCCTGGAGCTGATGAAGAAGATGAACGAGAGGTATCAGAGCACTTTCATTTTTGCCACCCACGATTCCATGGTGATGGAATTTGCCAACCGGCTCGTTCAGTTGCACGACGGCGTGATTCAGGACGATGATCGGAGATAAACGATGACTTCCCTGCCGAAAATGGCATTTTTGAACTTGGCCCGGTACAAGAAACGGACTATGATAACGGCGGGGGCCATCGCCTATGGAATAATGATGTTCATCGTAACTCGATCGCTGCTCACCGGTATCGATAATGAATCGGAAATCAATCTCCGGCTTTATGAAACAGCCACCGGTCGTATCATGGCAAGGGGCTATTGGGACGAGCGGGAAAAATTTCCGTTGGAAAAGTCTTTCAGCCCGGATCTCATCGAGCCTGTTCTCGACACGTTTGAAGTCTCTTACTCCCCCCGAATCAACTTCATAGGCAGTCTTATTTTCTACAAAGATCCCTTTCCCGAAGATGGCAGCATACCGGGAGTATTCACGGCGATTGATCCTGTCGGAGACAATCAGATTTTTGCTCTTAAGGAGACTCTGGTTAAAGGCCGCTGGCCGGCCGCTGGCGAGCAGGGAATGGTGATCGGTCATTGGTTGGCCGAGGATATCGGCGCGGATATCGGTTACACCGTTCTAGTGGAAACACAGACTCAGGATGGTTATGCCCAGGTGTTCGATATGGAAATTGTGGGCATTATCAACTGCCCCAATCCAGAAATCACCCGATCGGGTATGTTTCTTTCACTCTCGGTGGCGGATGAGTATCTGGAAATGGGGGGAGATGTTACTGAGCTGAATGTGAACTTCGGAATGTCAGGCGGAACCGTCAGAAGCGCCGATGATAACTTCAATCTTCTTGCCACTCAGGTGGGGACATTGGGGCTTGAGGCCGTGGATTGGAAAACGCTGGGAGCCGATTTCATTGCCATTTCCCAGGCCAAGACCGCCGGAACAGGCCTCATAATCCTTCTCATTCTCATCATCGCCGGTGTCGGCATTTCCAACACCATGCTCATGGCGGTATACGAGCGTGTGAAGGAGCTGGGCATGATGCGGGCCATGGGAATGAAGAACCATCAAGTCCGAGCGCTTTTCATCTGGGAGTCGGCAGGCATCGGCTTTCTGGGCAGCATTTATGGATTGGGCCTGGGGGCGCTGATGAACTGGCCGCTTGTAAGGTGGGGCATTGACTATGGTTTTCTGCTCCGGGATTCCAATTTCGGTTATCGAATTCAGGGTCAGATGTACGGTGTATGGGATTTTCCAAGCATGCTGATTGCTTTCGCGTTGGGCATAGCATTAGCCGTTCTCGTGGCCGTGTTCTCCACGTACCGAATCCTGCGCCTGGATATACCTTCGAGCCTGCGGTTCCAATAGGAGGGGCGGTGAGGATTTACAGTATTGCCCTACGCAATATATCGCGCAACAAGAGGCGCAGTTTGCTCTCCGGTTCCGCCATCGCTATCGCCACCTTCGCAGTCGTTTTCCTTTTCGGTTATATCGCCGGCATACTCAACGATATGGAGAATAATCTGTTCACGTACATGAGTGGTGCTGTCCGGATAAGGCATAGCGATTTTGATAGGTATGAGCGCCTGAACCCCATGCATCTGGCGATTCCAAACTATGAGTCTCTTCTGGCTGTCGTCGAAGCCGACCCGGCCGTCACCGTGACCAGTCCCCGTATCAATTTTCCCGGACGCGTGCCTGTCGGTGGTATCGGTAGTGACGAGAAGGTGACGATCATCGGCAGCGGCATTGATTTCGCAAAGGAAGAATTCTACCAGGATTATCGAAGAACCCTGGTGGAAGGACGGCTACCCGAAGCGGGTACGAATGAGGTGGTTGTTGGCCGACTGTTGGCAGACAGCATGGAGCTGGATATCGGGGGGAAATTCACTGTTCTTTCACAGTCTGGATTGCGGGGGAGTAACGCATTCACCCTTGAAGTGGTGGGCATCATCGCGCTGCCCGTTTCCGGCCTTGAAAAGACTATGGTACAGATTCCCTTGGACACCGCGCAGAGATTGCTCTGGCTGCCCGATCAGGTTCAGGAGATTCTCATCAAGGTGAATCAGAAAATAGACTCGCCCAAGAAGGTGGCTGAACGCCTCTCGCGCACCGTGCAATCCTCCGTTCCCTTAAGCGTGTTGGATTTCAAACAGGTGGACGGCATGGCGTCCATGATGAGTCTGGCGGCAACCATCTATGATGTCATCGCCGTTATTTTCTTGCTACTCTCCAGTACGGTGATTATCAACACAACCATCATGGTAATCTTTGAAAGAATGAAGGAGATCGGTACCCTGGGTGCCATGGGCATGACCGGCCGGCAGCTTGTAAGGCTTTTCTTCTTAGAGGCCATGTTCATCAGCATAGTCGGTGCCCTCGTGGGTATCGCCGGAGGCAGTATCCTCACCGGTCATCTCGGCAGGGTGGGATTCTCGGGTATGGCCAAAGCCTTAGAGGGCATGGAAAATTTGGGCATCGGATCGATTATCTATCCGGTTCTTAACTTCAAATCGACGGTGCTGGTGTTCGTTTACGCGCTCATTGTCACCGGGCTTTCCACTTGGTGGCCATCACGTAGGGCCGCGAAGATAAGCCCCGTGGAAGCCCTCAGACAAGCATAGGAGATGATTATGAAGAGAGGAATGATGATGTTTGGCTTTCTGATGGTATTGAGCGGCGCAGCATTTACCCAGAGTGCCGAAGAAATCGTCAGGACAATGAATAGGCTACAGACCTTCGACACGATGTATGCGGAAGGCAGCATGACGACGGTCGATCGATTCGGTGAGAAGCGTAGCAGCTATAGATCGTGGTCCAGAGAATCGCGGGATTTTCTCATCGAGTTCACCAACGTGGAGGAACGTGGTCAGAAAATACTCAAAGTGAGCGACGAACTCTACCTGTTCTACCCGGACGCCGAGGACATCATCCCGATGCATGGTTCCGCGCTGAAACAATCCCTGTTCGGCGATATCTCGTATGAGGATATCACAGAGGGCAGAAACACCTTGGATAAGTACGCTGTAACATTGAAGGCCGGAGAGGTGATTGAAGGCGTAGATTGCTGGGTAATCGAGATGATTGCCATCAGCAGAGATGTTCCTTACCCAAAACAGGTGATAAAGGTGGGGAAGGCCGATTACATTCTGAGGGAAGCCGAATACTATGCGCGTTCCGGTAGGCTTCTCAAAACCGTTGAAGTGACATCGGTGGAAATTTTCGACGACGGACGCATGGTGATTTCCGGTATGCTTATGAAAGATCGGCTACGTAAGGACTCCAGTACCAGCATGAGTATCGACAAGGTGGAAATCGATCCCACCCTGGATGAGAACCTTATCTCACTTCGTTCACTCTATTAGGAGTGAACGTGTATAAGGTCGTCGATGTCCAATAATCTTGCCATGGTGGGAAAGGGCTGGTTTGTGGTTTTATTAGTCATTCTGCCGAACCTGCCCATGGCCGCGGAAACCGAAGTGCGAACCAATATGGAGCTCTACAATACTGTCTACCGCAGTCGGAACAATTACTGGTATTACTTGAGTTCCGGCATAGCTGACATCCGTCTGGATGCGATTGGCAACACCAATATGAAGGGACAGGTTGCGCTGGAGTTCTACCCGGTGGATCTGAGCGGCGCTTCATCGGTATCGTCCGTACCCGTTGTAGCACTCAAACGCTTCTGGATTAAATCCAGCTTTCCCTCTTGGCGGCTTACCCTGGGGAAAACCAAGTTGGCCTGGGGCAACGGCTATGTATTCAATTCCGGGGACATCCTCTTCGGCAGTCAGGGCCCCCATGTGGATTTCACCCGTTCCAGTATTCGTGACACTACCACCTGGCTGACCGCGATCAACATACCCACCGGTCGCTTCAGCTATCTCGAAGCCGTGCTGCTTCCACCAAATTTCGACGTTGTTAAATCCGAAGAATCCAAAGTGACGCTGCAGACGGCCAACCATACATCCGGTGGTTTCCGATATTTCGGAAGGGTGAACGGCTGGCGCCTTGAGGGAGGATATCTCTACAAGGGTGATTCCAAACTCCCTCAGGATGTGCTGGGACATCGACTCTATTTCTCGTTTCATGGCCACGCGGGGGTGGATTTATATGGGTCGCTGTCTCTGGCGGCCGGATGGGATGGCGAAGCCGGTCAGGGGGGAATATACCGGGATAGCTGGGATGAGCTGAGTAAGACCATTAGCTTGAGTCTCGGCATATATCACCCAATTCAGATGGGATACGAAAACACCCTCACCATGAGGTTCGAAGGCCTCTTACTGCCCTGGCAGCATTGGAGTCCCGAGAACTACAACACTCTGGCTAAGCGAACAGGTGAACGCTATGGCCTATTTCTCTACCCGGAACTCACCTTAGTATTTCGCTCACTCTGGTTTGTCGGTATCCAATCGCTAATATCGCCGGTTGACGCATCGGCCCAGGTAACCACATCACTGGGGTGGAATGTCTTTCAAGGCTTCACCCTTGTGGGCTATGGGGTGCTGAATGCCGGAGACAAGCAGTCCATGTTTGCCTGGGATCGCTCTGGAAACTGGCCCGATAGCAGTGACTCCGAGATCTTTCCTAAATTGAACGGTATCAGCATTACGATTGGGGCCCGTTATCGTTATTAAGGTTCCTGGAACTCATCACAAAAATGTCGAAGATATCGATATGAGAGGTGAACTGATTGACATCGTCCGGTAACTGGAGCATGTTTGAGTGCGGTTCTCCGTCTATCGTTGAAAAGGTATGATTGGAACGTGGTTGCTTGTTGACTTCCAAACCCATAGGGTACACTTTGTAAGCATGAGACAGTTTCGAAAATGGGTCATCGTACTCCTCCCTGTACTCATCCTAGTTTCAGCATGGTCTCAAGAGGAGACCCCTAGGGCAGGGGAAATCACTTCGTCCAGTGTTTATGTCATCCCCCTGCGGGAGGACGTGGATCGCTATCTTGGTGTGTTCGTCGGGCGCTCCCTTGAAATTGCCAAAAGGGCTGAGGCCGAGCTCGTCATCTTTGAAATCGACACTTTCGGTGGTCGAGTGGACACAGCTCTTGAAATCGCCAGCCGAATCGGCGCGGCCTCCTGGACGCGCACAGTAGGCTATGTACCTGCCGATAGTGGCGGGCGGGGGGTGAGTTGGTCTGCCGGTGCCATGATGGCGTTCTCTAATTCCGAACTGTGGATGGCTCCTGGCACCTCGATGGGCGCTGCCGCGCCTGTATATCAGACCACAGAGGGTGTACAGGCCGCCGAAGAAAAAACTGTCAGCGCGGTAAGGGGTCAGATGGCGGCATTGGCCGAGAAAAACGGCTATCCACTCGAGGTTGCCCTGGCCATGGTGGATGCCGATGTGGTGCTGAAAGAAATCATCGTTGAGGGGGAGTTGTCGCTTGCGACTGCTACGGACATCGACGTGATGGAGCGTCAGGGCCTCGACTTCGAGATTGGCCGAACTGTCTCTGATGAGGGCAAGCTTCTCACTCTCACTGCTGGGGAGATGGAGCGTTATGGCGTCACCTCGGGCACGGTAAGTACCCGGGAAGAACTCATCGAAAGTTACGGTTTTAATCCCCAGGACACTGTTGTCCTTGAGAAGAGCCGCGCGGATTCCATTATTACTTTCCTCACCAGTGCTCTCACTACCAGTCTTCTGCTTATCATCGGCTTGGTGGCCCTGTATCTGGAGGTAACCAGTCCGGGGTTTGGAGTACCGGGTACCATCGCGCTGATTTGTTTTGCGGTGGTGTTCAGTGCCAGTGGGCTGATGGGAAACCTCGGGCCAATGGAAATCCTGATGTTTCTTGCCGGGGTAGTTTTGCTGCTATTAGAGATTTTTATCATCCCCGGATTCGGCATTGCCGGTATCAGCGGCATTGTGCTTATTTTGGGATCCCTAACATTGAGTCTCCAGGATTTTTATTGGCCTGAATTCGACTGGCAGTGGGATGTCGCAAAACGCAATCTGGCTGTCGTGGCCATCGGTATTTTTGGAGGTGTATTGCTTATAGCTGTTCTTATCGCTATACTGCCCAGGGCATCACTTCTCGATCGATTGGTATTGCATGGCCCCGGGGAACCTGGTTATGCTGGTCATCGGAAGAGGCGGCGGAAACGGGGAGCACATGTATCCCCTGAGACCTCACAGGAGGACGCAATCGCTAGTGGATCATCGGTAAAAACCGGCGATAGAGGCCGAACCCTCACTTCTTTGCGGCCCGTGGGAAAGGTGCGTTTCGGGAATCAGACTTTCGTGGTTGAAACCGAAGGTGAGTATTGTGATAAGGGTATAGAAGTTGTCGTATTGCGTTTCGATGGTGTGAAAATCGTTGTCGCGGCTTCGGAGGAATCATGAATCTGTTGTTTTTCGGGCTTTGGGCACTCGCTGCCTTAGTAGCTATCTTCTTCATTATTGTCCTGGTGAAATTTTTCGGTCTTTGGCTCCGAGCGCTGGTATCCGGCGCCATGGTGGGTCTGGGACGCTTGGTTGGCATGTGGATTCGGAAGGTGAATGCGCGTATTATCGTTGACAGCCGTATTATGTTGGTAAAGGGCGGTCTTCCAATACACACCGACTTACTCGAGACTCATTTCCTAACCGGCGGTGATGTGGTGAGGGTTTCACGGGCATTGGTAGCCGCGAAGAAGGCGGGTATCGAACTTCCCTTTGAAAGGGCGGCTGCCATCGATCTTGCCGGCCGGGACGTTCTCGACGCCGTGAAAACCAGTGTGAACCCCAAGGTGATTGATTGTCCGAATCCTGAAACCGGGAGGACCACCATCGACGCGGTGGCAAAGGATGGTATTCAGGTGAAGGGCAAAGCCAGGGTTACCGTTCGGGTAAACATCGATGCCTTGATCGGTGGAGCATCGGAGGAAACCATCATTGCCCGTGTGGGAGAAGGGATTGTTACCACCATCGGATCCGCCGGCTCGTACAAGGATGTCCTGGAAAACCCGGATAAAATATCCATGACAGTTCTAGAAAAGGGCTTGGATGCCGGAACTGCTTTTGAAATACTCTCCATCGACATAGCGGATGTGGATGTGGGTTCCAATGTTGGTGCCAAGCTCCAGGCCGATCAGGCCGAGGCCGATCTCCGGCGATTCCAGGCGGAAGCCGAACAGCGTCGTGCCGCCGCCCGGGCCAGGGAGCAGGAGATGCTGGCGGAAGTACAGGAAAATCGTGCCAAAGTGGTGCTGGCTGAAGCCGAGATTCCTCAGGCCATTGCTCAATCCTTCCGGGAAGGAAACCTCGGCATCATGGATTATTACCGGTTGAGAAATCTCCAGGCCGATACAGATATGCGTAAGAGCCTGGGTGAACAGACTAAACCACCGGAAGATTGATGGACGCCGTTCTTGAGAACCTGTTTCGTATCATTCCCATTGTCTTAGCGATTCTTTGGGTGCTGCGTCGAAGTACCCGTCGGCGGAGATCCGCGAAAAAACACGAAGATCGTCAAACTCCTGTCAGACCGAAGGGCATCGGCAATAGTCTCTTCTCATCCCTTCAAAGCATCATGAAACGATCTGATGGTGCCGCTATGCCCTCACTTTTCCAACTAGAAGAGAAGGTACCGCAAAAAAAAGCCGAAGAGACAGGAAGTACCGCCGCGAAGAACACAGAGAGAAGATTACCCAAGTCGGGGCCCATCAAAGCACCGATAACTTACGAGGCATCGTTGACTACTAGTCCTCAGCTGCCTGTGAAGTCTGATCGTGCCGCCGATACTCCCACCGCACGGGGTTCGCTGGAGAGGCTGGAGCGCCTTCCACCCCTGCCCCGTGCCCTACTCTGGTCGTTCATAGTCGAAAAGCCTCCATCCCTGAGAGGGCCACAAATCTAAAAAACCAATCTTATTCATCCCCTCACATCATCTTCGGCCTTGATGTTATGCGCTTGCGACCCTTAGGGCCGAGGGTGATCCTGCCTTAAGGTGGGCGATTCTGATAGAATGAGGCATTCAGGCCAAGACCAGCTCACTCAGGCTTCATATTGGGCCGATAGTCAATAGTGATGAACGACAATGTACTGCCAGATCATCCGGCGTTTTATCGACTCAGTGATAAGCAGCGTTTGAAGCTTCTCCAGGCGGCTGAGATCTGGGATGCCCCGGTGGGGGCTAGGCTCTATCATCGAGGTGATTCAGGAGAGGATTTGCTTTTTTTGCTGAGGGGGCGTGTAGAGGGAGCGGGTCACTCAGAATCCGGTGGAAATCGGCAGCCTAGCCCCACTGTTTTGCTTCCCGGAGATCTTTGGGGGGAAGATCGTCTGGCACATCCTTCGCCGCTAAGCGAGTCATTGTACGCAGTCGAAGAATCACGTTGGCTGCGGTGGTCGAGGGAGACTCTCTTAAACCTGATGACGGCCACTCCGAGCATGAGGAGAGCGCTCGAACCAGTTCGCAGTCGTGATAATCGGCACCTCTCCGGCTTGGCATCGGCCTTGCCCATATTGGAATCGCCCGGTGGACGACGCCGGAGCTTTCATCCTTCTCGCCGTCCAGTATTGCCCGGTTTGGTTTTATGCTTGGTTGGGGCTTTTTTTCTATATTTGGCGGCGGGGGAAACGCATGCGTTCACGCCACTGCTTCCCATGGCGGCAGTGGCGGTTTACGCGGGTTGGCTGGTTTATTTCCTCGTTAGCCGACTGCTCACTGTGTACTGCATTGA